>Ga0123356_10000139_pt1 | contig 81866 bp, 60 predicted proteins | sample TergutEmb28metaG_2_FD_92546 | JGI IMG/M metagenome (GOLD analysis project Ga0123356, IMG submission 92546) | Embiratermes neotenicus P3 segment gut microbial communities from Petit-Saut dam, French Guiana - Emb289 P3 | ecosystem: Host-associated > Arthropoda: Insects > Digestive system > Gut ...
CCAGTAGCACCGCTCGTGCCTTTCGCTCCGCCCTGTGATATCGCTCATACATCACCCGAAAGTACTCCCACTTCGCATCGTTTCCCAAACCCCATCTCCCTTGAATTTTGTGGTGGAGCTGGGTTACATCCTAAGTGTCTCGACGGCCTCCCCTTGGGTTACATTTTAGGCGGCGCGATTCGAGTTCTTGACATCAATAAACGAACGGTGCCAGAATCTTGCACCTCTCATGATCCATACTGGTCGCCACTTCCTGCAAATCCCGGGACCCACGAATGTTCCTGAGCGGGTTCTGCGAGCCATAGACCGTCCCGTTATCGACCATCGAGGCCCGGAATTCGCGAAGCTGGGAATGGAAGTCCTCGAGAATATACGGCCTATCTTCCAAACCTCCGGCCCCGTGGTCATTTATCCGGCTTCCGGAAGCGGCGGTTGGGAGGCGGCGATCGTGAATACGCTTTCCCCTGGCGATCGTGTACTGATGTTTGAGACCGGGCACTTCTCACTGCTCTGGCGTCAAGTTGCGGAAAGGTTTGGCCTCAACGTGGAATATGTGCCTGGCAACTGGCGCAGTGGCGCTGCGGCTGTCGAGGCGGAGGCGCGTCTAGGATCCGACCGGCAGTACACCTTCAAGGCGGTCATGGTGGTCCACAATGAAACATCCACCGGAGTGACTAGCCAAATTTCCGAAATTCGCCGGGCCATGAATAAGGTTCATCATCCGGCGCTGCTGGTGGTCGATACCGTTTCTTCCTTGGGCTCCATCGATTACCGTCACGACGAATGGGAAGTGGATGTGTCGATTGCAGGCTCACAGAAGGGTCTAATGCTTCCGCCTGGCCTGAGTTTCAACGCAATCTCGGAAAGAGCCCTCTCTGCCCACGAGCACGCCAAGCTTCCGCGCTCCTATTGGGATTGGCAAGAAATGTTGAAGCATAACCACATGGGTTTCTTTCCGTATACTCCCGCCACCAATTTGCTCTACGGTTTGCGCGAAGCCCTGTTGATACTGCAGGAAGAAGGGCTGCCGAACGTATTTGTCCGGCATGCCCGGCACGCCGAAGCGACCCGGGCTGCGATAAGGGCTTGGGACTTGGAAGTCCTGTGTGAAAACCCGCGCGAGTGCTCGAACTCGGTAACCGTCGCTCTAATGCCGGAGGGACACGACGCCGACCGATTGCGAAGCATAATTCTCGAGCATTTCGACATGTCGATCGGCGGCGGGCTTTCCAAACTCGTGGGCAAAGTCTTTCGCATTGGTCATCTCGGCAGCTTTAACGACCTCATGCTCGCCGGAACGCTGAGTGGCATCGAAATGGGGCTTCGTTTGTCAGGTGTGCCCCACCGGGAAGGTGGCGTTATGGCCGCCCTGCAATGCCTTCTTGAAACAAAATTGGCGGCTAAACCAGTGATGCTGGGCAAATAGCCCACTCGCTGGTTCGCTGGCGGCTCCGGTGGTGCAGTGAAAGCGACCCGCAATCTAATGGACACGGCCGGTGTTTCTCGCAGCTCGCGCAATTTATCTTTCGTCGCCCCACTACCTCCGAGTTCCCACGCCAAGCCCGTAGATTCATTCTTGCAGGCAAGAGAACTGGAAGCGGAACTCAAGCGCAAATTGCGAGGCGAAATACGCTTTGATCGCGGGGCTCGCGCATTGTACGCGACCGATGCGTCCAACTATAGGCAAATTCCCATTGGACTGGTGATTCCACGCGATCGGGAAGATGTGATCGCTGCGGTCGAGGCGTGCAGAAAATACGGTGCCCCCATCCTGCCTCGCGGTGCCGGGACGAGTCTCGCGGGACAATCCTGCAATACTGCGGTTATCTTCGACTTCACAAAGTATATGAATCGCATCCTGGAATTGGATCCAGACCGAAAGATCGCACGGGTCCAGCCGGGAGTGGTGTTGGATTCTCTGCGCGGCGAGGCTGAGGTCCATCAGTTGACTTTTGCTCCCGATCCTTCGACTCACAATCGGTGCACCATTGGGGGAATGATCGGTAATAATTCCTGTGGCACTCATTCGTTGCTTGGCGGAAAAACTGTCGACAACGTGGAAGAGTTACACATCCTGTTATACGACGGCTCGCAACTTGCGGTCGGAGCAACTCCGCAGCACGAATTCGATCGCATCGTACAGCATGGCGCCCGTCACGGAGAAATCTACCGCAGGTTGCGTGCAATTTGCGATGAATATGCCGACCAGATTCGGGCCAAATTTCCCCGTATCCCGAGGCGGGTCTCGGGCTACAACCTCGATGAATTGCTTCCCGAGCGGGGATTCAATGTAGCTCGCGCTCTCGTGGGAACCGAGGGCACGTGTGCCATTGTTCTGGAGGCGAAGCTTTCACTCATTCGCAGTCCGCGGCACAGGACGCTGGTCGGCCTTGGTTATCCTGATGCCTTTTCGGCAGCCGATCACGTGCCACAGATTTTGGAACTTGGACCGATCGGCCTCGAGGGTTTTGAAGGAAGCATGGTCGACGGGCTCAAGCGGAAGGGCGCGTCTAACCTTGAACTCCTTCCCGAGGGCAGGGGGATTCTGCTCGTCGAGTTCGGCTCGGACGAGCCGCATCATGACGAAACTCTCGCCTCGGAACTCGTCGGCCGGCTCAATAGGGTTTCCGGGGCACCCACCAGCCGCATTTATTCCAAGACTGAGGCGCGCGCAGTCTGGCATCTCCGGGAATCAGGGCCTCGTGCCGCGGCATTTGCGCCAGGGGCTCCACTGGATTGGGAGGGCTGGGATGATGCCGCGGTGGCACCTGAAAAGCTTGGAGCTTACTTACGCGACCTTCGGAAGCTATTGAACGACTACCAGTATCGAGGGACGTTCTACGGACACTTTGGGCACGGATGCATTCACATGAGAGTGAATTTCGATCTGCAGACCGATATCGGCATCCGCAGATATAGCGAATTTATCGAGCACGCAGCTGACCTGGTCGTGAGCTACGGAGGATCGCTCTCGGGTGAACATGGCGACGGGCAGTCTCGGGGAGCTCTGCTGCCCAAAATGTTCGGGCCGGAATTAATGCATGCTTTCCGTGAATTCAAAGCTGCCTGGGACCCGGACAACAAAATGAACCCTCACAAAGTGGTCCATCCCTACCTGCCCACTGAAAACCTGCGGTTAGGAATCGACTACAAGCCGATCGAACCGGAGACGCATTTCCAGTATCCGGAGGATGGCGGCTCTCTTGCCAAGGCTACTCTGCGGTGCATCGGGCTGGGTGCCTGCCGAAAGAGGGACGGTGGGACGATGTGTCCCAGCTACATGGTCACGCTTGAAGAAGCGCACAGCACCCGCGGCCGTGCGCATCTGCTGTTCGAACTGCTTCAGGGCGAAGTGCTCGGGAAAGGCTGGCAAGATGAACACGTCAAGGAAGCGTTCGACTTCTGCCTCGCATGTAAGGCGTGCAAATCGGAGTGCCCGGCCAATGTTGACGTTGCGACCTATAAGGCCGAATTTCTCTCGCGCTACTACGAAAAGAAACACCGTCCTCTGCAAGCGTATGCATTCGGTCTGATTGACCGCTGGGCTCGACTCGCCTCGCTTGCGCCAGGGCTGGTTAATCTGGTCAACCGGGCTCCCGGCAGTAGCACGGTCATACGAAAACTGCTTAGGATTCCGGCACAAAGAGCCCTACCGAGGGTCAGCGAGTCCACATTCCAAAGGTGGGCCTCAAAATCCGGAATCGATGGGCTGGAAGATGGATCCAGACCGGAGAGCAACTCTTCCTCGTCGAACCCAATTATTCTCTGGCCGGACACATGCAACAACTATTTTCATCCGGAAACGGCTCAAGCAGCACTGCACGTCCTCCGCCGGGCTGGATTCAACGTTATTGTCCCGCGACAACGCCTATGCTGCGGGCGTCCACTCTATGATTTCGGCATGATCGATCAAGCCAGGCAATACCTGGCGCGCGCGATGCGCGTGCTGGGCGACCAGATTGACTGCGGCGTTCCCATCGTCGTCCTGGAGCCGAGTTGCGCTTCGGTTTTTCGGGACGAACTGCCCAATCTGTTCCCGACCGACTCGCGCGCCGCGCGTCTTCGTGAGCAGACCTTCCTGCTTAGCGAAGTGCTAGAACATCACGCGCTTGGATTTCGGCCTCCGCACTTTTCCGGAAAAGTTCTGCTCCACGTTCATTGCCATCATAAAGCGGTGATGAAGATGAATGATGAACAGTCCCTGCTCAGGAAGATGGGTGTTGATCTGCAATTGCTGGATTCGGGCTGCTGTGGCATGGCAGGATCATTCGGCTTCGAGAAAAAGAACTATGAGATGTCTCTGGCGATTGGGGAGCGCGTCCTGCTGCCGGCGGTTCGCCGGGCGGCGCCAGAGACCTTCATCGTCTCCGACGGATTCAGCTGTCGAGAGCAGATTTGGCAGGCTACAGGGAGGAAAGCCGTTCACCTAGCCGAGCTGTTGCAACTTGCGGCAGACACTGCGCCTTAATTTTTCCGGCGATTCTAAGTATTGAACAACATGACGACGTTTTCCGGACTTCGACGGCGCTGGCATCCGAGCTGGGTGAGGACGAAAAAGACCAGAGGCGCTGGTTTTCCCAGCATCTTGTCTATATGCAGAGACTCTCACAACCCCGACCCGGGGAGGCTCGCGATCGTCAAGAAAATGAAAGCGCGGGCACCAGGAGGTGAAGAGAGGCGTTCTTTGGAGTACAGCATACCCAAGGATCGCGTCGACGTTTTTAAGCTGGAGGAGTGTCGGACAGCATTGACATCGCGTTAGGGCGCGGAGGCAAAGAAAGCGCCAATGATAAACAGTTCGCGTGGTCCGGTTGTCGACGCAAGACACAAACAAGGAGAGACAGAAGATGAGAATCCTGTTGGTTGAAGACCAAGCTAAAGTCTCCGGCTTCGTCTCACGTGGCTTGGCGGCAGAGAAGTTTGCGGTTGATGTCGCCAGCGACGGGCAGACCGGTTTCGACCTTGCGACAGCCTACGACTACGATCTGTTGATCTTAGATTTGATGTTGCCGGTGCTCGATGGCCGAGAGCTTCTGCGGCGCCTCCGTCGCACGAATACGCGTGTGCCTGTCCTGGTCTTGACGGCCCGCGACAGTGTCACCGACAAGGTAAGTAATTTTGACGCTGGCGCGGACGATTACCTTACGAAGCCGTTTGCGTTCGCGGAACTGCTGGCTCGGGTCAAAGCGCTGCTACGCCGTGGACCTGTGAACCAAACCAGTGTCGTTCGCGTGGGCGATCTCGAACTGGATCGTCTATCGCAGCAGGTTCGCCGTGGCAGCAAGCGGATCGACTTGACGGCCAAGGAGTATGCGTTGCTCGAATATCTCATGTCCAATGCAGGACGCGTGCTTTCGCGGACCATGATCATCGAACACGTCTGGGACCAGAGTTTTGACGGCATTACCAACATCGTTGATGTCTATGTGGGTCATTTGCGCAATAAGGTCGACGATAACCATGAATACAAGCTGATTCGGACTGTTCGGGGTATGGGCTATACCATAATCGGTCAAGGCTAGCGCTGACATTCTATGCGGCCACAACCCGCGATCGCCCGTCCACAACCCTGCATGTTCATGGTTGGACTCGTTCAACAGGGGCATGACCGTCACCACGGCCATCTTCCTTTCCGGCATCTACAGAGATTGGGGATCGTGCCTCGACCGTTTGAGCTTCGATTTCGTAATAGGTGTCGAGTCCGATTGTGGCTTCGATCATTTCGCACTTGCGCTTTTGATCTCGATTTCGATGACTTCGATGGGTTTGTCGGACAAGTTCTCGAGCACATGTGTGTGTGCGGGGCTCCAGATCGCATCCCCTGCATGATGGGTGATCTCTTTCGAACTTCCGTCGGGATACGTGCTCCTTTCCCGCACATCCGTAAGGTAAACGACCACGCTGTCAGGATGAGAATGCATCGGAGTCTTTTCGTGGGGCGCATGTACGGCCCGAACCACACGTACAACGCCGTTGTCGATTTCGACTCCCGCACGACGGAAGCGTTGTTGCGCGACTAAAGCCAGCCCTAGCGCGAATACGCAGCAAAAGGCAATCAGAAGGATGCGGCTGTAAGTGCGTGATGTTCTCAACATAATCGTCAAGACCTCTCCATGCTCAGGACGAGGAGGCTTTAACGGCCATGCCCGAGCCTTTTCCAAAGCGGATCCCTTTCCTCTCCGGTCCCAAGCCGATCACAACGGCGGCTAAGGCCAGCAATGCTGTCATGGAGCCTGCGAGCGCCGGAAGGTAACCGTAGTGTTCGGCGAGGACGGATTGGGCGTAGGCGACGCCTGAGGCGCAGAGCACGCCCATCTGATAAGCAAAGCCGGGGAAGAAGCCGCGCAATTCGTCAGGAGAAAGCTCGTTGATATGAGCCGGCACGACGCCCCAGGCCCCCTGAACCATGAATTGCATGGCAAAGGCACCGCCCGCTGCCAGCGCCATGGTCGGCATGGCAACCCACACCGTGGTTAGCAGACCCGCCAGGATGACCGCCGTTACCATCGCGCGCCGGCGTCCACGTCTTTCAGAAAAACTGCCGAACCACATTCCTCCCGCCATGGCCCCGAGCATGGCGACAATGGTGACGAGCGCCGTCTGATGAACGGTAAAGTGTCTTTGCAGGCGGAGAAACGTTGGGAACAGATCCTGGGTTCCGTGGGAAATGGAATTCATGCACGCCATCAACAGCACCAGATAGAGAAATAGCTTGAAGTTGCTGGCGAACGCTCTGCGGTAGGTTTTCCAGTCTGACTGCGACTGCTTCCAGGATTCAGACTCCTGAACTTGGGAAAATACGAATAGTGAGAGCAGAGCTGGAACGCCTCCGAGAAAAAACATCGGTCTCCATCCCCAACGAGGGAAAACGGTGAAATAGGCGACGGCTGCCAATAAGTACCCGAAAGCGTATCCCTCCTGCAAAAGGCCAGACACAAAGCCGCGCCAGCGCTCGGGAACCGACTCCATGGTCAGAGAAGCTCCCACGCCCCATTCGCCACCCATTCCAATGCCATAGAGCAGTCGGAAAGCAAAGAACCAGACGTAAGTAGGCGCGAGGCCAGAAAGCACTTCCATGGCCGAGTAAAAGATGAGGACTAACATCAACGGCAAACGACGCCCAAATCTGTCTGCCATCATCCCGAACAGAAGAGCGCCGACCGGACGGGTGGCGAGGCTTGCGGTCAGTGTGAGAGCAATGGCAGGGATGGGCTGGTGGAAATCCCGCGCCACGGCTTCCATGGTCATCACCAGAAGAAAGAAGTCGAAGGCATCCAGCGTCCATCCGAGAAAGCCGGCAATAACCGCGTTCCGCGCATTGCGATGCTCTGAGCCCCGATTGGGGAGCATAATGCCCTCGTCGTGCCGTAAGGTACTTAGGAATGGCTTAATGTACGCTTAATGGCCGGACTTTCCAGTCTGCATGAATCTGAGCGGCGGTAGCCTGCGGCATCGATTGCCTGGGAGGCCTTTCCATTAATTCGCCATGGCTGCCGAGCGGCGCTCCGGATCTGCAGCCCCTACCTGCGAGGCTGCGGAAGCAACGGGCAATCGAAGGAGGACGGTTGTCCCCGCGCCCTCCGTACTCGCTATTGTTACTTCGCCTTGGTGGGCCGAACAAATTGCCTTGACGATCGAAAGCCCAAGCCCCGCACCGCCCGAGTAGCGGGTGCGTGCCGTGTCCGCCCGATAAAAGCGCTCGAATACATGTGGCAAAGCCTCCGGAGCGATGCCGCAGCCATTGTCAGTAACCGTAATGACTCCCCAGTTCACTTCGCGCGCAACCATGACCGATATGGCTCCTCCGTGTTGCGTGTAACGGATGGCGTTGTCCAGGAGATTGACAACGATTTGCTTTAGACGGAAGGGATCGCCATCAACTCTGACCCGTTGCCGGTGATCACAAGCCAATGTGATTGCCTTTTGATCGGCGAGAACACGCATTTGGTCGGCCAGTACCGCGACCAGATCGCCCAGATCGAGTTCCACGGTGGCGATGGTAGTGTCACCAGAATCCAGTCGAGAAATCATCAACAACTGGTCGACAATCGTCCGCATCCGCTCGGTTTCCTCGAGCGCGCTGCCGATGATGTCCAAGAGCTCCGGCGGCAACCGCTGGTCTTGCACCGTAGTTTCAAGTTCCCCCCGCAGGATGGTGAGCGGGGTTCGCAATTCGTGCGCAACGTCGGCCGAAAAGCGATTGACGTGTTCGAATGCACTCTCAAGCCGGCTCATCATTTTGTTGATGGCAACAGTCAGTTGCTGCAATTCATCTCCGGTCTGGACGACCGGCATGCGCTCGGACAGATTGGCGGAACTAATCCGCTCCGCATGGCTTGCAATTTCACGCAGCGGAGCGAGAAACCGCTTGGTGAGGAAACGTCCGCCGATGGTTGCCAGTCCGAGAAGTACCGGGAATCCGATCACAATGGAGAGCAGCAGGCCTTCCAGTAGTTGCTCGATGGGCCGGTACAGAGAACCGACCTCGACAAACAGGACGCCACCCTTGGTTAGGGTCGGCAGTACCTGAACTAACACCCGATGCTTGTTCGGCAAGACAGCTTCTGCTGCGTACTCTTGGCCCGCTTCGTGAGCGAGCGCTGGCACGACTTGTGGATTCAAGAGCCCGTCCGTAGTGCCCGCCGAGGCAAAAATCACTTGCCCCACCTGGCTGGTGATTCGAATAAAACGGCCGTTCAATTGAGGAGCGAATCGTTCTGAGAGAAGGCGGGGGAGCATCGATGGGCCGTCTTGGGAGTCGTGCTCAGTTACTTCTTTAGCCACTGCCTGTGCCTCTTCGGACAACCCGGCCCGCAACGCCTTTTCCAAATAGCTACCCAACCCGACATAAAGAGCAACCCCAAACACGACCAGGAAAACAATCAAGAATCCGGTGCACCAAGAACCCAATTGGAATTGAGCGGACCGCATGTTCATGGGTGAGGGCCTTCCGAGATCGAGTAACCAGTACCACGAACCTTTTGAATTGGCTTGTTGCGCAAAGGTAAACGCCCGGGGCTTGCCATCCATTCTAGGATGGCGCGCCCCCTGCCGCCGGTAAGGTCAATTCGCCTCCCGCTGCGCTTTACCTGTGGCGGCAACCGGTCAAACTCCCGGTCGCCAATTAGTTCGGAGCTTGAGCGGTTCACTGGCCCGCGTCGGGGTAGTGCTTTCGTGCGAACCACCGGCTCCGCAAACGGACGCGGCTGGGTTAGGTAATCGTTGCCGCCAAGCGCCATGTTTGCGACTATGTCGGAGAGAGCATCACAGGTGCTGAGAATCAGCACAGGCTCAGCGGCATGGATGCGCCCGGCCCCGGTGCCGCTGAGCTGCGGCAGCGTAAGGATGATCCAGTCATTCGGATACGCCGCGGCAAGTTCGAAACCCGCACGACCGTCTCGCGTTGCATCAACGGCAAACCGCTCTCGAGCGAGCCCGCGGCTCATGAGCCGTGTGACCTTTGCGTTGTCTTCAATGACGAGAACCTGTGACCTTCCGGGAACTCTGACCTACCGCGGGCGCAAAGTATAGCGCAAGAACGCTTATCCAGTCATTAAAAAATGCCGAATTGTTGTGGATCTCTGGCCGCACGCCGAGCTCTCCGTGTTGGGATGTTCTTCGCGGGGCGGCAGAACTTGCCAAAAAAACAGGTTGCGTTAAGACTGCGTTAAGGCTGCAGCAGTATCATAACGCGTCGTTCGCAAGCCTATGGTGCTGACGTCCACCGGTTCCGTCAGACAAGGAAGCCACAAACGCGGATGCGCGCATACTTGTATTCGAGGTGATGCCATAACCGACACAAAAATGGAGTCCGTCGCAAGCAGCACACTCTCAAAGACCTCGTATCTGTCGCGGCGAAGCTTACTTCGAGGCGCCGCATTCGCGCTGCCCGCTGTCCATGCGCCCTTTTCTCTGGTTCGATCGCCGCAAGAGAAAACGTTGGCAAGCTCTACGCCTGCTACGGGTGACGTTATCCGGCAGATCAGCCAATACATGAGTTCGGCAGGCGATCGGCCCCTGCCGGATGAAGCCGCCGAACAGGCAAAACATCACGTTCTCGATACGTTTGCGGCCATGTTCTCAGGCGTCGAGCTCCCGCCTGCGCAGGTGGCGCTTCGCTTCGCGCGAGAACACGCAAGTGAAAAGACCGCCACCATTGTCGGTACTGACGTAACCTGCGGCGCGCTGGAAGCCGCCATTATCAACGGAATGCTGGCGCAATCGGACGAGACAGATGATTCCCATGCGCCTTCTCATTCCCATCCTGGCTGTGGTGTGATCCCAGCGGCACTGGCGGTCGGCGAGCAGTTCGGAATCGGCGGCAGCCGCTTCCTGCGCGCCGTCGCATTGGGTTATGACATCGGACCACGAATCACAATGGCTTTGGGTGGTCTGCCGTATCAAATGAAGTCGCATCGCTCCAATCACAGCATTGCCAACACGTTTGGGGCCACAGCAGCGGCTGCGTGCGCCGCGGGTTTGAATGCCGACCAGATGCGCTGGGCGCTGTCCTACGCCGCGCAGCAGGCTTCGGGCATCACAACCTGGCAACGGGACACCCAGCACGTTGAGAAGTCTCTGGTGTTCGGCGGATTTCCCGCGCGGAACGGGGTCATGTCGGCATTGCTCATTAAACTGGGTGGCACCGGCGTTGAGGATGTCTTTTCCGGGCCGGACAACTTCTTTCAGGCCTTTGGGCCTGATGCCAATATCGGAGTTCTCCTAGACGGACTCGGTACTCGACACGAGGTAAGCCGCACCAATATCAAGAAGTGGTCGGTGGGTTCGCCAATTCAGGCACCGTTAGATGCGCTGCAGATAATCCTCGAACAACATCCGTTTCGGCCGGAAGACGTTATGAGCGTGGTTGTGCGCGTCGCCACCAGCGAAGCGAAAACTGTCAATAATCGCGATATGCCCGATATTTGCATGCAACACCTGATTGCGGTCATGGTGCTCGACAAGACCGTGAGCTTCCGGGCGGCACACGACAAACGGCGAATGCAGGACCCTGCGGTTCTGGCGGTTCGTTCCAGGATTCAGCTCGTTCCCGATGAGCAATTGGAACGGCTTTATCCGCAGCGCGTGGCAGTGGTCGAAGTGACGCTTAAAGACGGTGAAAAGATGAGCGAACGCGTGAGCGCCGTGAGAGGCACCGCGGAAAATCCAATGACCCGGGAAGAAGTGATCACGAAATGTCGCGACTTGATGGAGCCTAGGCTGGGAGCCACGAAATTCAGCCGGCTGATCGAATCCGTGCTGCACATTGACGGCGTAAGGGATATTCGCGAGTTCCGACCCCTATTGCAGCGATCCGCGTAGTCTGCGGTCGAAACGTGGACAATTTGATCTAAGGTAGAATTTCTGAATGCGGGTGCTGGTCGTAGAAGATGAGAAACGGTTGGCTCAGAATCTCGCGCGCAGCCTGCGGGAGAGCGCTGGGTGCGCCGTGGATATCGCAGCTGACGGCGAAGAAGGCCTTCTCATGGCGGAGTCCAGCCCGTATGATCTGGTGGTGCTCGACTTGATGCTTCCGAAGTTGAGCGGCTTGAATCTGCTCCAACGGCACCGGGCTCATGCTTTTAAGACCGCCGTCCTTGTCCTGACTGCGCGCGACGAGAAGGAGTCCGTGATTGCTCTGCTGAACGCGGGTGCCGACGACTATCTGACGAAGCCCTTTGACCTGGGCGAATTTTTAGCGCGCGCCAAAGCCCTGATTCGTCGCGCGAAGGGGCCGCATTCTCCGATTTTCCGAATCCGCGACTTGGAACTCGACAGTGTCGCCCGGGTGGTTCGGCGCGGCGGGCAATTTGTCGCCTTAACGGCCATGGAGTACCGCGTCCTCGAATACCTGGTTCATCGCAGGGGCGCGGTCGTTTCAAAGACCGAGCTATCGGAACATCTCTACGACTTCAACTGGGAAAAATTCAGCAATGTGATTGAGGTTTACATTTTCGGCTTGCGGCGGAAGCTTGACCAAGGCGCTGACGTGAAGCTTATTCATACATTTCGCGGCCAGGGTTATGCATTGCGAGCAGAAGATCAAACCGGCAGATCGCACGCAGGGGTGATCGCATGAGGGCCTTTTCGCTCACGCGACGCCTCATGGCCGCCGTCGTCATCTCGCACATCATTCTCGCCGCTTGTTTGGTGCTCATGGCCACGCTCTTTGCCCGCCGTTATCTGAAAGCGGCATTCGACGTTACCTTAGAAGCCCGCGCACGCAGCGTGGCGGCTTTGGTCTACTACCCCGACGACGGGAGCCCCGGTCTGTTGTTCGAGCCGTCGAAGATTCCACCCTCATCGCACAAGCGGCACTTGGACTTCTACGACGTGCGGAGCGGCTACGGAGGTTTTGAAGTCCATACGGCGGGTTACGATCCGCAAGTGTTCGACAACATTCCCACGTCTAGCCAGTACTTCGATTTCAAGTACCAGGGAGAGGACTACCGCGCAATCGTGCTGCGGAAGGTTGCCATTCTCGATACGGAAGCCGGCATTCCCAATCCGCCTCCTACGCTGACGGTGTCCTACGCGATTCCATCGGAAGACATAACCGAACGTTCTGCGGCTTTGGCCGCTTCAATCAGCGCGGCCAGCTTGATATTGGTTCTCCCTACGCTCGCGCTTGCGGTCTGGATTATTCGCCGCAGCCTCAGACCGCTGCATGTCCTGGCAGCGCACGCTCAGGGAATTTCCGTCCGCAACTGGGACTTTAACCCTTCCGATGAAGAGAGAGCGGTTGGGGAACTTGCGCCGCTCATCGACGCGATCGAAACGGTTCTCGAAGGGTTGTGGAAGGCGTTCACTCGACAACGAGAATTTCTCGGCGACGCAGCCCATGAGCTGAAGACGTCATTTACCATCGTTAAGTCGAGTCTTCAGGGGCTCCTGAAGGTGCCGCGAACTGCCGGCGAGTATCGCGAGGGCCTGCTCGACATTTCCGAAGACACCGATCGTCTCGAAGAACTGCTCAATCGCATGTTACGTCTGGCTCGCGTGGAACAGTGGGCTGCAGATGGTGTCCGGCGAGAACTGGACAATATTGATCTGCGCTCCACATGCGAACTGGCGATTGCGCGTATCAACAAGCTGGCAACCAGCCGGCGTATTTCGATTGAGTTCACGGCCGAGACTGACGCCGCTCAGGTGCGTGCCGATCCTGCTGACCTGGAACTGGTGTGGATGAACCTCCTTGAAAATGCCGTTCAGTACAGTAGGCCGGGCACGGTCGTCTTCATAAGTCTGCAAACCAATGACGACAGCGCCATCGTCCGGGTTGAGGACCACGGTTGTGGCATCTCGGCTTCTGAGCTTCCCCACATTTTCGAGCGCTTCCGGCGGGGAGACCCATCGAGGTCAAGGGCGACCGGTGGTTACGGCCTTGGCCTCGCGATGGCTAAGTCTATCGTTGAGGCGTACGGCGGCGAAATTCAGGTCAGCAGCACAGAAGCTGTCGGCACGCAAATCTGGGTTACGCTTCCGATCGTCAATGGCGACTCGACGGTGAAGTCAGGCTCAGCCGATCCACACGTGGCGCCGAGCGTTACGTCTTCGTTTTGACCGCCTTTCCCCTGCTCCGGTTAAGCGAACGTTAAGGTTCATGGCTGTATGTTCGGCGCGAATGGCACGCTTGAGCCGAGCCCTGTGGCTGAAGGTTTCGATCCCGTTTTTCTGTTTGGCCGTTCTCATTGCGAACGGTTCCAGCCGCGGCAGCGGTCCAAGCAACCAAGCTCTTTCGGGTACGGTCACATCAGTCCAGGAAGGCCGGATGGAAGGCGTCCTGGTGAGCGCGAAATCCGAGCAGCGGCCAATCACCGTTACCGTGGTGACCGATGCCGACGGGCGTTACTCGTTTGCTCGCGACCACCTCCAGCCCGGCCGCTACAAGCTTTCGATCCGGGCCACGGGTTACGAATTAGCCCAGCCCGTCCACGTCGCGATTGGCCAGAACGGGACCGCCACAACGGACCTGCGGTTGCGCCCGGTCGCTGATTTTTCCCGGCAATTGACTTCCGCTGAGTGGCTCGTGAGCATGCCGGGAAGGGAAGAGAACAAATCGACGCTCTACCGCTGTGTTGCGTGCCACGATCTCACTCCCATCGTGCAGAGCCGGTATGACGAAAAGAGCTGGCCTGGAACCATCGAGCGCATGCAGACTTTTGTCCCTGCGAGTGTGTTGACCGCGCCTGTAGAGAACCCTGAGCCGCCTCCACCCGGCCGGCCTGATCCCCAATTTGTGAAGTTTCTGGCCTCTATTAATTTGGACGGGCGCACGACCTGGCCGTTCCACTTGAGAAAATTTCCGCGGCCGAAAGGTGCGGAAACCCGTGTCGTCATCACTGAGTATGATTTGCCCGGCCCTAGTCTCCCGCACGATGCCGCTGTTGGACATGACGGTTTTATTTACTACGACGATTTCCAACGACCGCTCGTAGGACGCTTAGATCCACACACCGGCCAGGCCAAGGAATGGGCTCTGCCCATTTTGCGGCCCGGATTTCCTGAGGGTCTGCTCTCGATCAAAATTGATAACAATGGAGACCTATGGATTCCGCGTTTCTTTCAAGGCTGCACTTTGATCAGGATGAACACTAAGACCGAGCAGATGACCACTTGGACTGTGCCCGCGAAGTACAACGGCCCGGAGAGCCGGTGTGGTCACGTTGCCCTGGGCGCGCCGGATGGTACAGTCTGGATGTCTGACAGCGGCGGCCGGCGGATGTTCAGGCTCCACCCTGACAGCGGAGCTTTCGAAACCTTCAACTCGTTTCCCGGCAATTCGCTCCCTGAGGGAGCTGTCTCCATCGAAACGGCGGGCCGCAAATCGACTGGTCATCGCACCTACGGGATCGGCGTTGACTCGAAGGGCAATGGCTACTTCGCGGACATTGCTGGAGGAACAATCGGTGAAATCGACGCGCACACGGGACATGTAACCTTGCATCCTACTCCTACTCCCGATTCCGGGCCCCGCCGGACGTTTATGGACAACGAAGATCATTACTGGTTTGGGGAAAATTACGCCAGCAAAGTCGGGATGTACGACACAAATACCAAACAAATGCGAGAGTGGGTGCCGCCGGTGCCGTGGAACGGCGCCTATCCAGTCGTCAGAGATGGTAATGGGGATGTCTGGACTGTCGGCATGAGCACGGACTACGTTTACCGCCTGAATCCAACCACCGGCGCTTTCACGTTTTACCTGTTGCCCACATTGCGCGCGAATCTCCGGCGAGTGGACATCGATAATTCTGTAAGCCCGCTAGCGGTCTGGACCGCCGAGGTGCATCGGGGAAAACTGGCAAAGATCGAGCCGTTGCCGTGAGTGCATGGACCAAATAGGCGCACGATGATCCACACAGGCCGTCATTGTCTGCAGTTCCGGGTTCGGCCCTTTCCGGCCGCTCGAACTCGGTCTGCAGAAGAACGGAGGAAAAAGGGCAATCGGGCGGTGACCTCCGATGCGTCTCCATCAACCACGAATAGGCGTTTCAGATCACCATCGAATGCGGGGCATCCAAACCAGGGATAGCGATTGTGCGACTGTGAAGTGCGGATGGTAAGCAGAAAACTGATCGTCGGACTCCTCATTGGACTGGCTGTGCCGGCCTTGAGCATTGGTATCTACTTTGGGTTCGGATTTGCGCCGGTCGCAACCACGGATGCGCCCATGTGGTTCGAATCCACACTGGCCAAGGCTGCGCTCCGCAGCAGAATACACCGAGAAATGCCGACCAGGGCTCCAATTCCCGCCGACACACCGAACCTCGCCGCCGGAGCAAAGACATACCAGGTGCACTGTGCTACATGCCACGGGGCCCCGGGCGCAGTCGCCCCGGCGGTCTCACAGGGGATGTCACCGGCTCCTCCACAACTCTTTGTGAAAATGGTGACCGATGATCCGGTCGGGGAGACCTACTGGAAAACAAAAAATGGCATCCGGATGACGGGTATGCCGGCTTTCAGAAAGGTATTGTCCGAAATTGAAATCTGGCAAGTGAGCTTGCTCCTGCGGCATGCCGACGAAATACCAGATGGAGTGAAAGAAACTCTGGTCGGTAACACCCATAGTTGCGCCGCTGCGGATGGTGTCAGTTCTTCCAATCGCCGTTCTGCCGGGCCAGCTGTCGAGTGAGGGCCGCCCTGCAGACGCGGTAGACTGATGCGGCTGGGGAAAGCCGATGCGAGCTTTGGTGATCGAAGACGAGAAGCGAATAGCAGAGAATCTGGCGCGTAGCCTGCGAGAAAATGCAACATGCGCGGTAGACGTTGTCGAAGATGGAGAGGAAGGCCTGTTTTTAGCTGAATCCAGCCCCTACGACCTGGTTGTGCTGGATTTGATGTTGCCCAAGCTTCCGGGCCTCGAGGTACTACGAAAATACAGGAGTCACGGGTTCAACACGCCCGTCCTGGTGTTGACGGCGTGCGACGACAAGGCCTCGATTGTCACGCTGCTTAACGCCGGCGCAGATGACTATCTCACCAAACCGTTCGATCTCGGCGAATTTCTCGCGCGCTGCAAGGCATTGATTCGGCGGGGGAAAGGCGAACATTCGCCGGTCATTAAAGTTGCCGATCTCGAAGTGGATACACTCGCGCACGTTGTACGGCGTGGAGGGCAAGCTGTCAGATTGACCGCGATGGAATATCGTGTATTGGAATATCTGGCGTATCGTCCGGGGGCGGTGGTTTCGAAGACTGAATTGTCGGAACATCTCTACGATTACAATTGGGAGAAATTCAGCAACGTCATCGAGGTCTTTATTTCTGGGTTGAGGCGCAAGATCGACGAAAAGGCGCCGGTGAAGCTGATTCACACGTTTCGCGGACAAGGTTATTCTTTGCGAACTGGCGAACTGGTTCAGGGGAAGTAGAATTTCGTTCAGCGGCCCGGTTCATCCAAGTCGTCGTTATATCTCGGCTTGGCGCGGCGCCTCGTTATAATCGCGTCTTTCTGCGCGCCATCAGTTGAAAGGTGCGTTCGATAGAGATTGGAGGCGCTGGCAGCGTAGCAGCCCGGATCTACTATCCGAACCCGGGTCCGCACCAGCTCCGCACCAGCGGTGCGGACATAACCAACAATCTTCCCGCAGAGGGGCCGCTAGGCGGGCAGTCCCAAGTCCAAGCTGCGGCAAAAAAGCCTGGCGTGGGTTGCGATCCGGTACCCCGCCAGGCTACAGGTCTTATTGGCCAATTTCGAAAAGCACGAATGTACCTGGAATCGGCTGTGGACGCGGGTGAGGGTTGCTGGCAGTGGCCGCCCCTGCTGCCCTGAAGTCCGCCGTCACAGTAAACAGATGGTGAGTCTTCGGATCCAGCGTCATGGTGCGGGTTCCGAACTGGGTTGTGATGTTGGTCACAACGCTGTACTTGTCAGGAGAGTCCTCATGGATGACCGAGACCAGCCCCTCTCGGCAAGATGCGAACAGCATTCTGGTAACTGGATCAAAACCGTTTCCGTCAGGGTCGCCACCGATGGGGGGAGAAGCAATCACTTTCCCTGTGTCCGCATTTACCACCACCATGACCTTGTCACAGGCAGCGAAGACGCGACGGTTCGGCGCATCCATGGCGATGGCGGACGGACCATCGCAGGGAGCTAAGGGCCATGTGTTCTTCACCGTCAGGCCTTTTGTATCAAAGACGGCCATGGAACTCTTGTCTTCGAGGTTTACGTAGACATTGCCCTTCCCGTCTAAAACCGCCTCTTCCGGTTTTCCACCGAGTGAAACCGTACCGACGACGTTGCCCGCGCTGGCGTCAATCACTGTAGAATTCGCCCCTTTGCCGTTAAAGGTGAATACGCGTTTGCTAGCCGGATCGTAGATGATCGAGTCAGGATTGGCGCCGGTTGTTTTGATCGTCGCAGCGGGCTTCAGGGTTTTCAGGTCGAAAACCGTAACGCTGTTATCCGCCCCGTTGCTGGTAAAGCCCTTCCCCAGTTCCGGCGCTAAGGCGATACCGTGTACTCCGTTCGTGTTCGGAATGTCGCCGATGAGTTTTCCCGATTCTTCGTCAACCACCATGACGTGGTTTCCCCGCGAAAGGTAGACGCGGTGCCAATCGGGATCCACCTTCAAATAGTCCCAGCCTCCATCGCCGCCCACATGAATTCTGTGGATGACACGAAAATCCGCCGCAAAGGCACAGGTGCCCAGCGTCGAAAGGACAAACACGAACGCGAGCACGAATGAAAAACGTTTCCTTGTCCACCTTGACATTTGAGGTCCTCCTGAACGGTTTCAAAATTTAAAATCAATCTTCCATCACTTGACGGCGATCACACCGCGGCGCCGGTGACCGGAAAGGTAAAACTGCATGGCCGGCGTCACAATGAGCGACAACACCATCGAAATCAGAATGCCGCCGATCACAGCGATCGCCAGCGGTTGCAGCATTTGTGAACCCGCCCCCCAACCGAGCGCCAGAGGCAACATTCCGGCAACGGCGGCCATGGCGGTCATGAGTATGGGCCGCAAACGTCGCCTGCCGGCTTGCAGCAGCGACTCTTCCGCCGAAAGTCCAACCGCCCGGAATTTCTGATTCGCATCGAGAATGAGAATTCCATTCTTGGCCACAATGCCCACGACCATGATGAGTCCCATGAAAGAAGAGACATTGAAGGTTGTGCGCGTGATGAGCAGAGCGAGGAACACGCCGGAGGTTGAAAGTATCGCAGAGGAAAGAATCGCGGTCGGCGCGACAAGGGAACGGAACTCGAACAGTAAGACCACGAAAATGAGCACCAGCGCGAGCAGAAGAACAACCACCAGATCGTGGAACGATTTCTGTTGCTCCTTGTAGGTACCGCCATACTCAACCCGGATCGACGGAGGCACCTTGAGGTCGTCGATCGCTTTCTTGACCGCGGCCACGCCCGTGCCCAGGTCAACGCCTTCCAGGCGAGCCGTTACCTCGACTTCTCGCTGCAAGTTGTCGCGTAGAATTTCCGTCTGCGCTGGAAGCTCGCTGATGCGGGCCAGAGACCCGAGCGTGGCCGCGCCACCCAAAGCATTCACCAGTGGCGTGTTGGCAATGGCATCCAGGGAAGCGCGATTGGCCTCCGGGTACCGCACGCGCAGCGTATACGGCCGGTCGTTCACGATGACGGGAGCCGTCGCCGGCTCGCCGTCCATCAGGGCCGATGCCGTAGTAGCCAACTCGGTGGGGTCGAATCCGGCGCGAGAGGTCTTTTCCGGGTCCACGTCGAACGTGATCGCCGGGCCGCTCATTGTGTTCTCGATACCGTTTTCGATGTCCACCACTGGCTGCTTGCGATTGATGTAAATGCGCCCGAGGCCGTCGGCGACGTGATCGGCCCAGGTGGCCAGCAAATCCGAATCGTCCGAGAACAACTTGACCACGATCGGCTGCGGAGCGCCCGTCAAATCCGAGATCATGTCCTGCAAGACTTGCGTGAACTCGACATCAAGCACGGGTTCCTGCTCTTTTACTTTGGACCTGACCTCACTGATGATCTCGTCGATCCCGCGGTTCCGGTTTTGCTTCAGCTTGACCGAGATATCGCCGGTATTGGGCTCGGTCACGGCGGCGAGCCCCAACTGCAAGCCTGTCCGCCGTGAGGTGCTTTCGACCTCGGGAACAGCGCGAACGATTCTTTCCACGTGGCTTATGACGCGATTGGTTTCCTCGAGCGAACTGCCGGCAGGCATCACGTAATCCAAAACGAAGCCTCCCTCGTCCATCGCCGGTAGCAGGTCGCTGCCCAAGGCGTTGTATGCGAAATAGGCAATGACCACAAACACAGCACAGAACGAGCCGACCCAGACCGGATGCCTGAGTGCCCGGCGCATCCACCGTCCGTAGAAATCAATCACGCGTTCAAACACCCCTCCCCGCAGGGATGCTTCTTCGGCCGCCATCATCCGTCGCATCTGCTCCAGTTCCGGTGAGTTGCTCGATGCAACGCCAGCGCCTTGCAGCAACTCACGGCCACGCTCGAGTTCTTCCGCTTCGTCAATGGTCGGGGCGTTCTTGCGGCGAATCATGAAGGTGCCCAGATTGGTGGTCCACACCAATGCCAAAACCAGCGAGGTGAGGAGCGATACACTCATCGCGATCGCAAGCGCGCGGAAGAACGTACCGGTCACGCCGGTAATAGAGATAAGCGGCAGGAACACTACGATGGGAGTGAGCGTGGAGCCGATGAGCGGAATGGTCAGCTCCTTCAGCGCGCTGGCGGTGGCTTTCAGCGGCGGCTCCCCTCCATCACGATGCAGGACGATGTTTTCGACCACAACGATCTTGTCGTCAATGACCAAGCCGACAGCCGCCGCCAAGCCGCCCAGGGTCATCATGTTGAAGCTCAGGCCGGCTATCTTCATGGCAATGAATGTGACGAAGATCGTAACCGGTACCACCAGCCCTGTCATGAGTGCGGTGCCCGCGTCGCGCAGGAAAAGCCAGATGACCAGAGCGGCCAGCACCAACCCGATGATCATCGAATCCCGCACGCTGGCAATCGATTGGCGGACGATGTCGGATTGATCATAAAACGTCCGCAGTTCTACTCCGCTGGGCAACGACTTGCGCAGGTCCTGGATCTCCTGGTTTACTTCGTCGGCAACCTGAACCGTATTGCCGTCAGGCTGGCGGTTGATGCTCAGAAGAACCGCTGGCTTCACGTTCGCCGTAACCACCGTGTACGCCGGCGCCGACGAGGGGAAAACCTTGGCCAGATCCCCGATCCGAACCGGCACTCCGTTTGTGGTTTTCACCACGATGTTCGCGATCTCTTCCGGGCTGTGCACCTGTGCATTGATCAGTCCCAGGAACAGCTGATTGTTGCGAACCGTGAACCCGGGCGAATCGACCAGGTTGGTCTTGTTGATGGCATCCAAGATCTCCTGCAGCCGCACTTTGGCGCGCAGCATCTTCGCCGCGTCGGGTACGACGTGAAACTCCGGTTGCTTCCCACCCTGGACATCGACGCTGGCAACGCCTCTTACCCGGTTCAACCGGGGTTTGATCTCGTAGGTGGCAAGCTCCCAGAGCTCGGTTTGCGGAACCGTGCTGGAGGTAAGGCTGTAACCGAGAATGGGGAAACTGGCGAAATCCAACCGATGGGTTTGAATCTGAGCCGTTGCCGGCAGAGAACTTTGAATGCGCGAGATGGCCGCATCGACCTGCTGCAGGGTTTGCACCATATTCACGTTCCAATCGAACGAGAGGTCGACCTCGGCAGAACCTCGACTGGTGACCGAGCGTACGTCTTCGAGTCCGGGAACGCTGTTGACGGCCTGCTCGATGGGGCGCGTGATTGCCACCTCCATCTGATTGATCGGCATGACCCCGTTGTCGACGCCGACAATGATGCGGGGGAAATTGGTGGTTGGGAACACCGCAATCGGCAGAGTCAGCGCCTCGTACAGTCCGACAACCGTGAGAACGACGATGAGGAATACGATTGACTTCGAGTGCCGCGAAAACCAATATTGGTTTGGATCTTCTTCGTCAATTCGCGGCCGCACCGCAATTTGTTGAGTTTCTATAGAGCTTGCCATAGTATTCCGAAATAGAAATCTGCTTCTTGACGTTTCGAGGAGCAGCCCTCCAGGCGACTACTCCTCATCATCTTCTTCCATCTTCGGAGCTTGGACCTGAATCTTGGTCTTCGCCAAAATTGGCTTGTCCAGCTTATCCAGTTCAAACGCTCCAACCGTCACGACGCGCTCGCCGCCCTGCAGGCCTTCGACTATCTGCACGCGGTCGGCGTCGCGGACCCCGACTTTCACATCCTGCCTGCTCGGATGATTCTCGCCATCGAGCACCATCACAGACACCGCGCCGGAAGCACTCGTAAGCACCGACGCTGCAGGTACCACGACCGCCTTGGGGAGGGTCTTGACTACGATGGCTGTGCGAACGCTCGCTCCCGGCCTGAGGCTCCCTTTGGGATTGGCGGCCTCGACCCACACTTCGACCGTGGTATTTACCGCATCCAATGCAGAACTGACCATTACCACCCTGGCAGGTATTTCGTTCCCGCTGTCATCGGTGAGCGTGGCCGCGTTGCCTTTCTTCACCAGCTTTGCATCCTCCTGAGACACATGGGCCCGGGCCACCACCCGGGATACATCCATCACGGTGATAATGGGAGATCCGGCTGGTGCCATTTCGCCGGGGTAAACCGGCCGGTCGGTTACGATTCCGGAGATGGGGCTGGTGATCTTTGCATAGCTGAGTTGGGCGGCGGCACTCTCGCGCTTGCCCTTCGCGGCCTGGAGCTGTCCCTGCGCACCCTTCACATCCAGCTGTTTCTGCGCGACTTCATACTGATTGCGCGCCTGCGTGAGCGCCACCTGAGCATCGTCCACATCTTTGCCCGATGCGGCTCCTTGCTGCATAAGGGCCTTGCGGCTGTCGTAGACGCTCTGCTGGGCATCGAGAACTTCCTTGGCCAGCTGGAGGTCTTGTTGGGCCTTTTGCAATTGCGCTTCGTAGGCGGCTTCGGCCTGCTGGTAGCCTCCGCCGTTTTCCGTTACGGCTCCCTGCAAATCCTGGTCTTCGAGATCTGCAAGCAATTGGCCGGCGCGGACTGCGCTTCCTCGTTCGACGTAGAACTTCCGAACGGGGGCATTGATCTTCGGCACGATGGCCGCCTGGTCGCGCGGGTAGAGAACCGCCTCGGCGATCACCTTCCGGTCGATCTTCGTTACCTCAGCGGCATCGACCTGCACACTGACCGTTGGGTTTTCGGGTACATCGGCCTTGGACGAGCTACATCCTCCGAGCGCGATCGCAGCAGCGGCGATGCACAGGCTAATAACCAATCGGGGCGCGGGCACCGTGGCACTCACACCTCTGGCCCTAATCATTTGTGGTTTCGATGAGATCATGTGCTTGTTCATTGCTTAATAATTCCCGGTTAAAGTGTCGAGCGTCGCCAACGCGACGCGGTAACGTGCTTGAGCATCATAAAACGCATTGCGGGCCTGGATGGCGGTATTTTGCGCATCCACGACCTCAAGGGCAGTGGACGTTCCAGCGCGGTATCGCAGATTAACCAGCCTGAGGCTTTCGGCGGCCAGGTCCGCGGTGTGGCCGAATCTCACGGTGGCTTCATGGGCGACGGCCGCTTCGTTGTACGCAGCGTAAAGCGTGCTCAGTGCCTGGCGTTGCGCCTGCGTGAGTTCCACACGAGCTTGTTCGCGGTGAACTTGGCTCTCGTGAAGTTTGCTGCTGAGCGATCCCCAATTCCACACCGGCAGCACCAGATTCGCGGTGACAAAGTACCCGAGATTGGGCAGTCGTCCCCTCTCCGGAAAAGCTTTGTTTACGCTGCGCAGCGCGAAAGAGTTGGCTTCAATGCCGTAATTCGTATCCAGAGACACGGAGGGAAAAAACGCGGTCTTCGAGGCTGTGACATCCAAATCGGCCTGCCGGAGAGCCGCGGCCGCAACCCGAACATCAGGGTTGTGCTGCGCGGCCAGGCTTTTCACCTCCGCAAACGGCGCCAGCGGAGCGGCGGAGTCGAGATCGTCCGTCACCGTGAAGTTCTCGTTGACCGTGGGCGACACCAGCACGGCAAGGTTCAGGCGCGCGTTTTCGAGGGCAAGACTGGCGTCTTCAAAACTCTGCTGCTGCTGCTGGTATTGTATGTCCGACTTGACAACGTCGCTGTGGGCCACTTGGCGCAGGCGTTCGGCACTTTGGGTCATGTCCAGAAAGCGCTTCGCTTCCTCCGCGTTCTGCTGCGCGCCCGCGTACTTGCGCTGCGCCACCACCAGTTCGTAGTAGGTCCTGGTTACGGTAACGACCAGACCGCGTTGGGCGATTTCGGCCTTGGCCCTGGCCTGTGCTTCGGCCGCATCGGCACGGCGATAGCTCGTCGCCATGAACGTGTTCGCCGAAATATCTTGATGTAATACACCCCAAGCACGATATACGTGAACGCCATCGTTCGTCACGTATCGGCCATTTGGAGTCACGCCATTTCCCTGCGTACCAAGATATTGTGTCGAGTAGCTGATGTTCGGCAGGAGGCCGGCTCGGGCGACGGTCCGCTCGTCATGAGCAATCTTCGTATCGGCCGCGGCCGATAGCGTCTGTGCGTCGACGCGACGCGCCCGCCCTATTGCATCTCGCAGAGTGATCGTCACCGGCGGTGCCGAGGAACCGGAAGGAGTGGCAAGCTGCACCGGAGATTCGCTGACGTCCACTGCGCCGACCGTCTGTGCGAGCAGCTGGAACGATGCACACCCAAGCAGAACGGCGGCTGACATGATGGTCCTCGCCATGCCGTTCCGCGGGCGAGGTCTGTAGCACGCAAAAACCGATTCAAAGGGCACTATGCATTTCCTTCCCGAAAGTGGTTGGGTCCGCTTGACAAGGCGCTGTTGCCACCCCGCTTGTAGTTTCAGCGAACAAACCCACGTTCTTCTGTCATTTGTCATCTGTAATCAGGCCGTCTTGGGCGAACCGGATAACAACAATACCGTTTTCGCGCAAGAAGCGTTCTCACGCACTGCAGACTTCCATGCTACGCGAAGGCGGCAAAAGGGCATGCCGGACGCGCACCGAACCTGGGACAGGTCGAGCGCGACAGGGACATCGTAACGGCGCCGAGTCGCTTCCGGCGTTTACCAGCCTTTCATTCATTTCATTGCCGGCTCCGGGGAGCGAAGAAGATACAGGCTCAGAGAGACGGAACCGATTGCGGATCTCCGGCCGGCCATCGGGTTCGCTTACCCGTATGTCACCGCCGTTGTCTGCCACGCCAGTGTTTCTCCAACCCTTGGTCTCGGGGCTAAAGGGTTCAAGAATCATTTCGACGCATCAGAGTCTTGCCGATCGAACCTTAAGAGAAGCTGAAGATGGACGCGGGACCAGTAGACATGCGATCGACAGGCAAATATGGTCGAAACTGGTGTCGGAAGCGAGGAGCGAGGGCCGGCACGATTGCGCCCCGGCCGTTCAAGGAATGGCATCGACGTTAGGAAGGTCACGGAACATCCGCACGTATCCCAAGAACTCCACGGTCGCGCCTTGCCGTTCCCGCAAACATTTCGGGTTCGACAATGTATCCGGGTGCTGGCGACGATGCGGGGCACAAGCTCCCCATATGGGCGGGGAGAAGGAACGCATTGGCATCACTGTCGAACCGGCTCAGCCGTCGTGGTCGAGCGCGGGAGAACCTGTGGACGGATACCAGCCCCTATCTTCCATTCCGACCGCTCCTAGGCATTTACTTCGCCCGCGAAGTACCGAAACTCAAAGAAGGCGGCCATGAGGACTGTCGTGCCGCCTGCACAAGCCCGTCAAGCAATCCGAACCGGGAGAGACGATCTCTGCTTTATGGTCGAGACGCGACCCGAGACACAAGGAACCTCACATGCGGAACCATTTCCTGCGACGAGCAACCAGACTGGCCGCGAGATCTCCGGAGCCCGTCGTGACCAAACGCATTACACCCTTACCAACGCAAGCGAGGCTTCTTTGACCTTAAGGTAACATTCAGGTTAAATGCAGTAACCTTGTTCGGCTTGTATGACTCTCCGACTTTTGATTTTCCTCCTGATTCTTGCATTCCAGTTGACGACGAGTCGGGCACAGCAGATTTCTGCGCCCTCCACGGGAAGCTCAAGCGCAATCTCAGGGACCGTGCTCGATCCATCGGGGGCGGTGATTGCCCATGCAGAAGTGTGGCTGACAAAGATGAGCGGCTCAAGAATCCAGGGGACACAGACCGACAACAGGGGGACATTTCATTTTGACAAGATCCCCCTGAACCGCTATCGCGTCGTCGTGGCAGCCCCGGGATTTCAGGATGCCAGCACGGAAGCGTCTGTCGGAGCAAAGGGTGCCACCTTGCGCATCATTATGACGGTCGCGGCGCAGGTGGAGAGCGTTACGGTCGGGGCAGGCGAAGGCACCCAGGTCAGTACCGAAATCACCGAAAACGCAAGCTCGAACCGGCTTGACCGGAATGCTCTTGACCGCGTTCCGGTCTTCGATTCCGACTACATCACGGCGGTCTCCCGTTTTCTCGACGACACCGCTACCGGCACCAATGGTGTCACGCTGGTGGTGAACGGGGTGGAAGCAAACGGGCCGGGCGTGACCGCCTCAGCCGTTCAGGAGGCCAAGGTAAATCAAAGCCCGTATTCCGCACTGTTTTCGCGTCCCGGACGAGCGCGGATTGAGATCACGACCAAAAGTGGAACGCCGAATTTTCACGGCTCGCTGAATTTCATGTTCCGCGATTCCACATTGGACGCGAAGAACGCCTTTGCCGTCGAGAAGCCGCCGGAACAGCGGCGCTACTTCGAGGGGTCGGTCACCGGACCGTTGACCCCCAGCAAAAAAACCACGTTCCTTCTCTCCCTTGACCAGGACTATCTCGACCTCGAAGGCATTGTCGATGCCGAGGGTCCGAACGGACCCATCCGTGAAAACCTTCCCGATCCGACGCGCCACTTTTTCGGGTCGGGACGCATCTTCCACGATTTTTCGACCAACGATCAATTCTGGGTCGGATATTCCTATGAACTGCGTACGGTCAAGAACCAGGGAGTCGGAGGGACGGTGCTCGCCCAGGCAGGGGCCAATACCAGGTTTGACGAGCATGAAGTGAACGTGAATTATCGTCACATATTTTCGCCCAGGTGGGTGAATCAGCTTCGGTTTCTTGTCGGGCACTATGACAACCGCACGGCCAGCCTGACTGAGGCGCCGGCCATCGTTGTTCAAGGAGCGTTCACCGGGGGCGGGGCTCAAGCCGACTTTCGCAAAACCGAATATCACTTCGACGGGACCAATCTGACCAGCTATGTCGGCGGAAGACACGCAGTCAATTTTGGCGTGGACGTCCCCGACATCAGCCGCAGAGGCTTCGACGATTTCACAAACATCGAGGGCACTTATGCATTCGGAAGCCTGGCGGCATACGAGGCCGGCCGCCCTACCGAGTACGTGCTACAAAAGGGGCAGGGGCATCGTGTCTTTCTGGAGAAGAACCTTGCGGGGTTTCTCGAAGACAATATTCGACTCAAGCCCAACCTCTCGATTGCCCTGGGAGTCCGTTATTACTGGCAGAACTACTTTCATGACGTTCCCTATGACGTCGCGCCGCGTTTCGGCTTTGCCTTTGCACCCCGCAAGGACGGCAAGACCGTATTCCGAGGCGGTGCGGGGATCTTCTACGACCGCACAGGGCCTACGCCAATTTCTGACTTGCTGCACCTCAACGGTAGCGCTCTCCTTCGATTTATCGTGCAGAACCCCGGCTATCCCGTGAACCCGCTCGAACTGGCGAGCACTCCGACGAGCGTGGTGGAGCTTGATCCCGGGGCCCGGATGCCCTACACCATTCAATACAGCGGCGGAGTGGAGCGACAGATCACCGGGCGCAGCACGCTGACCCTCATGTACGTCGGATCGCGCGGTATCGATTTGTTCCGTTCGTTAGACCCAAACGCGCCGCCTCCGCCCGCCTACGTGGCGGTTCCGGATTTTTCGCTGGGACAAATTCGCGAAATCCAATCGGAGGGTTACCAGAAAAATAATGCCCTCGAAATCACATTTCAAGGCAAACCCAGCAAGTACTTTACCGGTCAGGTCGGGTACCGGCTGAGCAAGACGGATAATAATACCAGCGGTGTTACGTTCTTTCCGGCGAGCAGTTATGATCCGGGGGCAGACTGGGCACGCTCCGACAATGACCGGCGGCACAAGTTTGACTTGTTAGGTTCTGCGCAGCCAACCAGATTCTTCACGCTGGGGGCGGGACTCGCGCTGTACTCCGGACTGCCGGTTGACATAACCACCGGAAGCGACAACAACCGGGATGGTGTCATCAACGACCGCCCGGCCAATACTCCACGAAACTCCATGCCCGGTCCGGGTCTCATTGATCTCGATTTGAACCTGTCCCATGATTTCGTGCTTTCGAAAGTTCGGGAGCATGCGAAGACCTTGACCGTGTCGGTTAACTCATTCAATGTCCTCAATCACGTGAATTCGACCACGTACATTGGGGTGATCACGTCGCCTTTTTTTGGGCGGGCCGTGTCGGCTCAGCCTCCGCGAAGAACGCAGTTCGACCTCGAGTTCAAGTTCTGAATTACCCGAGATAGTGTTGCGACCTGCTTCGAGTGGAACGTAGGTGTTTTGGGGAAGTACGCGGCCTGACCTGGAATCTGAGAGAGTTATCCCTGGTAACGTCAACCACTCCTGAGCGCATCGGAATCCATAGGAGGTCGTAGATCTTCACGCGAGAAAAAGCTCATGCAACGGCGACCCCTGAACACTTCCAGCCTGTGGGTAGTCCTGCTCGCCACGCACGTGTGTTCGTTGGCGGCGCTCGCTCAGAAGCCCGAATACGAGTTCTATTACAAATTTCGAACGGAATTTCAGCCGAAATTGCAGGAGACACATCACTGGTCGTTAGCCAAGGAAGAAATTATTGAGGCTTACGCCGCCTCACTCACAAAGGATGGGATTCCCGGTTCCGAGATCGCTCGAAGAATCAAGCTGCTTCGTAGCGAACAAAACACACTGGACGCTGACTACTACAGCCGGTACTATCTCGATCCTGACTCCAATTTTAACCACGAACCGAACGCCTTTCTCATGGAGGTGGTCAAACCCCGAAAACCGGGTGTGGCGTTGGACTACGGCATGGGGCAGGGCCGAAATTCGACCATGATTTCCTAAGCTCGACGGTCAGTTGCCGCGACTTGGTCCGCAGGCCGGTTTGCAGGGTCCGTCATCGGTTTCGTCGCACGCACGAATGCGCTCATGAATTTCCCCTTTATCTGCGGAGCCATCGCATCGATATCCATACCTTCGGCCGACAGGATCTCACGCGCATCTTCCGCTTGGTAGATGCGTGTAGGCTCGATCTCAATCTCTGCGAACCCTGCTGAGATCAGCTTCTTCGTGTACTCAATGTCTTCGAGCCTCCCGCAACGCAACCTACCCACAGCAGGACACTTTTCCGATTTTCGGGGTCTATCTCGCCCCGGGTGACAACATCGGACACGGCAAAACGACCGCCCGGTTTCAGTACCCGGATGGCTTCGCGCAACACCCGGTCCTTGTCGGACGAAAGGTTGATCACGCAGTTGGAGATCACTTCGTCTACCGAATTGTCCGGCAACGGGATATTCTCGATTTCGCCCTTCAGAAACTCCACATTCTCTAATCCAGCCTTGCGCTTGTTCTCGTTTGCCAATGCAAGCATTTCCTCGGTCATATCTAGACCATAGGCTTTGCCGGTTGGACCCACACGACGAGCCGAGAGCAGCACATCGATTCCGCCACCCGAGCCCAAATCAAGCACGGTGTCTCCGGGGTTGAGCCTTGCCAGGGCAGTCGGATTCCCGCATCCTAATGACGCAAGCATTGCATCTTCGGGGATTTGCCCAGCCTGCAGCGAATCGTAGAGATTGGACGTGATCGGATCACATCCACTTCCACTCGACGCCGTCGCACCACAGCACGCACTACCGGCGGTCTTCACTCGTAGAGCTGCCTGCCCATATTTTTCTCTGACCACCTCTTTTATGTCGCTCATACCGATCGCCCTCTCTCATCTGCAAATCTGAACGATGTCTTGTGGTTTCAGTGCTTGGTTTCGAGTGCAGCATTCGGCGTACAGGAACTGCAGCAGCTCTTGAAGGGCGTCCGCATTTGCGGTGTATCGCAGAAAAGTGCTCTCCCGACGCACCTTCACCAAGCCTTCGTTTCTGAGCTTGTCCAAATGGTGAGAGAGAGTGGAATGGGGAATGTCTACCTCCTGTTGAATCTCTCCCACCACCAAGCCTTCGGGATGGGCAGAAAGCAGCAATTGCATGATCCGCAACCTTGCCTCCGTTCCCATGGCCGAGAACATATCCGCGTACTTCGTCACCTGTCCGGTGTTTCTCCTGGTTGCGGCGCTGGCCATATTTCGATAATCGAAAGAATATGGAATCGTGTCCAGCTCTTCAGGATCGGAATGGGCGCTGCTCTGCACAGCGGGATGCACGCCGCCCACGCGGCCCAGCATCGTTTGCCGAGCGTCGCGGCGGTCGACTGCTGCCACCAGCAGGCTCCGTTGGGGCAGCAATTGATTACGACGGGGAAGCGCAACCGGGTGGAGCGAATCCTAATTCTCCGTCGCCGCCGCTCCCGGCACCACTTCCACCACGATCCCAGATGGCTGATTCGCCGTGTGATACACCCGCTCGGTTGCTTTCACGAAGTCAGAGGGCTTGGCGTCGGGAATGTGGACGAACGTCTGCGGATTCCGGTCGGTCAGCGGAAACCACGAGCTTTGCACTTGCACCATGATCCTGTGCCCGCGGCGGAAGGTGTGATTGATGTCCTGCATCGTGAACTTGATTTGTTCCACCTGGCCCGGGGTAAACCCATCCGGCCGTTCAAAGCTGTGCCGGAACTTTCCCCGGAACGGCTCTCCGCGCACCAGTTGCTCGTATCCGCCCATGGCGAAGGGCGGCATCGAGACGTCTTTGCGCGGCCGGTCACGGTCTTCCGGAGGAGGTGCATCCTGCTTGCTGTCGGGAAAGTCCGCCGGATACACGTCGATCAGCTTTACGTCGAAGTCCGAATCCGTCCCGCTGGTCGAAACGAACAATTGTGGAGAGATCGGACCTGCAAGGGTGACGTCCTGCTCGAGCACGGGCGTCTGATACGTGAGCACATCGGTGCGTTTGTCCGCAAACCGCTGATCCGAGAGCATGTACTCCTGCGGCACATCGAGGGCCGCGTAGTTGACAAACGGCACGGGCTTCGCGGGATCGCTGATGTACTCGTCGAACGCCCCGCCTGACGCGGGCGCGTCAAACGACAATCCGCCCTTCGCATGGAAGTACAACGTTTTGCGCTCGACATTTTTCGGCGGCCACGCCGAATACTGCCGCCACACATTGGTGCCGGTCTCGAACACGTACGCCTTGGGCAGCTTGGGATCCGGCACGTCCTTCAGGTAGTGCTCAAAAAACGGAAACAGAATGTTCTTGCGGTAGTACTCGCCGGTCTTCCCGGCAAACTCCACGCGCCCCAGGTGTTCGCCGTCGTACCGCGCCCAGCCTCCATGCACCCACGGCCCGATCACGAGTGCGTTGAAGATTCCGGGATTCTTCTCGTCGATGGAATGAAACGTAGTGAACGGCCCCTGCAAATCTTCCGCGTCAAACCATCCGCCCACCGTCAGCACCGCGCAATGGATGTTCTTCATGTGCGGAGCCAGGTTCCGCGCCTTCCAATAATCGTCGTACGTATCGTGCAGCACCTGGTCGTCCCACAGAGCACTTTTGCCTTCCAGATATTTCTGCAAATTCGATAGCGGACCGACACTCAGGTAAAACTCGTAGGCGTCCTTGGTCCCCCAATCGAAGTATACGCGCGTTTTGGGGGGACGCTGCGGGTTTTCCTGCGGTTTGAATTGGCTATAGAAGCCGAAATTTGCCGCGAGCATGAACGCGCCCCCGTGATACGCATCGTCGCCCATGAACAGGTCCGTCATCGGAGCCTGCGGCGAGGCTGCCTTCAGCGCAGGATGCGAATCGATCATGCTTGCGGATGTAAAAAAGCCCGGATACGAAATTCCCCAGATGCCTGCCTTGCCGTTATTGCCGGGAACATTCTTCAGCAGCCAATCGATGGTGTCGTAGAGATCGCTGGCCTCGTCGACATCCTGCTTCGACTTCTTGTTGTCAATGTGCGGGCGCATCTCGACGAACTTGCCCTCCGACATGAACCGCCCCCGCACATCCTGGAACACGAAAATGTATCCCGACCGGTCGAAGTCGAGCGACGGTCCAAGCTGTCCCCGGTACAAGTCCACGCCGTACGGCGCGACGCTGTAAGGCGTCCGGTCGATCAGGAAAGGATACGCATGCAAGGTGTCTTTTGGCACATAGACCGAGGTGAACAGCTTCACGCCGTCGCGCATCGGGATGCGGTACTCGTACTTGGTGTAGTGCTCCTTGACGTCGAACTCGGGCCCGTCCGGCCGGTTCTGCGCCAGAACTCCGGTTGCGAGGACCGCTGCCGACAACACCATCCAAGACTTGCGAATGAGCATGCTCTCTCCCTGGTACCCGTGCATTCGCCGAATCCCATTCCGGCGGCGCATTCCAGCCGCGTCTTTCGAGGTGCGCTCTTGACGAATTTTGAAAGGCCGGCGTGCATAATAATAATTGCATAATAAGAACGAGGGGGGTTCCCATGGACAACGCGTCATTTCGAGCCCAAGAGAGGTCTTCGTTGGGCAGCGCCAGGCGGCGTCTTCGTTCGCGGCTGTACGTAATTGCGGTGCAGTGCCTGCTTTGCCTGAGCGCGTTGGCTCAGCCAACAAGCTCATCCGGCGATGCCACGATTCCGGAAGCAAAGCTGTTGCAGCCGGCGGATTTCGCGCAAATGCTACGCTCGCCCGGCCGCGAAAAGCCGCTGATTCTGCAAGTTGGCTCTCATGTTCTCTATGCCGAGGCGCATATTCCAGGGTCGGAATACGCAGGCCCAGCAGGCGAGGAAGCCGGTCTCAAGGCGCTTGAAGCGCGTGTCCAGGGCTTGCCGCGGACTCGTTTCCTTGTCATCTATTGCGGCTGCTGCCCGTGGAGGAACTGCCCGAACATCCGGGCGGCGTATCGGCAACTGGTCGCAATGGGCTTCACTCAAGTCAAGGTGCTCTATCTCGAAGACAACTTTGGGTCGGACTGGGTTGCCAAGGGTTACCCGGTCGAGAAAGGACGCTAAACAGTGGGACGGCTGAGAAACGCGAAATGGTCCGTTCTCCTGTTGACCGGAGCTGCGGTCCTGTTTGGTCTGCAAGGCTCCGCCTGGTCAGGCGAGGAAAGTCGAGCTCCCGCCGGCAATCGTACCGCCCCTGATTTCTCGCGTGTCAGCCTGGACCAGAGCAAAGTCACTTTGTCGTCATTACGCGGCAAGGTCGTGCTGCTCAATTTCTGGGCGGCCTGGTGCGCTCCCTGTCTTACCGAAATACCTCGCTTTGTGGATTGGCAGCGGGAATACGGTGGACGCGGTCTGCAGATCGTTGGCGTCTCCATGGATGACGACGAGACACCTGCTCGTGCCGCATATAAGAAATACCGCGTGAACTATCCGGTTGTGATGGGCGATGAAAAGCTCGGGGAACTCTACGGCGGTATCCTCGGTCTTCCCGTGATCTTCCTTATCGACAAGGAAGGAGAGATTCGCTTCCGGCATCAGGGCAGGACCGATCCGAACGTCATCGAACGTGAAATGAAAGAGCTATTGCGCGCTCACTGAGATAAGCACGCGTGTTCCGAGGGCCCTCGCAACGCAGCGGAGCCGTCACCGGAGGCACCGGCGTTCTCAGCAGGTTGCGCAGGAACCCCGCCAGTGAAAACTGGATACACTCCCCCTGGACCGCCGTCCCGTGTTGGCTGGGCATTTTTTGGGAAAGCATGGTCCGACCGGAGCAGGCTAGAGCTTGCGTCCACTGAAATCCTCACGACGGTCGAAACTCGGCAGAACAACAAACCAGGACGGACCGGATTCGGGCCGAATGCAGGATGGGTTCTTCCCGGGGATCAGAAAGGAACGTTGAATCTGGCGGCCGATGGAATACGGGAAAGACTGTAGGGCGCAAGACCTCTTCGCGCCATAAGTCTTTCGCATCCAACACCAAACCGCAATCTGTGAACGTCGGGAATAGCGCGGCACAGTTACGAGCCGAGTGAGTGAGCATGGGTCTGCGACCGGTCCTTAATAAGCTACTCGGGATGATGAAACCCACGGCGGGCGCTCGAATCCTTGTGGTGTCGAACCGGCTCCCCTTGACCTTGAAAAAAACCGAGCAAGGCTGGGACACCGTGCGGAGCTCGGGAGGGTTGGCGAGCGCGATGAACCCGTTGCTCGGAAAAACCGGCGGAGACTGGGTTGGATGGGCCGGAGACATCGAAGAAGAAAACGATCCAAAGCGGCGCGAGGTTCTTGCGGCATGGGCCGAAACAGATCATTGTTTCGCGGTCGATTTGCCCCCCAACGTGGCAGCGGGATTCTATGAGGGCTATGCCAATCAAACTCTCTGGCCGGTTTTTCACAATTTCCCGTCCCGGTTGAGGTTCGATGCGAAGCATTGGGAGGCCTACGTGGAAGCCAATCGAATCTTCTGCGAGGCCGTCGTCAGCCGATACCGACCGAATGACCTGATTTGGGTCCATGATTATCACCTGATTCTTCTGCCGGGGATGTTGCGCGACAAGCTCCCGGACGCCTCGATTGGTTTCTTTTTGCACATCCCGTTTCCGTCTTCGGAAATCTTTCCGGTCTTACCCCGTCGCGAAGAGCTGCTCGAAGGCGTCCTCGGAGCCGACTTGCTGGCCTTTCAAACCCACGGTCATTTACAGCAATTCCGCGCCACGTTGCTTCGCGTGCTCGGGGCGGACAGCAAGATTGCCCAGGTTGCGCTCGGAAGCCGCACGGTTCGTTTGGAAGCGCTCCCCATCGGCATTGCACCTGAAGAATATACGAGCCTTTTAAGCAGCAATGAAACCGCGCAGCGGTACGCCGAATGGGTCGAACGTTACCAGGGGCGAAAGGTGCTGCTTGCCGTCGACCGTCTGGATTACACAAAGGGTGTTCCCGAAAGGCTACGCGAGTATGCGCAGTTACTTCGCTCCTCACCCGAACTGAAGGAGAAAGTCATCCTCATCCAGGTCGCCGTGCCTACGCGTGAAGGCATTGACAGTTATCAGGAGTTGCGAACCGAAGTCAATCGGCTGGTCGGCGAAATCAATGGCGAACTCGGGACCCCGCAATGGACTCCGCTGGTTTATATCAACCGTTCGATTGAACGAAGCGAGCTGGTGGGGCTGTACAAGCTGGCCGACGTCTGCTGGGTCGGCTCACTTCGTGACGGGATGAATCTAGTCGCAAAGGAATACGTCGCCTGCAAATCCGACGGCGATGCCGTTCTGGTCTTGAGCGAATTCGCGGGCGCCGCGGCCGAGATGGGCGAAGCGCTGCTGATCAATCCCTTTGACGAAGAACGGACCGTCGCCACGATCAAGCGGGCCCTGAACCTCGATGAGCAGGAGCGGCGGTTGCGTATGAAGGCCCTGCACCGGCGAGTTCTGCGAAATGACGTTTTTCGTTGGGGAGAGCGATTTCTGGCTGCCCTCGAGGTGGCCGTCTCGGAACGACGCCGTTATATCGAAACGCAACCGCAGACGCTTCGACCGGCCGAAGTTCGCGATGCCTATCTGCGCGCCGGGCGTCGTTTGCTGCTCTTCGATTACGATGGAACCCTCGTGCCGTTCGCGACACGACCGCAGCAGGCGGCTCCACCCCCCACTCTGATGGAGCTTCTCACGATACTGGCAGCCGAACCCAAGAACCTCGTGGCTCTCCTGTCCGGGAGGTCGGCCCAAAACCTGGACCGCTGGTTCTCGGAGATCCCACGCCTTTATCTGGTGGCCGAACACGGTGCTGAGGTGAAACCGCCGTCCGCTTCCGCCTGGGAGGCTTTGCGCCGTGAAGTATCCATGGACTGGAAGGGTACGGTGATGCCGATTTTGGAGCACTTTGTGGACCGCACCCCGGGCAGCTTTATAGAAGAGAAGAAATACGCTTTGGTCTTGCACTACCGCATGGCCGAGCCGGAATTCGGTGAGTGGCTCGCGAATGAATTGACCTCCATGCTCGAGGCCATGCTTGCCGAGACCGAGCTCAGGGCGTTTCGCGGGGAAAAGGTGGTAGAGATAAAGCCGGTCTGGGCCAATAAGGCCGAAGCGCTGGAGCGGTTGTTACGAGACTATCCCGAGCCGGACTTTATCCTTGCGGCCGGCGACGATCGCGCGGACGAGGACCTATTCGAGCGTCTCTCGGGGAACGCGTGGACGGTGCATGTCGGCTGCGGAGCAACCCGCGCATCCTTTCTGGTCACCGATTTCCTGGCATTGCGGAGGGTGCTGGAATTGTTGGCCGAACCCGGAAAGGATCGTCGCGCTTCTTGATCTCTTGATCCGCAACTTCACGGAATTCTCTCCTCCTGCTCTCGCTTGTGAGTGAAGGCGCATCTGCGAGCCCTAAAGCTCCGGGGGACCCGTGCCGAACGACCTTCCGCCCGCTTCGAAACCGTTCCTCGCAGGCGAATCTCATGGCGCTGCTTTGGTCTGCTCTAGTCTCACCGATTCCGGCATGATTGAAACGATCGTTCCAAACGTGGACTGTCTTTCCGGGGCCATTGCGCCCCGGCAAAGGCAATGAACAGTTTTTCATTTTCATTTAATGAGTCCTTCATCTAAATCCAAATAATTGTTCTGGGAATTCGTCGGACGCAAGATTCAAGATTCAGGAGGCCATTGTGATTAGAAGAAGGATCGGGGCTACATTCGTATTCAGTGTTGTTCTTCTCACCGTCGCTTTTGCGGGTGAAAAAACGCCGCTCAAGCTGGCTCAATCCACGCCGTTGCCGGACTTAAAAGAAGGCGACTTCGACCACTTTGCCGTCGATGTGGACGGCAACCGGCTGTTTTCGACCGCAGAAGAAAACTCCAAGGTTTTGGTTTTCGACCTCAAGACCAACCAGCTGATTCACCAGATCGAAGGCCTCAAGGCGCCGCATTCCATCCTCTTCCGCGCCGACCTCAAGAAGTTGTTTGTGGTGGACGGAGACCTGGGGGCGCTGAAGATTTATGATGCGGCTTCGTACAAGCCGCTCGGTACGGTAAAGCTACGCGAAGGCGCAGACTCGAGCGCCTATGATCGCGCCACCAAATATCTGTATGTCGCTGAGACCGGCAAAGACGCACACCTTCCCGATTCTCACATCGCGATCGTCGATACGACCAACGCCAAGCAAGTGGCTGAGATCCAGATCGATTCCGATGATGTGGAAGCCCTGGCACTCGAGAAATCGGGACCGCGCATCTTTGTGGATATACGTGGGAAGGATGACGTGCAGGTGTACGACCGCAACAGCCGCAGCCTGGTTGCAACCTGGTCCACGGCCGAAGCGGGCAGGAAACCTACGACGATCGCATTGGACGAAGCCAACCACCGTCTCTTCGTCGGTACCCGTGATCCAGGCAAACTGATTGTAATGGATTCGAAGACGGGCAAAGTCATCACCACCGCTCCAGGCCCGGCAATGGCAGATGACATGGTCTTCGAGGCAAAGCAAAAACGCATATACCTTGCGGGAAGCCAGTTCGTCGACGTGTTTGAACAGCGTGATCCAGACCATTACGAGCAGATCGGTCATGTCCCAACCGCGTTTCGCGCCAAAACAGCCATTCTTGTCCCGCAACTAAACCGCTACTACCTGGCGGTCCCACGCCATGAAAAACAAACTGCGGAGCTCCGGGTTTACGACGTAGTGCAGTAGCCCGCGGCAAGTTGTCCCGTTGTCAGTCGAGTCCCTTTCTTGTCAACGTGCGAGCAGGGAAAGATCACCTGAACCAGGAGACTTTCCTTGCTCCGCAGCATGTCCGGTCGATCGATCGCCGGTGCTCGGAATTCTGACAAGCGGCGTGCTCGCTTTCATCGTGGATCAGGCAACTCCTCGGTATTAGCAAGCGGTGTCGTCGCCATGGCCATGCTTGGGCGTGATCGCAACCATGGATCCCCGGATCCCCCGCACGACGCGCTGTCGATGGACCCCATGGTCTTGCTTCGTGAGGAGTGAACGGCAGGAGCGGAATAAAGGTGCTTTCCCGGCGAGTCTCTCCGCGCGATGGTTCACTGAGCTTTCTGGGAACGCTCTACTCAGGCTGCTGTTTGCTCTGGCGTAGGCATCTGTGAGAGGGTTCTGGTCTCGCGGCAGAAGCTAGGGCGTAACCGCGATGGCCAGACGTTTGGGCGCCCGCCCGACCGGGACGCGGGTGAGTTCACGCCTTTCCTTCACGTCAATGATTGAGACGTCGTCGGAGTCGGCGTTGGTGACGCAGACGTACTTGCCGTCGGGCGTAATCACGAGCCAGTTCGGGCCGCCGCCGGTGGGCACCTTTCCTACGATCTTTTTCGACCTCAAGTCATAGACGTATACGCAATCGTCCAGCAGGCTGGAGACCCAGACTTCGCTTCCCTCCGGAGTAAGCGCCAGACCATGGGTTCGTGTATCCGCGGTTTCATATTTCAATGGATGCGGGGTCGGGTGCTCAGCCGGCATCTCCACGCGCTCGACGACGCTTTGGGAGGGAATGTCCACGATCACGAAACCGTGAAGGTTTGCCTCAGCTACGTACAGAGTGTTCCCATCCGGGCTCACAACATACGGCCGCGGCCGGCCTCGAACAGGAATGTGCTTTTCGTAGTTCATCTTCTCCAAATCGATTCTGTCAATCTCGTGTCCCGACATTGCACTCACGTACATGTAGCGGTTACTTCCGGTGTTCAACGCATTGTGGGGTTCCTTGAGCGGGAGACTCTTGACGACTTGTTGTTTCCTGACGTCCACAATCTCGACTTGGTCACGGTCGCGAAGTGGAACCGCAACGTAGTTCCCGTCCGGGGTAACAGCACACTGATTGGGGCGGCCGTTCACCTTCACGGTGGCAATCGCCTCCTGCTTCAAGGTATCGATGATTCGCAGAGTGTGGTCGGACTCGACGGTAACGAAGAGCCGCCTCCCGTCAGGCCGAACACAAACTCCGTGGACGCGATCACCGAGCTTGATATCGCCGACGAGCTTGAGCGAGTTCATGTCCACAACGCTGACGTCATCACCCATGCTGTTTCCAACGTAGAGCCTCAAGTTCTCGCCAGTCGAGGGTCCAGCGCTCCACGCAAGCGTCCAGCTGCAGAGAAAGACTCCGGCAAGTAGCCGCATTCTTACAAGACGCATGATTGCCCTCCCTGATTGTTCCTGCTTCTAGTTAGTTAATATCACCAACCGATGCATGGCCTCCCACTCGAAGCATCAGCGTGCCCGAGAGAAACAGACTCAGGACCAGATACAACAAGCCTCCGCTGAAGGAGTGAGTACGAGTTGCCAGATAGCCGACGACCATAGGTCCCATAAACCCGCCTAAGTTGCCAACCGAGTTGATAAGTCCAATCGAAGCCGCGGCCGCCGACTCGCTGAGAAAGCGTGTTGGCACTGTCCAAAATACAGGCTGGAAACCGTAGAACGCTCCCCCGGCTACAATGAAGAACGCTAGAGACGCCGAGACACTCGCGCGGTTCACGATAGCCAGTGTCAGAGCCAGACCGCAAATGAACAGCGGTGCGGCCGCATGCCAGCGGCGCTCGCCCGTCAGGTCGGAATGCCAGCCATTGACTTGCTGCGCGACGAATGCTGCGAGATAAGGCAATGCGGCAAGCAGCGTAACTCCGAGGTCGCTTCGTCCGGAGAGCTGCTTAAGAATCGTCGGCAGCCAGAAGGCGATCCCGTAGCTCCCCGTCATGGCGCAGAAGTAGCATGCGGTCAGAAGCAGCACGTCACGATGGCGCAGCGCTTCCGATATCCTGAAAGAATGGTGCTTCTGTTTGGTTTTCCTCTCGCGGTCGAGTTCGGTCGAAATCCATTGCTTCTCGTCGTTCGGCAGCCATCCGGCCTGCTCCGGCCAGTCGCTTAAATACCAGAGGGCGATCAGTCCCAGCACGATTGCGGGGATCCCTTCGATGATGAAGAGCCAGCGCCAGCCCCGCAGTCCAAGCCACGACAGCCCCAGCAGCAGTCCGGCCAACGGCGAGCCAATCACGTAGGAAAGGGGATTGGCGGCATAAAAAAATGCCACCGCCTTCGCTCTGTCCTGGTATCGAAACCAATGCGTCAAATAGACAATCACGCCGGGTAGGAAGCCCCCTTCTGCGGCCCCGACGAGAAAACGGACCAGATAAAAGTGCCCCGCGGTGTGAATGAAGGCCATGAAGGCCGTCATCACGCCCCAGGAGATCATGATGCGTGCGATCCAGCGTCGCGCACCCCATCGCTCGACGATCAGTGCTCCAGGAATTTCCAGCAGGAAATAGCCGAGAAAGAAAACGCCTGCCCCGAGCCCCACCACCCGCTCGCTGAAACCCAGATCGCGGGGCATTTCGAGTGCTGCGGCACCAACGTTCATGCGGTCAAGAAACGCGACCACATAAAGCAGAAACAAAAACGGAAGCAGACGGCGAGCGATGCGCTGCCGAGCACGCTTGGCAAGCTTCGATTCATTCGTCGCCGATGGGGTGCTTGGCTCAGTCGGGCCCCTTGCGAAAATCGTCGGACGTGTAGCCATAAGCGAGCGGTCCCGCGGCGCAGTTGGAGGCGGATTCTAGAACATCACTTTGATGGCGAACTGAATCTCCCTGGCGGTTGTGGTTGTTCTCGAAAGCAAACCAGCCACGCCGGTGGGTGTGCCTGTCCCATCAAAAATGTCAACCGGCGTTGTTGGTGGAGCAAAGTTGGGATGATTGATTGTGTTGAACAGCTCGGCGCGGAACTGAATGTTAAATTTTTCCGAGATGCTCTTGATGTAGTTATTCTTGAACACCGAGAAGTCCAGCGATGCAATGCCCGGCGCGATCAAAATGTTGCGGCCTGCGTTCCCCCGCAGGTTGAAACAGGGCAGCGCGGGGAGCCAGCCGGCTCCATCGAGAGCCGGAGTTTGCGGGTGTTTCAGCAGGATCGGATTTCCGTTCGCATCCACCAGGCTGGGCGGCGCGGGATTGCAATTCGCGTTCCAGAACCCTAGACTGGGCGCAGTGGGGACTTGGAAGCATTGCGTCTTGACGTAATTGATGGGGTTTCCAGGGTTCGTGAGCGTACCACATCCCGGACCGGTCAATCGATTCGGGAAAGCCCAATCGTCGCCGCTGTTGGTATTGGATGGATCCGAACCCGTGCCCCAGGTCGGGGTGAATGGAACACCGTCGCTCGCGGTAAAGATCAGTCCCAGCTCCCATCCCTTTGCAGCCCATTGAGCCGGCCCGCTCAATGACGCCGGAGAAGGCACGTCCCACACGCCGTTCACCACCAGCGTACGACCGACGTTAAAGTCCGAAGGTCCGCGATCCAACCTCATGTTGTACCAGTGAAGGCTGGAGATGGAATTTCCGAAGCTGTCGCCTGCCACCGACGCCGAACTGGTATCGATGCTCTTGCCCCAGGTAAAAGCGCCCTGGACTTGAAACCCCCGGCTCATGCGCTTGGCCAGTTGCAGCTCGAGGGCGTTGTAGTACGACTGGCCCTCGTAAAACATCGAGCGAACCGAACCAAAGTTCGGGTTAATCGGCGGTAGTGGGCTGCCGTCACTCGCAAACGGAAAAACATAGCCGGCCGAGGTGAGGGTCGGAATGACCATGTTTCCTTCGTCTACCTTAAACGGTTGATGTACGCCACGCGAGCCGACGTAGGCGATCATTGCAGTGAGACTGGGTGTGAGTTGCTGCTGAATATTCAAGTTCCACTGCCCCACGTACGAACGCTTTGCGTGTTCGACATAACTGGAACGCAAGGTATTGGCAGGAAACGAAACGTTTCCGCCGCTAAAGTCGAAAAAGGATCCCGGTGCCGGACTCTTAACGACGGTGTAGGAGAAGAAAGGAAGGGCCTGCGTGACCATGAGAGGGAATTGATACGGCAGCGGCTGTACGTCAAACAAGCCTATGCCTCCGCGAACTGCAGTCCTGCCGTTGCGAAATGGGTCCCAGGCAAACCCTAAACGCGGCTCAAAGTCCGTGAGCGTCGGATTATTGAAAAACGGGTTCCCAAGCAGAAGATGGGCGCTGTTAATGGTGGGCAGATTCTGCAGCTTTCCGCTCGTTTCCCTTATTACCGTAGTCATCTCGTAACGCAGTCCTAAATTCAGCGTCAGGTTGGGCCGTGCGCGCCAGTCGTCCTGCAGATAGGTTCCGAAAAGAGTCTGACGAAGATTGCGCGGCGAAAGGGTGCTCGCAATTCCCCCCTGAAATCGTGTAGGTTGATTTTGGAGGAATCCCTGCAGGTTCGAGAAATTCCAGATTCCATTGGGATCGGTATCGGCGACCACGTTGAGCATCATGCGCTCCACGGCACCGCCGAAACGGATGGAATGGGTTCCGTGGGTCAAAAACGCGTCGTCATAGGCCTGAATAGAGTTCCAGTGATAAAGATAGGTCGGGCTGCCCCCAATGCCTCCTGTAAAAGGAGTAACGCCTGTGATATCGACCTGGGTTGCCGCACGCCCGGCGAACGCGCTCCCGCCCACGCCCAAATCCGTGCGGGAAGAATCAGGGTTGATTGCTTGGACGCTCTGGTTGTTTTCCACGCCCTCATGATTTCCCCCGACCCGGATCGAATTCACGAAAGTAGGGCTGAAGATATGGGTCTCCTCTGCCGACAGGAATTGCCTTGCCGTAAGCGTGTTGAATTCCACATTATTCAGCCCGTCGGGAGAGGCGTAGGTGGTCCGGTCGAACATGTAGGTGCCGAAGATGGCATCTTTGTCGGAAAACTTGTGGTCCACTCGTGATGTAGCGAAGTTTTCGTTGACCACCTGTTGTCCGGCGAAGTTGTAATAACCGAGGTCTCCATTGCTGCCGGCGACGAGCCCCTGGTTGGGCAAATGCCAAAAGGTTAGGTATTGTTGGGCATTGAGGTTCACCCCGTTTGCAGCGGTGTTAGGTCCAGGCGAAAGCTGGTTGGGGCTGCAGGAAGGAGTCTGGGTGTCAGGCTGGGAGCACAGCAATCCGTTCCGCGCCGCCTGGGATGGCACGGTGGTGAGCGTGGTAATTCCCGTCGCCTGACGAATCGCCTCGTAGTCGGCAAAAAAGAATGTCCGGTCTTTCCGAATCGGTCCTCCGAGCGTTCCTCCGAACTGGTTCCGCTTAAACGGCGGTATCGGGGAATTGGCGCTGTCGAAATAATTCTTCGCATCCAGCCGGCTGTTGCGCAGAAACTCATACGCGCTGCCGTGGAACTGATTCACCCCGGAGCGTGTGATGGCGTTTACGACACCGCCCGAAGTTTTTCCGTATTCGGCCGAGTAATTGCTGGTAAGGACTGAGAATTCCTGGATAGCATCCACCCCGAGGTTGCCTCCCAGAACGCTTCCCGGCGCTCCGTTGGCGTAGTCGTTCAGGCTTACACCGTCCAGGCGATAATTGTTCTGTTGCGGTCGTGCGCCCGAGATTGTGAGTTGCTGCCCGAAACCCCGGTTGCCGCGGTCCGTGCCTGCGGCAAAATCCGGCTGGGTGTGGATCGCATCCACTCCCGGTTGCAACTGGGCAAGATCCGTCCAACTACGGCCGTTTAGCGGCAATTCCCGCACTGTAGTGTCATTGACAACGGCGCTGATGTCGGACGTCGCCAGTTGCACGGCTGGAGCGTCGGTGGGCACGTCTATCGTCTCCGCTGACGAGCCTACCTTCAGGGTCATGTCCAAGACCGCCGTCGCGCCTACCGTCAGGGTGATGCCCGTGCGAGTCTCCATCTGGAATCCTTTGGAAAGGAAGACGATTTGGTATGTTCCTGGCGCGAGGTTCGGTGCCGTATAGAGACCGTCTCCATTGGTGGTGGTAGCCCGGGTGACCCCGGTTGCAAGATTTTTGATTGATATCTGAACGTCCTGAATCACTCTCCCGGTGGTATCGGAGACGGTTCCTGCGATGGTTCCGCCTGCGACTTGCGCAGCCGCTGTGTGCCAGGTTCGAATCGCACAACTAAGCAGCAGAGCGGCGAGGCACATCCAATAGCGTCGCGACGAGGGTGTTGTGGGCATCTGGGCCCTCCTTTCCGATTTACATGCACCGGACAAGACGTATGGCCGGGACGAGCAGCAACCGCCGCACGGAACGATGTACTATGCACATGAAGGCGCAATGAATGAAGAATGAATTTTCATTCATAGATAACCCCACAAAAGAGGGTCGGAAAAAGGGGTGCACCGGGCAGGAGATATGGCATTATCTGGAGCAGCCCATCCGATTGCGCCGAGGTTGGGTCCTTTGGCGCTTGGAAGATTGGGGAGGCGGCGTGATATCGTGTGCAGCACGCGACGTCGCAAAGAAGTGCCAATCCACGTAACGGTTCGAAACGGTCGTGTTTTCGAAGACACGGCATAGAAACGGGAAAATGAGAATTCTGTTGGTTGAAGACGAAGCGAAAGTTTCCGGCTTCGTCTCACGCGGCTTGGCGGCAGAGAAGTTTGCCGTCGATGTCGCCAGCGACGGGCAAGAGGGCCTCGAGCTTGCTACCGCCTACGACTACGACCTGCTGATCTTGGATTTGATGTTGCCGGTGCTGGATGGCCGAGAGCTCTTGCGGCGGCTTCGCCGCACCAATACGCGTGTGCCAGTCCTGATTCTGACCGCTCGCGACGGCGTGCCCGACAAGGTAAGCAATTTTGACGCTGGAGCGGACGATTACCTTACGAAGCCCTTTGCGTTCGCGGAACTGCTGGCCCGGGTCAAGGCGCTGCTACGCCGTGGAGCTGTGAATCGGAGCAGTGTCGTTCGCGTGAACGATCTCGAGCTGGATCGCCTTTCGCAGCAGGTTCGCCGTGGCGGTGAACGGATCGAATTGACGGCCAAAGAGTACGCATTGCTCGAATATCTCATGTCCAATGCGGGGCGCGTGCTTTCGCGGACCATGATCATCGAACACGTCTGGGACCAGGGTTTTGACGGCATTACCAATATCGTGGACGTTTATGTGCGTCACCTGCGCAATAAGGTCCACGATACCCATGAATCCAGGCTGATCCGAACGGTTCGAGGAATGGGCTATACCATAACCAGCCAAGGCTAGCGGTGACTATTCACTCGATTCGCGTCCGCCTGACGCTCTGGTATGCAGGGCTACTCGCCGGTTCGCTGGTGTTGTTCGGGCTGCTCGTATATATAGGGCTGAAGCAATACCTGGTCGGAAATGCAGCCACAAATTTAGCAGAGCAGTCCCGTTCCATCACGCAGTTACTTGCCGAGCTGCCCATGAAGCGTCCTGGCTTTCTGGCGCAGGAGATCGAGGAAGCGTACGCGCCGGAAGCAAACGGCAATTTCATTCGAGTTACCAGGAGTCAGGGAACTGTCGTCTACATCTCCGGCGACGCCAAGGGAGACAGTTTCAAAGCGTCCGAAGTGCCTTTGAAACAAGGCTTGTCCAACGACGATACGGTTCGCGTCGTTCATCCGTTCGGTGGAGGCGCTTGGCTGATCGAGAGCCTTTCTTTCACCGATCCAGGCGGCAACCGTTTTCTCGTCGAGAGCGGCATCCCCTATGCGAGAATCGAGAATGTCCTAAATGGTCTGCTGCGCATGCTCGCCGTGTATCTGCCTTTGATCGTGTCGGTCGGCGGCTTTGGCGGTTATTGTCTCATGCGCCGTTCCCTGCAGCCCGTCGACGAGATCACAACCCGGGCGGAAGGCATCACTTCCACCAATCTCAGCCAACGTTTGCCGGTCATCAAGTCCGGAGACGAACTGGAACGGCTCTCCGCTTCATTAAACCGCATGATTGCCAGGCTGGATGATACCTTCCAACATATTCATCGGTTCTCGGCCGATGCGTCGCACGAGCTTCGCACGCCGCTTACCATTCTGCAATTGGAACTGGAAGAGATTGTTCAAAATCCCGTCTTGTCTCCGCAAATTGTGGATCAGATCGGCAGCGCGCTCGAAGAAACGCAGCGGCTGTCGAGGATCGTTGAGAACCTGTTAACCATTTCGAAACTGGATGCGGGCGAAGTGAAGATGGAGAAGGCAACGCTCAACCTGGCTGAGCTCGCGACTTCGACGGCCGAACAGATGAAGTTACTGGCCGAAGAGAAGTCTCTCACCATGACTTGCAAGTGCGATCCCTCGGTCTACATCTCGGGAGACGAAACCCGGCTCAAACAAGTGATTGTCAATCTGATCGCCAATGCGATCAGCTACACTCCCGAGGGCGGCGAGATCGGAGTCCTGGTGCGCTCGGTTCAAAACACGGCCCTGCTTAAAGTCTTCGATAACGGCGTTGGAATACCGGTTTCCGCCATCCCTCACATCTTCGAACGGTTCTATCGCGCCGATAAGGCGCGCTCACGAGATTCCGGCGGTGCCGGTCTCGGTCTGGCCATCGTGAAGGCGATCTGCAGTGCTCATGGAGCCGAAGTTATGGTGGTCAGCCAGGAAGGGAAGGGCAGTACCTTTATCGTTGAGATGCCCTTGGCCGCCGTCTCCCGACCGGCGCAGACAAGCGAAAGGGAGAGCACGGGCTATGTTTCTCAGGAACGGCGCTGACCCGTGTTCCTTCTGGCGCAACCTCTGAAAGGAATTTCATGGGCGATTCATTGCCCGTTCATTTCCGCGGCTTTCCCTGATAAGCATACTTGCCGCGCCCGCTAAGGGGGGACTCTGACGCTTATGGTTACTCGTTGGACGCGGCAAGGAAATCTCGACCGACGTTCCACGGCGTGCTAATCTACGGATCTTGTTCATGCGACGGCGTGATCTTTTGAAGAGTTCTGCGGCGACCGGAGTCGGACTCGCCCTTCGAAGCAGTTTGCGGGCGGAGCCGCGAGGGTCCAATGCCCAGTCCTGTTCGGTGCCGTTTCCCGAAAGTGCAGGTTTGACGAAGTATGTCGCTGAGTTCGTGCGGCGTACCCAGTACTCGGACATTCCTTCCGATGTCGTTGAACTCGGTAAAAAATCTCTGCTGGACGGCATCGGACTGGCGCTGGCCGGGTCGAAGCTTCCTACGTACGAGATTCTAAGACGATATTTCAGCGGCTCGTTTTCCTCCCGCGGAGCCACCGTGATTGGCGCCTCCGGCAAATTGCCCGCTCGATTTGCCGCTTTGGTCAACGGCGTCGCCATCCATGTAGAGGATTTTGATGACACGCAACTCGCAGTCGCAAAGGACCGAGTCTATGGTCTGTTGACGCATCCAACCGTGCCCGTATTGCCCGCCACGCTCGCCGTCTCCGAGGCGGGGAGCACCAGCGGAAGAGAATGGATGCTTGCCTATCACCTGGGCGTGGAAGTTGAGACCAAGATTGCCGAGGCCATCTCTCCACGACATTATGAAGACGGTTTTCATTCGACGGGCACGTGCGGGGTATTCGGCAGCACCGCCGGATGTGCCAAGCTGCGCAGCTTCGATACGGAAAAAATTGAGCGTGCCTTTTCGATCGCCGCAAGCCAGGCCAGTGGCCTGCGCGAGAACTTTGGGACGATGATGAAGCCGTTCCACGCCGGCCGGGCTGCAGAGGTGGGTGTGGTGTCTGTTGATTTGGCCGATCTCGGCTGGAGCGGCGCCCCGGCAATACTGGAAGCTCCGCGTGGATTCTTCCATGCCTACGGGGGCACGTACGATCCTGACGCGATCCTGAACAAATTAGGCAATCCGTGGACGTTCAGGTCGCCGGGCGCTTCTATCAAGCCCTTCCCCTCCGGTTCCCTTACACACCCGGGAATGACGGAAATGCTGCGCCTGCTGCGGAGTGAAGGGATCAAGTCGGCAAACGTCGAGCAGGTTGAAGTCGGGACCAATCACAACCTGCCGAACGCCCTGATCCACCATCATCCGCATAACGCGCTCGAGGCAAAATTCAGCATGGAATTCTGTATGGCCATTCTGCTTCTGGACGGAAAGGCCGGGCTCTCGCAATTCAGCGATGCCGTGGTCAATCGCCCGGATGTGCAGGAAATGATGAGCCGAATTCGTTTCTACGTCGACCCGGAAGCCGAGGCAACCGGGTTCGACAAGATGACCACAATCATCCAGGTTCATTTGAAAGACGGCAGGACTGTCCACGGCCGAGCCGACTTCGGCAAAGGCAGTCCCGCAAACCCGATGAGCTATGAAGAGGTAGCGGAAAAATTCTATGGCTGCGCCGAGTTTGCGGAGTGGCCGCCCGGCAAAGCGAAGCAGATCGTCGGGTTGATCGAGAATTTCGAGTCTGAGCCGGACCTGCGCAGACTGGTTGCGCTCTGCACTCGTAATTGAGAAGACGGAATGGAGGAGACGCTTTGAAACGCTTCAACATTGCTGTGATCGAAGGCGACGGTATCGGCCGCGAGGTTGTCCCCGAGGGCCTGCGAGTTCTCGAAAATGTCGGTCGATTGTTCGACATCGGCTTCTCTTGGCGCCACTTCGATTGGAGTTGCGACCGCTATCTGAAGACCGGGCGCATGATGCCGGACGATGGTCTTGAGCAACTTCGCCCCTTCGATGCGATTTATCTCGGCGCGGTAGGAAGTCCCGCTGTGCCAGATCACATTTCCCTGTGGGGGCTGCTCATTCCCATACGCCGGTCCTTTCAGCAATACGTGAACTTGAGGCCCTGCCGGCTGTTCCAGGGAGTCGACACCCCGCTGAAGGATTTTCCTCCCGGAGCCATCGATTTCGCGATCGTCCGCGAAAACAACGAAGGCGAATATTCCGAAGCCGGAGGACGAATGTTTCGGAACACAGACGGGGAATTTGCGATTCAGGAAGCCGTCTTTACCCGCGCCGGATGCGATCGTGTCATGCGATACGCGTTTCAACTCGCAGCCAAACGCAAGTGCCACGTCACCTCCGCCACCAAATCAAACGGAATCGTCTTCACTCTGCCGTTCTGGGATGAGCGTTTCGCTCACATCAAGACAGAATTTCCAAACGTCCGGACCGATCAGTTTCACATCGATATTCTGACCGCGCATTTCGTCCGCCATCCCGATTGGTTCGATGTGGTGGTTGGATCCAATCTGTTCGGCGACATCCTGTCCGATCTGGGTGCCGCTGTCGTGGGTTCGATGGGGCTTGCCCCTTCGGGCAACTTGAATCCTGAGCGGGACTATCCTTCCATGTTTGAGCCAGTCCACGGATCAGCCCCCGACATCGCGGGCAAAAAGATCGCCAACCCCGTGGCGCAAATCTGGTCGGGTGCCATGATGCTCCGCCATTTGGGCGAAGACCTGGCCGCCGACGCCATTGAAAGCGCAATCTCGGCCGTGCTGGCCGGCCGCGAAGTCCGGACCCCGGATCTGGGAGGCAACGCCTGCACCAGTGATGTGGGAAAGGCCGTCGCCGACGGACTCTCCGCTCAAGTAAAGTCGCATAGCCTCACGTCGACCGGAGCTTAGAGCTGGCTATGGTCTGCGGGAATCCGGTCCCGGAGAAGAGCTTTCGGTTGGAATGTCTGCTCTCCGGTTCAATCCTAAGCTGCAAGGGCTGACTCCAACCGTCTGGCCGCCCTCCGGACAAGTTCGGCGGCTGCGAGAGATGGCGCGCGCAGAAGAACTCCGCTGTAAGCCGGCCGGGAAAGAGGCATGCGCGCCGGTTCATCCATCTGCACTTCCCCAACCATGGCGATCGAGGCCATCTGAACCATCGCTTCTAATTTAGCTTCCGTCCCCTCCCAACTGCGTCAGCATGAAGGCATAATCGAAGGCGATTTCCTTCAGACGTTCGTATCGCCCTGAAGCGCTCGAATGTCCCGCCGACATGTTGGTCCGCAGCGCCAACACGTGATCGTCCGTCTTCAGGGTGCGCAGTCTGGCCACGTACTTCGCCGGCTCCCAGTACATCACCTGGCTGTCGTGGAACGATGTCTTCACCAGCATCGCCGGGTACGCGCCTCGCTGCAGATTGTCATAAGGCGAGTATTGCAGCATGTAGTCGTAGGCCGCTTTCTCGTTGGGGTTGCCCCACTCCTCATATTCGGGAACGGTCAGCGGCAGCGAGGCGTCGAGCATGGAGTTCAATACGTCCACGAAGGGCACATGCGAGACCACCACTTTGAACAGGTCCGGGCGCAGGTTCGTAACCGCGGCCATCAGCAGCCCGCCCGCCGAGCCGCCTTCGATTACTACATGGTCGCCCGCGCCATATTTCGTTGCCACCAGCTGTTCCCGGCAGGCGAGGAAATCGGTGAACGTATTCAACTTGTTCATCAGGCGCCCGGCGTCGTGCCACGGCTTGCCCATCTCTCCCCCGCCTCGCACATGAGCGAAAGCCATCACCACGCCGCGGTCGAGCAGGGGCAGGCGATGGCTGCTGAAGACGTCGCGAAGGATCGCGCCGTAGGAACCGTAGCCGTACAGGTACAGCGGGTTCGAACCGTCTGCCTTCTTCAAGTCCCTGCGGTAGACGACCGAGATGGGAATTCTCACTCCATCCTTGGCCGCGGCCCACACGCGCTCGGACGCGTATTTCGCCGGATCGTAGCCGCCCGGCACCTCCGTCCGCTTCAGCAGGGTCGAGGTCTGGGTCTCTACGTCATATTCGAAAATGGAAGGCGGCGTCACCAGCGACTGGTATTGATAGCGCAGCTTGGTGGTCCTGAATTCGCGATTCACCTCCGGCGAGGCGGCATACACCGGCTCGGGAAACCGGATGCGCGTCTTCTCGCCGGTCGGAAGCTTCACGATGGTCATTTCATCGAGGCCGTTCTCGCGCTCCACCAGCACGTAGAAGTCCGCGAACGGCTCGATCTCGCCAAGCATTACCTCGGCCCGCACCGGCAGGACTTCTTGCCAGTTTTCCTTTCCCGGCGCGCTCAGCGGGGCGGCCACCAGCCGGAAATTCCGGCCCTGGTCGTTGGTGCGGATATAGAACTGGTCGCTTCCGTTCACCACCATATGGTCGGCGTAATATTCGATATCCTGCTCGCGCGGCGCAATCAGCTTCCATTCATCCGCCGGCCGATCGGCTGAAAGGAAACGCATCTCCGAAGTCGTATGGCTGCTGATTCGGAGCAGCAGGAGCTTGCCGCTGCGCGATTTCTCGACGCTGATGTTGAAACGTTCGTCTTTTTCTTCGTAAACCAGCTGGTCCGCGGACCCGTCGCTGCCGGCCGCGTGGCGGTAAAGCCGGTATTGACGCTTGGTCTGCGGATCTTCGACGGTGAAGAACAACGTTTGGTTGTCGTTGGCCCAAGCCATGGAACCCACGTGCTCGGCCTGATCGGGCAGGTCACGCCCCGTCGTCAGGTCGCGCACGTGCAACCGGTATTGCCGGAATCCGACGTTGTCGGTGGAATAGGCGAGCAGTTTGCCATCGTCGCTCACCTGGTAGCCGGCCACTGCCATGAACTTCTGTCCTTCGGCCAGCCGGTTCACATCGATCGTGATCTCTTCAAGGGCTCGCTCGAGGTCAGCCGCACCGCCTTTCTTGCGGGCATGAATCGGATATTGCCTGCCCTTTTCCCATCGCCAGTAATAAGAGAACCCCCCGTAGGGATAGGGCACGCTTACGTCGGTTTCGTTGATGTGGCTGACCAACTCGTCGTAGAGCTTCTTCTGCAGCTCCGCGGTCGGCTTCATCACGGCGTCGGCGTAAGCATTCTCCGCCTCCAGATATTGCACGACTTCGGGATTCGACTTCTCCCGCAGCCAGCGATAGTCGTCCACCAGCTGGCCGCCATGGATAGGGTTTTCGGTGCGAACCTGCTTCGCTACGGGCGGCCGAGGCAGCGAGGCGTCGCCTGTGCTCTCCGCGCCGCCGTCGTCGGGAATTTTCGTTTGGGAAACCGTCATGCTCACCGACATCCAAACCAGAGAGATGCGCCCGGCGAATCGCGCACCGGCGCCCTTCGGGCAACAGGAGGATTGATTTTAGCCGATCGCGCAGAGGGGGTCGGCCCGAAGGAACGGCGAATCGGGGCGCTGCGGTCTGGAAGGCGAGAGGCTAAGAGGAATGACATTGGACTGCCTCAGCCATTCGCACCGGATGTCTGTATGCAGGCCCGGCGATAAACCGGCGAATGGCCCGGCGGCAGCTTAGCGCCGCCGTCGGGAAAGCTGGGCCACCTGCGTAGCCACCGCGTTCGGCTTGCGTCCGTAGGCTCGCGACGCGATGATCCCTTTGCCTTCCTGCACGGTGATGGTCTGGCCCGCGTTGACGTTCGAAAGCTTGTCCACCTGTCCGCTGGGCCACTGGACCTGCAGGGAATCGGCTTTGGCCTTTTGCCCCAGGCCGAATGAGGCGACGAGTTCGCTTTGCGAGAGATAGCTTGACCCGCTGCGCAGCATTTTCCACTGCCGGTCGTTGCCCGAAGTCACCGTGATGACCGAGCCAATGCCGTCGCGGTTGGACTTTGTCCCGGCCAGCTTGATTCGCAGGCTGTGGTTCGTGACGCCCTCGTTGTGGAACAGGTAGGCGCGGCCGCCGTTGGTGGTCATCAGCACGTCGAGTACGCCTTCGTTGAAAAGGTCCGCGTAGGCCGCCCCCCGCGCGACTTTGGGGGAGGCAAAGGCACTGCCGAGAGACTGGGTGACCTCGAGGAATTTGCCTTTACCCAAATTGCGAAACACATGCGGCGGCTCGGCGTAGCTGACGCGCTTCTGCACCTTTTCGATCTGGTCCTCGATGTGGCCGTCGGCAACCAGAATGTCCGGCCAGCCGTCGTTGTCGTAATCGAAGAAGAAGCAGCCAAAACCGAGGGTGACAAGGGTCGCACGACCCACCTCCGAACTTGGCGCCTCGTCCACAAACAAGCCGTTGCCCTCGTTGTGGTAGAGCGACAGCATCTGGTTGGCGAAGTTCGTGATGATCAGGCTGGGACGTCCGGAACGATCGTAGTCGGCGGCGTCCACGCCCATTCCCGCACGGGCCACGCCGTCTTCGCTGAAGGCGATGCCTGCGGGGACCGCCTTCTCTTCGAAAGTGCCGTCCTGCTTATTCAGATAGAGCTTGTTCGGCTGCGTGTCATTGGCGAGGACGACGTCTGGCCAGCCGTCGCCGTTGTAATCAAGAATGGCGACGCCCAGCGACTTCGAGGTGTTGTCGAAGAAATGCGCCTTCGCGGTCGCATCTTCGAACTTGCCATTGCCCAGGTTGTGCCAGAGCCGCGCACTCGCGCCCTTGTACGATTCCGGCGTGCAGTACGACTTATGCATTCCGTCGAGCGTGCAGAAGAGGTCGGTGCGGATGCTCCACCGCACGTAGTTGGCGACCACGAGATCGAGTTTTCCGTCGCGGTCGTAATCGACCCACGCCGCCCCGGTCGAGAACTCGTCCGGGCCCGAGAGCCCGGCGGCTTGGGTGACATCGCGGAACGTGCCGTCGCCGTTGTTGTGAAACAGATGACTCTGCCCCATCGCCGTGATGAACAGGTCGTCGTAGCCGTCGTTGTCGTAGTCGCCGACTGCGACCCCCATGCCAACCATCGGGATCGCGAGGCCTGCCTTGCGGGTCACGTCCGTGAAGGTGCCGTCATGGTTGTTGTGATAGAGCTTCGGGGTGGTCACCGGACCGGAATGCCCGGGCCAGTTCTCGCCGTTCACGATCAGGATGTCCGGCCAGCCATCGTTGTCGTAGTCAATAAACGCGCAGCCGGGGCCCATGGTTTCGGGAAGATACTTCTTTCCAAACGCGCCGTTGTTATGGACGAAGTGGATGCCGGCCCGGGCGGTGATGTCGCGGAAGGTGATGGTTTGGCCTGAGGCGGGCCGGGCGATCGAAATGGCCGAGAGCAGCAGGGCCAGCCAGGCAACGGCCCCCGGGGGGGCGCCCGTTCTCTTGCTTCGAACTAACTCCGAACTCTTCCCGTACACCAAACCATGGCGGGATAGGACCTTGCCCGGGCGACAAACCTGCATGAATTCATGGCTCCATTGCTTGAGTGATTTGATTCTTCGCGGTCGAGCGTCGCTCCGCCCGACGGCCGGCGTTTGTCCCGCCGTGCTGGGTGGAGCGAGGGGCGGGCGGGCCCATCGAGGCCGGCGTTGGGAGCTGCGACTGGGGCACCGATACGTGTTCGTGGATCGCTTGCCGCTCGTTATTGTCGTCGGGATGCGCCTGCCGGTAAGGTCCGGTGATCGTCTGCGACGCCTCGTCGGCCTTAAATCGCAAGTATCGCACCTCGTGCTCGTGGGCCTGTTTTTCCTCGCCGAGTCCCTTGTAGCAAAGCATCAGGTTATAGTGCGCCTGGAGGTCCTCGGGGTCGATTTCGAGAACCGAATTCAGGACTTGTACGGCATCGGTGAATTTCCGCTGGAGAAAGAGCACACGGCCAAGATCATTGAGCGCCACGCGGTCTCGCGGATATTGCGAAAGAACTTGGCGTAGTTCGCGAGCCGTGCCATCGTAATCCCCATCGCTGCGCAGCACGCGGGCATAAAAGTAATGCGCCCGCGCGAGGTCCGGGCTGAGGGAAATCGCCTTCTTCAGCACACCGCGCGCCCGCTCCATATCGCCTTCTTGCACGGCGGCGCGGCCGATGTTGACCCACCCGTCGGGATTGTTGGGATCGATCTCGGCCACTTTCTGGAATGCGGCCTCGCTGCCCTTGAGATCGCCCTGCAGCAGCAGGCCGATACCGTAGTCGTTCCACCGCTGCCAGTCTTCCGGGTGCAGTTCGGTTTTGGGCTGCGCCGCGGGGCGGCCGGAGCCGACCACGTTCAGTGTGACCTCGTTCTCGGCGAGCGCGACGACCGGGACATCGGGAATCTTCTCTTCCTTGGCGGAAATCCCATTCAGGGAGCCGGCAAAGATGTACTTGGTGTCGTCGTAACCGGGCCCCTGGTCCCCCGGCTTGCTGGGATCGGGCACGCCGGCAAATGCGAACTGCGTGTTCCACCAGGAAAATTTGCGGTAGCACAGCCGCGCATGCAGGGTGACGCGATCGCCGGCGTTTTCGGGGATGTGCAGACGGTAGTGCACCGTGTCCGCGGCGCCCGGCGGAATCAGGTGCACGTACACCACGCTCCGCGTGGCCCACGCATTGCGTTTGTTGATGGGGTTGCCGTGCTGGTCAATCTGCAGCGAGCGATAAAAATGAGCGCCGGGCTCGACCGGACCCTTGCCGTTGTCCTCGACCATGCCGCTCCAGAAAAGGATCTGGCCCTTGTCGTCGGTTGCCTTCAGTTCGAGCCACGTATCATAGGCATCCACCGTGCCGCCCGGGAAGAAGTGCCCGATCTTCTTGGTGCGCACGACAACATCCACGCGATCGGTGTCACCCCGGCGGAGAACCGGCCGCACGCGGTCGAGCGGCGCGCTGATGGGCGAGGCTTCGGTGGTGGCTGACGCAATCTTGGATTCCGCCTCCTCGCCCACCGCGAAGGTGGTCTGAATGTCGGATTGCGGCGCGGAGACGGTCTTCGCCGGCCCGGCCTCGGGCGATAGGGCAAAGATATCGACGCTCAGGATCCCATCCTTCAGGAAATTCTCGGTCAGCTTCAATTGCTCGGCATCTTCATTTGCCGTCGGCACCGCGGTATTGGCCGCCAGGAAGCGATGCGAATGCACGAAGCCCTGGGTGTTGCCCATGTCCCGGGACCGCGTGAGCGGCATGTGGCAGTCGGCGCACTGCTGCGAAGCCCTCGGATAGTAGAACGATCGCGCGCCCTGTCCGGAAACTCCGCTGGCCTGCCAATTGTCGTATTCATTGAAGCCGCGAATCCAGCGATAGTGGTTCACGGGCTCGTCGAGGTGGACCTTATGGCAGCTAGAGCAGAACTCCGGCGTCTGCGCGCGCATGAACGGCTTCAAGAATACGCGCCGGTGCGGCTCAGGATTCAGGTTTACCAGGAAATCGTGCAGGGTGCGAACCACCGGGTTCTTGCTGGCCGCCATTGCATGCAGGCTGGGATATTCCAGGTAGAAGTCCCCCTGCCCCATGGTGCTCTTCACCTTCGCGATGGAGTGGCACATCATGCACCCGAGTCCGGCCTGCGCTTCGGGACGGTGCACGATCTGCTTGATCGGAGTGTCCATCAACCCGCTGTAGAGCACGGCGGGATCGTGGCATCCGCCACACCACTTCGAAGGCTGGGTGCCGACACGGTCCTGCATGTATTCCACGCTCTTGCGGTACCACTGATTATTAAAGGACGAGAAATGATGGGCTGAACTCGACCACTGCTTGTAGATGTCGGCGTGGCAGCGCTGGCAGGAGTCCGACTCCATGAAGAACTTGCTGGGTATTTTCTGGTGCCCGTAAACCTGCGCGGAGCTGGGAAAGAAATCGCCCTGGGGGCCGTCCCCCTCCTGATTCATGGTCCGGGGTGAGTCCGGCGGATTCACAATGCGCCCCGAGTTCTGCCAGCGCGCGTTGCGGGAGTACCAGGCCGCCCAACCGAGCGCGAGAAGGACCACGAGGCACGCGCTGTACCGCAGAGCCGCGCGCGCGAAGCCCGGCGAGAGCCACCCGCGCCTGCCCGCCCAGGCGGCGAACAACACGCCCGCTCCGGCGGCGCCCAGCAGAATATGCGAATAGAGCAGTTGGTAGTCCGCGCGCAATGCGCCCACTTTGATCAGCACAATGCCCGCGACGGCCGAGGCCGCAGTCAGCCACCATCCGAGGCGCGCCATCCACGAACTTCCCCGAGTCAAGCTGAACAGAAAAACAATCAGGTAAATGCTTGCGATCAATCCGACCAGAGCGTGCGCCAGGACCACTGCGGCGTAGAGAATGTTCGGTTGCGGGAAGGCGTAGAGGTATAGGGCGGAGAGGAAGAGAAATGCCAGCATCGGCGCCAAAAGGCGCCGGCCAAGGAAGGACTTGAACCGCGAGGTCATCTCTTTTTCCCGCTTCTCCGGTCCGCTCGGGCGGCGACGAGCCGCCCGTTCGCACCGATCAAGGTAAATTCCCCAGCAACTTGAATAAATAGTATGAAAACACTAGACGAGAAGCCGTTTAGAACGATGGCCTTGCCGGGCCTTCTTCTGGAAGATCGTTATCGGCAAGCAGTGGGTGGCTGACCTCGAGAAGGGAAGCTGCCATCCGCCATCCTCCAGTTTTCAGGATTGCTACAGTTTTCAGGATTGGTAGTTTTCAGGAAAACGGCTCGTGTTTGGCCCGTTATTTTGAATGTCAGGGACGCCCGGGATTTCTCCACAGCGTTCCACAGTCCTTCCACACAGGTTGCACCATCATCGCTGCAAACCTTGTCAGAAAAGGCTTCCTCCGGCACCAGTTTGCTATTGCAGACCAAACCAGAGCTCGTGATAATACCCGTATAGATTCACACCAACGTGTACCGATACCGCCGAGAAGACCTGATTCGAATTCTGCGCGTGAGCCCGCGGCAGCTGGTTGCATGGGAGAGGGCAGGGTTGGTGGCTGCTTCGGAGAGCTATAGCTTCTTCGACCTCCTGCAGGTGAAAAAGGTCCGTGATTTGTGCGCGCGCAATGTGCGTCCGGTTGAGATTCGCCAGTCTCTGGCGGCCATGCAGAAGCAGGCAGCGGGAATGGAGAACCCGCTGCTCGAGGCGGGCGCGTTCACCGCAGGGCGGCACCGTGTGGCCTTCCGCCATGAAGGCCGGGTGCTTGAGCCCATAGCCGGGCAGTTCATGTTCGACTTTTCTCCCGAAGAGAAAGTGGTTGCCAGCGTGCCTGTTGCCAAGGCCCCGCCCGGCCCCGAGTCGCCCGCTTCGGGCGATGTGGCGGAATTATTTGCGCGCGGAGTGGCGCTTGAGGAAAATCCGGCAAATCAGCTGCAGGCCATTGCCGCATACGTGCGCGTTTTGGAACTCGATCCCCATCACGCGGCGGCGCACATCAATCTGGGGACACTCTATTACAATCGGCAGGATTACCGGGCCGCCGAAGAGCATTACCGCCGCGCGTTGCAAGTTGATCCGCGATATGCGCTGGCGCACTTTGACCTGGGCAACGTGCTCGATGAAACCGGGCGCGTGGCCGAAGCCATCGAGAGTTATCTGACGGCACTGCAGCTGGCGCCTACCTATGCGGACGCGCATTACAATCTCGCTCTTGCCTTTGAAAAGGTCCGCGAACCGCGCAAGGCGCTCCGGCATTGGGAGGCCTATGTGAAACTGGATGCCTCCGGGCCATGGTCGGCGCATGCCCGCACGCAGATCAAGCGCATTCTGAAGGCTGATCCGCTGAAACTGGTCTATGGCGCGCGCGCTGGAGCCTGCTAGGCCCGGACGCCCCGGTGTTTCCTCTTCCGGTCGTTGACTCTGCCCCTTTTTGCCTGCCCCTGCCGCCCCAATCAAGGCGCGCTGGTTTGTGTTGAGCGCGTTTTCTAAGGCGTTGGCCGCCGGGCAGCCGTCCCTGGCTGGATCGCGTGGGACGCCGGCTCTGGCGCGTCGCCTCAGCGGCCCGGTGCTAGAATCCGAATTGGGTTCATTCCAAAGAGGTTCCGTTATGTCAGACGACGCCGCCCCGGGCCTGAGTGCGCCGCTTACCTCGCTTAACGAAGACGAAACTCTCTTTCGCGAAAGTGTGCGGCAGTTTGCCGAGGAAAGGGTCCGTCCGCTCGCCCGGGAGATGGATGAAAAGGGCGTATTTGATAAGTCGTTGATCCAGCAGTTCTTCGAGCTTGGGCTGATGGGCATTGAGATCCCGGAGCAGTACGGGGGAGCGGGGGGAAAGTTTTTCGAGGCGATCCTTGCGGTCGAAGAACTCTCGCGCGCCGATGCTTCGGCCGGAGTCGTGGTCGACGTGCAGAACACGCTGGTCGTGAACGCGCTTCTGCGCTGGGCGAGTCCGGACCAGACGAAGCGGTATTTGCCGCGATTGGCTGCGCAGTCGGTCGGCGCGTATGCCTTGAGCGAAGCCGGTTCGGGATCCGATGCGTTTGCGCTCCAGACCCGGGCGGAGCTAAAGGGCGGCGACTACGTTCTGAATGGCCGCAAGCTGTGGATAACCAACGGCAAGGAAGCGGAACTATTTGTTCTGTTTGCGACCGTGGATCCACGGGCGGGATACAAGGGAATTACCGCCTTCATCCTGGAGAAGGACTTTCCGGGATTTACGGTCGGAAAAAAGGAAGACAAGCTGGGCATTCGCGCCTCCTCGACCTGCGAGCTGATTCTCGAGGACTGCAGCGTGCCGAAAGAGAATGTGCTCGGCGAAGCCGGCAAGGGATACAAAATCGCCATTGAAACCCTGAATGAAGGGCGCATTGGAATCGGCGCGCAGATGCTCGGCGTCGCTCGTGGAGCCTGGGAGTACGCGGCCAAGTACGCGCAGGAGCGCAAGCAATTTGGAAAGAGCATCGCGGAGTTCCAGGGAATTCAATTTCCCATCGCGCAGATGGCGACCGAATTGGAAGCCGCGCGTCTGATGGTTTATAACGCCGCGCGCATGAAAGATGCGGGCGTCGCATTTGTAAAAGAAGCGGCCATGGCGAAGCTTTTCAGTTCGCAGGTGGCCGAACGCGTAACTTCGCTCGCGATCGAGATCTATGGCGGCGCCGGCTACACCAAGGACTATCCGGTAGAAAAATACTGGCGCGACGCAAAAATAGGCAAGATTTACGAAGGCACGTCGAACATGCAGCTCTCGACGATTGCCAAGCTGGCGCTCGGGAAATGAAGGGCCGGCGCGGGCGTTTGAAGCAGGTGCTCGGGACTCTCGACCTGGTGATTGTCGACTATTTTGCAGTTGATGGCGGCTGGTGCCAGACGGTACGAGAACCGCACGCAAGAAGTGTCGGCAATTTCCCGAGGCCTGAAAACGCTCTCGAAAGAATTAGCGGCACCCGTCATCGCCCTTTCGCAGCTCAGCCGGGATCCGGAAAAGCGCGGTGGCGACCATGGGCCACAGTTGGCGGACCTGCGCGAATCTGGATCCATCGAGCAAGACGCAGACGTTGTGATGTTCGTCTTTCGCGAGGAAATTTACAAACCCGATGAACCCGAACTTAACGGCGTCGCCGATATCATCGTGGCCAAGCAGAGGAATGGGCCGACAGGAAAGGGTAAAGCTGGCGTTTTTAAAAGATTGCACGAGGTTTGAAGACGCTGCGGACGAGCTTGAGTTATAGGGGTCTTCTCGGCAATGGAGGTCTCGGGGCGGTATGCGCGCAATTGGGCGCGCGGGAGGTGCAACAGGACTTCGGGTGGCGGCACAACAGCATCACCGGCGCCGATGTCCACCTGAAGCGGGATCCGAACATTTCGCAACGTGGCCATGAGCTTGACGCGCATGCCGCCGTACTCCTGGTCCTCGCGGATCGGTTCCACCTGAACACTCTCTGCGAGGAATGTCAGACCGTCCTCCGGAACATCGATAGTGCACAGCGACATGAACACGCGCTTGAGTGCATCCGCAGACGTGTCGCCAAAGCCAAGGAGGTCGAAACGGCCGCGAGCAGCCATTTCTGCTCCGCAGAATCGATTCTCCATAGTCTGGATTTCTGATGGTCAGCCGACGACAACGTTGCTCTACGTTGAACTCACCTGAGTGGCCTTATCCTCAACCTACAAATGGTCGAGCAGGCTTCGCTGGTCGCCCTTTAGGAACCGCAGTTCGAGCCACCGGAACAAATAATCCATTAGGGATTTCGCGTAGCCGATCTCCGGGTTCACGGACCATCCGCTGGGCTCAAATCGCGTGTGGCTGAACTGGTCGCAAAGGATCTTGAGCGGAACCCCATATTGCAATGCGAGAGAAACGGCGGTGGCGAACGAGTCCATTAGACCGGACACCGTCGAGCCCTCTTTCGACATGACGATGAAGAGTTCCCCTGGAAGGCCATCCTCAAACAGGCCGACCGTGACGTAGCCTTTCTCGCCGCCAACCGAAAATTTGTGCGTGATACCACAGCGCTCGGCTGGCAGGTGGCGCCCTACGCTACCGAAGGCCGGCGTTTTGCCGGCTGTTTCTGTTCCAGCTTCCAGCACCCTGTCCGATTTGGCGATATTCTGGCTTGGAACGAGAGATTGCTCCCGCGCTACGTCTTCCTCTGAGCCGTTCACTTTGCTCCTCCTTTCTTGGTGCCACGTTCTTCGCGGGCCAGACTGGGCGCTGGTGGTCTGTGGCCTTCGTGCTCAGCCAATTTATTCGCTTGTCGTTCGCCACAAACCGTTATGTGGGTACAACTTGACTGTGTACGGTAGTACCGTACATAATTGACTGAAGGGGTGAAATGCAATTCGGCCGGTTTCGCCACAAGGGGCTGAAGGCGCTCCACGAGGACGACAATGCGAAAGGCGCGCCGCCTACGATGGCAGACAAGCTGCGAAAGCTGCTTTTCGCTCTCGAAACTGCAGAGACGCTCGACCAAGTCGGGTTGTTTCCGGGCTGGCGGTTGCATTCGCTGAAAGGCGACATGAAGGGATCTTGGAGCCTCACAGTAAGCGGGAACTGGCGGCTGATATTTAGCTACGACGAGAGGACGAATACCGTCGATGAGCTTGACCTCATCGACTATCACTAGGGAGTTTCAAAGTGCCGATGAAGAACCCTCCCCATCCGGGGGATTTGATCAGAACCGAAATTATCGAAGCGCTCGGCCTCAACGTGTCCAGGGCTGCGAAACTTTTGAAGGTGCGCCGTGCCACGTTGTCTGACTTGCTGCATGGAAAGTCTGCTCTCACGCCTGAGATGGCCTTGCGCATCGAAAAGGCCTTCGGCCCTGACATGAACCACCTACTGAACATGCAGCTCGCTTATGATGTGGCTAAGACTCGCGAACACGCGCGCAGAATCAACGTGAAGCGTTACGTACCGGTTTGAACTCCACACCTAATCGAGACGGGGGTTTTAGCTTGCAGTCAATGGCTCTGATCATTGTGATCGCCGCGGGCCTTTGGCTTGCCGGGGTGGGCACTCTGATGGCGTTCCGCCCAAGCTACTGCCTCGAACTGCTCGAGGGCATGACGGCCAACTTGGAACACTCAAACTGGGGCTTGAACATCACCGAACAGGGGTTGCGAATCGTGGCAGGCGCGGCGCTGGTCATGCGTGCGCCCGCATCAAGAGTGCCGATGGCGTTCGAGGTCGCGGGCTGGATTCTTGTGGCGTCGTCGGTGCTGATACTCATTGTGCCCGTCCGCTGGCATGGCGCTTACGGCCGCTGGTGGGTTGGACGACTTGCACCGCTGGCGGTTCGCGTTCTTTCGCCTGTGCCTGTGTTAGCCGGTGCTGGCCTTATCTACGCGGCCCTCTAGCTGCTACGCTAGATCCGGTGCGTGTTTGCAAACTATACGATGGCCTTAGCAATAGGAGTTTCGCCCAAACAGCAACCAGCCTCTGGATTCAACTCGGGGACCGCCGAAAGGACGATGGCTGGGGAACCAGCGTGATTGAACGCCTGGCGCGGGATCTCCGCTCCGCATTTCCCGGAATGCAGGGCCTGTCGCTCCGTAACCTCAGCTATAGGAAGGCGTGATCCATTTTCCCGTCAAACCAGCTTTTCTGCCACCGATTTCGCCTGGGTAAACAGCAGCAGGTAATCGCTCCCGCCGGCCTTCGAATCGGTTCCCGACATATTGAATCCGCCGAAGGGGTGCGCGCCGACGATCGCGCCCGTGCACTTGCGGTTGATGTACAGGTTGCCGACGTGGAATTCGCGCTTGGCGGTTTCGATCTTCTCGCGTGAGTTGGTGTAGACGGCGCCCGTCAGGCCGAACTCGGTGTCGTTGGCGATCGAAAGCGCTTCTTCGAAATTGCGAGATTTGATCACTACGAGCACGGGCCCGAAAATCTCTTCCTGTTCGAGCTTCGATTTGGGCGGAATGTCGGCGATCACGGTCGGCTGAAGGAAATAGCCTTCGCCGGCATCGTTCACGCGCCCGCCTCCGGTGATCAACCGGCCGTCGCGCTTGCCGATCTCGACGTAGTTCAAGATCGACTTCATCGAACCTTCGTTGATCACCGCGCCCAGGTTGGTGTTGGTCGCCGGATCGCCGACCGTGAGCCGCTCGACACGGTCTTTGAGCCTCTCCAGGAACTTGTCGTAAATTCGTTCGTCGACGATGGCGCGCGAGCAGGCCGAGCACTTCTGCCCTTGGAACCCGAAGGCCGAAGCGGCCACGCCTTCGACTGCGGAATCGAGGTCGGCGTCCGCCTCAACGATGATTGCGTCTTTGCCGCCCATCTCGAGAATGCTGCGTTTGATCCAGATCTGGCCCGCAGGGACTTCGGCGGCGGCGCGATGGATGTGCAAGCCAACCTCTCGCGATCCCGTGAAGGCGATAAACCGGGTCTTGGGGTGCGCGACCAGCGCGTCGCCAAAGCTCGAACCGGCGCCGGGGCAGAAATTCACCACGCCTTCGGGCATTCCCGCTTCTTCGAGAATTTCAACAAACTTTGCCGCAATGGTGGGCGAGTCGCTCGAGGGCTTCAGGATGACGGTATTGCCGCAGACGATCGAGGCCAGAGTCATGCCCGCCATGATGGCGGAGGGAAAATTCCACGGAGGAATCACCGCGCCGATGCCGAGCGGAATATAGAAAAGCTGGCCGTGTTCGCCGGGGAGCTGAACCAAGGTCTTCGCCTGGCCGAGTTCGACGGCCTCCCGCGCGTAATATTCGCAAAAATCGATGGTCTCGGCCAGATCGGCGTCCGCTTCCGCCCAGTTCTTGCTGACCTCGAAAACCATCCAGGCCATCAGCTCGAACTTGCGCTCCCGGAGAAGTTCGGCGGTGCGTAACAGCAAACCGACTCGTTCGTCGAGGGGCGTGCGGCTCCAACTCGCGAAGGCCTTGTCAGCGGCCCGAATCGCGGGCTCGACCTCGTCCCGCCCGGCTTTCTGATGAACGCCCACGACCTCACTGGGGCGCGCCGGGTTGAGGGAATGAATCTTCTCCGCGGTTCGCACGCGGTGGCCGCCGATGATGAGAGCGTATTCGCGGCCGAGCTGCTGGTGGACGCGGTCGAGCGCCGAGCGCATCTCTCGTGCTACGTCCCTTTTGGCAAAATCGGTAACCGGCTGGTTGCGGAAAGGGCCGAGGCGGGCGCCGGTGCGCGGGCCGGCCGGAGCTTCAACGGTTGCCATGGGGGTTATTCCTTAGAAGATAAGGTGTAGCAATCATTTTATACCCGGGTTATACCCGGGCGTGTTTCCTCACTCGAAACAGCAACCGGGAGGGAACGGCGCGCAACCCGGAACTGACCGAAAACGGTTCTCGGGGGGAAATGATGCCCGTCGTCTTTCGCCCGGCGCACCCGAAAGCGCAAAGGCGCGGGGATCATGGGCCTGCTCCAATGTGTATTATCGTTTGCGTGCACGGTGCGTCCAACGCGCTCGCTGCCGTCCCTATGTTGTGCATCCACGTGATTTCAAACCTGGATACGGACGGTGACGCCGAGAAGTCCCGCTCCGCTCGGCCGGCGGTCCCATGAGACTCACGGTCTTCGGGGCCACCGGCATGCTGGGCAAGGCGCTCGTGCGCCAGTCGAGCGGGAACGAGCTCACCGCATTCGGAAGCTCTGATGCCGACCTTCGTTCCCCCGCCTCGGTTGAGGCAGTCCTCCGCGTCAGCCGTCCGGAGTGGATTGTGCTCTCGGCCGCCTACACCGACGTTGACGGCTGCGAGACCCATCGGACGCTTGCGGCCGCCGTGAATACCGAGGGGCCGCAACACGTCGCGCGGGCAGCGCTCGCGATCGGGGCAAAACTCCTCTTCGTGAGTACGGACTACGTCTTCAATGGCAAGAAAACCAGTCCCTACGAGACCGACGATCCGCGAGACCCGATAAATTTTTATGGTCAAACCAAGGCCGAGGCCGAAGCAAAGATTCTCGCTGTGATGCCGGAAGCGTGCATCGTGCGCACCTCCTGGTTGTTCGGCCCCTGGGGAAAGTGCTTTCCGGATACGATCCTGAAGCTGGCCGCCTCGCGCGGCGAGCTGGATGTGGTCGACGACCAGCGCGGCTCGCCGACCTACACGTTCGATCTGGCGGAAGCGATCCTTAAACTCTGCCACGCGGACGGAAAGGGGATTGTTCATTGCACCAATTCCGGGGTGGCGTCCTGGTACGAGTTCGCCGCGGAAGTGGTTCGGCAGGCGGGGGCGACGGCCGAGGTCCGCCCGACCACGAGCGACAAGTTCCCGAGACCCGCAGCGAGGCCGGCTTACTCGGTTCTGTCCAACCGAAGTCTCGGGAAATACGGAATCACGATGCGCTCCTGGCGGGACACCATTCCCGACTATTTACGCCTGCGCGGGACCGCCTGGTCCGAACCCGCCTGACCCGCATCCAATCCTCCGGGCGTCGGAATCAGAAAAAATCAGTTTGAGCGCAAGATATGGATGTTCCGCATTTCGCGGACGCCGTAGTCTTCGAATATGAACAGCGCAACATCTGCGAACAGCCCAACATCCATGAACGACCCAATCTCGAGCTTCGGACCGCAAGAACCGGACCGGGTTCCAAAGCCAATCGAAAGCAGGGGCGTCATCGACGATTCCCGCTGGCAGGCAGTCCTCGGGCGGGATGGCGCAAGTGACGGCAAGTTCGTGTTCGCCGTCTCCTCGACCGGTGTTTACTGCCGGCCGTCGTGCCCCGCGAAGCGGCCGCGGCGCCAAAACGTCACGTTCTTCCCCCGGCCCGAGGAAGCTGAAAGGGCCGGATTCCGCGAGTGCCTGCGTTGCCGTCCCAAGGCCATGGCCGGCAATCCGCGGCAGGAGCTCGTCAAATCTGTTTGCCGCTATATCGAGCAGCATCTGGATGAGCCCCTGACGCTCGAGCGCCTCGGCGCCGAATTCGGGCAGAGCCCGTTCCATCTGCAAAGAACGTTCAAGTCGGTTCTTGCGATTACGCCCCGGGAGTACGCGAACTCTTGCCGCATGCGCGGCTTCCGGCGGAATCTTAAGGCCGGGCATTCGGTCACCCGCGCCATGTACGACGCCGGTTACAGTTCAAGCAGCCGTTTGTATTCACGCACTTCGTCGGAGCTCGGAATGGAGCCGGCAAAGTACCGGCGGGGAGCCATCGCGGCTCCCATTCGCTACGCCCTGACCGATTCTCCGCTGGGCCGCATGCTGATTGGCGCGACCGGCAAGGGAATCTGCAGCATTCAATTCGCAGGCTCGGACGAGGAACTGGAGGAGGGATTCAAGCAGGAATTTCCCTTCGCCATCAGGCGGCGCGATGATGAGGATCTCGAAAGGCTCGCGGGCGAGGTTGTCGGGCGAATCTCCGGAGCCGAGCAGGCTTCCTCGCTTCCGCTGGATATTCAGGCGACCGCCTTTGAGCGGCGGGTATGGTCTTACCTACAGTCCATAAGATTTGGCCAAACCCGTTCCTATTCTGCGGTGGCGAAAGCGATCCGTCGCCCGACGGCCGCGCGGGCGGTGGCCCGGGCATGCGCGAGAAACCCGGTTCCGATTGTGATCCCATGCCATCGCGTGGTGCGGGCCGACGGAGATTTGGGCGGATACCGCTGGGGTGTAGAGCGGAAGAAGAAACTGCTGGCCCTCGAAGCCGCAAGCGGCCGAGTTCATCCATAGTACCCCGGAGTACCCCGGCGTCTGCCGGACTCCCGGCAGGGCTGACGCTCGAGGGCGCCTGCTTTTCGAGCGGGAACCGGAGAGCCGCGGGCTCGAGCGACTGCCGCGAGTGCCTTGCCCGGCACAAAACGACCGGCGGAAAGAGCGCCTTGCATAACGAGGCGCAGCCGGCTATTGCCGGCCACTGCGGCCGAAGGGAGTGATTCGAAAAACCGGCAATGCAAGCCCAGCCGGGCGTAATTTCGAACTCCTTCCCCACGTGTCCGGTTCGACTTTTCCCATATTTGACAATTCTTTACCCCCCTTTATCCGGCTTACATGGTTCAATAATCAGAGGTTTGATGAAACGGGTCGAAACATGCCGGCGACTTCTTTCCCCGGGGGCCGCGAGCGCATTCCTGCTCGTGCTCGCAACCGCTCTAGGGGCGCACGCAGCCTCAACCAGGGTGGTGGGCACGGTGAAATCCCTCAGCGGCAACTCGATTGTCGTCACCACGGATGCCGGCGGCGAATCCACGCTGAATCTCACCGCCACGACGCACATTCTAAAGGTTCTGCCCGGGCAAACCCTGAAGGACGCCGCGCCCGTTCAGGCGTCAGAGATCAAGGTCGGAGACCGGATTCTGGCCGCAGGCGAGCCCGGGGAAGGGAACCAAACGACCGCATCCACCGTGGTCGTCATGAAGCAGAGCGATATTGCCGAGAAGCAGCGCGAGGAGGGGGACCAGTGGCGGCGCGGCGTGGGCGGGATTGCGAAAGAAGTGAACGCCGCGGCGGGAACCGTTACCATTGCTAATGGGCTTTCGGCCGGCGCCAAGCCCATTTTGATTCACGCTTCTTCCTCGACGGCCATTCGGCGGTACTCGCCGGATTCGGTGAAGTTCGATGACGCCAAGCCGGGCACGCTCGATGAAATCAAGCCGGGCGATCAGGTTCGCGCCCGGGGCCAGAAAAATGCCGACGGCACCGAGTTTGAAGCGCAAGCGATCGTGTCGGGAACGTTCCGGGAGATAGCGGGCACGGTGATTTCTGCCGATGCCGCCGGTGGAAATCTTACGGTTATGGACCTGGCGGCTAAAAAACCGGTCACGCTCAAGGTCACCGCGGATTCGCAGATGCGACAGTTGCCCGAACCCGTCGCCGAGCGATTGGCGATGAGGCTAAAGGGGGCGCCGCCCGGAAATGGCGGGCCGAACCCGGCCGGCGCCGGCTCAGGTGGCGCGGTATCAGCAAGGGCGCAAGGCGAAGCGAGCGGCGGCGGATCGAACCCGGGCCAGGGGCAAGCGGGCGAAGCGGCGGCGGGCGCTTCCGGTCCTCGGCCGGGAGGCCCCAGGGCGTTCGGCGCAGCCGGCGGGCCGCCGGATTTTCAGCAGATCCTCAGCCGCATGCCCGGCGTGTCCCTTTCTGACCTTCACAAAGGAGAGGCCGTCATGGTGGTGGCAACCTCGGGCACGACCACTACGGCGCCGACTACGATCACTCTCCTTTCTGGAGTTGAGCCGATTCTTGCCGCGGCGCCAAGCGGGGCTGCAGCCGCAACCATGCTTTCACCCTGGAACCTGGGCGCTCCCTCGGGCGGGGAAGCCGCGCCGGAATGAAAATAATAGTTGAGGGGACACGTTGAGAAAGATTGTTCTGATTTTGACGTTGTTGTCTGCGCTTTTGCCGCTCGCCGCCCGGGCTCAGACCGGCAGCCTGAGCGGCAAGGTCACCGACCAGACGGGCGCGGTCATTCCCGAGGCCACGGTCACGGCGACCGCGCCGGATGGCCGGCAGACGACGGCCACCACCAATCACGAAGGGTCCTTTCAAATTCAAGGGCTTGCGCCCGGAACCTACAACGTGTCGGCCGGCGCCAACGGGTTTGCGAGCCTCAATAAAACAGGTGTCGAGATCACGGCCGGCCAGCGCCAGAGCCTGAACTTGTCGCTCGAGGTCGAGGCGCGGGAAGAAAAAGTTGACGTGGAGGCCGAGGCCACGACCCTCGATGTAGGCTCCTCGTCGAATGCGAACGCGATCGTCATCAAAGGCAAAGACCTCGAAGCTCTGTCGGACGATCCCGATGAACTGCAGAACGAACTGCAGGCCCTGGCCGGGCCGGCAGCCGGGCCGAACGGCGGGCAAATCTACATCGACGGATTCACCGGCGGGCAGCTTCCGCCGAAGTCGGCGATTCGCGAAATTCGCGTCAACCAGAACCCTTTTTCGGCGCAGTATGACAAGCTGGGTTACGGGCGCGTCGAAATTTTCACCAAACCCGGGACCGATCAGCTGCACGGGCAATTCTTCTTCAACGACACCAATGCGGTGTTGAATTCAAAGAACCCCTTCGTTCCGAGGAAACCCGGCTACAACACCGATATGTTTGACGGCAACCTGGGCGGGCCGATCAACAAGAGAGCTTCGTTCTTCCTCGATGCGTCGCGGCGGAATCTGAACGACTTTGCGGCGGTCAATGCAATTGACCCCACGGAGATCGGTGGACTTGCCCCCGCGGCGATCCTTGCCACGAACCCCGCCACCCTTTTCAGCGAGTATGGCCTGCGGGAATCGATCTTCAGCCCCGAAACCCGCACCAGCGTCAGTCCGCGCATCGATTATCAGCTCACACCCAGCAACACGCTTACGGTGCGCTATCAGCTCACCCATGACGGCGAGCAGAACTCGGGAGTCGGTGGGACTGCATTGTCTCTTCAGGCTTACAACATGAACGAGACCGAGCACACGCTGCAGATCTCCGACAGCCAGATTCTGAGTGCGAAGGTTGTGAACGACACCCGCTTTCAGTTTCAGCGGGAGATCAACCATCAGCTGCCGCTCGGCTTTGGGACGCAGATCAACGTGCAGGGCAGCTTTACCAACGGCGGGAGTTCTCTAGGTCAGGTACAGACGAACCAGTCGAGTTACGAGCTGCAGAACTATACGCAAATGACGCGCTCGAACCACGTGATCACGTTTGGAACCAGGCTGCGGGGCATCACCGCTTCCCAGTCAACCGACGCGAATGTGGCGGGTACATTTACCTTTTCTCCGGTTCAAGTCGATTCTGTCTTGTATCCTGCCTTGTATGCATACAATGCTGCCGCGGTCCACGGGCAGTGCGTTTCCGGGAGCCCGACGCAATTCTGCCCGTCGCAGTTTTCCATTACCAACCGGCCGGCCCAGGTTGGCGTCGGCTGGCTTGACGCCGGAGTCTATGCCGAGGACGAATGGCGGGTGAAGCCCACCTTGTCGGTGACCTACGGCATGCGATTTGAATCGCAGAGCGATATTCGCGACCACGCCGACTTTGCGCCCCGGATTGGCGTGGCATGGGGCCTGGGCAGCACAAACCGGGGGACGCCAAAGACCGTGCTGCGCGCCGGATTCGGAATCTTCTACGACCGCTTCGGATACAACCTGGTGGAGCAGGCGAACCTGCTGAACGGAGTTACGCAGCAGAGTCTTACGTTCAGAAACCCGGATTTTTATTACAACGCTCAGTCGCTGCCCTCGTTCAGCTCCCTCGAACAGCTGGCAGCACAAGAACCCGTCAAGCTCCAGCCCCAGCTTACGATCTACCAGGTTTCGCCTGATCTGCGCACGCCCTACACCATGCAGAGCGCGGTCAGCATCGAGCGTCAGATCACGAAAGCGGCCACGCTTTCGCTGACCTACTTGAACTCCCGCGGCGAGCATTCCTTTTTTGTCGACAACGTCGGGGCATTCGAGGGCCCGACCACGCTGGCGAATGGACTGCATGAGAATATCTACCAATACGAGTCCGGGGGCATATTCCGCCAGAACCAGCTGATTGCAAACTTCCGCCTCAACGCAGGCCGGCGGCTCTCTCTGTTTGGCTTTTACATGCTCAACTACGCCAACAGCGATACCAGCTCCGGCGGAAGCCCGAGCGGTTTCTTCTCGAGCGGCACGAGCACCATGGCAAGCTTTATTTCGAACCAGTCCAATCCCATGGCTGATTACGGCCGCGCGGCTTTTGACATTCGCAGCCGGGTATTTCTCTTCGGCAATATCTCCCTGCCGCGCTCGTTCTCGCTGAGTCCGTTTGTCATCATTAACTCCGGCGAGCCTTACAACCTGACGACAGGCCAGGACAACAACGGAGACTCTATTTACAACGACCGGCCCTGGTTTGCGGTCAGTCCTTCCGACGCTTCCTGCACCGTGAGGTCTGACTTTTCGGCTACGCAAACGCCACAAGCACAATGGGGCGTGGTGCCGATCAATCACTGCACGGGTCCGGCGAATGCGACCTTCAACCTGCGACTCAGTAAGACCATCGGGTTTGGCCGCGAGACCAAGGGCCGTTCCTCGGGTGGCGGCGGGGGCCGGGGAATGGGTGGAGGACCGCGCGGCGGGCTTGGCCCGCGCGGGTTGAGCGGCGCCGGGGGCAATCCATTCGCCACGGGAGGAGGGTCGAACCGCCGCTACAACCTGACCTTCAGCATTTTCGCCCGCAATTTGTTCAATACGCTGAATCCGGGCCCGCCTCCCGGAAACCTGAGCGCGCCCAACTTCGGAATTGTCTCCATGGTAGGCGGCGGGCCGTTTGGTTCGGAGACGGCGAACCGGCGCATCGATCTGCAGGTCAGATTCTCGTTCTGATCCTTCACTTGAACGGATCGTTCGCTTGAAGCCTCGCACTTGAACCCGGGCAGGATAGGGCCCGCGGCCCGAAGGCGTCAGCCTTTTACCGGCTCCGGATTTTACTTGCCTTTTCGCAAAACGTGCGCGGAATTTTATGCAGGGCGACGGATTCCCGCGCCCCTGTTTTCAATTTAAACTTTAAAGCTCTCTCGCGAGTTATTTGCAATTCACCGCTTGCGGCGGGGAGAGCGAGGTGAGCACGCTCTGGTTGGGGTAACTATAGGCGCCGCCCAGGGCGGTCGACGGCGACTGGAAGGCAAACCACTGCAGCAAAGCCATGTTCTGCGGGTGGTAAGTACGGCCATTCATTTTGATGGCCGTGGTTGAATCGGGAAGTCCTTCGACCACGTCCCCTACTTCGAAATCGTCCTGGCAGTTTCCGTTTTCTGACAGCCACCAGGGAGTGATGCCATGCACTCCGTCGCTGCCCACAAAAGGATCGTTCACGCTTTCGGTGACCTCGTGGCTCAAGGCGGTGACGTCTTCGAATCCCGAACCGAACAGGCCGGGGCTGATCCAGCTTGAAAAATTCAAAACGAAGCGTTTCTCGCGAAAGCCGTTGGCTCTGTCACCCGGTTCGTAGTCGTAGGTGTGGAAGCCGAGGACGCAGCAGTTGTTCGGATTGTGCTTGAGGTAAAGATAGGTGTTGGGGAACAGGAAGGTGGAAATGTCCCGGGTGGTGACGTCGGCGGAGTGTTCGGCCGCGCCGATGGGGGTGGAAGTGTCGGCGGCGCTCGGCGGGAAAAGCCGGTCCGAGAATACGTCGATATCAATCAGCACAAAGGCGCAGCAGGACCCGTCGTGGTTGAGCGCGAAGTAATACGCGCCCCGCGGAATCGAAAGCGTGCGCGGAGTCTTGACCGCAGGCCGCAGCATGGTGTGCCAGTCCGACTGCATGGTGTTGTAGAACTCGGCGCGCCCGACGGAATCGGAGAACTGGGTGGGCGAGTCGCTGCTCGAGTACTCCGCCGCCTGGAACACCGGCGAGTTCAAAGTCGGCTTGATGAACGGGGCGACCGAATCATGAAGCCTGTGCCCATTCACCACCCGGACCGAGCCGTCGTAGTCGAGCAGGTCGATCGAGACCGGCACGATCGGAGCGTTAAAGGCCGTGGTTCCGCCAAGATCGGGGCGTCCGCCGGCAATGGTATAGAGCCATTGATGCTGGGGGGCTCCCATGGGGCCGACTCCGGCGGCGCGAAACTCTCCGTTAAAGGTCGGAATGGAATCGATCTGCGAGGAGGCCGGGAATTCAAACTCCGAGTTCCCGGGCGCGTCCGTGTGGCCGCGCGGCGCAAAGACGGTAAACCCGTGGTGTGCGCTCGAGAGCGTAGGCGCAACCTGGTCGTGAGTCTGCGCCCCTGCAGCCAGAGCGCAAAGAAGGACAAAAAAACCCGCCCGCCAGAGATTCGTCACCCTGTCCAAACCGACACCACCTGAAAACAAGTTACTTGGATGCGGTCAGAGTTGCAAACCCTTTTGATAAAAGTTCCGTGAATTTACGAAGCGGAAGTGATTGGAAACAGGCGGGTAAAGCACAAACTGGGGGGCAGGTACCCCCGTGCTCGACCCGCCGGGGTACGCCCGTTCGGGACGGCGAGGCCCGGAGGCCCCCCATACCATAGTCTTTTGAGGAACCTGGGGTTCGACTAGGGCACCCGCCTGAAGAATCAGGAAGGGCGGGTTATGGCGCCTTCTGAGGCGGAAGAGACCAGGGCGGCGTATTTTCCAAACACTCCCGTCGCATAGCGTGGCTTGGGCGGCTTCCATCCCGACATTCTGCGGCGGATCTCTTCGTCGCTGATTTCAAGCTCCAGAAGGCGTTCGCGGACGTCAATGCGCACGAGGTCGCCTTCGTGGACGGCCGCAATCGGACCGCCCAGCGCGGCTTCGGGCGCTACGTGACCGATCATCAGCCCGCGGGTCGCGCCGCTGAAGCGGCCGTCGGTCAGCAACGCCACCGACTCTCCCATCCCTTCGCCCATGATCGCCGCCGTTACCCCCAGCATCTCGCGCATACCAGGGCCTCCGCGCGGACCTTCGTTGCGAATTACGACCACGTCGCCGGCCTTGACCTGCTTGCCCGTGACCGCACGCATGGCGTCTTCTTCGGATTCAAATACCCGGGCGGGCCCGCGATGACTCTGGCGCTCGTGCCCGCTGATTTTTGCCACCGAGCCTTCGGGGGCGAGATTCCCGCGCAGGACCACCAGGCCGCCGGTCGCTTTGAGCGGCCGGTCGACCGGCGCGATGACCTCCTGGTCGGGAGTCTCCTTCGCCACGCGGGCTTCTTCGCCGAGGCTCTTTCCGGTCACGGTCAGGGCGCGGGGGTCGATCTTGCCGGCTTCGACGAGACGACGGGCGAGCAGGGCGATTCCGCCGGCGCGATGCATATCGCCGGCCGCAAATCTTCCGAACGGCTTTAGATCGCAGAGGAGCGGAGTGCGTTCGCTGACTCTTTGGAAATCGTCGATCGTCAGAGGAACCCCGGCTTCGCGAGCGATGGCCAGCAGATGCAATACCGAATTGGTGGAACCGCCCGAAGCGGCGACTCCGGCGATGGCGTTTTCAAAGGCTTCCCGGGTGAGGATCTGTTTTACCCTGGTTCCGCGCTTGAGCAGATTGAGAGCCAGCTCGCCCGAGCGAAACGCGACCTCGTCCTTGGCCGGGTCCATGGCGGGAATGCTGTTGAAGCCCATGGGCGAGAGCCCGATCATCTCCATGACCGTGGACATGGTGTTGGCCGTGTACTGCCCGCCGCACGCCCCCGCGCCCGGGCAGGCAACGTTTTCAAGCTCCAACAAGTCGGAGTCGCTCATGGTTCCGGCCGCATTGGCGCCGATCGCTTCGAAAACGTCCTGGATGGTAACGTCTTTGCCGCGGTAGCTTCCCGCGGCGATCGTGCCTCCGTAGAGCACCAGGCCCGGGATGTCGAGCCGCGCGAGCGCCATGGCCGCGGCGGGAGTCGTCTTGTCGCAGCCGACCACGCAGACCACGGCGTCAAACAGCTGGCCCCGGCAGACCAGTTCAATGGAATCGGCAATCACTTCGCGGCTCACCAGCGAAGCCCGCATTCCCTCGGTCCCCATGGTTTCGCCGTCGCTGATGGCGATGGTATTGAACTCCATGGGGGTGCCGCCGGCGGCGCGAACGCCCTCCTTGACCCGGGCCGAGAGGCGGCGCAGGTGGAAGTTGCAGGGCATGGTCTCGATCCAGGTATTGGCCACTCCGATGAGGGGCTTGGCAAGGTCTTCGCCGGTAAAACCGACGGCTTTGAACATAGAGCGCGCGCCGGCGCGGTCGCGACCTTCGGTGATCAGGCGGCTGCGGTGCTTCAGGTCCATTCGATCCATAGGGTTAACAGATTACGATACCGCGTGGAAAAGAGAAAGCCAGGCAAGCGCGAAGGCGCCTGGCCGACATCTTTCCGAAAGCGAAAAGAAAAATACCTGGGCCGCAGAGTCTTCCGCGGCACCGCCTGGCCGGGTCGCACAGGCCGGAGCGGTTTAGGCCAGGGCTGCGGCCGGTCCGCCGCCGGTGCCGGCCGAAGCAGGCGGGTGGGCTGTCGAAAAGCCGGCGGCACGATCGAGCATCTCGGGCGTAGGAACGCCGATGCGCACATCGATCACGTCTACAATCGCATGCCAGTCGCGGCAGAGCTGGCCGATCTGCTTCGCATTGACCTCGAGCAACAGATCTGCGCGGTGCCCGAGACCGGAAAAGGAGGCGACGAGGTACGGCATCTCGACGCCGCGGCGCGACACCGCGGTCAGAATGCGCATGAGCGTGCCCTGGGTATTGCGATACTGAATGTGAAATGCGTGCATGGCTTCCGTGCCCTCCTTCGCTCGACCGGGCGGGTAAAGGGCCGCCCCGGTCGATCTTTCACCCTACTCTTCCTCGAACAACATCTCGGAAAGCGCCGCACCGGCCGGTACCATCGGATACACATTCGCTTCCGGTGCGCAGTCAAACACCAGCAACTCCGGCTCCGGTGAACGCAGAAACGTCTCGAGCGCGTCTGCCGTCTCTTTGGCCACCGGAAACTCGCGCATGACGTCTTCGTGGATGCGAACCGCGTGGATGCGGTAGGCCTTCGATATCTCCACGAAATCCGGATTGTCCCTCAAGTCGGTCTCGGCGTAGTTGCGCTGATAGAAGAGCTGCTGCCACTGGCGGACCATGCCGAGGTACTTGTTGTCGATGATCACCATCTTGACCGGCAGGTTCAGGCGGCGAACCGTCGCGAGCTCCTGAATGTTCATCTGGAAGCCGCCGTCGCCGGAAACGCAGACGACGGTCGCATCCGGCTTGGAAAGCTGAACCCCAATCGCCGCCGGCAGAGCGAATCCCATCGAGCCGAGACCGCCGGACGTGATGAAGCCGCGCGGCGAATCCGACCCGTAGCGCTGCGCGGCCCACATCTGGTGCTGGCCGACGTCGGCGAGAATGACGCTGGTCTTCGGCAGGCGGCCGAAGAGTTCGTCGAGAAAACGGATGGTCGGCTGGGCGAGGCCGCGCGGATCGAGTTCGGCGCGGTCTTCCCCGCACGCCACCCGGCGCCAGAGGCTCCAGTCCGGCAGTTTTGCGGACTCCAGCCAGCGGGAGAACTCGGGAAGGGTGCGCGCGAGATCGCCGATGACGGGCAATTCGCACTGCCGCACGCGGTCCAGCTGCGCCGGATCGATTTCGAAGTGAACAATCTTCGAATTGGGGGCAAAACGCGCGGGATCGCCGGTTACGCGATCATCGAGGCGGGCGCCGAAGACCAGCAGCAGGTCGTTTTCATGCAGCGCCATGTTTGCCGCCCGGGTCCCGTGCATCCCCACCATGCCGAGATAGTAGGGGGCATCCGGCGAAATTGCGCCCAGGCCGTGAACGGTCGAGAACGAGGGAATGTTCAGCTGGTCAAGCAGTGCGCGCAGTTCGGCGACGGCACCCGAGAGCTTGGCGCCGGCGCCCACGAGGGCGACGGGCTTTTCGGCGGCTTCAAGCAGGGGAATCAGCCTTTCGGCAAACGTCTGCTCCGCGGTCCCGTCCGACGGCCGCGGATTCGGTCGGAACTTCGCCGGGCCCGGGAACTCCATCTTCGCCTTGAGAAAATCGGTGGGAATGTCGATCACCACCGGACCGGGGCGTCCTTCGCGCGCCCAGTAGAACCCTTCGGCAACCACGCGGGGGATTTCGTCGATGGAGCGAACCAGCCGGCTCCACTTGGTAAGGGAAAGGGTCAAACCGAAGACATCGGTTTCCTGAAAGGCGTCGGTGCCAATCAATGCGCTGCGAACCTGGCCAGTGATGCAGACCAGTGGAACCGAGTCCATCTTCGCGTCGGCGATGCCGGTGACCAGATTGGTTGCGCCCGGACCGCTGGTGGCGATGGCCACGCCCACCTTGCCCGTTGCCCGCGCATGACCTTCGGCGGCAAACACCGCGCCCTGCTCATGACGGGTCAGGATATGACGGATGCCGCTGCCATCGAGCGCGTCATAAAGCGGCATGATCGCGCCCCCGGGGTAGCCGAAGACCAGATCCACGTCCTCGGCGCGCAAACACCGCAAAAGTATGTCGGCCCCTCTAAGCACTGACGACCTTCTTCTCGGCGGCTTCGGCCTTCTCGGCCGGCTTGCCGGCGTCCTTCTGAAGCCATGACATCATGGCGCGCAGATTCGCGCCGACTTCCTCGACCGGGTGCTTTTTCTCGGCGCTGCGAAGCGCGGCAAATTTCCCTCCGCCGGTCTTGGTCTCGTTGATCCACTCGCGGGCGAACTCCCCGCTCTGGATGTCGGCAAGGATCTTCTTCATCGCCGTGCGGGTTTCATCGGCCACAACCTTCGGACCGCGCGTCAGGTCGCCATACTCGGCCGTATTCGAGATCGAGTAGCGCATGCGGCCGAGACCGCCCTCATAAATCAAATCTACGATCAGCTTCATCTCGTGAATGCACTCGAAGTAGGCGATCTCCGGCTGATATCCGGCCGCGACCAGCGTCTCGAAGCCTTTCTTCATCAACGACGTCAGACCGCCGCACAGCACCGCCTGCTCGCCGAACAGATCGCTCTCGGTTTCTTCTTTGAATGTGGTCTCGAGAACGCCGGCCCGGGTCGAACCGATCCCGCAGGCATAGGCAAGCGCCAGTTCGTGGGCGCGTCCGCTCGCGTCCTGCTGAACGGCAATCAGCGCCGGTACGCCCCGGCCTTCGGCGTAAACCCGACGCAGCAGGTGGCCGGGGCTCTTCGGCGCAATCATGACGACGTCGACGTCCGGAGAGGGCACGATCGCCTTGAAATGAATGCTGAAGCCATGAGAAAAACCGAGCACCTTGCCTTTGCTGAGCCCGTTCCGGATCGCAGATTCGTAGAAATCGGCCTGCGTCTCGTCAGGAGTCAGGATCTGGATCCAGTCTGCCTGCTTTGCGGCCTCCGCGGGTTCAAGCACGACGAAGCCGTCGGCCCGCGCCTGGCTGGCGCTCGGGCGAGCCGGATCCAGTCCGATGATTACGTTCAAACCGCTGTCGCGAAGGTTCTGCGCCTGTGCATGTCCCTGGCTGCCATAGCCGAAAATGGCGATCGTCTTGCCTTTCAGCGCCGCCGGGTTTGCGTCGCGCTCGTAAAAGATGGTGGCCACGATTTTGCTCCCAAAAAGAAACGGAAAATTGGTGTTCTTGCTGCTACCCACCGACCGGTCGGTTGGTACTTAGAGGATCTTACGGTTTTGCGCCGGGAAAAGTCAAGGGAGAAATTTTCGCCTTGCCCGGTTTTGCCCGACGCCAGTCGCCTGCGTTCCTGTGTCCTGCCGGGCCCGCTCCGCACACATTCCTTCCAGTCGGCCTTTCACGCCTTGCCGTTTCGAGGAGCGGCGCGACATTCGGGCCTCCCGGCCCACACAGGACCAATTTCGCTAAGGCCGGAGGGTCGCTTCCGATTCCCCGTTTTCGAGCGCGGAAGGCGAACCAGACGCACGGCGGAAGCCGAGGCCGAAGAAAATGCCCAGGATCGAAGCGATGACGAGCGCCGCGAGGGAGGGAATGGCCGCGGGTGTAACCGTCATGAGAAATACGAGTCCGACCGCCATTCCTGTGCGGAGTCCGTAGGCAACCAACAGCGTGTTGGAGCGTGCAAGGGCGCGAAGGTTTTCAAACGACGGTTCGCTTTGCGCCAGGCCTTTTCGCAGCCGCGACATATTTGTCCCGGTGACCACGGAAATAGCCCCCGTCAGCAAAGTTCCTCCAAGGGCCAGCGGGACCCAGGCCGCTCGCAGATGCATTTGCCATGCGAGGTAAATTCCGCTCACGACAAGACCCAGGAACGCCGGGCCATAAATCGCGCCCAGCCGGCGGGAGGTTCTGGCGGGCTCGCGCAATCGTGCGATGTTTTCGGCCGCACGTAATCGGGCAAGGGTCCATCCTTCGAAGCCAATCGCGATGAACAGGGCCATTGCCGACAGAACGTGAATAAACAGCACCAGCGGGTAGAAAAGATTCATGAAGACGCCCCCTTTCGTAATTTAGTTATACATGCTGTAAGCGAGAAAAATCGTGGATCAAGGTATCCGTGCGTCTGGCCGCTCGTCTCTCGAGTCTCGCCCTGAGAGGTGGCGGTGTACCGCAGTCCCCGGATACCGGTAGTGGCTTTCAAAAAAATGTTGGTATATTGACCTGCGTGCCCCGCGACCCGACGACCGATTCCCGCCAGGAGATTTTGCGCGCAGCCGCCCGCCTGTTCCAGCAGCAGGGCTACGACGCCACGTCGATGAACGATGTCGCGGCTGCGCTGAATCTCAGCAAAGGCGGGCTCTACCACCATTTTCAGAGCAAGGACCAGATTCTCTTCAACCTGATGTCCCACGCGATGGACGTCACCGAAGAACGGGTGATTGCTCCCGCCAGCCAGATTGGCGATCCCGAGGAGCGATTGCGAGCGGTGATCCGGCGGCATATTGCGGTGGTGCTCAGCGAGCGCGATCGCGAGATCACGGTCATGCTCCACGAGAACCATCCGCTCTCGCCCGCTCTGCGCAAAGAAATCAATGCGCGCAAGAAAGGCTACGTGCATTTCCTCGAGAACCTGATCGCCGAGGTCGGGCGGGCGCGGGGTTCGCAAACCAGCGTGACCCCGCGCGCGTCGGCCTTTGCGTTGTTGGGGATGATCAACTGGATCTATCAGTGGTATCGCCCGGAAGGGAGCTTGCACGAGGAAGACATCGTCCAGCAATACACGGAAATTTTCTTTCGGGGAGCCTTCTCGTGAGCGAAAGGCATGAGATGCAGGAAGAACTTGCGTTCGCGGCGGCATTCGCGCCCGCCGGGGAGCGCACCCGCCGTTAACAGGCAGGGAACTCAAAGCCTGCCGCGGGACGGAAGCTGAGACAGCGCAGTCGGCGCCTCAGGGCCGCGCGGGCGCCGGCGGCATTGCGTAGTAGCCTTCCTTCGCGGTTACATCCACGCACGGACGCACCGAAGAGCGCCGGCAGCTGGGGCGGTCGACGAGCACCTCGACCTCGTTGTGCTGGCCGACCAGGGGTTCGTGGGTGATATAGCCGAGCGTGTACTGATTCCGCGCGGCGCCGATCAGCCGTGTGTAAGCGTCTTCGATCCCCGTGCGAGTCAGTTCGTTTGAGACCGCTCCGCCGGTGGCGCTGGCGTACTTGGGAAGGATGTCGCTGAAGCCGAAGCGGGGAAGGTGGATACGCTGGAGCTTGTTGTAACCCGGAATTGCGGTGCCCCCGACGCCTATGGCGTAGACCATGATGTTGTTGCTGAGCAGGACCTTGAGTACATCGCGGTAGCTGGCATTGCTGCGATACTCGCGCCCGTCGCTGATGAGGAAGATGACTTTGCGGCGGTCGCGGGGGCGCTTGGCAAGGTCGAGCGCGGCGCGCAGCATCGCGTCGTTCAGCACGCGCGATGGCTGGGTGGGCAAGGAGACCGTCGGCTGATTGGGATCCACCGGGACGTTATTGATCATGGGTCCCCGGGGGCCCAGCGGGCCGTCGACGATGGGGGGCCCGTTGTTGGTGCCGGTGGCATTGGCCAGGGTGGCGAGGGCGTCGGAGAGCTTCTGGCCTATGGCCGTCCAGCCCGAGAGCTGGCCGACGGCGTTGCTGTAACTGTAGATCGAGATCTCGTCAAACTGGCTGAACGCGCCTTCGAGCGCCGGGAGGGTGTGATTGACTTTCTGCACGTCCACATCCTTCATCCCGAGGTCAAAGACGATGGCGGCCGAGATGGCAAAAGGATCGCTGGTAAAGAAATTCAGTTTCTGTTTCTTGCCATTCTCGCGGACGCTGAAATTGTTTGCGAGCAGACCGGTAACCAGCCTTCCGTCCTCGTCCCGAACCGTCACCGGAACAATGACCTGGTTCACGTTGACCCGGATCAGCTGGTCCGCGCTGTCAGAACCCGACCTTGTCGCCCCTCCTTCGGGAACGGTTCTGACGTTGAAAGGGGGCCGGGAAGCGGCCGGCGGCTCCTCCGTGGATGCTTCCCGCGGAGGCGGCTGGTTCGGGGGCGGAGCCGGTTGCGGCTGCGGTTGTTCTGAACCCGGAGTCGAGGGCAGATTCGGCACCGGCGCCGGGGGCGGTTGTACCGCCGAGGGCGCGTCCGGAATGCCCTGGTCCTGGGATGGGTCCCCGGCCGGCTTTTGCCCGGCATTTTGCTGAGCCTGCGAGGCGGCCTCGGAGGTCGTCCGGTCCTGCGCCGCCCGGACAGGGGCCGGCGCCGCAAAAGCCAGAGAGCAGATCAAAAACCACGATAGCAGCGGTTTCAGCAACGCCTTTTCCCCTGAAAGTTCTTCCATTCTTGGGATGCTTGACCCCGCAGGTTTGGTGCATCTAACCCTAGAGCTGTAGACTATCAGAAACCATAGGGATCCCAAGTTCTTCTTATGCAGTCGTTTTTCCATTCCCGGGCGCGCTGCGCCCCGCTCCTTCTGCTTACGCTGCTCCTTTCGGTGCAGTTTGCTTCTGCCCAGGACGTGCAGATGGTTCCCGACCAGCAGGACCGGGACGCTGCCCAGAAGTCCCAGTCGCAGAAAGACCAGGACAAACAGGACAAAGACGATCAGGACGAAAAGCCGGTCGCAACCTTTAAAGCCAATGCCAACGTCGTGCAGCTGTTTTTCAACGTCAAAGACAAGAAGGGCGGGTTGATTCCCAACCTGTCCAAGGACAATTTCCAGATCTTTGAGGACCACAAGCCGCAGACCATCAAGTATTTTTCCGCCGAATCCCAGTTGCCGCTCACGCTCGGGATCCTGATCGACTCCAGCGCCAGCCAGGAGCAGGTGCTCGACATGGAAAAGCAGGTCGGCGGCGCCTTCCTCAGCGAAATCCTGCGCGACAAGGACATGGCGTTTGTCGTCGACTTCAACATCGGAGTCAGCCTGCTGCAGGATTTTACCGGCAGCGTGCGCCGGCTGAAGGAGGCGCTCTACAGCGTCAAGATCAACAGCGGTGGGCAGGCCGCGGTCGCGGGTATTCCGGGGCAGGGAGGCGGACCGGTTCCGACCATCGGCCAGCCGAAAGGGACGCTGCTTTACGATGCGGTGTACCTGGCGTCGCACGACGAGATGGCGCAGCAGGTAGACCGGAAGGCAATGATCCTGCTGACGGATGGAGAAGACCAGGGCAGCCAGTACAAAATCATCGACGCGATTGAGGCCGCGCAGCGGGCCGACACCATCGTGTATGTGCTGCTTTGCGCCAACCGCGGTTTCTATGGTTTTGGCGGGTACAGCGGCGACAGCGAGATGAAAAAACTGACGAGCGAGACGGGCGGCCGGGTGATTGAAGTGGGCAATAAAACCGAGAAGCTCAAAGCCGCGTTTGACCAGATTTCTCAGGAGCTGCGCAGTCAATACAACGTCGGCTATACGCCCACCAATCCGGTGACGAACGGCGGGTTCCGCAAAATCGAAATTCGTTCGAAGGACGGCTACAAGGTCCAGTCGCGAAGCGGCTATTTCGCCGTACCGAGTAAGGACTGACTGCAGCCGCCCCCCGGTCTGGCAGCCGGCAGAGGCGCCGGGTCAGAAACCTGACGCCAACTTCTGGTCCGGCTGGGTGGAATCGCTTTGTCCCAATTGCCTGAAATGAGCCTCCCTCCCTGGCTGGCGGCGCTGAACTCGGAAGTCATCGGGTGCCGGCGGTGTCCGCGCCTGGTCGAGTATCGTGAAGAGGTGGCGCGAGAGAAGCGCCGGGCCTACCGGGACTGGGAGTACTGGGGAAAGCC
>Ga0123356_10000140_pt1 | contig 81836 bp, 78 predicted proteins | sample TergutEmb28metaG_2_FD_92546 | JGI IMG/M metagenome (GOLD analysis project Ga0123356, IMG submission 92546) | Embiratermes neotenicus P3 segment gut microbial communities from Petit-Saut dam, French Guiana - Emb289 P3 | ecosystem: Host-associated > Arthropoda: Insects > Digestive system > Gut ...
CTAAAAGCAGGGGATTCAATAGACAAAGTGGTGTTGGTCACTGGATTAGCAAAAAATGAAGTTGAAAACCTAAAGGACGCTGACTAAAAGTTGGCGTCCCTTCATAAGAAAAATAAATCTTGTACAACCCCTTGACAAAAATCATCATATAGTGACATATAGTTAAAATCAAGTATTTTATCATTTTATTGAATGTATATTGAATCAATAACTAACTTTAGATATATCCAAGTGTAAATACATATAATACTAATTTCATTTAAATGATGTTCAACTGGTGACAAATTGTCACCAATTGAAATTACCGGCAAATGATGGAAAATTTACAAAACACTGGATTGCTTCGTTCCTCGCAATGACGTGGGCTGTTGCATAATGTGCAATAACCCTTTCTTTATTTTTTGCTGATTGTGCCGCCGAGGGTTTCGAAGTGGGTGAGGAAGTCGGGGTAGGTTTGGGAGAGGGATTCGGCGGTGGTTATTGCTACGGGGTCTTCGCAGGCGCAGGCGGCGATTGCTGCCATCATTGTTATGCGGCTGTCGTTTTGGGATGAGACTGTGCCGCCTTTTAGCTGCGGTTTGCCTTGAATGATTAAGCCATCCGAGTTTTCAATTATATCTGCACCGAGAGCCGATAATGTGGTGTTTATTTTATTCAGCATTCCGCTTCTTCCCAAGCCGACCCGCTCGGCATTGTATATGACAGATTGCCCATCGGAGACTGATGCTACAACAGCAACTGCAGGAATAATATTGGGTGATATTGCTGCGTCTATTCGTATGCTTCGAAGTCTTGATTGTCTTACGGCTACGCTGTCGCCTTTATATGCTGTGATTGCTCCGAAGCGTTCAAGGATGCTGACGATTTCTTTATCTGCCTGGCGTGAGCTTCGGATAAGGTTTTCGCATATTACACCGCTTCCGCAGATTGCGGCGGCCGACAGCCAGAATGCCGAATTGGTCCAGTCCCCTTCTTCTTTTATAGTTCCGGGGCTTCGGAATTTTTGATTTCCTGCGATAATATATTCGGCTCCGCCGTCATTTCTGGTAATACGTTCAACTTTTACGCCAAATGTACCAAGCATGTCGACAGTCATTTGAATGGATGAGGAATATTCTTCCCGTCCGTCTGTTATGATTTTATTGTCGTTGTTTTGTATCGGCAGAGTAAAGAATAATCCGTTAATGTCACGGTATGCCGTTTCTCCGGGGAGTCTGTAAACCCCTTTGTTGTTTTGCCCTGCATATCCGTGTGCGGCGGCAGCTGCAGAAAAACCCCTGTCTGTTTCGGGAATACCTATAGGAATGACTTCATATCCGTTGCCGTTGTAGCGTATTTTAGCACCCCGAGCATTTAAACTCTTGATGGTTGTATATATATCATCCGGTCTCTCATTACATTCGATAAATGTTTCGGTATCGGAAAGAGATGCACAAATGAGTGCGCGGTTTACTATTGCAAGAGAAGCAACGGAGGTTAAAATACCTCCGTCTATCGGTTTAACTATTCCAATTTTCACTTTTATACTCCTACAAACCGCTCGAGCCGGTTTATGCCTTCGGTAATTGATTCCATTGATGATGCATAAGTCAGGCGAACAAAGTTGTCGATTCCGAAGCCTGTGCAGGAAACTGTCGCAACATTGCCGTTTTCGAGAAATGCAAGCGAAAAATCGTCACTGTTATTTATCACCTTACCTCCGAGTGTTTTGCCGATTTGATGCTCCAAATTCAGCATGATATAAAATGCACCGTCGGGTTTTCGGCAGCTTAAGCCTTTTATTGCATTGATTCTTTCAACGATATAATTCCGTCTTTTTTCGAACTCGTTTCGCATGGTTACAACACTTTCCTGCGAGCCTTTGAGTGCTTCAATTGCCGCAAGCTGTGAAATTGTGCTCGGGGAGCTTGTTGAATGACTGAGATAGTTTCCCATGATGTTTGCAAGCTCAAGGTTTGATGCCGAATATCCGATGCGCCAGCCTGTCATTGCATATGTTTTTGACACACCGTTAATAATTATAGTCCGTTCTTTAATATCTTCACCAAGCTCTGCAACACTTGTGAATTTTTTTCCGTCATAAACCAGGTTGTAATAAATCTCGTCGCTCATGATATACAAATCATGATTTACGCATGTTTCTGCAAGGTCTCTGAGTTCTTTTTCGTTATAAAGCATTCCTGTCGGGTTTGAAGGATTGTTCAGGATAAACAGTTTTGTCCTCTCTGTGACAGCGGCCTCAAGCTCAGTTTTTGTTATCTTAAAATCGTTTGCTTCGGATGCCGGGATTATTACGGGGACTCCGCCCGCCATTTTTATTATTTCAGCATAGGTTACCCAGTACGGGGCAGGCAAAATGACCTCATCGCCGATATTGATGAGGGTTCTGACTGTTACATATATATTATGCTTTGCTCCGCTTGCAATTACGATTTGCTCGGGAGCATAGTCGATTCTGCAATCCTCTGCAAGCCTGTGTACCACTGATTTACGAAGCTCGGGCATTCCGCTTGAATGAGTATATTTCGTATGCCCGTTTCTGATTGCCGTATGGGCTGCTTCTCTGATATTTTCGGGAGTTTCAAAATCAGGTTCACCTGCTCCGAACCCTATAACATCAATGCCGTCCGCTTTCATCTGCTTATACAGTGAGTCCACGGTGATTGTTGTTGACGCTTTGACGTTTGACGCTATTTTTGAAATTTCTTTCACGTTAAATACTCCCGATTTTAATTACTTACCTGTAAATAGTATCATACAGGGAATTTTTTCACAATAATCCGTTCAAATATAATATCCCGAGAGCGCATACCGCTACAACAAGCAATGATACAACAACACTAATAATACTGATTTTTACAGGCTTGCCTGCGGCTGTTTCGGACTCCGGCAGTAGTTTTGATTTTACAAGCGCTGCTTTGAGCGGTATGTAAAGCTGCATCGTTATTGCTGCTATTAATGCATATTTTACGAAATTAAACAGTCCGATACCTGTAAAGAGTATTGCAACGACCGCATGACGGGGTATACCCATAAAAAACGGGGTTATCAGATAATTGAGCGGTACCATTACCACTACTGTAAGCACTGTTCCTGCAGCAAGTCCAATTGCGGCTCCGCCGATTGTTCTTCGGAACTTATATATTAGTGCTGCAGTGCAAGCGAAAGCGCATGTTGATGCAACATTCATTATGAGTCCGTATATCCATGTTGCGCTCAGCGGCATTTCCAGAACACCTACTACAACAGCCATTGGAATAACCGCAAGCGGGCCGTACAAAAAGCCTGCTATCGCAATCACCACATCCTTTGGTTCGAATTTCAAAAAAGGTGCGGCAGGAACCAGAGGCGGAACCGGCAAATAATGGAATAAAAGCGCAAGTAAAAAAGCAAGCGCCGAAAGCATTGCCAGAGTTGTAAGTTTTTTTGTGTTTGTGGATTTCATTTAATTGACCGTTTCCTTTATTATTTTACTTATCGTTGTCCCGGTGCATTCACAGGACTCAGAGTTACATACTGTACAACTCCTTTGAGCTAAGAAGTGTCACGTCATTTTTCGATAATACTTTTATTGCTTCGTCATTATCATCAACACGCAATATAACATATGCATTATCTCTGCTGTGCGCAACGAATGCATAGGTATATTCAATATTTACACCTGCGTCGGAAAGAATTCTCACAATTGCAGCAAGTCCGCCGGGTTTATCTCCGATTACTACCGCAAGAACATCATTTGATTTTACAAGAAACCCTGCTTCTCCGAGTGTATTAAAGGCATTGCTAGGACTGTCTACAATGATTCGTAAAATTCCGAAGTCGGATGTGTCCGCAAGCGAAAGCGCCCGTAAATCAACATTTGCATCTCCCAATGTTTCAAGTGCTTCAAGCAGTTTTCCTGGTCTGTTTTCGACAAACACCGATAATTGTTCTACTGTCATAATACTATTCCCCCTGTTATAGTTTCTTTGACTTATGTTGGTTGCTTTTATATCTCTCTGTTGTCTATAATTCTGACTGCTTTCCCTTCACTTCTCGTTATCGCCTTTGGTGCAACGAGTGTTACTTTTGCATCGATGCCGAGAATATTTTTGATTTTCTCACGAAGCTCCCTTTCACGGGTTTCAACTGCTCTAACCGTATCCGAAAACATATCCGGATTCAGCTCAACCTTTACCTCAAGTGTATCTGTGTGGTTTTTCCTGTCTATCACAAGCTGATAGTTTGCCGAAAGCCCGTATTCGATCAGGACTGTTTCGATTTGTGACGGGAATACGTTTACACCTTTAATTATAAGCATGTCGTCGCTCCGTCCCATTAAGCGGGACATTTTTTTGAGCGTTCTGCCGCATGAACAATCATTATGACTAAGTATGCAGATATCACGTGTTCTGTATCTTAGCAGCGGGAAGGCTTGCTTGGTCAGGCATGTGAAAACTATTTCACCCTTTGAGCCGATTGGAAGAACCTCACCCGTGTCGGGGTTGATTATTTCCGCTGCGAAGTGGTCTTCATTTATATGCATGCCTGTTTGCTCGGAGCATTCGAACGAAACTCCGGGGCCTGTTATTTCTGTCAGTCCGTATATATCATATGCCTTTATTCCGAGTTTTTCCTCGATGCGTCTGCGCATTTCGTTGCTCCATGCCTCTGCACCGAAGATACCGGCTTTTAGTTTTATTTTATTGCGTAAACCCGATTCTTCAATCGTTTCGGCAAGATACTCCGCATATGAAGGTGTGCAGCAAAGAACTGTTGCCGAAAGGTCGCACATGAACTGGAGCTGTCTTTCGGTAAAGCCCGAGGACATCGGGAGTGTAAGGCTTCCGAGCTTGTGAGAGCCTCCGTTCATACCCGGACCGCCTGTGAAAAGCCCGTAACCGTATGAAACCTGAACAACATCCTCTTTTGTACTGCCGGCTGCCGCAAGTGCTCTTGCACAGCAGTCATCCCACAGGTCAATGTCATGCTGTGTATAAAACGCCACAACACGTGTTCCCGTTGTGCCGCTTGTCGATTGAATACGCACGGCATCTTTTATCGGTACTCCGAGCAGACCATAGGGATAAGCTTCGCGCAGGTCATCCTTTGTTACAAAGGGTAATTTATAAAGGTCGTCAATTGATGTGATATCATCGGGTTTGACATTGGCCTTTATCATTTTATCTTTATAATATGAAACGTTATCCCAAACATGCCGGACTTGACGGATAAGCAACTCACTCTGGTGCTTTTTCATTTCATCCTTAGGCATGCATTCAATTTGCGGCTGATAGTAGTTCATTTAAGGAATGTCCCCTTTTATTTGTTATGCTCTCATTCCAAGCTCAAATGCTTTTTGGTTCATTTCGAGGAATTTGGGCGGTACGCATTCGATCAGTGCCTTGTCCCATGTTTCTTTCGGAAAATCAAAATATTTTGAAAGTCTGCCCATCATTACGATGTTTACCGTTTTTGATGAGCCTGCTTTTTCCGCAAGTTCAAGAGCATCTATTGCATCTACCTTTGCTCCGAGTGCTTTAAACTTCTCAGGCAGATTTTCCGGATACTCTGCTGCTCCCATTATAACCGGAATCGGGTTTATTTTTTGAGTATTTGTAACGACTGTGCCTCCCGGTGCAAGCAGCTCGAGCCATCTTGCGGCTTCGAGCAGCTCAAAGGAAACAAGAATTTCAGCCTGACCTTTGTCAACTATCGGTGAATATACCTTATCACCGTATCTGACATATGTAACCACGGCACCGCCGCGCTGGCTCATTCCGTGAACCTCCGATACCTTTGCGTCATATCCTTCTATCATAAGTGCCCGTCCCATAAGATTACAGGCAAGAAGGCTGCCCTGACCGCCGACACCGACTATTACTATATTGCGTGTATCCATTTATATAATCCTCCCACGGGTAAAATTAATACGGTATTTCGCTTAAACTATCCTCACTTGGTAAAAGCATCGAACTTGCAAAGCTGTGTACAAACATCGCAGCCGACACAAAGTGTTCTGTTAACTTCGGCTTTTTTCTTTGTACCGGTCATATCATCTTTCATGCTTATTGCCGGGCATCCGATTTTCATGCATATCCTGCAGCCTGTGCATTTACTTTCATCTACCGACAGCGGCGGGTTTGGTTTTGAGCTTTTAAGCAGCATGCAGGGTCTTCTTGCAATAATAACCGAAGGACCCGGGGTTGCCATTTCTTCTTTGATTACTTTTTCACATTCGTCGAGGTTATTCGGGTCAACGACGGTCACACGGCCTATACCGCATGCTCTGCACATTGCTTCAATGTCCATCTTGCCGACTGCTTCGCCTTTGATATTTACGCCTGTTGTCGGATTTTCCTGATGCCCCGTCATTCCCGTTGTTGAGTTATCAAGAATAAGAAGCGTTGAATCCGAGCCGTTATAACCGATATCTATAAGTCCGGGGACACCCATATGAGCAAATGTTGAATCACCGATTACTCCGACAACATTTTTCCCGCCTGCTCTTACAAAACCGTGAAGAGCCGAAACCGATGCACCCATGCATATCTGCATATCCATTGCGCTTAGCGGCGGTGTCGCACCAAGTGTATAACAGCCGATATCCCCGACAACCGTAACTCCCATTTTTCCGAGTGTGTAGAACAGTCCCCTGTGCGAGCAGCCTGCACACATAACAGGCGGGCGTACCGGGATATCATCTTCTACATTTTTGCCGTTATTATAAGGCATTCCGAGTTTTTCGGCTATCATATTCGGCGAAAGCTCACCGACTATAGGAAATAAATCCTTACCCGATACGGTGAGTCCAAGTTTTTTACAGTGGTCTTCAATGAAGGGGTCGAGTTCTTCTACAACTACAAGTCTTTCCACTTTTTTTGCAAAATCGAGGATTAAACTTTGTGGCAACGGATTAACAATGCCTAATTTCAAAACACTGACTTTATCTCCGAATACTTCCTTTACATATTGGTATGCAGTACCCGATGTTATTATGCCAAGACCGGTTCCGCTTAATTCAACACTGTTTAAGGGTGATTTTTCTGAAAGGTCCCTGATATCAAGCATTCTTTGCTCTACAATCGGGTGCTTTGGTCTTGCATATGTCGGCATCATGACATATTTTTGCGGGTTTTTCTTGTATTCTTTTGCCGGTGGCACAACTCTTTCGGATATCTCTGTCACACTTTGTGAATGGCAGATGCGGGTACATAAACGAAGGAGAACCGGAGTATCATATTTTTCAGACATTTCATATGCATATTTGGTAAATTTAAGGCATTCATCCGAGTCGGCGGGTTCAAGCATCGGAACCTTTGCCGCTTTTGCGAAGTACCGCGAGTCCTGTTCATTCTGCGATGAATGCATTCCCGGCTCGTCTGCGACAGCACAGACCATTCCTGCATTAACACCTGCATAAGAAATAGTAAAAAGCACATCTGCGGCAACGTTTAAGCCGACATGCTTCATTCCGGTAAAGCTGCGTTTTCCTGCAATGGATGCTCCCCATGCAACCTCCATGCCGACTTTTTCATTCGGCGCCCATTCGGTGTAAATTTCATCATAGGCTGCAATATTTGCCGTTATCTCTGTGCTCGGGGTGCCGGGATAGCTTGATGCGACGCAGACCCCTGCTTCATAAACACCTCTTGCAACGGCGGCATTTCCCAGTAGTAATGATTTCATGCTTCCTCCTCGGCTGTATAAACAATTCAGATATAATGAAACTAATTCCCATTTTCCGCTCGGTTATTTTAACATGATAACGCTTAAAATACTATGTTTTTCTTTTGTGCTGTAATTTACCGTTGTTTTTAATTAATAACAATTCGGCGAGAATGGCAACGGCTATTTCTCTTGGGTCTGAAGACGCTATATCAAGCCCTATCGGTGCAAATACAGAGTCGAGGTCCGCCTGCGGTACCCCTTCACTTCGGAGCTTTGAAAAAATCTCCGCAACTTTTGTTTTGCTGCCAATCATTCCGATGTATTTAATCTTTTTTGAGAGACAATAACGAAGTGCAATGTCATCCGTGCTGTGTCCGCGTGTGCAGATGACAACAAAGTCGGCAAAATTAATGGCTCCGATTTGTCCGTAATCCTCCGGTTTGCTTGTTATATAACTCGCAGAATCAAAGTTTTCTTCAAACTCGGGTCTGTCCTCAATTACCGTTACATAAAAACCTGTCTGCGAAGCTATTTTTGCGAGGCTTTGAGCTATATGCCCGCCGCCGAAGATACACAGCCCCGTATGATTTCCGAGAATGTTTCCGAAAACTTCCATGCTGCCGCCGCAAGACATGCCGCTTTCCGAATGGTCGATTTTTAATGTAAATGTATTTTCATTATTTTGTATTGCAAGCTTTGCTCTTTCTATTATTAAATGCTCGGATGCGCCGCCGCCTGCCGTGCCTTTAGTTGTGCCGTCGGTGAGTACGGCAAGCATTTGCCCGGGCGTTGCCGGAGAGCTTCCTGTTATGCCTGTCACTGTTACAAGAGCGACTTTTTTTCCTTCATCCAGATTTTGTGATACAAATGTCAGTACATCATTCATTTTTTTGCTTCTCCATTTGCATTTAAATACAAATACGCTTCGAGAGCTGCACCGCCAACGCAGCGTGCTTTGTCGGAAATTGTATTCGGGTTTATATCCGGTCTCGGGTCAATGTCGGCAATTTTCATTCCTTCTTTAACATTTATTCCGTCACGAATCAAACCGCGGAGCAAGCCGCTAATGGGTGCAAAAATTTCTTCTTTATTAACCGAAAGCAATATCTCGCCTTGCTGCACAATATCTCCGATTTGTTTTATGTTCTTTACAAGACCGTTTCCCGGTGCGCGTACTACACGGCGGATGCTCTCTCCCGCTATTTCTCCGGGTACTCCGGTATTTGCCTCCGCTTGTCCGCACAGAATCAATTTTCCGAGGTCGTTTCCACGCTTTGTTTCTATTACGGCATGAACATCCTTCCCTGCGGTAAACCCGGGACCGAGTGCTATTACTATGTTTGCCATATTTATTTCTGTTCCGGTATTCTTCTTGGCTATTATTGCATCAATAACTGCTGCAGGTTTCAGTTTTCCTATACAGCTCCCGTCCGGGTCAACTAAAAGAGGAATAATCCCCTCTTCCCAACATTTACTTAGCTCACCGTTTCTGTCTATTTTACGGCATATCATGTCTTCGACTTCTTTTGTTCCGTCATAAACAGCTTCGCACAAAGAGACGCTGCGGCGTATTGCGGTCGGAGTTTCACTTTCCAGTATCAGAATGTTAAACCCGGAGCGTTTGAATTTTTGCGCAACACCGGTTGCCAAATCACCGCCGCCGCGTATTATTATAAGGTTGTCCATTTTATTCTCCGGTTTGGTTTTTATCTTAATAAAGCCGATTTGGTGTTCATGAGCCTTTACCAAATACACAGTTTGGAAATGTGCAATCTTCACATTCAAGACACAGGCCGCCGTTTCCGAGCTTTGCAAGCCAGCTTGCTTCTATACGCACATCCGCAAGAAGTCTCGGCAGGATAAGATCAAATATTGTCCGTCTATGATACATCACACAGCCCGGTAATCCGCAAACCGGTCTGCCGTCAGCCATGTATGCGAGCATAAACATTGCACCGGGGAGAACGGGAGCACCGTAGCTTATTACTTCGTCTGCTGCATTTCTTATTGCAACAGGGGTTTTGTCATCCGGGTCTACACTCATTCCGCCCGTGCAAAGAATCATTTCTGCACCGTTGCGCAGCATTTCATTAATTGCAGCTGTTATGTTTTCGTGATTATCCTCGACTGTAACACATTTCATCATCTCACAGCCAAACTCAGCCATTTTTTCCTGTATGACCGGAGTAAAGGTATCCTTTATTCTCCCGTGAAACAACTCATTACCCGTATTAATCAGTCCGTATTTTTTTTGTTTTAACGGTAAAAGCTCCAGTAACGGTAACTCCCCTGCTGCCTGTTTTGCTTTTTCCAGCTTTTCTTTTTCTATTGCAAGTGGGATGATTCGTGTTCCGCAGAGCTTATCGCCTTTTTTTACAACACAACCCGATGCACGTGTTGCTATCATCATTTCACCAAGTGAGTTTATTGCAGTCAGACGCTTTTCATCAACCGTTAAAAGACCGCCGGTTTCTGCAATGAGTTCAATTTTTCCCTCTTTCGGCTCTGTTTTATACATGTTTTTGTTTAAACATAAATCGCTCAGTATGGCCGCTGCATCATTTTCATGTAAACTGCCGGCTTTCTCCTCCCATATAAACACATGGTCTTTTCCGAGATTTAATAGAACAGGTATGTCGGACTCTGTAATTACATGGCCTTTGCGGTAAACAGCGCCTTTGGTTACACCTTTGATTATTTGCGTTACATCATGGCATAATATCTGCCCGACAGCATCCTGTGTTTTAATCTGCTTCATAATTATCCCTGTACAGTATCGTTATCTAATACCCTGCGTCGAAATCAACAAGGTTACTTAATCCTTTTCCTGCAACATACTGCTTCAGCAGCTCGACAAATACCATAACACGGCGTTTTGTTGTTATGCTTGTTGCGGCTGAAACATGTGGTGTTATCAGTATGTTCCGGGCTTTCCAAAGCGGATGATTCTGCGGCAGCGGTTCCGGGTCTGTTACATCAAGCCCCGCTCCGTATATTTCGCCTTTATTTAATGCTTCGGTCAGTGCGTCACTGTCGATAATCATTCCCCTGCCGACATTAATGATTACCGCTGTGTTTTTCATAAGCTCAAACTCTTTTTGCCCGAAAAGTTTTGTTGTTTCATCTGTCCCGGGCAGGCATATAAGGACATAATCAACCTCGGGAAGTGTTTTGTGCAGCTCTGATACCGGGCGGACATCTTTAATAATTTCATGCGGTTTGGAAGCATCACGGCGCATGCCTATTAACCGGCAGTCAAAAGCTTGCAGGCGTTTGGCGGTTTCTGTGCCTATGTCACCTAGCCCGATTATAAGAACTGTTGTATCCGATATATCGAGCAGGTTCGGGAGGGTGCTGCACCAGAGCGAGTCAAATTGTTTTTTGAAATAATAGTCAAAATTCCTGCCGACTGCAATCATCATGCCTATGATGTGCTCTGCCATAGGCTTTCCGAATGTTCCGCTGGACTTGGTGAGAACTATTTCCTTGTTTGCATAGAGCGCTCTGTCGGTCATGCCGTTTGCACCCGCACTTGCAAGGTGAAGCCATTTAAGATTCGGCAGCTCAATCAGTAAATGCGGCGGTATTCTGCCGAATACAACCTCTGAGTCAATAAGGTCATTTACAGTGATGTTCTTTTGCTGAACCTGTGTTACTTCGCTGTCCGGTGTTGCGGCATCCCTGACCGATTGCAGAAGTCCGCCGGAAATTCCATGGAAAAAGTAGTCGTTTATTATTGTTATTTTCAAATTGTCCGTATCCTCTCGGAAAGATACGAAATTATAACATATCTATTCTACTGCCGCAAACATTTGTGCATTCAGTTTTTTAAGCAGCTCCGATAAAGGTATTATTAATACGCCTGCTGCAAGATTACTTATTGCATGGGTTATATCAAAGGGCAGGCCTGCAATGATCCAGGCTATCATACCTTGAAAATTCAAGCCGAAAATAAACGCCCAGTATGGTGCATACATTACTCCGAAAAATAATCCGTGCAATGCGCAAAGAATCATACATAAGGGGATTTTTATCCTTACCTTCGGCTCGAACATGCCAAGTAACATAAACATTCCCCACAGCGGGAGCCAGATGTATAAATAAGGAACCCACCACGATGCAAAACCATAGAATGCGCCGTATATAAAGACATAAACATAAACAGGAATTAACGCACGAACTCTGTATGTTAATGTAAATGCTGCAATGAACAGTCCAAGAAGATGCACACTTGGAAGCCATATAAGTATCATGTGCGAAATGAACAGTATTGAGCCCAGAACTGCAAATATAACAAGTTCCTTAAGCCGGTGTGAAGACGAATGCATATAGAGTACCTTCCTCAATTTCTGTGGTGTCTACTCCCTCCATTGCCATTTCCCCATTTATATAAAATGCCCACCAGGCATTATCCTCCATATAATCCGCTCTGAGACCGTCAACAAACTCAACCATCAGCCCCATTGCGGAAACAGTGCCTTCTACAAGCCCGGCTTCAAGTAAAGCGGCTCCGACTGTTGTTTCATTTGTGTGAACCTTCCAGACGGTTATATCTTCTTTATCATCGGTTACTTCAAAAATAAACGATGTAGAACCTTCTCCGATATCTGTCGGTATGACTACGGATGTATCAACCGGTTCGGCGGTATCGGCGTTTCCGGGTATGGTTGCGCCGTCATTGGCATTTTCGTTATTTCCGTTTGGATTGCCGGCGGGAGCGCATGCGGCAGCCATAAGTATTGATGCTGTCATCAGAAGTGTCATTGCAATCAGGAGCAGGATATTTTTCGGTTTCATTTTTTTGTTTCCTTTTCATTTTGTATTTTACGAGAAAAACAATACAAAAAAGCGGCATATAATGCCGCCTGCGCAAGGTATTAACCTTAAGGGTTAACACTCTCAATCGTGAGCATAGTGTTCCATTCTCTGTGGATCCACTACGAAACGGCGCAAGCCGCAGTGCCTAACGTCTCGCAAGCGAGACAATGGACACTGTGATGGCAGGTACTCCGGCTTTACGGTAGCAGGACTGCTCAGGATTCACACCTGTATTCCCCTGCATCATCACTTTGATTATTAATCTCGGTTGCTACTATAACTTATAAAGTGTTTATTGTCAATTGACAACATGGATTTTTCTTGTTACAATCGCAGTTGCATTAAAATCGGAGTGTGGACGAGCATGCGGGTTTGGTGCGTTATAAGTACATATTTGATACAGCAGAGCGGCATGTGGACGAGCGGGTTGTCTTCTGTAATATTTTTACATGGAGAAAAGAATGAAAAAGAAAAATGCGCTGTCCCTTATTGTTTTAGTTATTTTATGTATTTGCCTGATGGCACTTGCCGCATGCGGCCCGGGCGGTTCCGGGTCATCGGGCGGAACTATCACTCTCGCAACAACTACAAGTACCGATGATTCGGGGTTGCTTGATTTTATTTTACCTGTGTTTACCGATGAAACAGGGTGGGATGTTCAGGTAATTTCTGTCGGTACGGGAGCTGCGCTGCAGCTTGGCCGTGACGGCGAGGCAGATGTCCTTCTGGTTCATGCCCGCTCGCAGGAGGATCAGTTCGTTGCCGACGGGTTTGCGGAAAGCCGCCATGATGTCATGTATAATGATTTCATTATAGTCGGTCCCGACGGTGGTGCGCTTTCGCACAACAATGATATAGATAAGACATTTTCGGATATTCTGACACAGAACCTGCCTTTTATATCAAGAGGTGACGAGTCGGGAACACATACAAGAGAGCTGCAGCTCTGGGATTCTCTTGGAGTTAATCCGGAGGATAATGAAAATTATTTGGAGTCAGGTCAGGGAATGGGTGCTACTCTCGGCATGGCTGCGGAAATGAATGCTTATACGCTTTCTGACCGCGGAACATGGCTTTCATATGCAAACAAGGGTGATCTTATAATCATTTGCGAAGGCAGTCCTCGTTTACTTAATCCTTACGGTGTAATGGTTGTGTCAACAACTCTTGTTCCGGCAGGAGCACAGGCATTTGTTGACTGGATTATCAGTCCTGCAGCACAGGAATTGATTGCATCGTTTGGTATAGAAGATTTCGGGCAACCGCTGTTCTTCCCGGATGCATAATATAAGCTAATCTGATTAAATTTTAGGAATAAAATATGTTTGAACTGCTCGATAGAGAAACACTTGGAATAATTATTTTAACTCTGCAAATGACACTCTTGTCTACTGCTATTTCGCTTGTTCTTGGTGTTCCTCTCGGGCTTTGGCTGGACCGTGTTAATTTTAAGGGCAAAAGCATCCTTGTGCTGATTAATCGCACCTTGATGGCTTCCCCGCCTGTTGTAATAGGGCTTGTTGTGTATCTTTTGCTGATGCGCAACGGGCCTTTCGGTTCGTTGGGATGGCTTTTTACCTTGCAGGCAATGGTTATTGCGCAGGTATTGCTGCTGACCCCTATTATATGCGGAATCGTTTATACCGCATCTCAGCGCAGTTCGTCACATATCCGTTCGTTTGCGGTCACCATGGGTGCTACAAAATGGCAAACACAGGTATTGCTGATCAAAGAGCTCGGCAACGAGATATATTTCGCTGCAATTACAGGGTTCGGACGTGCCATGAGTGAGGTCGGGGCAATAATGATAGTCGGAGGAAATATCCGTTATCATACACGTGTAATGACAACAACAATTTCGCTTTTGCGAAATCGCGGCGAGATTAATCAGGCAATATTTCTTGGTGCGATTCTTATGCTCATTGCACTGGCCATTCAGATAATAGCAGGCATTTTACGTAAAAGAGAGCGGCGGACGGATGAAAATTACTGATTTAAAAAAGAAACTTGATAAATTTTCACTGGACATAAAAAGCCTTGAAATACCCGAAGGAAAAATCTATGGTATTATCGGGCCGAACGGCTGCGGGAAAACAACAGCAATGAAGCTGATGGCAGGAGTGATGAAACCCGACAGCGGTAAAATCGATTATTGCGGGCTGACACCCCGTGATATTACTATGGTGCTCAGAAAACCATATTTATTACATGACACTGTAGAGCGTAACTTAATATATCCGCTAAAGCTCAGAAAAATTAAACCTGACATTACGCTGATAGACCATTATTTGGAAATAACGGGTTTGACGGATTACCGCAATAAATATGCCCTGACCCTTTCGGGCGGAGAGCAGCAAAAGCTTGCGCTTGCAAGAGCTCTCATTTTTTCTCCTAAGCTGATTTTAATAGACGAAGCATTTTCAAACATGGATATAGAAAGTGTTGCGTTTTTTGAAGATTATATTTTAAAAACGCAAACCGAAGACCCGCTGACAAAAACACCATCCGAACCAAAAACATTTATAATTATCAGCCATCAATTATCAAACATAAAACGCATGTGTGAGTATACGTTTTTCATGCATAACGGTGAAATAATCACATCAGGTGAGACAGATAAGCTTCTGTCTTCACCTGATAATGATAAATTAAAGCAATACTTAAATTATATGTAAATATACTATAAGCTTACAAAAGCCCCCTGCTTGTGTGACCTGTAGGCGGCGTCCATCATTTCGGTCAGGGTTACTGCGTCGTCCATGCCGAAGATAATTTCTTTACCGTACAGTACGCCTTCAACAAATTGAATGATCGGGCTTGGCAGAGGTGCAGGCAGGTTGCCGGGGTTTATCCAGCCGCTGTACTCCCCTGTTTTATCGTTAAGTTTTGATGAAATTAATTTTACTTCTTCACCTGAAATAATAAGTGACCCGTCGGTTCCGTAAAGCTCAAGCATAAACGGGCAAAAACCGGTGACAAACCCGGTCTCGGATACTGCAACCGCTCCGTTTTCGTATTTCATCACCGTTACGGCATTATCCTCTACTGCATGACCTGTAACATGTGTAAACGCTGACGCAACTTCAGCGGGTTTTCCCATTATCCAAGGAATCAGATACATCGGGTGAGCACCAAGGTCAATCATTGCACCGCCGTCGCACTGGGCTTCATCATAAAAATGCGGAGGAAGCCAGCCTGCAGATGCTCCGTTATGGGCATTTCTGACACGCATGTAGTTTACATCCCCGAGCAGTCCTTCATCCATTACCTTCTTTGCGAATAAATTATGCGAAAAGGTGCGGTGCGGGAATGAAATGCAAAACTTAACACCGCTTTCTTCAACAGCTTTGCGAATCTGTGTTGCTTCGTCATTGGTGAGCGCAAGAACCTTTTCGGTGAAAATGTGCTTGCCTGCTTTTGCGCATTTTTGTATTACCTCCGGGTGTTTATTTGTCGGTGTATTTATACAGACTGCATCAACATCATCACGGCAGAGAAGCTTATCCAAATCAGGCTCGAAGTCCATATTGAACTGTTTTGCAAACTCTTTACCTTTTTCCGGTTCTTCATCCCAAACCACTGTCAATTGTACATCATCTCTGCTTTTAAATTCATGTGCATACCCTTCGGCATGAACATGCCAGCGGCTCAACATTGCAACTTTCAGCATAAAATTCCATCCTCCGTCAGTTTTAAATATAAAATAGGTTTTATCTTCTTGCACCTTGGGTAAATATATCATATACTACACAAAATACAATATTAATACAAGCTGATATTGCAGAACGAAAGGAACGAACTTTATTATGCCAAAATTAAGAATCGGAATCATCGGAACAGGCGGTATCGCCAATCTTCATCTTAAAAGCTATCATGCACTTGAAAATGTCGAAGTCGTTGCAGGCTGTGACATTGTACCGGGTAAAGCAAAGGCTTTTTTCAAAACAAATAAATGTCCCGACGCCAAGGGTTTCGACTCCAAGGAGGAAATGTTCAAGGCTGTGAAGCTCGATGCAGTCAGTGTCTGTACATATAACTCAACACATGCCGAATGTACAGTTGCTGCTTTGGAACAGGGTTTGCCCGTTCTTTTGGAAAAACCGATGTGCGTAACAATGGATGAAGCTCGTGCTATCACGGCAGCCGAGAAAAAATCCGGGAAGTTTGTAACTGTCGGCTTTCAACCGCGCTATGACCCGAATATGCAGCTTCTTAAGAAAATTGTTTCATCGGGTGATTTGGGTAAAATTTATTATGTCCAAACAGGCGGCGGACGCTGGCGCGGGATGCCGGGCGGTACCTTTGTTGATAAAAAACTGGCAGGAGTCGGGGTGCTTGCCGATATCGGATGTTACTCTCTTGATATGGTTCTGTATGCACTCGGTTATCCGAAACCGCTTACTGTTTCTGCAATGACAGCGGACTATTTGGGCAAGAGTAAAAAATATAATCCGGATTTCTATAAAACATTCTCGGTTGATGATTTTTCATCGGCATTTATCCGTTTGGAAGGCGGATTAACCATAGATTTCCGCACAAGCTGGGCTATGCATATGGATACAACGGGTGCGACAATTTTTCTCGGAAGCGAAAAGGGTTTGAAAATATCTCCGACCGAAGGACTTTGGGGCGGCGCATGGGACGGTTCCTGCAAGGATGTTACCTTATTCCATGATGAGTTCGGTATTCCGACAAGCACAGCTATACCCCTTCAAGAGTCTCCCGGTTGGGAAGAGAATTTTATAAGTAAATGCGGTGCTTTTGTAAAAGCCGTGAAAACCGGCGGTCCCGCTCCTATTCCAACCGAACAGATTATTTACAATCAGGCAATCATTGACGGAATCATCCGCTCCTCGGCAAAAGGCTGCGAGGTAAAATGTGATTTGTAAGTTGAGATTTACAATTGCATTATTCCATAAGAATTGATATCATGTTCTAGCTGAAAGTATTGGAGGTACAACATTGAACATTTATATAAAAGACATACTTACAGTTCTGCCGGGTGAAGTGATAACCTGTTCTGTATACATCGGTGACGGTGTAATCAAGTCTGTTGGTACTAAACCCGAAGGTTTTACTGCGGATAAGACCATACATGGCTCGGGCAAAATGCTTATCCCCGGTCTTATTAATGCACATACTCATGCCCCAATGACAATTCTTCGCAACTGTGCGGATGATTTGCTTTTTAATGATTGGCTGTTTGGAAAAATCATGCCTTTAGAGGAAAAATTCACAGGTGAGGACATCTACTGGGGGACAATGCTCGCAGCTATTGAAATGATTTCCACAGGTACAACATCATTTATAGATATGTATGATTTTATGGATGATATGGCTCGCGCAGTGGATGAAACAGGCATTAGAGCGGTTCTTTCGCGCGGCTTACTTGATGTTGGCGGACCGGCTGACGGTGAAAAACGCTTAAAAGTAGCACTTGATGCTATAGAACGTCATAAAGGACATGAGAGAATAAGCTTTATGTTTGCCCCGCACGCTCCATATACATGCAGCGAGGATTTTCAACGCACTGTAGCGCAAGAAGCCAAGCGTTTGGATTTACCAATTCATACTCATATTTCAGAGGGGCTTGTAGAAAAAGAAAATATTTCCAAAGAGTACGACTGCACATCAATTGAGCTGATGGATAAAAACGGTTTGATTCACGACAAAACCGTTGCCGCTCACTGCGTACATTTGAGCGACAGCGATATTAATACAATGGCTAAAAAGGGTGTTACGGTTGTGACAAATCCCGTAAGTAATCTCAAGCTTGCCAATGGTATAGCACCTGTTCCAAAGTTGCTCAAAGCGGGAGTTAATGTCGCTTTGGGAACAGACGGAGCGGCAAGTAATAACACACTCAATATGTTCAGAGAGTTAGCGGTTTTGTCAATAGTTCATAAGGGTATTAATCATGATGCTCTTGCAGTTACTGCCGAGGAAGGCTTCAAAATCGCCACAAAAGGTGGTGCCGCTGCAATGGGACGCAGTGATATAGGAGAAATTAAGCCCGGTAATATTGCAGACCTTGCGATACTCGACCTCAATTGCCCGAATATGCAGCCTGTCAATAACCCGATGTCCTCACTTGCATACTCAACATACGGGTCCGAGGTTGAAACCGTTATGGTCGGCGGGAAAATACTCATGGAAAACAGAGAGTTTCTGACAATTGACGCAGACCGTGTCTATCATGAGGTTTCAAAAATCTGTGACAGAATCGGAACACGCTAAAACCACGATGTTCTTTTGAATATTTAAAATACTATGTAATCAATCGAAAGGAATTATGTTCATATGAAAGTAAATTCAAAATCGGCAAACAAAAACCTGGGTTTCGCTACGCAGAGCGCAGAAGAGGCTCAATCAGGCAAAGGAACCGTAATTCACGAAAGTGAAGTGCGTGATGTTTCTCTTGCACCTTCGGGTGAGAGAAAAATCGCATGGGCATGGCGTAATATGCCGCTTTTGCATTCAATTAAAGAGGACTTTAAGAAAACCAAGCCTTTTAAAGGCATGAATATTACACTGTCAATACATATGGAGGCAAAAACAGCATGTCTTTGCCGCACTCTTGCTGCAGGCGGAGCAACAATGTATGCTGCAGGCTGTAATCCTCTTTCAACTCAGGACGATGTTGCCGCAGCACTTTCAGTGGGCTGCAAGGAAGATCCGGCAATGAAGGTCTTTGCATGGCACGGCTCTACACCCGAGGAATATGACCGCCATCTTACAAAGGCTCTTGAATCGGGTCCGAATATTATCATCGACGACGGCGGCGACCTTATTAATATAATGCATACCAAACTTAAGCACCTAATCCCCAATGTTTATGGCGGTTGTGAAGAAACCACAACAGGAATTATGCGCCTTTTCTCCATGGCGGCAGATAAAACGCTTAAATTCCCGATGGTTGCAGTTAATAACGCACAATGTAAATATCTGTTTGACAACAGATACGGAACGGGTCAGTCTGTATGGGACGGAATTAACCGTACGACAAACCTTGTTGTTGCGGGTAAAAACGTTGTTGTCGCAGGCTATGGCTGGTGCGGCAAGGGTATCGCAATGCGTGCAAAGGGTTACGGCGCCAGAGTTATCGTTACCGAAATCGACCCTGTTAAGGCACTCGAAGCTTTAATGGACGGCTTTGATGTAATGCCTATGGATGATGCGGTCGAGGTCGGCGATTTGTTTATTACCGTAACAGGCTGCATGGGTGTAATTACCAATAAACATTTTGACAAAATGAAAGACGGTGCAATAATGTGCAACGCCGGGCATTTTAATGTTGAGGTTGATGTCGAGTGGCTCGATAATAATACCGAAAGTGCCGAGCATAAACCGAATATTATGGGTTATACACTTAAAAACGGCAAAAAAGTCTTTGTTCTCGCCGAGGGCCGCCTTGTGAATCTTGCTTCCGGTGACGGCCATCCGGTTGAAATCATGGATATGAGCTTTGCAATTCAGGCTCTCTCCGCCGAGTATGTGGCGGAAAACCACAAGAAACTCGAGCCGGGCGTAATTGCTGTACCGAAAGAAATCGATCAGGATGTTGCATTCAAAAAACTTGCCGCCTGTGACCTTTCCATCGACGAACTCACCCCCGACCAGGCAAAATACCTCCTCAGCTGGGACATCGACGTCGACGCATAAGGACTATTATAAAAAAGGTTGATAGTTTCTCAACCTTTCAGACTGAAGACAAACACCCTTTTGGCTATACCATTCGGGGTGTTTCTTCGTGCAAAATTAAAAATCCATGATATTTTGAAACGAAATACCAAAAATACTTAAAAATATGTCTATTTTACTTGACTGCTACAATGCTGCTATCTTCGACTGATATTTTAGCGGATGTAATCCTCTTTTTTTAGCGGATGTAATCCTTGTATTTTAGCGGGTGGTGTGATATTCTGTGTAGTAACAGGGAGGGATTAGTATATGGATTATCATAAAAGATTTGCTGATACTATTCTTTCAGAACGGTTAAATAGTTCCGGTGCTGTTCTAATTGAAGGTGCAAAGGGTTGCGGAAAAACAGAAACCGCAGTGCAGCAATCTGCAAATATTGTCAGATTTGATATAGATGAACAAGCTCGATTAAAAATGGAAATTGACCCAAAAACAATCCTTACAGGAAAGACTCCATTGTTACTTGATGAGTGGCAGGAGTTCCCAAGGATATGGAATTACATTCGAAGAGAGGTTGATGAACGTAAGCAAAAGGGTCAATTCATTCTCACGGGTTCTGCTGCTCCCGATGATGATATTAATCGGCATTCCGGAATGGGAAGATTCTCTGTAATGAGAATGCGACCAATGTCATTATATGAAAAAGGCTGGTCAACCGGAGAAGTAAGCTTATTTAATCTTATAAAAGGAAACACTCCTCACTCTAACGATGTCACCTTTGAACTTGGTGAGTTAACTGAAAAAATAATTTTAGGCGGGTGGCCCGGTTTAATTGGTGAGAGTTATTCCGAAGGATTCCGATTTTCAAATGATTACATGACTCTTTTAGCAGAAGCCGATATAAGCAAGGTGTCAAACAAACGTCGCGACCCATATAGAGTCACTCGCTTATTACAATCTCTTGCACGAAATGTATCAACAGAAGTTTCATTAACTGCTCTATCCAAAGATACAGGTGGTTCTGATAAAAAGTTGGACGATGAAACAGTTGCAGAATATCTTTCCGCACTTGAACGATTAATGGCGACCGATAATCTTCCGGCATGGAATACACATATCCGCTCTTCAGATATGCTTCGAAAAATGCCAAAAAGACACTTTACAGATCCGTCAATGGCTGTCGGAGTTCTTGGATTGTCTATCGATAATCTTTTAAATAATTTGAATTACCTTGGATTACTATTTGAATCTCTTGCTGTTCGCGATTTGAGAATATATGCAGATAAAAACGGTGGAAAGCTTTATCATTATCGCGACTCACAAGGCTTGGAAATTGATGCTGTTGTAGAATACGCAAATGGTGTCTGGGGTGCCTTCGAAGTTAAACTGGGAATAGGTGCGGTTGATGCCGCTGCAGCTAATCTTTTAAAACTTGTTGCAAAAATTGACACAGAAAAAACCGGCAACCCGTCAGCTCTAACAGTAATTACCGGTAACGGTTTTGCATATAAACGTCCGGACGGTATAAATGTTGTTCCTCTATCAACCCTTACTGCTTAAGGTTTATCAGTAATACTAACAGGAGAAATTAGCAAAATAAAGAATTGTTAAAAGTAATCAATTAAAGGAGAAAAACGATGTCTGTAAGATTTGGTTCCGCTTCCCACAATAATAACACAAGGGGACGGTTCTCTTGTGCAATAAAAGAACCGTCTCCTTGTCTTGACGAACTCACCCCCGACCAGGCAAAATACCTCCTCAGCTGGGACATCGACGTCGACGCATAAGGAATATAAAAGTAAAAAAGTGAAAAACCTCACTCTGAGGTTTTTCACTTTTTTATCATAGATTTTTTAATAATTCTCCCGGGTTTGTGCAGTAGTAATCGCAAACGGCTTTTACTTCAGCCTGTTCATCGTCGGCGACTTTGTCGTAGACTCCTGCGACGATGAAGCCGGCTTTTTTTGCGGTATTCATTGCGTATAGGGCATCTTCAACGACTAAGGTTTCACCCGCTTGTGTCCCGAGGAAATTTGCTGCTTTGAAAAAAATATCGGGGTATTTTTTGCTTGTATTTTCTTCCGTGCAGGTATAGATACGCTCAAAATAGTTCATCAACCCATGGAGCTCTACTGCGGCATCAACGAGCCATTTATCGGTGGCGGTGGCTATGCACATTTTAACACCTTGTTTTTTCAATGCTTCCAGAAGCGGCAGAACACCCTCTTTAAGCTTTACGTCATTTGAAAAAAACTTAAACATCATGTCATCTCTGCCTTTTATGACATCGTCAAGAGGTTTGTCAATTCCGTATTCATCAATATAATACTGCGCTTCCTCGGTTGTATTAAATGCCCTAAGTATTTTCATCAATCCCGGTTTCGGGACCGCTCCGTGGCTTGTTAAATAATCCTCCGCAACATCTCCCCACTTCCACATCGAGTCGAGTAATGTGCCGTCAAGGTCGAATATTGCTCCCTTAATTTTTTGCATAGTAAAACACACTTTCTTGAAATTCATATAAAATTACTGTAGTATTCTATCACATATTTGAGGGTGGGTATATATAATGCTGTATGATAAATTAAAAGAGTATAACAAGTCCGGTATTTATCCGATGCATATGCCGGGGCATAAACGAAACGGCGAGTTTATGCCTGCAGGCTTACCTTATGATATTGATATTACGGAGATACAGGGGTTTGATGATTTGCATAATCAGCAAGGGGTCTTACTCGAAGCTTCAAAGCTTGCAGCTGAACTGTACGGCAGCCGTGAAGCTTTTTTACTCGTTAACGGTACAACGGTTGGAATACTTGCGGCAATCGGAGCACATACAAAACAGGGAGACAAGATACTCGCTGTCAGTAATTGTCACTGGTCTACCACGAATGCGGCGAAGCTGTTCGGCTTGGAGATTGTAATGCTCGATTGCACTGTTGACAGTAAAACAGGTGTCCCCTGCAGTGTTTCTCCCCCGGCAATTGAAGCGGCACTGGACAAAAATCCGGATATAAAAATGGTTGTCATCACTTCACCCACTTATGAGGGTGTTGTTTGTGATATTGAATCAATAGCCGGTATTACTCACCATAACGGAGCTATACTCCTAGTTGATGCCGCACACGGAGCGCATTTGGGTTTTTCGGATTTTCTTCCGCAAAGCAGTATCACAGCAGGTGCGGATATTGTTGTTCTCAGCATTCATAAAACTTTACCGGCACTTACACAATGCTCGTTATTGCATGTATGCAGTCAGCGTATTGACGTAAATGCAATAAAAGAGATGCTGTATATCCTTCAAACAAGCAGTCCGTCTTATGTTCTAATGGCATCGATTGATTACTGCTTACGGTTAATAAAGTCCGATAGTATCAAACTCTTTCGGGAATATAAGCAAAATTTGGAACAATTTTACTCCGATGCAAGAAATGTTAAGAATTTGTCATTGCTTTATAGTCTTTACGGTGGAAAAGAAAATCAAAACCGGGACTTTTACACTTTAGACCCCGGGAAAATAGTAATAATTACAAAAGGCACTGCAATAAACAGTGCCGGGTTGACGGATATTTTACGAAACAGGTTCAAAATCGAAATTGAACGTGTATACGACGATTACATTATCGCACTGACAAGCATCTGCGACACCAAGGAAGGTTTCAAACGCCTTGCAGCTGCTCTTTGCGAAATTGATACCGGATTATAAGAATAGTACTAATATACTACAACGGTGGTACCGTCGGGGATGTTATCGTAGATGTAGCGTATGTCCTCGCAGTATAGTCTGACACAGCCTGCGCTTGCGGGGAAGCCGATGCGGTCGTCTATGACTTCACCGGTTCTCGGATGCAGAAGTCTTGAGTGAAATGCGTACGGAGAATTCGGGAAAAAACGGACGACGGGTTTTACTCTGTGTGTGCCGAAATTCCACCCCTCTTCGGTCCTGCTTGTTATATAAGTGACACCTCTTCTTGTGACAGCACCCGGTGACCCGGTTGCAACAAGAAATGTTTCAAAAAGCTCCCAGCCGTCATCGGTTTTTATGAATATATTAAGCCTTTGATGTGACCGGCTTACCCACAGCAGATAATCCGTTTCACTTTCATAACCCTTTGCGTGAACAAATACTTCCTTGTCAAAGTCGTCATAATCATTTTCAAGAGCCCACTCCTGTGTTCTGTCTCCCTGATACTGTGATGTGACCATTCCGAGTACACGGGGAGCTTCCAATTCCATCCAATGGAGCTTGCTCCGGTTTTCGATTTTTATTGTTCTCTCATCTGAAATTTCGTGTTTTTCGCCTTGGTTCGTAACATATTCGAGTACGACTTTAACAACAGCTGTTTCAGGCATATCTCTTGTATATTTGAAATCGTGATTAAACCCTGAAAGATATGTACCTGTTATGACAGGCTCCTCCAGAACTGCTTTGCCGTCGAGATACCATGAAAGCCTGCCGCTTAGTCCCGGATTTGCATTTAAAAGTGTTGCTTCCCCGATAAGTGTTGTATCCACAGGCAGAAAATCGGGTAAATGCAATTCAATTGATGCATCCGCCAGGCCGTGATCAATTACATTTGCCGCTTCTTCCATAGCTTTTTCTTCTGCAATGCGGTTGATTACAGTTTTTGAATAATCAGGTACGTAGGATGTTATATAACCGGTTACAGGTTCGGAAATTTCATAATAGTTATCGGGAAACATAGAAAAAGAAGATACTGCTAACAGAATGACAAATAATGCAAACGGTATTACTTTTTTTTGAATGGATCGTTGCATTTATTGCCTCCGCAGCTCTTCTTAATTATTAATGTTTTGTGCTTTTTTGTATAACTTTGTAACTATTATTCATTAATCTAACAGAATTCTTTAAATTATGCAACATATTTATGTAAACTAAATTAATTTTGTATCCCTTTGCGGAAAATATTCAAACTTTTCCGATAAAAATACTTAAGTATTCTATTGAAAATATCGATAATACGATAAAGGATTTAAATATGTCAAGGATGCAGAGAACGGAATTTTACTTTATATGTACATCGATAACATATACGTTAGCTATGTGACAGCAGAAAACAGTATTAATCCATCACAAAATCAACAAGTAAAGGGTACGGAAAACGAAAGCAGTCTCTTTAGCGAAATACTTACAGACTCGATAAATGAGTCAACCCCTCCCCATCCGGTTGTGACTGAATGTACGGTAAAAGGCGCGGATGATGTTGAAGGCACCAATGTTAATAATACCTACCCAATGGATTCGGTACCTCCTGTAATTAAAACGCAAGAGACAGCCGGCTCTTCTTATGTCAGCAAGTATTATCCGATTCCCGAGGATGAAGTAGTACAAGGTATCAGCAATGTCAGGCATATTATTAATAATACGGATTTATCCGCTAAAACCGATGTCGAAAAGTATGATTTTATCGAAAGTAAGTTCATAGATAAGTTCGGCAGCGATTTTATGATGGCACGTAATCTGAGCCTTCCGAGCACAATGTTCTATCTTATCGGTGTTGAGTTTACCGATACACTGAGTAAGCACATCGAAAATCCCGAGCAGGTCAACCGTGAACGTTTATACGGCGATAAAAGCTCAGATTCGATTCAAGATACAATAAGAGATAAATATCCGGCTGATTTGACCAACCGTGATTTGTTCCTGATGGTCAATGAGATGCGTAACTCCGGTGTTCTTGACTCGGCGTCACTTCGTTCGGTTGGTGCTGAAAATGTCACGAGAGTAATTGATACCCTCGGTCTTATAAAAAATTACACACGCTTTACAGAACGGGACAGCAATAATAACCTCACACCGCTGTCAATGGAAGAGCGTGATAAAAAGTGGCTCAGTATAATGAACAACCGGATAAACATTAATGAGCTTTTATATCTCCATAATGTTCTCAAAAGCAGCGGAAGAGTCAACATCGGTACTGATACCGCACCGTTTTTTGTAAAACACATGGGCGGAGTTCTGGATAATAACGGATACTTTATTCTGCCGGGTTCGGGCGAAGCCGATTGGGACCAGCTTTTGGACCTGCTGATGTCGGAAATGAACGAATATGATGACTTTATCTGTGACCGTATGAAGCTCATTGACGGTACACCACCGACAGTTGTTCTCGAAGCTCCCGGAGCAGAGGAAAACATAGTAACCGAGGATGACACCGGAGTTGAAGAGATACCGGGAACCGATGAAACACCCGGAACAGAAGATTACACCGGCGAAGAAGGCAGCAACGGTGCCGAAGAGAACAATTCACAACAGGATGAAGCTGCATAACCGGTAATGCTTCCGCATAATAGAATACTAAAAGAGGAATTTCCTCATTTTGGGGAAATTCCTCTTTTTAAGACATTGAAAGATTTTATTGATTATTGTTATCGGTTTCTTCGGGGATTACTGCTGCTTGTGCGGCATTTTTCTTTTTGTATGACCGGACTTTATATTTTACAAATAATACTGCGGCTAAGATTATTACGGCAATTACAAGCAGAACGGGAGCTGAAACGATAAACCATCTGAATAAATCCATAAAAAACTTGCCGATTGCTTTAATTGTTGCCATAAATCCGTCGGAGATTTGCTGCCAATAAGATATATTTATTACCGGCTGCTCTGTAAATTCAATAACCTCTATGATACTGAGTGTTACAGTGCTGTAATCAACCTGTCTTTGCCAGCCTGTAAGGGTTGTTGTCAGCATTTCGATTTGATAACGTACATCACTGAGTCTTTCTTCAATCATAATCAGGTCGGGTACATCCTCTGCTTTTGAAAGCATATCAAGCAGACGCTCTTCCTGGATATTAAGTGAATTAAGGCGGGACTGCGTATCAAAAAACTGAGTGGTAATATTTGTTGCGTCATTGCTTTGATGTGTGATATTTCCGAGCGAATCAAGATTTTCAACCATTGCGTTTAGTTGCCCGACGGGAACACGCAGGTTAAAATATGCATAACGGTACTCGTTCCAGCCGTAGAATCTTGATTCGTAGTTAATACCGCTTACACTGGAGCTTTCTATAAATGCGTTATATACTCCCAGCAGCTGATGAATTTTTGCAACTGTTTCGTCAAATTCCATGGTTTCAATGTTTGCATGTACCGAATAGATGATTTTCTCTGCAAGCCCTTCATTTATCGGTGCTGTAATAGGAACTATGCTGCTGCCTCCACCGATGGTTGAAGATATGCCACCGTGGTCACCTCCCGAGGAGTAACTAATAGAATCGTCCACATACGAGTAGTCGGCATCATATAGTGCTTCTTCTGCATAATCTCCGCCTCCGGCAGTACGGCGTTGTACCGCCGCCGGAGCTTCAGCTTCGGGTAATGCATACATTGCAGAGCCGGCAGTTTCGTTGAGCGTACCACCATAATAATAATCTACACTGCTTTGCCCGCCTGCACTTGCACAGGCTGTCAGCAGTGTTGCTGCAAGGATAACGAGGAGCAGGATTGATATTTTCTTTTTCATTTTCTTATTCCTCCGTTTAAGAGTTTTTCCGATGTATAGACAGTTAGACGATGGATTTCTGTATTTGTTCCATTTTATAGAAAAATATAACGAAACAATGCATCTGTCCCCCTGCTTCATTACTTTTCAAGCATGTCGGGGCGGCGGGTTTTTGTTCGATCTAGTGATTGCTTCATGCGCCATTTTGAGATGTTTTCGTGGTGACCCGATAATAGTACCTCGGGTACTTTTTTGTTTTGCCAGGTTTCAGGTCGTGTGTATTGCGGATATTCGAGCAGACCGTTCCAATGGCTTTCATCGGTGAAGCATTCCTCGTCCGGCAGAACGCCGGGTACAAGTCTGCATATTGCATCCGCAACCGCCATTGCCGGTATTTCTCCGCCTGTCAGTACAAAATCCCCGATTGAAAGCTCCTCGTCGACACATTCCTCTATAAAACGTTCATCAACGCCTTCATATCTGCCGCAGACAATAATAAGCCTGTCATGTTCTTTTTGCAGGCGGCGTGCATCAGACTGCTTAAATACCGAACCGCAGGGCGACATATATATTGTATAAATATCACGGCCTGCTTCATCACAGATAGATTTTTTACAGTCGTACAATGGCTGGGCAAGCATTACGCAGCCTCTTCCCCCGCCGTACGGGTAATCATCAACCTGCCGTTGTTTATTAGCTGTAAAATCACGAATCTGATGGCACTCAATGCGGATAAAACCCCGCTCCTGCCCTCTGCCGAGAATGCTTTCGCTGAGCATATCCCCGACAACATCGGGAAATAATGTCATAATATCAATTCTCATGTCTTATTTGAACTCATTTCTGCATTCTGCATTTTTTATTCTCATTTCTTCATTAAAGTCCTTCGATTAAATGCACCCTTACAAATCCTTTACTTAAATCCGTTTCAATTATAAACTCGGGTACGGCAGGCACAAGAATTTCTCGCTCCCCTTTTAATACATACACATTATTTGACGGTAGCGTAAGAATATCCGCAACATGTCCAAGGCTTTCACTTGTATCTGCATCAATTGCCTGAAGACCTATAAGGTCGGCGATAAAGAATTTACCCTCTTCAAGGATAGCGTCACTTTTGTTTATGCAAAATACTTTGCCTTTCAGTTTAATTGCCGAATCAATATCGTTAACGCCTTCGAGGGTTGCTGTTACGCAACCCTTATGTACATTTGCCGCTAAAACCTTTACAGGTTTTCCGTCTATGTAAATATTTTCGAAACCTGTTAAAAAACCCGGAGAATCAGCCCATGGCTGCAGTCTTACTTCACCTTTGATGCCATGGGTGTTTACAATTTTTCCGGATTCAATAAGACCGGATTTATCCTTCATCCGCTCAGTCAACTATATCAACACTGATACGTTTTCCCTGCCTGATTGCGACGCTGCGCATCAATGCACGGATTTCTTTTGCGATACGTCCCTGACGGCCTATCACCTTACCCATGTCTGAAGCGTTAACACGCAGTTCAAAAACCGTTTCGGAATCCGTTTCCCGCTCGGTGACATTTACTTCATCAGGATTATCCACCAGATTTTGAGCTATGTACGTCAATAATTCCTTTAAGTTACTCATGTGCTAAACCTATTCCTTTGCCTTATCTTGTTTAGTTCCTGCTTTTTTGAGTAATGCTCTTACTGTGTCGGTCGGTTGCGCACCGTTTTTAATCCAGTATTCTGCACGTTCTGTATCGATTTTGATTTCCGACGGTTTTGTCAGCGGATTGTATGTACCGATTTCCTCAATACATCTGCCGTCACGCGGTGATTTTGAATCAGCGACAATTATCCTGTAAAAGGGATTCTTTTTTGCGCCCATTCTGCGAAGTCTGATTTTTACCATTTTTTATTCCTCCATTTATTGTTGTTAAGGGGATACATTTTTATTTATTAAATGAATATCCCCGTTCACACACCATTGATTTACATGCCGAACATGCCGGCTCCTTTTTTACCTTTTCCCCCGAACATTGCAGGAAGCTTGCCTTTTGAAATTTGTTTTGTCATCATTTGCATTGCTTCAAATTGTTTTAATAACCTGTTTATGTCAACAACTGCTGTTCCGCTGCCTGCCGCAATGCGTTTTTTCCTGCTGCTGTTAAGGATTGACGGATTATCCCGCTCCTGTTTTGTCATTGAGAGAATAATTGCCTCTGTCTTTGATATAACGGATTCATCAATCGAAGCGCCTGCAAGTGCTTTTGCATCCATGCCCGGCAGCATTCCCGCTATATCGGATAGTCCGCCCATTGACCTCACCTGTGTGAGCTGGTCATAATAATCTGTAAGAGTCAGCTTATTTTTCATAAGCTTCTCGGTCATTTCCTGTGCTTTTTTCTCGTCAAATGCCTGCTCTGCTTTTTCAATAAGTGTAAGCACATCACCCATTCCGAGTATCCGTGATGCCATACGGTCGGGATGGAAGGGTTCGATTTGATCAAGCTTTTCGCCTGTTCCCGAAAACTTTATAGGTTTCCCCGTAACGGCTTTGACCGAAAGTGCCGCTCCGCCCCGTGCATCACCGTCAAGTTTTGTCAGTATTACACCGTCGATTCCGAGAGCGTCATTAAAAGCAGCTGCAGCGTTTACGGCATCCTGACCTGTCATTGCATCCACGACAAGTAAAATCTCCGTCGGGTTGACCGCTGTTTTTATTTGCTTAAGCTCATCAACAAGTGCATCATCAATATGAAGCCTTCCCGCCGTATCAAGTATAACAAGGTCGTTGCCGTTTTTGGTTGCATGTGCAACTGCTTCTTTTGCAATTGTCACCGGGTTTGCCGTACCCATTTCAAATACGGGTATGTCCAGCTGCTTCCCTACTGTTTTAAGCTGCTCGATTGCTGCAGGCCTGTATATATCGCATGCGGCAAGTAGAGGGGTTTTATTGCTATTTTTTCGCATATATCCTGCGAGCTTTGCTCCGTTTGTGGTTTTACCTGCTCCCTGCAGGCCGATGAGCATTATTATTGTCGGCGGCTTTGATGATATCTCAATTTTCGACATCGATGAACCCATCAGGTTACAGAGCTCTTCGTTTACGATTTTTATAACCATTTGCGCCGGTGTCAGGCTTTCAAGCACATCCTTGCCTATTGCACGTTCACTTACGGTATTGATAAAATCGCGCACAACCTTAAATCCGACATCTGCCTCTAATAGTGCAAGGCGTACCTCGCGCATAGCTTCTTTAATATCGGACTCTTTTAATCTGCCTTTTCCGCGCAGTTTTTTAAATGCGGCATTTAATTTTTCGGATAAACTTTCAAAAGCCATTTTTGTCCCTTAGTTTTAATGTTGCTCTTTAATTTTTAATATTGTCTCTTAGGTTTTAATGTTGTCCCTTATTTCATATCAAGTTGAAAATATCGCAGTGCGGCCGGGTGGATTTTTTCACCTTTGGAGATTTCCGTTTCAAGCTCTCTGCGTGTTTCGCACCATTTCCTGATCAGCTCTGTTTTCTTTTCGTAATTATTAAGCGATTTTTCAGCCCGTGTAATTATATCGTAAACTCCCTGCTTCGAAATACCCGCACCTTCGGCAATTTCCGATAAGGACAGGTCTTCATTGTGATAAAGGTCGAAATATTCTTTTTGTTTTTCTGTGAGCAAATCACCGAAAAAATCGAATTTCATTGTATTTTGCAGAGTTTCTTCGCTCATTATAAACCGCCGTTGTTTAATATTTATGTGATATTTGTTTCGCTTTTGTATTGTATTGCAGGCGCTTTGCTTTCATGCTGCCGTAAAGTAGTAATACTTAACAGCTTGCATATAATAAACCATATATAAAGCATTGTCAAGCATTAACCTTATACAAATTAACCTTTTACAGATTATTATGACAGCAGCATTTTTTATTGCCTTTCATTATCTGTTTAAAAAATCTGTGTAATAAATAAATTATTTTTAACTTAATGCTTGACAAGCTGTAAATATCGTTGTAATATGTATATGATATCATTTTGATATACATTATTTAGGAGGTTTGTGATATGACTACTGCTACCGAAAACAAAAAAATCCAACATGAGGAGATAGAGCTTCGAGCCATGAACGGTATGGCATGCCTTGTGATGAACATTCTTGCGATTCTTGCGTGTACAGCAGCATTTGTATATGGCATTATCATGGTCGTTGACGGCATCGGAAATCAACTGCTTATGATAATAATTATCACGGTCAGCGGCCTTTACGGTTTTGTTGCCGGACCGATTATTTTCGTCGGGCTTAAGGTTCTAAAGCCGAATGAGGCATATGTAATGACACTATTCGGCAAATACATCGGTACATTAAAGGGTGCAGGTTTCTATTGGGTCAACCCGTTTTGCGTAGCTGTCAACCCTGCTGCGGGAGTTACATCAACAACAAGCGCAGCAGTAAAAGCTCCTGCCGAGTCGATTGTATCCTCCCTGTCCTCGCTTGATTCTGTTTCAATCGGACTTGTTAATAAAAGAATTTCACTCAAAGACATGACCCTTAATAATGATAAGCAAAAAATCAACGACCAGCTCGGGAACCCGATTATAATCGGCATCGTGGTTATTTGGAGAGTCATCAACACTGCAAAGGCAGTATTTAATGTAGATAACTACAAAGAGTATCTTTCCATCCAGTGTGACTCCGCACTTCGTAACATTGTCAGATTATACCCCTATGATAACCCCGGTAATAATAACGAAGAATCACTTCGCGGCAGCAGCCAGGAGGTTGCAGAAAAACTCCGTGATGAAATTCAAAGCAAGGTCGAGGTTGCAGGTCTGGAAATAGTCGAAGCGAGAATTACACACCTTTCCTACTCGGAAGAAATCGCTGCAGTCATGCTTCAAAGACAACAGGCATCGGCAATTATTGACGCACGAAACATGATAGTTGAGGGCGCAGTCGGCATGGTCGAAATGGCACTTGCAAAACTCAGCGAAAACGACATCGTCCACCTCGATGAAGAGCGCAAGGCAGCAATGGTCAGCAACCTTCTCGTTGTACTTTGCGGAAACAGAGACGCTCAGCCGATAGTTAACAGCGGTTCTATTTATTGATAGTCTTAAATTTGCTTTCCATCACTTTGATGGAAAGCAAACCCGTTGCAATTACTGACTATATTTTTGAAACTATTGAAAGGAGCGATTGGATTTGGATGAAAAAGAAAAGAAACAGGTTCCTTTAAGGCTTTCGGCATCGCTCTGGAAAGAGCTTGTTATCTGGGCCGATGATGATTTCCGCTCACTTAACGGGCAGATAGAGTATTTATTAAATGAAGCAGTTAAGAAAAGGAAGAAATCAACTTCTAAAGAGGATAATAGCAATAATAAATAACGATTTCAGAAACAGTACTGACTTTATCAATATAAATAACAAGGAGGCATACTATAATGGCTAATTCTCTTAATACCCTTGTCAGCTTTCTACCTCTGATTATTCCGCTTGCGATAATTCAATTTGGGCTTATGATCGCTGCTTTGGTTCATATACTGAAGCACGATACATACAAAACAGGCAATAGGTTACTTTGGATTATTATTTGCATCTGTGTAAATACAATCGGTCCGATTCTTTATTTCGTTATAGGCAGAGGTGATGAATAAGTGTCGGTGCTTTCAATCAAAGGCTTGTCAAAAAGCTTTGGGAAAAACAAAGTAATTAATAACATTTCCTTTGATGTTCCCGAGGGTAGTGTTTTCGGTTTTATCGGAGCTAACGGAGCCGGAAAAACCACTACCATGAAAATGATACTAGGGTTGCTGCCTGCAGACAGCGGAGAGATTTTTGTATGCGGTGAAAAGGTTTCGTTCGGGGCAACAAAAACAAATCGTTATATCGGTTATCTTCCCGATGTTCCGGAATTTTACGGCTACATGCGCCCTATGGAATATTTGCGTCTGTGCGGTGAGCTTATCGGCTTAAAATCCGATGAAATAAATGACCGTTCTGCGGAGCTTCTCAAAATGGTCGGACTTGCCGATGTAAACAAGAAAATAAAGGGCTTTTCACGAGGCATGAAGCAACGGCTCGGAGTTGCACAGGCTTTAATCAACAAACCCAAGCTCCTAATCTGCGATGAACCTACCTCGGCTCTTGACCCTATGGGACGCAAGGATATACTGGATATCCTCCATGAAATAAAGGGGAAAACCACTGTTATTTTTTCAACACATATTTTATCGGATGTTGAACGGATTTGCGACAGGCTTGCTGTTCTTCACAAAAGTGAAATCGTTCTTGAAAGCACACTTTCCGACTTAAAGCTCGAAAGAAAATCAAGAGCAATTGAGCTTGAGTTCGAAGATGAAATTGATTCGGAGGAAGTGCTGCGTGTTTTGAAGGACGGAAATCTTTTCCCGAAAAAGTGCGAAGCGGCGAATGTTGAAATGTCCCTTGAATCATTATACCTGGAGGTGGCAAAATGATAGAATTTATTGCTTTTACCAAGAAGGAATATATGGAAAGCCTTCGGACATACCGCCTGGTTACACTGGCAGCGGTTTTATTGGTTTTCGGTATTCTCAGTCCGCTGACTGCTGCTTTACTTCCCGAGATACTCGGGGCAATTGATTTGGGTGACGGTGTCGTCCTTACATTACCCGAACCTTCGGCTATCGACTCATGGACTCAGTTTTTCAGCAACATCGGGCAAATGGGGATGCTTGCCGTAATAATTTCATTCAGCGGATCAATGGCAAACGAATTTAGCAGAGGAACACTTGTGAATCTCCTGACAAAAGGCATGAAACGGCATGTTGTAATATTATCGAAATTTTTCTCGGCAAGTGTTTTATGGACAATCGGATATGCCCTCTGTCTTGCTGTCTGCTATGTCTATACCGCTTACTACTGGCCGTCCGATGTAATTACCAATGCACCCTTTGCATTTTTCTCACTCTGGCTGTTCGGCGAATTTCTGATAGCAATCCTAATATTCAGCGGCACCCTTTTCGGCAGCTTTTATGGCGCCCTTCTCTCTTGCTTCGGAGCAATCGTCGTAATGGCATTACTAAACATCTCCCCTGCCATCCAAAAATTCAACCCCATCAGCCTATCCGGCGACACCCTTGCACTACTTAGCGGACACAAAGAAATCGCAGACTTTTTCCCCGCTGTAATAATCTGCGTATCTGCTATTGTTATTTTAATAATTGCATCTATTTTAGTTTTTAACAAGAAAAAGGTATAAAACAGAAAAAGTGTTTTGATTTATTCAGGGTGGTTTAGGGTTTATTAAATTAATTTCCTACGCTCAGATGAAACGTCGTGTTTCAACAGAGCGCCCTCCAGCGTCCATGCTTCCGTGAACGAAAATTAATTTAATAAACCCTAAACCACCCTCAAAAATAAATCAAATACACCTTTTTCTCTGTACTACCTATACCACCCTGAACAAATCATTTAAACCTGCTCTCCTGTTTAATGTAATAATTTTGTAAACAGCATGCCTGCGACCATGCCGAGGAAGGCGAAGATTGTGGGTATTCTGTCTTTGCTCATTACTATTGATTGGGGGAGGATTTCGCCGAGAACGACATACAGCATTGCTCCGGCTGCTGCTCCAAATGATAATGAAACGGCGATGTCGGAAATGCTGCCGATTAGTACACCGACAGCTGCGCCGAGAACAGTAGTTGCACCCGCAAGAAGTGTTATAACTACTGCTTTTGTTTTTGAAAGCCCTCCTAAAATGAGCGGTGCGGAAACAGCCATTCCCTCGGGGATATTATGAAGCCCTATAATTATCGCAAGAGTCAGACCAAGCTTTGCATCGTAATTCCCTGCTGCGCCCATTGCTAGACCTTCGGGAACATTATGAAGGCCGATTGCGAAAATCATAATCATTCCCGAACGGAGCATGTTCGGTTTATTGGAGATTATATCCCCCGAGTGAAAATACTCGGCAAAAGTGTCGTGGATTTTAGACTTCCCGCCTGTGTGTGAAATATTATCCATAAGATAGTGCAGTGCAAAAACCAGCACCGCTCCTAAAAACAACCCTGCGACCATTATAGCGGCACCCGATAATTCAATTGCTTCGGGAATCAGCTCAACAAAAGCAATGCTGATCATAACCCCGCCCGAAAAGGACAGGAAGATACCGGTAAGCTTGTCACTTTTGCTGCCGAACAATGCAGTAAAAAACCCGCCGAGACCCATACCAAGCACACCTGCTATTAAACTGAGTAAAATCATATACATTGGTTTTGCTCCGGTTCTTTTGTTACGCCGTGTATTTTACCATATGAAATTGTATCATTCAAGCTTAAGGAATTCTTAATAAATACACGTCTTTGATTGTAAGATTTTTGTATTATCATGACATCACTTCAAGTTTAAGGGATGTGGTATAATGATTGAACTATTAATATGACATTATCAGAAACAACACGGAGGTTTAGTTTATGCATGATATCTTAATCTGCGATGACGACAAAGACATTGCTGCTGCTATTGCTGTGTATCTTGGGAATGAGGGGTATAAGACTCATCAGGCGCATAATGGGAAAGAAGCGCTTTCTGTGTTGGAAGAAGTTGATATTAAGCTGATAATAATGGATATCATGATGCCGGAAATGGATGGGCTTCGTGCGACAATGGAAGTCAGGCAGACCCGGAACATTCCGATTATAATGCTCTCGGCAAAAAGCGAAGATACAGATAAAATTATCGGTCTTTCGGCAGGTGCAGACGATTATGTCACAAAACCGTTTAGCCCGCTTGAGCTAATCGCCCGTGTGAAAAGTCAGCTTCGGCGCTTTACGGTACTCGGAAGCCTGCCGTCACCCGAGGAGGGTGTACACACAGTAGACGGGCTGACCATTGATGATAACCGCAAGACCGTAACTGTCGACGGTGAAGATGTCAGACTGACTCCGCTTGAATACAAAATTGCACTTTTGCTGATTCGCTCCCCGGGAAGAGTTTTCCCGATAGACGAAATATATGAACGTGTTTGGGGCGAGGATGCATTTTGTGCAGACAATACCGTTGCCGTACACATACGGCGGATAAGAGAAAAAATCGAAATAGACCCGAAGAATCCAAAATATATTAAGGTGGTGTGGGGAATTGGATACAAAATTGAGAGGCTGGACAGCCGTTAGAATTATATGTATTACACTTATACTTGCGCTGTGCTTTACAGCGCTGAGCAGAACACTTGCATGTTTTATACGCTCGGACGAAACAGGCATATTCGCAGATGTTGTACTTGTTGATGCATCTTCGAACCAACATTTCTTTACTCCGCATATTAACAGCGCAAATTATCATGCTTCAATTGTCGCATATTTCGGCAGTGAGGAAGCAATTGAAGCCGGTATGCATTTAAAGTGGTTTGAAAACATAAACGAGTCTTATCTCTTTGATGATTTGCACGGTGAAGAGATCTATGATTATACAGTCAGCTTTGCGTTGCGAACACCTGACGGCCGTTATCATTATGATACATTGCCGGAAGCGTCTTTTGCATCAAGCATAAACCGCAGCAGAGCAGAAACATACGCAAAACGTTTGCAGCAGCAACATTTCCGAAGTTCACTTGAAGCTCTCGAAGCTATGTCGGAAACCGAAGGTCTTCTTTATCACATAGAAATTGAGTTACCAAACTTTGAACGGTACAGAAGTCTTTTTAATCAGTTAATATTAAACGACATTTTAATTGAATATTATGATGAAGGAAATGTACGCATCTATGCAGATTTAAGCGGAGATAACCAAACAGGCATGCATGTCGCGCGGCATATTGAGCATGTTGAAAGAAACGACAAAGATGCCATGCAGACTGTTATATACAGTAATGTTGATGCAGAAGGGTTAAACACGGCTGACGAAAATATCCGTTTTTTCAAGAGTCATCCGGTATATTACCTGGTTGACGGAACCGGCCTTTTTGACCAGTCTTATACTTTTAATAACTCATATCATTCATATCATTTTGACTATTCTTACAACCTGTCGTCTCTATCTTCTGAAGCAGGCAGTATTTTCCTTGCATATTCATCATTGTTTGTAGATGCGCAATATAAGATTATCAATGAAGTGCGTAATTTGTTTATAATCGACTTAGGTATTATCGCTGCTTGTGCAGTGTTGGTGCTTGCAATGACAATTATCCTTTTGGTTGGTGCAGGAAAGCAGAACAAGCTGGTTGACGGTGTTAAAATGAAATCGGAGGGTGTGCATTTTTCGCCGCTTGACAAGCCATATCTGGATATCAGCCTTGTTTTTACAGCAATATGGGTAATTCTTGCCTGTTATCTTGCGCTTACGTTGACTGTTGAAATCTGGAGCCGAAAAAGCATCATGGCAATGAATATTATTATTGCAGGCTTTGTACTCCTTACTGTTCCGCTTGTGCTGTATTGGCTGATGAGCTTTGTCAAACGCTTGAAAGCCGGGAGGTTTTGGAAGCATACATTAATCTACGCAGTCATTTACAGTTGTATTTTCGGTTCGATACGCTTTGTGATTCGTAAACTGGTTTCTTTGTGGGCGGGAACCCGTCTGTTCATAAAAGTCGGTCTTATTTCGGTTTCGGCATTTTTCACTATGCTTTTTGTCGGCGTCATCGGTGCCGAAACCCGTGCTCTTGTCCCTCTTTTACTATTAATTTTAATTCTCACGGCTATAATCACGCTCATACTTGCACTCTATGCCCGCCGTCTTCGTAACCTTGAAGCCGGAGCGGCGGCGGCAAGTCAAGGCAGCTATGATATCCCCATAAACGCAGGCGGCGGTGAGCTTGGCAGAATCGCATGGTCGATTAACAGCATTTCTTCGGGCATAAACACGGCCGTTGAGGAACGCATGAAAAGTGAACGTCTGAAAACAGAGCTTATTACAAATGTATCTCACGATATAAGAACACCGCTCACCTCAATAATCACATATACGGATTTACTTGAGCATGAGGGTCTTGACTGCGATAAAGCACCTGAGTATCTTGATGTTTTGAAGCAAAAATCGCTTCGCCTCAAAACACTGACGGACGAACTGTTTGAGGCGGCAAAGGCATCAACAGGCAATATTGATGTAAATCTCACCGAGCTTGATATTGTATCGCTTGTTAACCAGGTTATGGGTGAGCTTGATAATTCGATAAAATCATCGGGAATCGACCTTCGGGTTAATATGCCCGAAAGGTTAATGGCAAAAGCCGACGGCAGGCTCATGCAAAGGGTGATGGAAAACCTGCTGTCCAATGTCTTTAAGTATTCACTTGCGAACTCGAGAGTATACCTTGACGCATATCAGGCAGATTATTCAAATGTCCGTATTGACATAAAAAATATCTCCGCAACGGAGCTGAACTTTGACCCATCGGAATTAACGGAGCGATTCAAAAGAGGCGACGATTCCAGAGCCGATGGAGGCAGCGGGCTTGGCCTTTCGATTGTCCAGAGCTTCGTATCCGCTCAGGGCGGAAAATTCGAAATCGCAATAGACGGCGACCTCTTCAAAGCAACTGTACTGCTACCCGTGCCGGTATCGCCGCAATAACTGATTAGGAAAGGTCCCAAAACGGGACCTTTCCTAATCATCGTGAAGACAGGGAGACTGTCTCCCTGTCTTATCTTGCATTATATGCAGCTCTTATTTCTGCAGAAAAGTACAAGGAACCTATTGCGCAAATTATATCATTTTTGCTTGCATTCTTAAATACTTCGGATACGCCGTTATTGACTGAACCGCAGTCCTTAACCGGTACTCCGAAGTGTTTTATTTTATCTGCAAGCTTACCGGATTCCATTGCCCTGGGATTATCCGGCTGCACTGTTATAAACATTTTCGCAAGCGGTGCTATGTGCTTAATCATGCCATCAACATCCTTGTCGGCGCTTACGCCCATAATGAATAGTATTTTTTCCTCTCCGAAATGTTTTTGCAAGCTTTCGGCAGTTGCTTCCATTCCCTGCGGGTTGTGTGAGCCGTCAAGAATAAACACGGGGTTTCGCCCCAATACTTCGAATCTGCCCGGCCATTTTACTGTTTTAATGCCTTGTTTTATATTGCCGGCGCTTATCTTAAAGCCTTTTCCTCTGAGAAGCTCAAGAGCTGTAACAGCAAGTGCCGCATTATATGGTTGATAAATACCGAGAAGCGGTAATAGTATTTCACCATACGGTTTAAAATCCAGATGTATACCGTCAAGTGTTATTTCCTGTTTTTGTATACGTGAAAAATCAGTTTTATGTAACTTTGCTCCCTGCTGCGCCGAAATATCTTCAAATACCTGTTCAACCTCCGGTTTGCCGCTGTAAATCAGCACGTCTCCGCCTTTTTTAATTATTCCCGCCTTTTCTTTTGCAATATCGCTTAATGTCGGGCCAAGCTCGTTTACATGGTCGTACCCTATCGATGTAATGACTGCAAGCTCGGGAGTTTCTATGACATTTGTTGAATCGAGCCTTCCGCCCATCCCCACTTCCAAAACAACAATATCGCACTTTTTGCTTAAAAAATATTTCATGGCAAGCGCTGTAATCAGTTCAAACTCGGTCGGTGAATCTGTCATCACATCCGCATGAGGACGTATTTCTTCAACCATTTGCGAAAGTTCATCATCTGTTATGTTCTTGCCATTAACCTGCATTCTTTCGTTAAAACACTGAACAAACGGGTATGTATAAAGCCCCGTAACATATCCGGCATTTGCCAGAACAGCGGCAATGCATGCACAGGTTGAGCCTTTTCCGTTTGTCCCCGCAACATGAACAAACTTCAATTGCTTTTCAGGGTTTCCGAGAGCCCGGAGCAGCTCCTCCGTTCTCCCAAGCCCCGGCTTACTTCCCTGCCACTTAACATTATGAATATACGCAAGCGTTTCGTTGATGTTCATAAATTCCTCTTAATAGCATAATTTATAAAGTATAACATATATTAACAAAGCCGCAAGGCAAATAAATATATATAAAAGTAATAAATCGGACATTTATTACTTTTATAGACATTTTAAATAAAAACGTGTACAATAATTTCCGAAATAACTAACTATGGAGAAACAAAATGATATCCGAAAAGATGATTAAGCTTACAAAAAGTAACAGTGTTATACGTGCGATGTTTGAGGAGGGTAACAGGCTTGCAGAGATTCACGGGCGTGAAAATGTCTATGATTTCAGTCTTGGTAACCCTAATATCCCTTCCCCCGACGCTGTTAATAATGCAATAGTTGATATTGTTAAAAACGAAGAGCCGATGGCACTACACGGTTATATGACAAATGCGGGTTATCCCGCAGTCAGAGCTGCTGTTGCAAAGTCGCTGAACACAAGATTTGACACATCATTTGATGAAAAGAATATTATCATGTCGGTCGGAGCAGCCGGCGGGCTTAATGTTGTGCTTAAAACACTTCTTAATCCCGGCGATGAGGTCATTGTTATATCACCGTTTTTTGTTGAATATGGGAACTATGTCAGTAATTTTGACGGGAAGCTTGTAATTGTCCCTGCAAACAGTGAAGATTTCCAGCCCGATGCAAATGCTGTCCGTGATGCGATTACACCTAGAACAAAGGCGATAATCCTCAACTCACCGAATAACCCCACAGGAGTTGTATATACAGAAGAATCAATTAAAGCACTCTCTAAGGTTCTGAAGGAAAAATCCAAAGAAAACGGTGAGCCGATATATATAGTTTCCGATGAGCCGTACCGTGAGCTTGCTTATGACGGGGTGTCTGTTCCGTTTATCACAAAGTACTATAAAAATACGATTGTATGCTATTCATGGTCGAAGTCACTCTCGCTACCCGGTCAGCGTATCGGATATATCGTTATTCCGGGTGAAATCGATGAATATGAGTTAATATTCGATGCGGCAAGTATTGCAACACGCATACTCGGATATGTTAATGCTCCCGCTTTGATTCAAAGAGTGGTTGCAAAGTGTCTGTATGAGCAAACAAGCATCAGTATATATAATACCAACAGGGAATTGTTATATAACGGCTTAAAGGACCTCGGATTTGACCCCGTATATCCGCAGGGTGCATTCTATTTATGGGTAAAAACTCCCTGTGATGACAAGGAGTTTGTCGAAAAAGCAAAGAAATATAACATTCTGATTGTTCCCGGAACGGCATTTTTCTGCCCGGGATACGCAAGAATCGCATACTGTGTTGCGACGGAAACCATTGAGCGTTCTCTGCCTGCGTTTAAGAAGCTGGCAAAGAAGCTTGATTTAAACGATTGAAATTTGAGGTATCATTATGCAAAGTAAAAAAGTAATTTTATCGGGAATTCAACCCAGCGGTGCACTGACACTCGGTTCATACCTTGGAGCGATAAGGAACTGGGCTGCTCTTGCCGATGAATATAACTGTTATTACGCAATTGTGGACATGCACGCCATTACTGCACGTCAAGACCCTGCAACGCTGCGTAAAATGCAGTACGAGCATCTGGCTCAATTAATAGCATGCGGGCTTGACTCAAAGGAAAATACGCTTTTTATTCAAAGCCATGTTCCCGCACATGCACAGCTTGCATGGGTGCTCAACTGTTATACAATGTTCGGCGAGCTCTCACGCATGACACAGTTTAAGGATAAATCCGCAAAAAACGATGAAAATATAAATGCAGGGCTCTTTACATACCCTGCATTACAAGCTGCAGATATTCTGCTCTATCAGGCAGACCTTGTTCCCGTTGGAGCAGACCAAAAGCAGCATGTTGAGCTTACACGGGATATTGCTTTTCGGTTTAATGGTATATACGGCGATGTATTTAAGCTTCCCGAGCCGTACATTCCAAAAGTCGGCGCACGGATAATGGATTTACAAACCCCGACGAAAAAAATGTCAAAGTCCGAAGTTGCCGATGGCGGATGCGTTTTGCTGATGGACAGCCCCGACGATATAGTCCGTGCGTTTAAACGGGCAGTTACGGACAGTGAAACGAATGTGCGTTTTGACCCCGTAAGCAAGCCGGGCGTATCAAATCTTATTCAAATCTACTCTGTCTGCACGGGCAAAACTATTGCCGATGTTGAAAAAGAGTTTGAAGGCAAAGGATACGGTGATTTTAAACCTGTCGTCGGTGATGCGGTCGTTGAGCTCTTCCGCCCGATTCGCGAAGAGGCACAAAAGCTGATTTCCGAAAGAGCATACCTCGACAACGTCCTGCGCAGCGGCGCTGAAAAAGCCTCCTTAACCGCAATCACAACACTGCGTAAGGTATACAGGAAGATAGGTTTTCTCGAAAGACCGCAATGAGAATAAACTAAAAAGAGGTTGGGGTACATTTTGTACTCTAACCTCTTTTTATAGACTCATATCTTCCTCGGTGATTTTTGCAATTACCGGGGTTGCTGCGTATTCCGGCTTGCGTTTTGTGGGTTCATATTTGAAGGATGTGCACTTACCTGCTTCCGACATAATTCCGCGCTTGCTGCAGGCAATTTCTCCAAAACCCAGAGAAGCACCATGCCTGCAATACGCACAGCTCGGTTCTATATTTTTCCTAAAAAGCAAAGTACAACTCCCCTTTTAACCGATTATTTTACTTAGTTTAGCATAAAAATAGTAAGAATACAAATTTGTGGACAGTAATTTTAATTTATTTTTGAGGGTGGTTTAGGGTTTGTTAAATTAGTTTTCGCACACCGAGGCATGGACGCCGAGGGGCGCTCAGTATAAACACGACGTTTCTTCTGAGCGAAAGGAAATTAATTTAATAAACCCTAAGCCACCCTGAATAAATCAAAATGGATGTCTCATTTTTACAAACCGTCATTTTGACGGTTTGTTCTTTATGTAACTACAAAATCCCGCAAGAATGCAAACAGAACATTTGGGGCTTCTTGCTGTGCAGACTGCTCTGCCATGGAGAACAAGGCGATGGCAGAAATCCGAGGATTTATCAGGCGGCAGTATTTTCCAAAGCTCTGTTTCAATTTTTGCGGGGTCTTTTGTGTTGACTAAACCGATGCGGTTGGTAAGCCGGATGCAATGTGTATCAACTACAACCGCAGGCTTCTTAAATACATCACCTAAAATAAGATTTGCTGTTTTTCTCCCGACCCCGGGCAGCCTCAACAGCTCCTCCATTGTATCGGGAACCTTGCTGTTAAACTCTCCGACAAGCATTGCAGAAGCCGCTGCAATATCTCTTGCTTTTACCTTGTAAAAACCGCATGGATGCACAATTTTTTCCAGCTCATTTATATCCGCTGCCGCAAGCGCTTCGAGTGTAGGATAACGCTTAAAAAGCACAGGAGTAACAGTGTTCACACGCACATCCGTGCATTGTGCAGCAAGGCGGGCGGCATACAGCAGCTCATAATCCTTTTTAAACTCAAGAGCACATATAGGTTCGGGATAGCATTCTTCCAGCAGTCGTATAATTCTGTTAATATCTGCTTTTTTCGGCATTAAGATTACCTCATAAAATAAAAAAGTATTTATGATTCCATTCTATCAGAAATCTTGTTATAATGGTGAAAAATAATTTAACTTCAGGAGGAAATTCAATGATAAGAGAACTTATGTCATTTGTATCAAAACATGACCCCGAGGTCGGAAAATCAATAGAGCAGGAGTTTATACGCCAGCGCAGAAATATCGAACTTATTGCATCGGAGAATATTGTCAGCGAGGCTGTTATGCTTGCGCAAGGTTCGGTTTTAACTAATAAATATGCAGAAGGATATCCCGGTAAACGCTATTACGGCGGTTGCGAGGAGGTTGATGTTACCGAAACGCTTGCTATTGAAAGAGCCAAGAAACTGTTCGGTGCAAATTTTGTCAATGTTCAGCCGCATTCGGGAGCTTCGGCAAATCTCGAGGCATTTATGGTCCTGTGTCAGCCCGGTGATACGATTCTCGGAATGAACCTTGATCACGGCGGCCATTTAACTCACGGTCATCCTGCAAATTTCTCCGGTAAATACTATAAAGTTTTTGCATATGGAATTACACCCGACACCAATGTTATAGATTATGATGAGGTTCTTAAAACCGCAAAAGAATGCAGACCTAAAATGATAATAGCGGGAGCGTCGGCATATCCGAGAAGCATTGATTTCAAGAAATTTTCCGAAATCGCAAAGGAAGTCGGAGCTTATTTGCTTGTTGATATGGCGCATATCGCAGGACTTGTAGCTGTCGGAGAACATCCCGACCCGGTGCCTTATGCCGATATCGTAACAAGCACAACCCACAAGACCCTCCGCGGCCCGCGCGGCGGAATCATTATGACCAATGACGAAGCAATAGCCAAGAAAATCAACTCCGCTGTTTTCCCGGGAGCACAAGGCGGACCTCTTATGCATGTAATAGCCGCAAAGGCTGTTGCACTTGGTGAAGCTCTTAAACCCGAGTTTAAGGAATATCAGCTCAAAACCATGGAAAACGCAAAAAAACTTGCGAGCGAATTTATAAACCGCGGATTCGACCTCGTTTCCGGAGGAACCGATAACCACCTTATGCTGGTTGATTTACGCAAATTCAACAAAACCGGAAAATACATGGAAGAGCATCTTGATACAGTACATATCACAACCAATAAAAATAAAATCCCAAATGACCCGGAATCCGCACTTGTAACAAGCGGCCTGCGTGTTGGAACCCCCGCCGTCACAACCAGAGGCTTCGGGACCGATGAAATGGTAAAAATTGCTGAACTTTTCTATCTGACAGCAACGGATTATGACGCAAAAGCAGATTATATCCGTGATGAAGTAAGTAAAATGTGTGAGAAATATCCATTATATGATTAAAAAGAGATTTTCTCTTATACCGCTGCACTTGTTTCGCAGTATAACCGACGTAAAATCGGATTTTCTTGAAAAACAGGGAATCAGGTTTCTTATGCTGGATTTGGATAACACAATCGCCGCTTACAACGAGCATGTGCTTTCCGAAGAAGTTACAAATTGGATTGCGGAAATAAGAAACAGCGGTATTGAACTGTTCATTATTTCAAACAGCACACGAAAAAAACGTGTGGAATCTCACTCTGATTCAATCGGGGCAGGTTTTATTATGCAGTCTTCTAAACCGTCTCCGAAAAGCCTGCATGATGCCATGGAGCTTAAGGGATATCCGCCCGAAGCATCAGCACTTGCAGGCGATCAGATATTTACCGATGCGCTTGCCGCAAACCGTGCCGGAATCGCTTCAATTATTGTGCGTCCCAAACGCTTTACAAATCCTTTTCTTGCACTTCGTTACTATATTGAAGTGCCGATTCGTGCGATGTGTAAAAATAAATATTAATTACGGAGTACCGAATTATGAGTAATATTACAAGAATCAGACAGCAGCTTTCAAACTATAAGTGCGATGCCATTCTCATTTTAAACCAGGTAAACAGATTGTTTGCGACGGGGTTTTCATCAAGTGCCGGATGCGTGCTTATTACGGAAGACAATGCATGGTTTTTTACCGATTCCCGTTATATCGAAGCTGCCGGGAATGCAATTAAGGATGCTAACGTCAAGCTTGTTGCCAAGGATGAAAAAATTGCCGAAAGCGTAAAAAAAATTATAGATGAAAATAAAATAGCATCAATCGGGTTTGAAGAGGTATATGTTTCTTATGCATGTAAAAAGGACTGGGACAAAAAGCTTGGTATAAAAATGGTTCCGGCACACAGCTTAATCAATGATTTGCGTAATATAAAGTCCGAGTTTGATCTTGATAAAATTATTAAGATACAACGTATTTCCGAAAAGGTTTTTAATGAAATACTTCCAATAATCAGCACTGATATGACCGAGAAGGATCTTGCTGCGGAGATTATTTACCGGTCGCTAAAAAGCGGTGTTGACGACAAGGCATTTGACCCTATTGTCGTATCGGGACCGAACTCAAGCAGACCTCACGGTGTACCGGGCAATGAGAAAATCGGCAAAGGATTTTTAACAATCGATTTCGGGTTAAAGCTTGACGGCTGGTGCAGTGACACAACTAGAACCCTTTGCATCGGTAAGCCTGATGATGAAATGGTCAATATATACGATACTGTACTGAGCGCACAGGAAGCGGGAATCAAAGAAGTACGTGCAGGCGCAAAAGGTGTTGACATTGATACCGCTGCTCGCCGTATAATTGAAGATGCAGGATACGGCGAATATTTCGGTCATGGATTCGGGCACTCATTGGGTCTTGAAGTTCACGAGTCTTTAAGTGCATCCCGGCTGTCAAAGGACACAATCCCCGCAGGCGCCGTAATGTCCGCAGAACCCGGCATCTATTTACCCGGCAAGTACGGTGTCAGAATTGAGGATACATTATTCGTAACCGAAAACGGCTCACAAAATATTACAACTCTGCCAAAAAATCTGACAGTTTTATAGTATTTGAAACAGGTGGACAGGTATTGTGTTTTGTTTTTGAGGATGGTTTAGGGTTTGTTAAATTGATTTTCGCACACTGAGGCACGGACGCCGAAGGGCGCTCAGTATAAACAGGACGTTTCTTCTGAGCGAAAGGAAATTAATTTAATAAACCCTAAGCCATCCTGAACAAAGCACTATACCTGTCCCCTGTTTCTTTATATTGCTTTTTTCAATATAATAAAGTATACTATGATGCAGTTAATTGAGGAGGAATGTCAATGATTTCAGCCGGAGATTTTAAGAATGGCGTAACATTCGAATGGGATGGAAAAGTGATGCAGGTCATTGAGTTCCAGCATGTTAAACCGGGAAAAGGTGCAGCATTCGTACGTACAAAACTTAGAAATGTTTTAACCGGGGGCGTCATAGAGAACTCATTTAACCCGTCGGATAAATTCGAAAATGCTTTTGTTGAGCGGCGTGACATGGAGTATAGTTACAATGACGGCGATTTATACTATTTCATGGATCAGGAAACATATGAACTTGAACCTGTCAACAAAGACCTGTTGGGTGACAGTTTTAGGTTTGTAAAGGAAAATATGACATGTAATATACATTCTTATAAAGGCAAGGTTTTTAATGTTGACCCGCCTAACTTCGTTGATCTTGTTGTCACTGCAACCGACCCGGGATTCAAGGGCGACACTGCAACCAATGTTCTCAAACCCGCAACCGTTGAAACCGGAGCCGAGGTTAAGGTTCCCCTGTTTATTGACGAGGGTGAAAAAATCCGCATAGATACAAGGTCCGGCGAATATATGGAGCGTACAAAAGGTTAAGCATAAACAGAAAGGAATAAATATATTATGACAATCAAAGAAAAAGTAGCCTATCTTGAAGGACTGGCCGAAGGGATGAACATCGAGGCAACAGAGTACGGAAAAGTGTTCGACGCCATAATTGATACACTCAGTGACATAGCAGACGAAATCGAGGAGCTCAACGAAAACGCACTGGACATAGGCGAAGAGCTCGATGCAATTTCCGATGACCTTGCAGAAGTCGAAGATTTCCTGATGGACGAAGATTTCGACATCGACGATGAGGATTTCGACTTTGATTTTGATGACGATGACTATGATGATGACGACTACGACGATGAAGATTTCGACGGCTGCAACATGTGCGGAAGCGGTGAAGTCGAATTTTCAATCGACATAAACTGTCCCGAATGCAACGCCGAGCTCGAACTCGACGAAGACGACATCGCAAACGAATCCGCCACCTGCCCCGCCTGCGGAAAAACAATAGAACTCGAAATCGACGAAGTCGACGCCGACGACGAAAACTACGAAGACTCCGACTAACCCAAGCTCACAGTTAATTTAGAGAAAGGTTAATAGTTATGATTAAAGTCGAAGCGTTTATTGACAATACGTGACCGTATTGTGTTAAGGGATTGGAGTATCTCTCAGAACTGCTGCCTAAGTATCCGGATGTTAAGATTCTATGGAAACCCATTGAAGCTCATCCAAGACATGAAGAGCCGGACCATAGACCATATGTGGACTTGATTGTACAGGGTTGTTTGTTTATTCAAGAGACAGGCGGCGATGAGTATGCGTTTACACAAAGGGTTTACAAAGCACACTTTGAAGAAAATTTAAATGTCGAAGATATTTCTGTTCTTGTGAAGTGTGCCGCCGAATCGGGTGTCGCAGACACAGCTGCATTTAAAACCGCTCTTGCAGACGCAAAGTACGAAAAAGCAATGCTTGATGCCAACGACTATGCCTACGAGCAAAAAGGTGTATGGGCAGTTCCGGCCTTTGTTTGCGGCGATATTCGCCTTGACGCTGTCGGAGGCGTTGGCATAACAAAAGAACAGCTTGACACATTCTTTGAAAAGTGCTGTAAAATATAGTTAATCAGGCATAGTCTGCCGCTTTATTTCATCCATGACCCGCTGTGCCAGCATGGTATAATTATTAAACTCATCGGCTTTTTGCGGTGTCTCAATCATATCTGCAAATGCCTGCAGCTCATAGAACATGTCGTTTTCATCCGTATAACAGACTATCTGTTCGGTTTCCCCGTTTCTTTTAACAACATCAATTTTATCAATAATTGACGCTTTGGTAAAAAGCAGGCTTCCTTCCTCTCCTTGAATCAGGCTGGGAACGGAGGCCTGACTTATTTTTGAATAACTTAGCTCCGCAAGAAGCCCGTCATATTTTGCAATAACCGCACCTTGCCCGTCAGCTCCGCTGTGTACAAACAGTGCCGATGATACAATCTCGTGCGGTTCACCGAATAGTGCAACCATAAGCTCTATGCAGTATACCCCCAAGTCCATCAATGCTCCGCCTGCAAGGTCTTTGTTGAAGGTGTTTGGTATCTCCCCTGCTTTTAATGCTTCATATTTCGAAGAATATTGATTAAACAGAAGAGATGCCCGCCTTACAGTACCGATTTCCGGCATTAACTCTCTTAATTTCTTAAGTCCCGGTGCGTGAAAAAAGCGTGTTGCTTCTGTCAGCACTACACCATTTCCCTTAGCAATATCCAGCATTTGCGAAAATGCATCCGCACTTGTCGCAATCGGTTTTTCACACAGGACATGTTTTCCGTGTTGCATCATTAGAACACTTTGCTCAAAATGATACAGGTTCGGTGAAGCAACATAAACGGCATCAATATCCGAGGCTTTTGCAAGCTCCTCTAAATCTGTAAACACATCAGGTATGCCAAAAGTATTTGCGAACTCGTTGCCTTTTTCCGCCGTACGCGAATATACCGCAGCTATTTCAACACTTTCGCACTTGCGTGACGCTGTAACAAGCTTTACCGCAATATCACTCGTTCCTATTACTGCAAGTCTGAGTTTTCTTTCCATAAAACCGCTCTCCTTTCGTAAAACCATACCCCTTTACTTTAATATCTTAACCAGCTTTGCGCGTCTGTCAATATCCAATTTCTGATAAATTGAACGAAGGTGCGCACGTATTGTATGCTCGCTCAAAAAAAGTTTTTCTGCTATCTCAATGTTGCGCAACCCTTCTGCGGCAAGCTCTGCGATTTCCCGCTCGCGGCCGGTTAAAATACCGGGAAGTTCATTTTGTGAAATTGCATTAAATAACGTAAACCATCCTGTAAAATACCGCTTTTTATACTCATTGAACCTTTCAAGATAATCGGGATAATCCTTTTCTATCAGTTCATCCGATAAACCGTCAAGCAATCTCGAAAATCCCACAAAGCAATGAAGCATGTCGTCCGGTATCGCTTTTTCTGCTGCAAGCTCCATACATGAAAATGTCTGCGGTATGTTTTCGAGCGAAGAGTATCCCACTGCTGTTGTAAGTAAATGAAAATGTGCGGGAAACGGAGTGTATTTTTCAGATTCCACCGACTCCAGAAATCCGACAAGTTGTGCATACTCGCCTGTTCCCATTAAATAATAACCGTGCATCTCGATGGCTTTTATCAATATTGCAGCAGGGAGATTCAAAGTTAAAAACTCTGTGTTTTTCAGCCAGTCCGCAATGCTCTCGTACTCTCTGAGCTGTACCAGCAGGGATGCATAAACAATATCAAGCATCCGCCTGAACATTGTTGTGTTTTGCACCGAACCGAGTACCGCGCTTTCTACATTACTTACTACACTCTGCCAGCCGTCTAAATCCGATTTAAGAAGTGCAACAACAGCAAGCAGTCTTGTCGCCCCGACTTGAATACCCTTTTGTTTTTTGTTTTCGGCAAGAAAAACTGCTTTGTGTGCAAATATTTCCGCTTGCCCGGTTTCACATCTGAAAAAATACAGCTCTGCCCGGTATAACACATCGGCACCTGCTCCGTGCCCGTTTGTCAGCTTTGAATATATATTGATGAACTTCTCCATTATATCAGCTTCTTTATCGGCTTGTCCGGGTTCGATATGAAAAGCTGTCAGCTGGATATATTCATAAAATGCCCATGGCACCTCCGGTAATATTACACTTGAACAATCCTCACCGAACAGCTCTGACGCTTTTGTGACTGCATCGAGCATCTCTTCGAGCCGGGGGTAGTGTAAATAAACACAAAGCAATAACCATTCTGCCCGCAACAACCCGGACTCCGGCAATATGCGGTCAAGCTCTTCCATCAGAGAATGAAACTCCGGTTCATTTTCCAAAAATCTGACAGCCCATGCAACACACAGCATGGAATGCGGGTATTTTGCCTTAGTTTCCAAAGAGCAGTTTAAGGCAATTTCCGATGCAATATCATTAAATGTCCTGTCACCAATCTCTGCACAGATAAGATTCGACAAATTTAACGAGAGTATCTGCTCGTAATCATTTATCTGCGAATAGAAAAATACCGCTTCTGCAAATTCACCTTCATCACGGCAGACATCACCCGCTCTGAGCAGGCACTCTTTATTGAATTCTTCCCCCTGCTCGCGCCGTTTCTGACATACCATTTTACGTAAAATATTATGCGGTACACAGAGCTTCTGTTCGGGTATATATCTGATAAAGGGTATTGATATACTGTTCATTGCATAATCAGGCAAGCTGTCACAGTTTAATACACCGCACAGCCGTTTTATGGTACAGGCTTCAAATGCCGATGCTCTCATAAAGAAATCTCTTTGTGATGCTGTCATTTTATCCCAAATTAAATGCTCCATCAGCAGCATAACAGCTTCATCGGAAAAAGCACCTGTCTGATAATATGAACAAAGCTGCAAGTGAACCGCTATAACCCAGCCGTCTGTGAGCTTTTCCGCTTCATATACCGATGCATTGCTTAACTCATATCCTGCAAGAATAAAATAATTTCTTATGTCCTCGGCATTCCATTTAAGGTCCGAAGCTGTTATATACGGAATCCCAAGTCGCAGAACCGTTCCCTGAAACTCCTGGCTGAGCATCTGTGTTACAACAACTATCCGCAGGTCCTCCGGAATATTATCAAGAAGAGTGTAGATAAACGACGGTGGCAAAATTGCTTTAAGATATTGAAAATCGTCAACCACAAGCAAGGTTTTCCGTTTACACCGTATAGTCCTCAAAACACTGCAGACCTCTCCGATTGTAAAAGCATTCGGAAAGTCTATTTCAATCAGACGCTTGCCGACAGAGTCGTCTATTTTCTCAATCTCGCTGCAAAGCCTGCGGTACAGTACGGAAGCAGCTTCTTCATCTATTGCGGCAAACCAAAAAACATCATCACCTTCGGAAGTGATCTGCTTTATATAATCCCGTATTACAGTGGTTTTCCCGTAACCCGAAGGGGCTTCTATTACTGCTGCTTTGGAGTTTGCAATAAGCTTCATTTTCCTTTGCAGTTGCTCTGAATAATAATGTACATCAAGATTTTTGCTATCGTCTTTAAGCAAACATCAACCCTCCTTTATAAGTTATAAATATTCTGTATAGTATTCTGCTCCGTCTGCTGCGATTAATACTATGATTTCATTTCTAGCCGTCCTGCAGTACATTTCAGCCGCTGCATAGACCATCCCTGCCGTCAAACCCGCATTTATTCCAAGCTCATTATTTAATAATCTGTATTTACTTATTGAGTCCTCGTCATGTATCGTGTACGAACCGCTGATTACATCTGCGTGTTTTATAATGTTTGCGGGTTTTCCGCGAAGACCCGCTCCGGATGAAATATAGGAACCTTCGTCTGTTCCGAAAATAGTAGAACCGTACGGTTCTGCACCGAATACTTTTACCTTGTTGTTTGTGCGTTTGAAATACTCTCCTACACCCGAAACAGTTCCTCCCGAACCTACAGAGCAAAATATGCTCGTGACATTCCCGGACGTTTGCTGAAATATTTCATGTGCCGTTGTCTGCTGATGCACCCTTACACCGTCCTCATTATCGCATTGGTTCACCCAAAAATGGGTACCTGCAGATACCAGTGCATCTGCACGCTGCATTCTTGATGTACGGGCATCAAGACCCGGCATTGTTGGTACTATTTCACAGTCAACCCCGCGCACTAACAAAAGCTCGTACTTTATCGGAACAATTGTTTCGTCGAGCAGGCAAAAAAACGGTCTGCCTGCTTCCTTGCAGAAGAAATCCAATGCAAGACCCAGATTCCCCGAGGATGTTTCTATAATTGTACAGTCATGCGGAACCTTTAATCCGTTTACCAACGCATAGCCTGTTCTTGATTTTATACTTCCCAGAAAGTTTTCGGACTCCGGTTTGATATATATTTTATTGCCGTTAATCGAAGGCAATTCGTAGAGCGGAGTACGTCCAACTCCGTAATCATACATTGGCTTTAGCATTAATCCTTTCACATCTAAAGTCAATTTTATTATCAGACGTTTAGATAAAATAATAAAGTATAACTAAGCTGTTCTTACTCCTCTCTTCTGTAAGTGGCTTTAAGCGTCGAAAGTGCCGAAAGCGCCGAATCAAAATCGAACTCATCCATAAAGTCCGCCATTTCCTCACTTCCGGATATTTGACGAAGATTGTCAATATAGTCCATGCATTCAAGGTTTTTGTCAATGAGCAACGGCTCAAGTTTTTCGAGCAGGTTTTGTGCATCCTCGCTCATCAGCGGCAGTGCGGCATCATCTTGCTGTTTAAATTCGGCTATTACCGACTCAAGCTCTGCAATAACGGCGTCAAGTTCCTTTTTCAGGTTATCTGTTTGCTCGGAAGTAACAAGGTTCTCCCCGCCTTTAAGACTGTTTTCTATTTCTTCTGCCGCAATCTGCAGTAAAACCTTACTCAGCTGCCCTGCATTGCTTTTAAGTGTATGAGCAAGCCTGTGTGCAAGTGTTATATCTCCTGCATCCAACGCTTTTATAATTTCATCACAGGTATTTTTATTGTTTTTAACGAAGAACTCCTTCAATCGTCTTTGCACCTTTTCATCTGCCGTATCCTGACGCTGCGTATTAACGGATGTATAACCCTTTACGGGAATGTACGTCAGAAGACAGTTCCAAAGTTCCTGTGATGTAAACGGTTTTCCAAGGGTATCATACATCCCGCTGTTCTTGTAGATTTCCATATCATTTGACATTATGTTTGCCGTGAGTGCCACTATCGGGGATTTTATCTTAAGTTCCGTTATTTTGGAGGCTGCTTCAAGGCCGTCCATAACAGGCATGTGTATATCCATAAAAATCAAGTCAAATAATTTTTCATTTTTCTTTATCCGCTTTGTAACAATATCAACGCCTTCTTTTCCGTTGTTAGCCAAAACGGTCTTGATTCCGACTCTTGCAAGATGGTCGACAATAACCTGCTGATTGAGCCTGTTATCCTCGCAAACCAGAATCTCCGCTTCAAAATTTGGTCTTTCGAGCTCGCCGATAATAGTTTTTTTCGTCGACACCTCATCCTCGGCTTCGATTAAATCAAAAGTAATATTAAAGCTGAACTTGCTTCCGACTCCGGGTGTGCTTTCCACTGTTAGTATTCCGCCCATCAGTTCAATAAGGTTTTTGGTTATGCTGAGGCCAAGGCCGGTTCCGCCGAATCTTCTTGTTACCGTATCGTCCGCTTGTGTAAACGGGTCGAATATTCTGTCGATTTGCTCGGATGTCATACCGATTCCGCTGTCTTTTGTTTCAAAGTGAATGGTTGCTTTATCTTCGCTGTCGTCTTCAACAGATGCCAACAGTTTTATTATTCCGTTATTTGTAAACTTTATCGCATTGGAAAGAAGGTTGAGTAAAACCTGACGCAGCCTGACAGGATCACCGAGCAGTTTTTTCCCGATATACGGCTCTGCGTAGCAGTATAATGCGACTCCTTTTTCCTCGGCCTTCGGATTTATTGAGACCTGGCAATGAGAAAAAATGTCCGGTAAATCAAACGGGATTTTTTCAAGAACGATTTTTCCGGATTCAATTTTTGATATGTCAAGGATATCGTTGATGATGTTTAACAGCCATTTTGCACTGTCTTGAATATTGTCGAGATATTCCTTTGATTTTGCAGGCAAATCCCCATCCTGTGCAAGCTCGGAAAACCCGATTATACTGTTCATCGGTGTTCTTATTTCATGGCTCATGTTTGCAAGAAATGCCGATTTTGCGGAGTTTGCCGCTTCTGCGGCTTCGCGCGATTTTTCTATTTCGGCAAGGTGCCGTTTTTGCTCTCTTAAATCCCTGAGAAACTCGGCAACAAGATGCCTGTTTTTATGCTTTACGCGCACGAGTGTAGCCTCACACGGCAGCAGCTCTCCGCTTGAGGATTTATGCAGCCATTCCTGACGCACATAACCGTCATCGAACGCTTTTCGCACCATATCATGCTCGCCCGTATCGCTTTTTGTACCGTCGGGCTGGTACTCAGGTGAAAATTCTGCGTTTTTGTCCAAAGCTTCTATTTCTGTTACCCCGAAAAACTTCAAAGCTTCCTCGTTGCAGTTTACGACCTTAAGCTTTTCGTCCCATAAGATACAGCTCATCGGTGTTGAATCAAACATCAATCTTGCATATTCATCGGATGCCCGGATTTCATTCATCATATTTTGAAGCCGCTGCTCAATTGCCTTTGATATGAACATTGCGATAATCACACATGCGGCAAATACAAGAAGTGTTATTAAAACACCTATAAGCACAAAGACTTGGATTTTCTGTACATCCTCTTGAGTATAGTACCCGACGAATACCATTCCGACAATCTCGTCATTTGCTCCGAAAAGAGGGATATACTGAGCAAAAACATCCTTGTTAAAAAGTTGAATCCTGTCGAAAAACGGCTCGCCCGCAAGAACTTTTTCACTTACATATTCCGATGCTTTTGTACCGAGAACGGATCTGCCTTCGTCGCCGGTCAGTGTTGAAGCAATACGTTCATCATGTAAAAATATCGTGACCTCACAGCCCGTTTCTTCTTTGAGCTTAAAAACAAAATTCTGGGTATCCAGCCGAAGACCCAGAGAAATTGCTCCTACAATATTCATGTTACCGTCGAAAACCGGCGAACCCGCCATAACACCTAGACGTACTGCGCTGCCGGGGACAATAAATGATTCAATCCTTCCTTCAAGAGCCGATGCAATCTGAGGCTGCTCCGTAAGATTATCACCGTAATTATCGTAATCATATGTCCGCAGAATTACATTGCCGTCACTGTCGAGAACCGTAATGAAATCCAGCAGTGCCATTGCTTGAAGGTCGCTTGCGATTTCCATTATCCTGTTTCGGTCATTATTGATGATTGCTTCACTCAGGTTTTGATTATCCGAAACTGCAAAGGCTGCAAGACGTGCTTTTGCAACCATTTCATTTATTTCCGACTCAATCATGGTCATAGCAGTATCAACTTTTTCCCTCATGGAATCATTAAGTTCTCTGTTGAAGAGAATTATAGAGGAAACAAGCACGGCTGCACCGCAAATTACCACAAGGATAACCATCGGGATAAGGATTCTACGTTTGATGTTCATAATAAACTACTCCGCATTATATACAGCTAATTTCCATATCTCCAAGAGCCGGCCTTTTTCTTCGGTTGCGTTATTTGACATATCGGCATATCTGATATTCGACGGATAATTCGGAAGCGTAAACTCCCTGTCCTTGTATATTCTTTCGGGGCAGAACAGAACCTTGTCCATTTCCGTCCATCGGTTAACAATATAATCAAAAACCTCTTTGACTTCCTTTCGTTTTTCTCTGCCTTCAATCAGTGACAACCCGTACAGAGAAAACGGGGAACCTTCTTCAAAGAAAAGAATACGAAGCGGGAAACCGTTATTAATTTCACCGACAGTTTGCGCTGTCATTGCAAAACCAATTGCAACCTCTCCTTCGATTAATGCATTTACAGGTCCTGAACCCGAGCTTGTAAAACCGAGAATATTTTCCGAAAGCTTTGTAAAATAATCAAAAGCCTCCTGTTCACCCCATGCGTTAACAAGGCTTTTTAAGAACATATATCCCGTTCCCGACGACTGGGGGTTCGGCATTGAAATCAGACCTTTATACTCGGGCTTCAGTAAATCCTCATAACTTTCGGGTATCGGCAGATTCTTATCGGAAATTACAGTTCTGTTAATTGCGATACAGCCGCCGTTGCGGTACCAGGGCAGCCATCTTTGTACTTCGGGAATCATGTCATCGGTATATATATCTGTATTATAACCGGATAAATCGGCAAGCATATCTGATATACGTGCAAGATTTGCATACTCCATTTCACCGATAATATCACCATTCGTCTGCGTTCCTTCGTCATTTAGTTTTGTAAGCAGCTCTCCTGTCGAGAAATATTCAATGATAATTTCATAGTTCGGAAATTGCGAATCCAGATCCGCCTGCATTGCTGCTATGCGGTTATCCTCTGCACTTGTATAAATTACAACAGTCGGTCTTGCACTCCCTCCGCATGCGGATATAGTAAAAATCAGACAAACAGTAGCAATTAATATCAGTATTTTCTTCATCAAACAAATCTCTCCTCTTTTAATCGCTCTACTTTATCATAATTTGTATATAAAAAACAACCTTTAATCTGTTGATTTGCATATGAATTATTTAACATTTCATGCAATTAAATCAGCACTTTACATTCAATATATTGACTTTATTATTTTTATAGTGCATTCTATAAAACGTAAATCAAATAATCCCCGTGAATTTTACAATGCAAAGGTGACAAACAAATATGAGTGATACCAAAGTTTACAGTATTCTTATTATTGATGATGAGCCAAGCAATATTTATGAACTGACAAAAATTCTGGAATCCGAATATACAATAACTGCCGTTTTAAACAGTAAGGAAGCTGTTGAAAAAGCAAATGCTATAGTCCCGGACTTAATTTTGCTTGATATTCTTATGCCCGGAATGGACGGGTTTGAAGTTATAAAAGCATTAAAAAAATCCGAAATAACCTGCGATATCCCTGTAATATTTATTACGGGCCTCAGTGGTGAGGATGCAGAAATGAAGGGACTTTCCCTCGGTGCCGTAGATTATATTACAAAACCATTTCAGCATTCACTAGTGAAAATCAGAGTCAAAAACCAAGTTAATGTACTTACATCTCTTATAAAAGTAAGAGATATCTATAGAATGAATAATAAAACACTTGGTGCGCTTGAGAGTATATTAAACGGTCTTGAAGCGATGATTTATGCTACAGTTCCGGATACGGGTGAAATTGTTTTTATAAATGATTTAATGAAAAAGCACTATAATGTTAAAGGTACCGGAATCGGTCAGCTTTGTTACAAGGTTTTCCAGAAGGGACTGGATGAGCGTTGTGATTTCTGCCCGTGTTTTCAACTGGAAAAAGACCCCGATGCAATTGTTGTTTGGGAGGAAAACAGCACACTGACAAAACGAACCTACCGGAATACCGACAGGTTAATTAAGTGGATTGACGGAAGTGTCATTCATCTGCAGCATTCTGTTGATGTTACCGAAATAGCCGCTGCAAGAGAGCAGGCGCAGGCAGCAAGCCGGGCAAAAAGTGATTTTCTTGCAAATATGAGCCACGAAATGCGTACACCTCTTAATGCAATTATCGGTATGACTCTCATCGGAAAAAACACACATGATTTAGACAGAAAAGAGCAGGCACTCAATAAAATCGGTGATGCGTCGGCGCATTTGCTCGGTGTTGTCAGCGATATTCTCGATATGGCAAAAATTGAAGCAGATAAGCTGGAATTAATCCCTGCCGAGTTTAACTTCGAAAGGATGATAAATAAGGTTCTCAGTGTCGTTCACTTCAGAGCGGATGAGAAAAAACATACCCTGACCGTCAGTATTGATAATGAAATACCGCAGTTTCTTATTGGCGATGACCAGCGGCTTGCTCAGGTTATAGCAAACCTGCTTTCAAATGCCGTTAAGTTTACACCTGTCGGCGGGAAAATCTGTTTAAATGCTGTTCTAAATGAAAAATCCAACGGTAACTGTAAACTGCTTATAGAGGTTTCCGATAACGGAATCGGTGTATCTCCGGAGCAGCAGGAAAAACTTTTTGATGCTTTTGAGCAGGTTGACCAGGGAACAAACCGCGAATACGGCGGCACAGGTCTTGGGCTTTCCATTACAAAACGTATTGTTGAGCTCATGGGCGGTGAAATTTGGATTGATTCGAAAAAAGATAAGGGTACAAAAATTTCATTTACCATAAATGCCGCAACCGGTGAAAAAAGTTCCGGGAAACAAATGCAGGCAGGTCATGAGGATGTTTATTCATTTACGGCAATCCAAGGCTCATTCGCCGGTAAAAATTTACTTGTTGTCGAGGATGTTGAAATTAACCGCGAGATTCTTATCGCTTTGCTTGAGGATACGGAAATTTCCATTGATTGTGCCGAAAACGGCATAGAGGCATTAAATATAATTGCCGCCGAGTATGAAAAATATGACATGGTATTTATGGACCTGCAAATGCCGCAAATGGGAGGACTTGAAGCTGCAAAGCTTATCCGTGAGCTTCCCGAAAGAAAACGCGGAAGGCTTCCTATAATTGCAATGACCGCAAATGTTTTCCAGGACGATATTAATGCGTGTATGGAAGCGGGAATGGACGGTCATTTAAGCAAGCCGCTTGACATTGAAAAAGTTTTGGATATACTGAAAAAAATATAAGAAATACAGGAGGTTTAATTTATGCTTTGGGATGAACTTACGTCTAAGGATTTTGAAAAGGCGGTTGATAAATGCGATGGTGTCTGTGTACTTCCTATGGGAGTACTTGAAAAACACGGTGACCATTTACCGCTCGGAACAGATATGTATATTGCAACCGAAACGGTAAAGGCAGCCGCTCAAAAATCACCCGCTGTCGTTTTCCCGTACTATTTTATGGGACAGATTCTGGAAGCGCGTCATGCTTCGGGAACAATTGCACCGTCTCATAACCTGATTATGGATACCCTGCTTGTAATGTGTGATGAAATACACCGTAACGGGTTTAAAAAAATCCTGCTCCTGAGCGGGCATGGCGGAAATTACCACTTTTTACCGTTTTTCGCACAAATGTTCCCGGGACTCAACAGAGATTATGCTGTCTATACCGCTTATATTCATGACGGGTCTCTCGAGGAGCTTAAGGAAATTCAGGATAAAACAGGTATGACGGACATGGGTGGCCATGGGGGATTTTATGAAACCGCTCTCATTGAATATCTGCGTCCCGAGCTTGTTCATATGGACAGAGTTAAGGTTGAAGAAAGCGCAGCTATGGGAAGGCTTGATAAAGTAAAAGAAGCCGGTGTTTATTCCGGCTTTGGATGGTATGCGGATTATCCTCATCATTTTGCCGGCGACCCGACCGGTTCAAGCAGTGAAAACGGTAAGATTATATTCGATATAGTTACCCGCAGGCTTGTAAGGCTCATTAATGCCGTAAAAGAGGATGATGTTACGTTAAAGCTTATTAAAGAGTTTAACGGCAGGACAGATAATCCAAAGGGATAGCTTTTGCAGTTACAGCTTGTTTCATCCATGCTTTAGATATCGGCTATTTTATCAGCTCGTCAACCGCTAACATGATTCCGAGTTTACCCGATTCGAATGTCAAACCGCCCTGTATGTAAACATTATAGGGTTCCCGCAGCGGTCCGTCCGCCGAAAGTTCAATTGTTGCACCCTGGTTGAATGCTCCGGCTGCCATAATTACGGGGTAATCATATCCCGGCATATCCGAGGGTATCGGTGCAGCAAACGAATCAACGGGCGAGGCTTTTTGGATACCTTTGCAAAACCTGTCAAGGAGCTCGGGAGAGTTAAACTCGACAACCTGAACTATATCCGAACGGAAATCATCATATTTCGGAAATGTTTTATATCCGCAAAGCTCAAGCAGCCGTGATGCAAACACGGCTGTTTTTAATGCCTGTGCAACAGTGTGCGGAGCCATAAACAGACCCTGATAATACTGTCTGTACCCTTCGGGTGTTGCACCGCATTCTCCTCCGATACCGGGAGCTGTTTGTCTGTAAGCCGCCGCTTCAATAAGGTCTTCTCTGCCGGCAATATATCCGCCTCTCGGTGCAATTCCTCCGCCGGGCCCCTTAATCAGCGAGCCTGCCATTAAATCGGCTCCGGCATTCCCGGGTTCAATAATTTCGGTGAACTCACCGTAACAGTTGTCTACAAAAATATTAATATTTTTATTTATGCTGCGCACGGCTTTGCAAATCTCTCCAATTTCGCTTACCGTAATTGCACGGCGAGAGGAATAACCTCTTGAGCGTTGAATAAGTATTGCTCCGATTTCTCCGCTGTTCTGTGCTCCGCTTCGCTGAACTGCATCTGTAATTGCGCTGATATCAGGCGTTCCGTCCTCGGTTAAATCCACTTGTGAATATGATATCCCGTAATCTTTTAGAGAACCTTTTAAGCTGTCGGTACTGCCGCCGCCGTTGCTGTTTATGCCTATAACTCCGTGCAGCGTATCATACGGTATCCCCGTTACGGATAAAAGTGTCTGCCCCGGTGAAAGAGATGCAAATAACGCCGTTGTTATTGCATGTGTACCGCTTACAAACCCGGTCCGCACAAGTGCCGCAGGGGTTCCCATAATATCGGCAAACAATAAATCAAGTGTTTCCCTGCCTTTATCGTTATAACCATACCCTGTTGTTCCTGCAAAACAAACATCGGATACACGGTGGCGTTGAAATGCGGCGAGCACCTTTTCGGTATTTGCTTGTGCTATTTCGTCTATTTCTGCAAACACAGGCCGTATATCAAACATCACCTTATCCGAAAGGTCGAGAATTTTAGCAGATAGCTGAAAGTGATTCCCCACGTTTATTCTCCCATCCTTTCAAGAAAGCGCCAAATAAGCTTATATACTGCTTCCATGTCGGAAATTTTACCGACGCAGGTTGGTGAGTGCAGGTTCCTTATCGGTGCGGCTATCCCTGCTGTTTTGATACCCGAGCGCGAAGTGTGAAAAACTGCGCCGTCCGTCGCTCCCGCAATATATGTTTTTGTCTGCCAGGGGATATTGTTTTTCTCTGCGGTTTCCGTCAATAAGCTGTGTATTTCCTTATTGTATATTGTCCCGCTGTCCATAAACGGCAAAACCGGTCCGTTACCGAGCTTGCAGACTTTTTTATTTTCCGGGACGGACGGCAGATCTGCAGCTGTGGTTCCTTCAACAATCAGCGCTATATCCGGAGCTGTGCTGTATGCTGCAGTGTATGCTCCTCGAAGACCGACTTCCTCCTGAACGGTAAAAGCAAATGTACAGTCAACCGGAAGCTCGGATTCAATCAGCTCCATAAGAACCGCACAGCCGAATCTGTCATCAATGGCCTTTGCCTTAATAAACCCATTGCCGAACTCGCGGATATCCTCGTCAAACACTCCCGCATCGCCGAGCGTAACAAGCTTTTCTGCTTCGCTTTTATTTTTGACACCAATGTCAATATACATATCCTCGAAATCAACAGGGTTTTCACGATCTTTTGATTTTACCAGATGGATTGCTTTACAACCTATTATGCCTTGCACCTTTGATTTGCCGATAAGTACCGCTTTTCCCAAAACAACTCGGCCGTCAAAGCTGCCTGCCTTTGCAAATCTTAAATATCCGTCATCGGTTATGCCTGTGACAATTATTCCGACCTCGTCCATATGAGCACATAAAACGATTTTCTGCTTTGGTGTTACTTTTCCTTTTTTACTTACAAGGACATTCCCCATTGTATCAACACGCACATCATCCGTGTACTTTCCGGCATGGTTTACAATGTAATCTTTTATTTCCTCTTCATTACCGGAAGCTCCGCTCAGCTCACAAAGCTCTTTCATTTTATTCAACATTACTCTGCTCCCCCTTTCATGGATTTTGCAACCCGGGTGAGAAGCTGTGCGCATGCTTCAATATCATCAAGTGATGCAACCTCATTTGCACTGTGCATATATTTCATTGGTAACCCAAGGAGCGCAGTTGCAGTACCTGCTCTCGATATCTGAATTGCTCTTGCATTTGTCCCGCTGTTACTTTCAGCCTTGACATTAATCTGATGTTTAATGTCGTTTTCCTTCGCAAGCTTAATCACAGCCTCGGTCAGTGCCGGGTTCATGTTCGGACCTCTTGTTATAATTACTCCATCACCCATAAGCATTGCCGTATCTGCAGGTTTTGTATCGGGTGTTTTTACATGGTCAACATCAATTACAACAGAGTAATCGGGTGCAATTGCATATGCTCCTGTTGCAGCTCCTCTTGAGCCGACTTCCTCCTGAACACTTGCCATGACATAAAGATCGACATCAAGGTCGGTTTCCGCAAGCAACTCAAGGCTTCGCATAAATGCTGCAACGCCTGCCCTGTCGTCAATTGCTTTGCCGCAGATAAGGTTTTTACCAAATGAACGTACGCCGTAAGCGAATACTCCATGTGTTCCCGGCGAAACAAGCTTTACCGCTTCGTCATGAGAAAGTCCTATGTCTATAAATAAGTCCTCTATTTTGAAGTTGTTTTCTGTATCTTCCTTTTTTAGGATATGCGGAGGCAATACGGAAATAACCCCGTAAAGCGGCGGGTCTGTGCATACGGTTACGCCTGCTGCGGGAATTACTCTTGCATCAAAGCCTCCAAGCTTTGAAAAACGTAAAAATCCTTCCTCAACCCCTGTGACAACAAACCCAATCTCATCAATGTGTGCGTCAAAAAGCAGCTTTTTTGCATTTTCCTTTCCGCATCTGCGAACGCCGATAACATTTCCCAAAACATCTATCCGGGCTTCATCAACCAGCGGCTCAAGCATTTCTTTGACACGCCGGGCAACAGGTTCTTCAAATCCCGCAGGTCCGGGTATGGAGCACAGCTCGGTTATTACATCTTTTAAGTTCATATTCATACCAACCTATCTATAATTTCCTTGAATTTATTTCCTCGTTCTTCGAAGTTCTTAAAGCTGTCAAATGATGTACATGCAGGTGACAATAAAACTATATCACCGGGCTGTGCTTCTTTTGCTGCCATTTCTACTGCTTTTGTAAAATCGGGGTCATGGTGAATTTGCGGTTGATGGAACTCCTCCATGTTATCGGCAATATTCCGGTTTGGTGCATCATTAACCGCCCGGCGTATCTGTTCTGCGGCAGTACCCGTAAGAATCAGGGTTTTCACACGGGCATTGATTTCAATCCCAAGCTCGTCAAACTCTATTCCTTTGTCTTTACCGCCTGCTATTAATATTATTTTACGCTTATTACCCGGAACATAATTTCCCTCACGCTCCGAAAATGCCTTTAACCCTGCTATTGCACGGCTCGGACTTGAGGCTATTGAGTCGTTATAATATCTTACTCCGGTTAATTCTCTTACAAACTCAATCCGATGCTCCACTCCGTAAAAGCTGTTTGCTGTTTTTTTAATTGCCGATTGGCCTACGATACCCGAAACTGCAGAAATTGCAGCAAGGTAATTTTCAATATTATGTGTACCGGGCAGAACTATTTCATCCGAATGCATTATTTCGGTTGCTTCATTATTTTTCGATTCATAAATTATCCCGTTTCTTAAATACGTACCGTTTTTGACTTTATTAAAACGGCTGAAGAGTTTCACATCACCTGCCGGGGCAATTTTTGAATAATGATTTGTTACAGTATTGTCAAAATTAAATACAGCCCGGTCTGCTTTCCTTTGATGAATAAAAATATTGCTTTTTGCATCAACATATTCATGTAAATCGGTATGAACATCAAGATGGTTCGGTGATAAATTTGTCACAACCGCCGTACCCGGGCTTTTTTTCATTGTTATAAGCTGAAATGATGAAAGTTCAATAACTGCAATATCGGTGTTTTTTATTTCATCAACCCTGCCGAGCAGCGGTGTTCCTATATTCCCTCCGACATGGACGGTTTTCCCTTCATTTCGGAGCAGCTCCGCTATGATTGATGTTGTTGTTGTTTTACCGTCACTGCCTGTTACCGCAATAATTTTACATGGACAAAGCTCAAAAAATACTTCCATTTCACTTGTCAGAGTTGCTCCGTTTTCAGCAGCTTTGCTCAAAAACGGGTTTGACGGCATAAGTCCCGGCGTTCTGAAAATTATGTCCTGTGACAAATTCTCAAGATAGTCTTCTCCGAGCTTCAGTTTCGCACCGTTTTCCTTATAGGAGCGGATATTTTCATCTCCTATATCATCAATAGTGCTTTTGTCACATATTGTCGTATCTATTCCTGCATCAAGCAGAAGCTTAATAAGCGGTGTATTGCTTATACCCGCACCGACTACAGCAACCCGCTTTGTTTTCAGGCTATTCAGATAGCTTTTTAAGTCACCCATATCTCCTCGCCTGTGCTTTGCTCGCTTCTTCTGCTTCTTCCCATGAGGTCACGAAGTGCAACCTTCGGCGGTTTGTTTTCGTACAGCACCCTGTATGTTTCAAGGCAAATCGGCATATCGACATCAACCTTTTCCGATAGCTCCTTAGCAGCCTTCGCAGCGTAATATCCTTCGACAACCGCTCCGGTTTTAGTCATTGCATCCTGTGCACTTAACCCGTTTCCGATAAAAACACCGGCACGCCTGTTTCTTGAGTATTCAGACATGCATGTCACAATTAAATCTCCGAGGCCCGCAAGCCCTGCGAGCGTTTCCTTGCGCCCACCCATTTTAACACAAAGCTCCGCCATTTCGGCAAGCCCTCTTGTTATGAGCATCGCCATTGTATTATCTCCGAAACCGAGTCCTGCACTGATTCCCGCACCGAGTGCTATAACGTTTTTTAAGGCTGCGCCGAGCTCAACGCCAACAACATCCGTTGTTGTATATACACGAAGATAATCATTCATCAGCAGGTTTTGCACACGCATCGCAACCGATATATCTTCCGATGCGGCAACACATGCTGTCGGTACCTTCCTTGCAACCTCCTCGGCATGAGTCGGACCCGATACTGCTGCGATTGAAGCTGATTCTCCGAAGGTTTCCTTGAGGATAGAAGAAAAGAGACTTGATGTATCTTTTTCAATGCCCTTTGACATACAGATTATAACACAATCATCCTCAAGCCTGCCTAAAAGTGCTTGTGCTGTTTCCCGAAGCCCGTAAGATGGTACGGCAATTACTGCAGCTCCCGCATTACTTACTGCTTCGTTTATATCGGATGTTATGTTGATTTTATCCGGTATTACGACTCCCTTTAAAAGCGGGTTTTCCCGGGTGTCACTTAAGATATTACTTTCTTCTTCAAATTTGGACCAAAGTGTAACATCATATCCGTTATCGTTTAAAAGCAAAGCAATTGATGTCCCCCATGAACCGCTGCCGAAAACTGTTGTCTTCATTCTTTTCGCTCCTTACTGCGCTTCAGTGTCAGTTTTGATTCCTCGCCTTTAACAAGGCGTTTAATGTTCGGTGTATGCCTCAATACTACCAGCAGTACGCACATTATAACAATCGTATGCTCCGCAAGCCCGCCTACGTTGAATAAATACATTGAAACCGAAAACGCAACAGACCCGAGTATCGCTCCAAGCGATACATACCTTGTTATAAGCACTATCAGAATAAAAACACCCCATGAGATAAGAGCAAGTCTCCAGTCAACAATTATTACTATGCAGCCTATCGCCGTTATTCCCTTTCCTCCGCGAAACTTGTAAAAAAGCGGGAAGCAATGACCGAGCATAACAAAAAAGCCTGCAAGCACCTGACCGAAGTATGCCAAATCAAAATACCGGTAAAGAGGCCCGACTTCCGTAAGAACCATTCCCGTAAAATGTGCAAACAACCAACCTCCGAACAGAACAGGGGCGATTGTTTTTACAACGTCAATTATCACAACAAGAATAAATCCGCCAAGCCCGAATGTTCTGTAGAAATTCGTAAGCCCGGGGTTTCCGCTCCCGAAATCGCGGATATCCTTGCGGTACAGCATCTTTGATGTGATTATTGCACCGTTTACACTGCCAAGCACATAGGCAGGTACGGCTGTAATTAATATCAGCAGAATGAACATGGCATCAATCCTCTTTTTGTCTGACTATCATGCGGATCGGGGTTCCTTCGAGACCGAATACCCGGCGTATCCGGTTCTCCAGATATCTGAGATATGAAAAATGGAACAGCTTTGATTCATTACAAAAACATACAAATGTCGGAGGCCGTACACCTGTTTGTGTCATATAATATATCTTAAGCCTTCTCCCTTTGTCGGTCGGCGGCTGAACACGTGCAGTTGCATCGGCAAGCACACTGTTAAGTGTTCCCGTTGATATCCGTGTATTTGTCTGTTCAAAGACAAAGTTTATAAGCTCAAACAGCTTTGAAACACGCTGCCCTGTTAAAGCAGAGATGAATAAAACGGGAGCATATGTCATATAGCTGAAACCGTTTAATACATCCTTTCGCATTTCCTCCATGGTACCTGTTTCTTTTTCAATCAAATCCCATTTATTTACTGTTATTATACTTGCTTTACCCGCTTCATGTGCAAGTCCTGCCACTTTTGTATCCTGTTCGGTAACACCGTCACGGGCATCTATCATTATTATACATACATCCGAGCGTTCTATCGCCATTTTCGCACGCAGCACACTGTAATGTTCAATCCTGTTGTCGATTTTTGACTTTCGCCTGAGACCTGCTGTGTCTATAAAAACATATTTTCCGTTCTTATTTTCAAAAGGAGTATCTACTGCATCCCTTGTTGTCCCTGCCTGATCACTTACGATTACCCTTGTTTCACCGAGGATTTTATTTATCAGTGACGATTTACCCGCATTTGGTTTGCCTATTACTGCAACCCGTATTACATCATCATCCGGAGCATCTCCTGTTTCCGGCGGAAGAAGTCTTACACATTCGTCAAGCAGGTCGCCCGTTCCGTGACCGTGAGCTGCCGATACGGAAATCGGGTCACCGAGTCCGAGTGAATAAAATTCGTATATATCGGGATTTTCTCTGCCTGTTGAATCCATTTTATTTACAGCAAGTAAAACAGGTTTCCTTGATTTTTGAAGCATTCTGGCTACATCTGCATCCGCTGCGGTTACTCCGGTGGTAAAATCAGTCACGAAAACAATGACATCTGTCATTTCTATCGCAAGCATTGCCTGTTCCCGCATAAATATCAGCATTTCCGTATCTGCAGCAGGTTCAATCCCGCCGGTGTCGATTAAATCAAACTCCCTGCCGTTCCAGTCCGTTGTTGCATATAACCTGTCTCTTGTTACCCCCGGTGTATCTTCAACAATGGACAGGCGTTTTCCGACAAGCCTGTTAAACAAGGTCGATTTGCCTACATTCGGTCTGCCTACTATTGCTACAAGATTTCTTGGCATCTATATCTCCTGTTGTGTTTCCAGAATAGCGTTTAATAAATCCGCTCCGTTTGGTTTAATAATATGAACCGGTACTCCAAGTTCATATGATAATTGTGAAACCGTGATATCGTCAAGAAAAATATCTTCTCCGGCCCGCAGCATATTTCCGGGAATAAGTACTCTTGACCCCAAGCTTTTATCCTTAAGCTGCCCGATTATGTCCCCGCCGGTAACAAGCCCGGAAACAGTGACGCTTTCACCGAAAAAGTCATTTTTTATACCTATAACTTCACACTCGATTTTATCATATTTTTCTTTTGCTGTTTTTAAAAGATTTGTTAAATATTTTACTGCAAGACAGCCTGTTATAACAGTTTGCATTGTATACCCGTCTTTTATAGAATGCCTGTCCGCTCTGTTTAAGGCAATTTCAAATTCGCTTATAAACAACCGCATCATTCCAACGCCGTTTTCCAGCTGGGGATAATTTTCATAAAACTCATTTCCGGGAAGCTTAAAGCCTGCAAGCATATAAAGTTCATCGGAACAGAAGAAAACTCTCGAGCCGCGTTTTTTCAAGCACTTTTCCCCGTAATATTCGACTCTTCTGATTGTCTGCCTTGCTAGTGCCGCAGTAAACGGGTGCAGCTTTGTCAAACCTTCTCTGTGTTTTGTAAGACCTGCTGGAACAATCGAGACACTTTTAATACCCGGGCCAAGCCTGATTAACCCTTCAATAGTCCTTGCAAGCTTCCATCCGTCATTAACTCCCGGACAGCATACAATTTGGCAGTTAAGTTCAATCCCCGCTCCCGCAAGAGCCTTAAGCGAATCGAGTCCGGCACCACCCTTTTTGTTGCCGAGAATATAAGAGCGCAGTTTTGGGTTAAGAGTATGGACCGATACATTAACAGGGCTGATACGCAACGCGATTATCCTTTCAATATCCTTGCGGGACAAGTTGGTCAGCGTAACATAATTACCCTGAAAAAAAGATAATCTGACATCATCATCCTTGTAATAAAGCGATTCTCTCATTGCGGCGGGTAATTGATCTATAAAACAAAAAATACACTTATTAGCACAATGTTTTTCATCATCCATAAGCGGCTTTTCAAATTCTATCCCTAAATCTGCACCTTCAGGTTTCTTTATATTAATCAGCTTGATTTTTTTGTCCGGAGAAATAAATTCAAGTAGCAGTCTGTTATCGTATGAGTAATATTCATAGTCCAAAATATCATTAATCGTATTGCAGTTGATCTTCCGCAATGCATCACCATGATTAATGATTGAACCGGAAACTATACTGTCGGGTCTGACTAGTTTAACGACTGCATTCATATAATACCCTTACCTGAACATAAAAAAAGCGGGGTACATCCCCGCTTTTATTGCGGCACAATTATGAAACTTCACGGCCATTGTATGTTCCGCAAGCTTTGCAAGCTCTGTGCGGCATACGGAGTTCTCCGCATTTGGAGCATTTGGAAAGTCCGGGAGTCTCAAGCTTCCAATGAGATGAACGTCTTTTATTTCTTCTTGCTTTTGAAACCTTACTTTTTGGTACCGCCATTTGTAAACACCTCCCGGTATTAATATTCTTTATTCTTCAAGCAGCTGACCCAGAACTGCAAGCCGCGGGTCAATCTCTTTTTTGCATTTGCACTTATTAATGTTTAAATCTGCTCCGCATTGCTGGCATAAGCCTTTGCAATCTTCGCTGCACAGCAACGTGTCGTCTGTATTTAAGATAAATTCGGTGACTATTATTTCTTCTGCGTCGACCTTGTCTCCCTGAAGGAAGTAACCATCCGGGTTTTCCCCTTCTCCCCCTTCAGTGAGATTCGCCGAAATAACTTTGTGTACGGGATATTCGAACTCTTTAAGACATCTTGCGCAGACACATTCGCAGATTGCATCTGCATTCGCCGAAAACGTCAGTATTCCTGCTGTATTCGTAACGCTTCCCGCTGCTCTCGAGGGCTTTTGTATCCTCTTGATTGAACCGCCTGCCGCCTCCGACATATCGGGCTCGAAATCAAATGATACCTTTCCGCCGGGAACACCAATTATCTCTCTCAGATCGATAATCATAACGACCCCTTACGTATTTATTTTCAGGGTGATGTACACAGCCAAGTGATTATAAGCTATAAACACCCTTGTGTCAAGTTTTTGTTCCCCTTTTATCCACCTTTTTTTTACTCTCTCTTTCAGGCGTATGCTTCCTGCTTGGTTTATCTCTTTAGTTTTTGTGATTTTTGGTACACATTAGGTACGCTTTTAATGTTATAAATATGGAGGTATATTTTGTACCATGATATTGCTTTATTTTGAGAATTTCACTATAAGCGCAATATATATAGAAAAAAACAGATTTTGAAAGGAAGATTGGGAAAGTTATGAAATTAAGCAAAAAAAGAATCAGTATTGTTCTCGTCGTTATGCTTGCAATGGCTCTTTCACTTGTAGTCGCAGCATGCGGTTCTGCAGGAGAAGTTAAGCAGGAAGTTATTGACGAAGCAAAAACACTTGTCGGAGACGCAAAAGCAGAGCTCGCAAAAGTAGAAAATGAAATTGCAAAGCTTGAAGCCGCAGCCGCATCGGAATTTAATACTATTGCAGCCGCAGCAAGAGGCGCTCTCGAAAATGCAGAAACAGCCATCAGGAACGAAACACGCAAAGGTATTGACGATGCAAAGGATGAAGTTGCAAAAGTAAATGCCGAGATTGCAAAACTCAAAGCCGAAGCCGAAAAACTCGAAGGTGAAGCTGCCGACGAAATCCACAAGGTTGTAACAGCACTTGAAGGTAAAGTCAAGGATTTGGAAAACGCACTTAAAAAATAGAATTAATAATACCGAAATAAGAGGCTGTTGCAAAATGAATGTGCAACAGCCTTTGTTTTGAATACATTAGAGCACAAGAGAACCGTCCCCTTGTGCTCTTTGTTCCCCCGGGATGATAAATTCTATTTATTTTTTATCGCGCTTTTTCCTATTCTTTTTATTAAATATATATCTTTCCCCGATAAAACCCAAGGCTGCAATCCCGATAAAGACAAGACTTGCATAAAACATATAAATATATAGTGATGACCTGTTAATAGTTCCTGTTTGAGGAGCTCTTTCTATTTCAATCAGCTCTGCGGTCAGTCTTCCGTTATTTCCGAGCTGCTGCATATCGGTACGTCCCTCTCCGGGTATGTAAGCAAACCTGTTTAATGTTACATGCGGAGCTGTTTCTGTCGGATTTGATGCCTTTGCCACCTCTCTTTCATTCATCCCCGGCCGTCCTGTTTGATAAAACGGGTTAAGCATATGCGGTTGAAAGAAAGACATACTAACATTCATAAGATATTGATTTGTGTAGAAATATACATTATTACCGCTTTTTTTGTGTAAAGCCCTGTATGAGTCGGAAACACCGGTTTTTACCATTTCATCACTTAAGCCCACCTTGTAATTAACACGGACCGGAAGCTTGTTTCCCGTTACACTGCCGGTATCCCTGTCAACCTTGCGCTGCGGTATCAAAACTGCCGGGATATACCAGCGTACCATTTGGTCACCCTTTCGAAGTGTTCTGTTCAAAGGATTACCTGCAGGGTCGTTGTTGAATATTTCTTCAAACAAAGTGTTATTTTCAAGAGCTGTTACTACATGAAACGTTATATACATCAGATCGGTTGCTCCGCCTGTATGTACTGCCGTATTTAATGTACCCCACATCGGATATACTTTTACTTCCGCAACTCCTCTTTCGGGTATTGTTGCAGGTGAACCGTCCGTGTTGTAAAAGCTGCCTGCAAAATCTCTGTTCCCGTAAGCGTAATACCTTATGCAATTGTTTGCGGCAAGACTCCCTGATGCAATATTTGATTCAATAAGCGCTGAAACTCTTTCTTTTTGAATATACCGTATACTGTCATATTCATGGACACCGGGCATGTTTCCATAGTTCATATGGCGGTACAGAATATCTTCATATCTTGTCCTTGCTCCGCCCGTGTTATTAATAATTGCTTCTGCAAATCCGTTTCTGTTAAAAGCGGTATTGTCAAATTCAAATCCGGTGATTCCTTTAAACTCCATGTATTCCCCCAATACATCCGAGAATACCAGATAGCCGTCAAACTCTTCTTCACCGGGTTCGCTTGAAGTAGCTCCCGAGTAACTTTCTCTTTGTAAATCAATCGCAATTGACGCAAACGCATCTCTTAGCGTCTGTAAATCATTTGCAGGGAAAAATGCATCGGCAAATGCAAGCTCATCAAGTGTTAACGCTTCACTGTTATTTATTGTTGCATCCTGCCATATATAATTCGGATAAACAAGCCTGAACTGTGCAAAAAAGCTTAAAGTCCCGGAGGTTATAAAATCACGCAGCTGTTCTCCCATTGATATAATCGGGGCATTGAGCGGAGGGCCTGACGGATAAGGTCCTGCAATTGTATCGCCGTTTGCATCGGGATATGCCAAATCGGCATTACCGTCCGCCGAAACATTTGCCTGATCAAACGGGAGCATTGTTGCCGAAATCAACAGTGGTGCGGGAACATCATTAAGACTTATTGTATAAAAGCCCACAGGTTCATCATTTAAACCGCTGTAATTTAATACGGTCGGATCATGCAAAGGGTTGCTCCCGTAATATCTCTGATATACCAGCCTTTTTCTGTGTGCAGCCGTAAGTACCGTGAGCAGGCTTACGCCTGTTTCCCCGTTGCTTCCGTCACCGTGAGTCTGATTTGTGTCCGTCGGGTCTGCGGTGAATAAATAGTCACTCCATGCCATTGTGGGTTCACCATCGGTCATCAGAATAAAGTTCGGCTTTCTTGTCACCATAAATTGTGTTCCGGCGGGGTCGGTAAAGGGCTCACCTGTAGGTGTCAGTGCAGGAATTGTAAGTTCGTCTGCATTTTCCAGAATACTTGACCCGTACAATATTCCCCGCTGCGTCGGAGTAGAACCTTGAACAAGCACCGAAGTTGTATTTCTGTTTGTGGTATTAACATCGACATAATTATTCGGGCTTCCCGGTCTGTATGTAAAAAAGTCTGCTGCTCCCTGTATCAGCTCGGGACGACCGAGCGGAATTACATACTCGGCTCTTGAAAACCCGCCTGTTCTGCCGCCGTAGGCAGCTACGGCAATCCTGTTTTGAGCGTTAGCATCAAGAAGTATTCCGACCGCTTCATTCAGAGCTTCAACCAGTACGGCAATTCTCGGACGGCCTGCGATACTTTCCATGTACATGCTTCCCGATACATCAATAATAAAAACGGTATCTGTCGGAATAACATAACCGTCGTATAAAGAAAATGATTGACTTAGCGCCGATAATGTAACAATGAAATCGTCCGCTCCCGGGGCTGTGTTGACATTTACACTTTTATCTGTCCAGATTCGCCCGTCGTGCAGCTTTGGTATATCCAGAAAACCCATATTCGCAGGTGCCGATGTGTCGGGGTCAGCTTCTCTGCCGGCATAATCAATACTGTAAAAAAGTGTTGATGCAAGTGATGTAATAAAGGGTGTAGCTACTGACAGCAGCATAATAATTGTTAAAAACAAATATGCCGGTTTTATCAGACGTTTGCTTTTTGAATCTTTTTTGTGCATAGACAATAATCTCACTTTCGGTTTAAATCCTGTGATTGCCCGCCCTCAAGGTGAAGGCGAGCAATGCATAATACCGGTTACCGAGGGGGTCGGTAAGCGATTCAGAGAGGCTAATATTTTCCAAACTCCCCGGAAGCCATTTCATCAGGATAGATTTTTCCGGTTTCAGCCGGCGGCAGGAAGCTGTCCTGCTGAGTTGGAGGAAGGGCATTGACCATGTTGCTGTGTGCCTTCAGTTTAAACTGTGAAATGAGCTCTTCAAGCATGGTTGACTGACTGCTCATTTCCTCCGAAGCTGCTGCACTTTGCTCCGCAGTTGCCGAGTTTTGCTGAACGACTTGAGCAACCTGGTCAATGCCTATATTGATTTGAGATATCCCGAGTGATTGTTCTTCGGACGCTTTTGCGATTTCTGTTATAAGCTCACCGGACTCACTGATACCCGAAACAATTTCTTTTAAGCTTTCGGCTGTTCCTCCCGCTATTTGTGAACCTAGCTCGGCTTTTTCCATGGAATTTTGAATCATATCACCCGTATCCTTTGCCGCCTCGGCACTTTTGGATGCAAGGTTCCGGACTTCTTCGGCAACAACGGCAAACCCTTTACCGTGCTGTCCCGCCCGCGCTGCTTCAACTGCTGCATTAAGAGCGAGTATATTTGTCTGAAATGCTATATCATCAATAGTTTTTATTATCATGCTGATAGACTGGCTTGCTTCGTTTATTTCTTTAACAGCCGTTATCATTTCATCCATTTGGTTGCTGCCTTTTAATGCATTTTGCTTAATTGTTTCGGAAAGCTTTGAAGTCCGGCTTGCAATTTCTGCATTTTCTTTTGTTTTGCTTGCTATTTCGGTAATTGAGCTTGAAAGTTCTTCTATCGATGAGGCCTGTTCTGTTGAGCCTTGTGCAAGAGACTGGGCTCCGTCCGCAACCTGCTTTGCACCTGTAGATACCTGTGCGGTTGATGTTCTGATTCCTCCGAACATATTATTTAAGTTGTCGACAACATGTGAAAGCGATGAACCCATTGTGTCGGCATCCGATAAAAGCTTCACGCTTGCAGTAAGGTCTCCGTTTGCAATTGTTTCAAGCTCTTTTGCAACATAGTTTACATGGTTTATAAACAAGGTAGAATCTGCAATTGTCTGCCCTATTTCATCCTTAATAATTGAAAACGTTTTTAGCTTGCCTGCTTCATCTTCGGTAAGAACTATATCTCCGGTGGTACCTGCTTTTTTCATAAAGGCGGAAAGCACAGCAAGAGGTTTGCTGATAAGCCTTGATATATAAAGTGCAAGAAAAACAGCGGAAGCCAGTGCAATAATAAGTACGCCGATTATTATGTATAAAAGCATGTCTGCTGTGTCTGATGCAGATTGTGCCGCATTTGCAGATGTATCTATTTTCATTGAAAAGCATACATCAAAATTTTCAACAATTTTATTGGTTGCTTCGGTATATTCCCTTAAAATGTGATACAACTCACTTGCCTCAGTTCCGCTTGTTGCCTCTTCATATATCCGCATAAAACCGGCACGGAACTGTTCTTCATAAATAGTCCGCGCTTCTTCAAAAAGCCTTTTTGCTTCGGGTGCCCGAATCGTAAGATAATATGCATCCAATGATGTTTTCATGATTTCATCATATCCGTCTGCATTTTTGCGCGCAGTTTCAATCATCTCGCTGTCGCCGACGGCAGCGCCGATAATCATCTCTCTCATGCCTGCACGCTGACGCTGCAGCATTTCAATTGCCTTGCTCAGATCCGGCATAGGGATTGTCTGCATCTCATACATATCATCAAACGAAGCATTGATTTGCAACATTCCGTATATTCCGACAACACCGACAATAGCGGTCAAGGCGGCAATAATCAAAAAGCTGGTTATCAGTTTTGCCGCTACTTTTAAGTTCTTCATAACCTGTCCTCCCGATAAAAAAAATACCATCGGCATTTATTTTAATGCCGTATGGTATTTTGCACATCGTCCAAATGGACTATTTTATCAATATTTATTATTTATTTTGCTGTTTATTTGAATAAAATCAATGTTATTATTTGATATTAGTTTCGTATTTTATGGATAATAATTAGGACAAATATGGTTCCGGGTTTACCCTTGTTCCGTTTACAGACACTTCAAAGTGGACATGCGGTGCCGTTGCGTTTCCTGTTGAGCCGTTTAGCCCGATTTGCTGACCTCTGGTTACATAGTCACCTCTTTTTACTGAGCTGGAGGTGAGGTGAGCATATAATGTTGTGATACCGTTTCCATGAGAAATCGCTACATAGTTCCCGTAGCTTTGTTGATGAGAAACAGTAATAACTGTTCCCGACTCTGCGGCAACAACACTTGCACCATGCGGCCCGCCTATGTCGAGACCGGAGTGCATTCTTCCGCTTCTTGGTCCGAATCTGCTTAAAATCGGTCCGTTCATCGGCCACATAAATTGCCCGGTTCCGCCTGTCCCGCTGTTATTTTCGTTACCCGGGCTTGCACCGGTTGTGTTTTCACCGGTTGTGTTTTCACCGGTTGTGTTTTCACCGGTTGTGTTATTATTGGCTGTGTTTCCGGTATTTCCCTGCAGTTCTCTTTGACGTTGCAACTCACGTTCACGGCGCTGTCTGTCCAGTGCCTGCTGTCTTCTGAGTGCTGCAACAGCTACATTAATAGCATTTTGAACCCGTTCTTCCTCATCTACAAGAAGGTCATATAATGCCTGTTCTGCTTCAATATCATCTTCAAGCTTAAGAATCATTTCATGCGCTTCTTTAAGCTGTTCATCCAGTTCGATTTTCTTTTCATCAAGCTGTTCTTTTTCTATATCCAGCTCGTCTTTTGTTTCTTCAAGGTCTGCCTTAATAGCTTCGGTTTCAGTTCTTGCAGCTTGGAGGTTTGAATATGTTTTTTCATCGGAACGCATAATGTCAACAATAAAATCCAATCGTGCAAGTAAATCGGAAAAGCTTGTGGAGTCGAAGATTATTTCAAGATATGAAATTATCCCGTTTTCTTCCATGTCACGGACACGGGTTCTGTATTTTTGCAGCTGGGTTTCTTCTCTGCCTTGAGCTAAATGTACTTCATATTCTTTTTCTCTTATAAGTAAATAAAACTGGTCAATAGTTTCATTAATGTTTTCAATTTCAAGACTTGTAAGTAAAATTCGCTCGTCAAGAACTTCTTTTTTGCCTAGTTCGCTTTGAAGTTCAAATCCGGTGGCATCGATTTTTTCCTGAACTTCGGTTTTCCGACGTTCGTATTCTTTCTTTTCCGCTCTGAGCTTGTTGATTTGTGACTGCGACGGATTAATTATTTGAACACCGTTAACAGCAGGCGCTTCATTTAATGTTAAAGCATCTGCAAACCCTGTTATGGTCGGCGTAATTAGAGAAAAAAATATTATCATGGCAAGAGCGGCTGATTTTATCTTAACTAACCGATTTCTGAACATCGCTGATTATTACCTCCGGTTGGCTGTTCGGTAACAAATTTATTGCAATAAAACTTTTACTGCAACATCTTGTTACTATTTTGACATCAATATTCGCTCTAATTATACATAATAATAAATAAAATGCAAGTTTTTAATTTGGATATAACTTGCATTTTACTATAAATTGGCTGTTAAAGTTGTTTATCGGCTTTCACCTATTTGTTATATTAAAGTAGTAATCGAAAATATTTTTTGATATTTTTATGATTGCACCGTTGGAACCGCCTTTTTCAAGGACCACCGAAATTGCAATTTCGGGGTTTTCGGCAGGAGCATATGCGACGAAAACACCATCGATATAATTGTGCTCATCTGTCTGCACTGTTCCTGTTTTTGAAGCGACATTAATTGGATAGTCTCCGAAAACAGACCGTGCCGTGCCGTCTCTGCCTCTTGATGCTGCAGTCATGCCTTCTTGAATGATTTCTATTATATCTCTTTCTTCAATTATATTACGGATGGTTGGTTTGTATGTGATAAGCTCCTGCGAGTTATCAGAACTTTTTACACTTTGCAAAAGAGAAAGTGAATAGAGTGTCCCGCCGTTTGCTATTGTTGCGGCGTAGTTTGCCAGCTGTACAGGTGTAAAGCTGTTATAACCCTTTCCGAATGCCGAAAGCTTAGTATCAACAACATACCATGTGTTATCTCCGGTGACTTCTTCTTTGACAGCCGGAAGTGCCGGATGCCCTTCGTTTTCGGGAATTTCGATACCTGTCGCAACTCCAAGCCCAAACTCATTTGCGGCATCTGCAAGTTTACCGGCTCCGGCTTCTGCACCAAACCAGTCGGCTAATTGCATGAAATAAAAGTCACACGAGCATTCAAGAGCTTGTACAATATCCAGCGGTCCATGCCCGATTCCATGTATATCATAAATCCAGCAGTTTAACACGAATCCGCTGCTTTCATATTTGTCAAATATGCCTGTATCGTCAACCACGTAATCGCGAGGTTTTACACTCGGAAGATTACGAAACCCGGCAAGAGTTGTGACCATATAAAATGTTGAACCGGGTCTGTATAAACCCTGTGTAGTCCTGTTAAGCATTGGATATGTATTATCCGATTGTAAACTTTCCCTGTTCTCGTCAAAACTTGTCAGGTCAAAAGTCGGATATGAAGCGGCGGCAAGTATCTCTCCGGTATTGGCATCAACTACAACAACAGCTCCGCCGGGTATAAGCTCCGAGTCATCATGCCCAAGACTCTTACGCTCACGGTTTATACTTTCGATTTGTTCACGCAATGCATTTTCATCTGCTTCTTGCAATTTAATGTCAAGCGTCAGGTACACATGCTGACCCGGAACCGGTTCATCGGTCACTTCAGAATCCAAGACTGTTCCATCTTCAGACACCTCAGCAATTTGCTTCCCTTCTGTGCCGCGTAGTATTTCATCAAAAGAGAGTTCTGCTCCCTCATTCCCCAGTATATGCGAGGCGTATTCTGTGTGATATTCACGGATATAAGAGTTATCAATACTTGATAACCGGCTTGATACCAAAAGTATGCCGTTACGGTCATAAATGTTCCCGCGCGCTGCCGGCACAGTGAGTACATGCGCTTGGTCCTGCAGTGAGTTTAGTTCGTCATTTGTACCTTGCTGTTGCAATAACAGGAAAAATAACGATCCGATTAATGCTATGATGATAAAAGACGATAAGGTGTATTTAAAAAACACACGCATATTATAGCTTCGTTGCTTTTGATATATAAGCTTATCCATTCTCGCATCAAATTCCCCGCTGAATGTTACAGGGGCCGATGCAACTAAATCGTTTAACTCGTATTCTTTCAGAGCACGGGTTAATTTTAAATCATTGGATAATTTCATTTTGAATCACCTCTCATTTCAACGCTTCACGTAAAAATACTCTTGCCCTGTTCAGACGGCTCCGAACCGTTCCCTGCTTGATGCCAAGCAGCTTCGCAGTTTCTGCGGTGCCAAAACCATATCGCAGACGCAACAGTACAACGTTGCGGTGTCCCTCTTCCAGCATGTTGATTGCAGCTGTTATATCCATACCGAGAATTACCTCACATGAGACTGCCTGCATGGTTTCCGCCAACTCAACCGTTTCTTTTCTGTCACGCAGCATGTTAAGAGCTACGTTTTTAACAATGGTCAGACATAAATAGCGCCGTTCATCGGAGGGCATGCTTTTAATACGTCCTATATGCCGTGCTATCCTGATAAATGCATCATGTACAGCATCCTCGGCCAATTGTTGATCGCCAAGAATACCAAGTGCTCTTTGAAGCATCACAGTCCGGTTTTCACGATATAACTGTTCCAGCATATTTTCACCTTTCATTTTAATGGAGAATCATAACCCTCTACACTATAAACCCGCCGGCAATGTGTTTTGTTCCATTTAATTTAAATTTATTTAAAATATATCTCATAATTAATCACAATGCAAAACCGCACCACTGCGGTACGGTTCTGATAAACATTAATTCTCCTGTCACTCATGTTGATACTATGCTTTATTATCACCCTAACAAGCCACTATCGCTTCGATTTCTATTTCTGCATTTTTGGGGAGAGCCGAGACTGCTATGCATGAACGTGCAGGTGGTATTCCGGGGAAGAATTCTGTGTATGCTGTATTTACTTCTGCAAAGTCATTCATATCGGTTAGAAATACCGTAAGCTTTACCGCATTTTGAATGGTTGTCCCCGCCTCATGAGCTATTGCATCAAGGTTTTGCAGGCAGCACTTTGTCTGTTCTCCGATTGTTTCCGGAAACTCCCCTGTCTTCATATCAATCGGTAACTGTCCGGAAATAAAAAGCAAACCGCCAACCTTAATCCCCTGGGAATAAGGACCCACCGCCGCCGGAGCATCTTCCGTAAGTATTTGTTCTCTTTCAGACATATTTATACCTCCCAATATCTATGTAATAACAATAATTGCAGTATATCATAATGACTGCTGTTATAAAACCATAATGGACAGAAGTTCAATATAATGCTATATTTTCTGATATAGTATGAAAAAACCAGATTTGTGTGTTCTTTATATTTTGGGAGGTAATTGTTGGAATTATTAGAAGAAATGAGTGCCTTTTTTAATGAACGCTCACTTGACTACAACAAAGTTCATCTTGAGCATGTTGGTGGAATCGAATCGAAAAACATAATAGCTTCATTTCTGCCTGACTATACAAGAACTATAATAGATTTTGGTATTGGTACAGGTCTTGAACTTGAAGAGATATTTAAACGCTTTCCGAACGTTGAAGTAACCGGGTTGGATATTGCTGATAATATGTTAAAAATTCTCAGGGAAACATATCGCGGTAAAAATATTACACTACATTGCGAAAGTTATTTGGATTATGACTTTGGTATTGACCTTTATGATGCCGCATTATCTGTAATGACATTACATCATTACTCACATGATGTTAAAATCGAGTTGTACCGTAGAATATATAATTGTTTAAAAACTGATGGTCTTTATATTGAAAATGATTACATGTTATCTGAGGAAAAAAATGGAAACGCACAAGAGCTGGAGGAGTTCTATTTCTCTGAATATGAACGCTTGAAATCCGAGCAGGGTATCATTGACGATAATGAATACCACTACGATACGCCTTGTACTGTATCAAATCAAATAAAAATGCTCTTGGCAGCAGGTTTTAAAGATGTAAAAGAAGTGTGGCGCAACAATGGAAATTCAGTTATGCTTGTAGCTAATAAGTAAACTAAAGGTACTGTATGTAATATGAAACCTGTAAAAATTACTGTAGATATGGCCATGTTGGTATTTATTGTCCTATCATTGTTACGATGGGACGGTGACCCGACTTTTCATATAACTGTAGGAAGTATTTTTTCAATACTATTCATAGTGCATTTTATATTAAACTTTCGACCATTTATAAAAATGGCAGAGAAGTTTGGGAAGCTTAAAATACAAATAAAGCTTCAATATATAGTTGATGTTCTTTTAATTTTAATATGGACCATTGTCTTCGCAGCCGGAATCATAGCTGCATTTAATTACCTCAGTACAGGTTCATTTTCACATGGGCTTGGAAGACTTCACGGTGTACTCGGCCGTATAGGCTGCGGATTTATCGGGATACATATAATTCAACACATAAAGCAGATTCTTTCATATTTTAAGGTAAAAAAGTAAAAGCGTTTTCTGTAAAATTAAAGACTAGCAAAACTTTGTGAGTTGAAGTAGCATCATAAAGCGAGCAACTTCTTAAAATCATGTTGTTTATGAAATTTATATAATGCACAGTATAAAATAACAACTATCATAGTAATGTCAAGGCATAATTGAAATAAAAAAAGTACAGTATAAGCATTTATATATTAATAGTTGAAAATTGCCTTGCTTCTTGATAAGACAGATTTTCTGATGTATGATGACGCTTGTCAAGGTGTTTATCAAGATTATTTTTCAAACGAAGAGGGGATGTAGCAAAACTACATCCTCTTTTTCACGCCCTCGCATAGCCTCGCTTGCGAGGCATTGGCGACACCCGATGCCCACCCGACCAGAAAACAAGGTTTTCTGTGGATAAAACCGGGCA
>Ga0123356_10000141_pt1 | contig 81679 bp, 69 predicted proteins | sample TergutEmb28metaG_2_FD_92546 | JGI IMG/M metagenome (GOLD analysis project Ga0123356, IMG submission 92546) | Embiratermes neotenicus P3 segment gut microbial communities from Petit-Saut dam, French Guiana - Emb289 P3 | ecosystem: Host-associated > Arthropoda: Insects > Digestive system > Gut ...
GGAATCTCCAGGTAGTCTACCCAAAAATCACTAAAGGTTTTGCGAATGGAATCAATTTTTCCAAGCGTTAACAATCCGCCATAAGTTAAGGAGCCGTTTTTTGTAATGCCAAATTTTTCACAAAAATCTTCATTGGATAAATCGTTGTAAATTAATTGAGGGTTCTGATTTTTTACTCTGTTTCTAAATGTATTCAATGATCCTGTGTTTATTTCGCTTATTCCTAAACCTTCAACAATTAACTCTGAACGAATACCAAATGACTGATCCCGCAGCAGTGCATTTATTTCAGAATCTGTAGCTCGATAATCACCGCTTGCAGTACGTATGAAAGTATTCTGAAGTGAATTATAAAAAACAGGCTTCTGTTTAGAAGATGGAATGTAAAAGGCCAGAATAGATTTATTATTTATTTTGTATATTTTACATTCTGGGTTTATTATTACATTAAACTTATTTTTATTACGTAATACATTTGTAAAATCCTGTTCTATTTTTGATGGATTTTCTACACCGCATATTTCAAAATTATTTGCGTTTTGTTTTACTCCTAAAACAATCCAGCCGCCTGACGCATTGGAAAATGCGGAAACTGTTTCCCATATATTTTTTGGAAGCTCAGAATGAGCTTCCTTTACTTCAAAGTCGTCCCATTCGATATCGGTTAATCTGTTTAATAGATCTTGTTTATTCATTATTAACTTTCCAGTATCCGCCCTTATCTGGTCCAATGCGTTCAAGCAGACCTTCAGATTTAAGAAGGCGAATATTCTTTTCAACACCTTTTACCGACAAGCCAATCATCGTTGCCATTTCATTTTGTGTTATATACACATTGTCTTTTATTAACTCTAATATTTTCTCCCTACCTTTCTCCCTACCTTTCTCCCTACCTTTCTCCCTACCTTTCTCCCTACCTTTCTCCCTACCTTTCTCCACAGTTTCAGGATTATTTTCTGTCCCCTTTTCCTGCAAATTGCCAAATGAATAATTATCATCCAGAGGAACAATAATCCTAAAAATATCACCGTCAATTAATTCCGGTTCTTTCCCGGAATATCTTAATCCATAATGATAAAGATTCCTTACTCCGGAACCAAGTTCATCCGCCAATCCGATATTACGGAAAAAAGAAGCAATAATTGGGTTTTTAGGATTTGGCTCAAAATTTTCAAGCGTCATTACACCGTCTTTTACAGCGCGGTTTGCGTTTTCCACAAACATTTTATCTTTTTCAATAATAAATTTTGAAATATAAGTACTTGTAAATTCTCTATGAATTAGTGTATTTACAAGCATTTCTCTTGTAATAATCTCACGCAAACTAACTCTAACATCACCTTCTAAATAAAATTTATCCCATAAATGTTTGCGGCTAAACTCCATTAGTAAATCATAACTATTAATAAGATTTGTTGTTACAATTAAACGATCATCATATCGAGAAAGATTAACTTTTCTTAAAATAGCGTCTGTACGATATGCCGGCAAAATGGATTGTATAATATCGTCTTTACCAAGCAAAAGTATTGCCGCAAGATTGTATCCCTTTTTTCCGGTTTCTCTGTCCTCAACATATAATCTGGCGCTTTCAAGCAATTCGTTATCATTTAATTTTTTCCATGCATGATTTGAATCCCGATTTAACGCCATTTGACGAATTCGCGGCAGCATATCAAAACTCAAATCGGTTTTCTTAATAAATGGATATACTTTTCTCTCTGTAAATATATTCTGCTTACGAATATACATTGCAGCAATTTGATTAGTTGCAGTAACTTTAACATCCGCATCATTTACGCGATCGTAAATAACTTTTTTAAAACTATGAACTTCTGACGAGGGCGGTACATGAATATGTATGATAAATTTATTATTATATTTTAATATTTCAGGAGCAAGATATACAGTAGGTAATAATAATTCCGGATTACTTATTGTTGAAATAAAATTCTTTACTAGATTAGGTATCGCCTTCTGCGGGATACCTGCTGCATTGCAATTATCATCAATACCTAAAAAAATATCTCCGCCGTATCGGTTTAAAAAAGAGCATACTGTTTTGTATGTTTCTATGCTAATCCCGCCTTCACAAAGCTTGAATTCAATTGCAATATTTTCACCAAGAAGTAAAGCGTTTTCTATTTTTTTATCTATCATTGTAATTAATATTTCATTTAAAAAATAAATATATTATATAAATCAACGTTTTAATTTTTTTTATATATTTTTGAATAATATTTAGCTTTACACTATCAATAATAGTTTTTTTATTATTTTCAAAATCACGTATTTCTATACCATCTATAGCTGAAGAAAATAGATCATCATTATTAGTAATAACAGGAATATTCAACATTCTTAAATTTATATATTTTCTAAAATAATACCATGCATCAGATACAAGATATACTTTTGGATAAATATTACATAAAGTTTTTGCAGCTTCTAAATCAATATAATATCCCCAAGTTAAACATGGAGATATTCGAGGTTGACCTATAAAAAAATCATTATTAAGTTTTATTATATGCCATGGCGTAAAGCGACCAACCTTTACGTTATCTTCATTTTGTTCTCTCCAGAAGCATTTTTCAAGTTTAACTATTAGTTTATTAATTTTTATATTTTCTAATTTTTCCAAAATATTAAAAAAATCAGGCTTAATTGTAACATCATCTTCAAATATTACTGCGCGTTCTATGTTTTCTTCTACCATTTTCTTCCAAATGAATTTATGGCTTAAAGAACAACCAATTTCGCCAAGTGATAATTCTTTGTATGTCTTTATCGCTTTTTCCTTATCGTAATAATAATTTAACTCGTGATTTGTTAAGTTTCTTCCGTCAACCGCATTAAAATATTCATATGTTATGTTATTAAAATTATTAAATTGTAATTTTATAAATTCTCTTCTATCTGCATTTTTTAATAAATTTATTATGAATATTTTCATTTTAACAACCTATTTTAGAATGCTTTTTCATGTATTTTTTTTATTGTTTTATTTATAATATATTTATATAATGTTTTTAATGAATAATTATCTATATTTTTTGTCTCAAGATAATTTACTTTTTTTTGTAAATTTATAATATAATCATCATATTCATATTTTTTATAAAAATTCCACCTTTCTATTATATATTTATGATCATTATCAGAACACCAACTTCCGTCAAAATGATGAATTGAACGCGTGTTATCTGTAATGTTTATTAATCCGGTCTCAAATGATTTTGGTGAAAAATATTCCACAGGATATAATTTTACTCCTGCAATATCTTGAATTACATTATCATCTTTTTTTCCATATTTTTTAAGTATTTTGCTAACTATAGTTCCTATAACTGTTAAATCATAAGATCCATTTTTTTTAATGAAGCATTTTTTATTATAATATTTTATTATTTCTAATAATATTGGATTTTGTTTATTTGTTCCGATACCCAATCCAGGATTTATAAATCCAATGTCTTCAAAACCCATGAATGAACTATTGTTTAATATATCACCGAATTCTTTTATTACCTCAACATCAGTATCAAAATATATTCCACCATATTCATATAAAATATCAAAACGAGCATAATCACTAACAAACGCATACTTTTTTACACTATAAGCCTCTTTTGTGTAAACAACTTTATTAACATTATAATTTGATTCATTCCACTCTTTAATTTCGAAATCAGGGAAATATTTTTTCCAGCTTTCTATGCATTTTTTTGCAGTTTTCGGCATAGGGTTTCCGCCAAACCAACAGTAATGAATAAATTTTGGTATTGACACATTGTACTCCAATTTTAGAAAATTATACTAATATATTATACTTTTTTTTCAATATTTATATAACAATACAGAAATACTGCTAATATAATTATAAAAGTATTGTTCTCATTAAACATATAATGTTATCACTAATAGTATTCCAATTTAATCTTTTTTCATATTCAACAAATGAAGAAAAACATAATTTTTTATATTCATTAAAATCAGATAACATTGTTTGAATATATTTTGCATAAACTTCACCGCGATCAGACAATTCAAAAAGCTTCCCGTTTAATCCATCAAATACAGCGGTTGGCACTCCGCCTGTATTAGTTGCAAGACTTGGAAGTCCAAAACTTGATGCTTCACTCCAAACTACTCCAAAGCATTCTGCTCTTGTAGGTAATATAAAAAAATGCGATCTTTTAAATAAATTATCTAATAATTCATTGCCAACTTCTGTTGATTTCGAAATGAAACCATGATTTGTGACATAATCTGGTAATTCAACTGGACAACTTCTTATTCCAACAATATCCAAATGAACATTAATACCCTTATTATGAAGAACATCCGCTGTTTCTAAAGCGATAGCAGCACCTTTTCTTTCCCATTCAACTCCAATAAATAATAAATTACATTCGTTCTCTTTTTTATTTTCTATTATTTTTTCGATATCTATTATTTTTCTATTACATTCAATGTTTGCGCCAAAAGGAACAACTTTTATCTTGTCAGGATCACAGTTGTAATATTTTATTGCGCCATCTTTTGCCCAATCAGAAGTAAATAATGCTTTATCACAATTGTCTAGAGCATTTTTTTCCAGAGTATTTAAATATTTCTTTATTCTGTTTGATAAATTTGTACAAGATTTGTAATATTCAAATTTCCCGGCAAAAACACTGTCTGCAAATAATATTTTAGGTATTTCAGTTTTTAAATAAGCAATAACTTCAGATGTTATACCAAAAATAATATCTGTGTCTTTTGTAAGTTGCTTTTTAATTAAGCATGATAAGTATTTTAACGTTATTGGGAAAACACCATAATAATGTTCTTTTTTAAATAATTTTCTTGTTATTTTTGCATATAATCTTTCAAGTTTAATCATGATTCTATTTCTTTTTTCGTCAAGATTATCTATAAAATATAATTCAATGTCTTTCTTTTTTAATGCTTTAGAAATACTATAAACTGAACCGCTCCATGCATGAATATCATAAATACTTTGTCTGGAAACAAACGCAATTTTCATATTTTTTTTATTATTCTAGAACGCTTCCGTTTTCAATAACAATACGACGTTTACAACGATCTACGGTACTTAAACGATGCGCAATAACTATCAGAGTTTTATTCTCGCTAATTTTATATATCTCATCCATAATTTTACCTTCTGTATCATTATCAAGAGAAGAAGTGGCTTCATCAAGAACAAGTACATCAGGATTTGTGTAAAGCGCACGTGCTATGCCTATGCGTTGTTTTTGACCTCCGGAAAGCTGAATGCCCCCTTCGCCTACCAAAGTTTCAAGTCCGTTGCTTTTTTTTAGGAAATCCCAAATATTTGCCATTTTTAATGATTTAATTAGTCGTTCTTCATCGTATTCAGCAGAAAAGGTAACATTATCTGCAACTGTTCCGTCAAACAAATATATGCTCTGCGGAATATAACCTATTTTTTTTCTCCATGAACGTATGTTTTCATTCGTTATTTTTTCATCGTCAATATATAGTGAACCGTAATTAGGCTTATGAATACCTATCAATAAATCTACAAGCGTTGATTTTCCAGAACCTGATTCTCCTGTTATGGCAATGCTTTCACCTTTTTTTATTACCATCCCTGCATTCTTAATTACATCATTTCCTGTATTATATTTAAAATTTATACTATCAATTCTAATTGATTTTTCAAAGTCTATTTCAATATCTCCTTCTTTTTCAATTTCTTGATTTATTGCTTTATTAACAGATACTAATGCATTATTATTAAAAGAAATATCATTAACATATCTTAACAATCTGGTAATTGCAGGGAGCATTCTATATAATGCAAGCGCATACATACTTATAATAGGAATAATCATTTCCGGAGTTCTTGTTCTCCATGTTATAAATACAACTATTCCTATTAATAATGAGAATCCAAAACTTTCAAGAAAATTTCTAGGAAGTACACCAAGCGTTTCACTTATAACACTTGCACGAGCTACAACTTTTGCAGAGGTTTCATAGTTGTTAAAGAAATTATTTTCATTTCCGCGTAATTTAACAAATTTAAAATTATAAAATGCTTCATGTAAAATACGATATTGTTTCATTCCTGCCTCAGATGTTTTTACACCTTGTTTATTTACAATTTTTACCATGAATTTTAAAACAATAAAAACAATTATTGCCAAAATTGCCGTTAATACTAATGACATTTTCCAATTTACAATTATTAAAAGACTATAAAGCGTAATAATAGTAAATAATTCAGAAAATATATGCAAAAAACTCAGTAAAAGACGACCAACCCTTGTTGTTTCAACATTTAATAAATGAATCATATCACCAGAATTTTTCTGCAAGAAATCTTTATAAGGAATAGTACAGAATATTTTAAATATTTTTAAAGATATATATTTAAAAATACCAAAAGCATATTTATTTAAAAAATAAGTATAAAAAACATGATATATTGAACGAAATATATAAAACATAATTATTGCGGCACCAAATGTAATTATAAATGAATATTTATCGGTAAACCTAAAAAAATCATAAGCAATTTTATAATAACCTTCATCCAGCACCGCAGGATTGGAAGCAACTGTAATAAAAGGCATAATTGCAGAGATACCAACAGTTTCTATTATTGATAACGCAATTGAAAGGAATATTAATATTAAAAAAAAGATTTTATGTCTTTTTGCCAATAATTTATTTAGTTTCTTTGCGATATCAAAAAGGTCGGATATTTTCATTATTTAATCCTTCTTAATACAAACTCATCAAACCATTGCGGAACCGTATCTGTTAAATAAATATCGTCGCCGTTTTTTTCCATAAAATATTTAAAAGAATTATTGGATTTTTCACTTGAATTGTCAAAGAAGAATGCCTTGTCGGATAATTTTAAAACAGAATATATATTGTTTAAACTTCTGCTGTAACGTTCTGTTATTTTATTTTCCGGAACATCGTGTCCGCCTGTTTTTACCCTGTTTTTGATACGATGTAAATTAATAAGAGGATCTGATGTATTTATAAAATAAAGATATATTTTAAACTTTGCTTTTTTAGCAATCTCAAGTTCCTTTATTTTTGTCTCATGGGAAAAAACAGATTCAAATGAAAATGATGAATTAGATTGGATCATTTTGTAGCGAAGAAAATCAGCGAGGGCAGCTGCAAGGTAACTGTCATTAAAAGAAGGGTCTTTTAATGATAATCTGCTGCCGTTTAGAAGCAATAGATCTGAAATATTATAACTTACAAGTGTTTGAAACGGTGACAGTTTTAAATAATTGATTAATTCTTTAAAAGAAAAAGAAATTGGCCAATTTTCCAGATTTAATGATACAGATAAATCTTTTAAAATTAAATCAGGATTTATATGATAATATGGATTAAACGCTTTAATCTGATTTAAATAATTATATAAAGTGGATTTGCCGGAGCCATTCGGACCTGCGAATACTCTAATTCTTTTTGTTCTTTCGCTCATTATATTTTATAAATCCGCTGTGTTGTTTTTACGTCTGGTTTAATTTTGCCCAGTATTTCTTTTTTTCCATCAGAATATTCTTTTACGATATCTTCGTTATCAACATAGGTTACAGGGAGCCCTTTTTCTTTTGCTTCTTTAATTGCAAATAAACCTGCTTCCGCGCACATTTGCTGGAATACTTCGTATTTTTCTGTGCCGATTATTTGCACATCTTCATTAAATTTTCTTGAATTATTCATTCAAAGCATCCTTATCCAATACCAAAATAATTTAAACCGGCAGATGTTACTTCTTTGGGTTTGTAGATATTGCGCAAGTCTATAAAGTTTAATGATGCAAGGTTTTCTTTTATTTTAGCCAAATCTAAATTTCTAAACTGATTCCAGGGCGTAGCGATAACAAGAGCGTCTGCGTTTTTTGCGCAGTCGTATTCATCTTTTGCAAAGTAAATTGGTTTTATTACGTTTAACAAGCGCCATTTTGCTTCTGTCATTGCGGCAGGATCGTAAACACGAAGTTTTGCGCCGTTAAGATCCAGATATTCGCAGATTGTAATAGACGGCGACTCGCGCATATCATCGGTATTTTGCTTAAAGGCAAGCCCAAGCACGGCGATTGTTTTTCCGGAAAGTGAGCCAAGTATTTTTTCAATTTTTTTTGCGGCGCGCAGCTTTTGTTTTTCGTTGGTTTCTATTGTTGTTTCTACAATGTTAAGCGTTTCATCATTTTCTTTTGCAATTTTAACAATCGCTCTTGTGTCTTTTGGAAAACAGGAGCCGCCGTAACCGGGTCCGGGATGCAGAAACTTGCTTCCTATTCTGCCGTCCTTGCCGACTGCTTTCGCAACATCACGGATATCTGCGCCTGTTTTTTCGCAAAGATTAGCGATTTCGTTTATGAACGTGATTTTTACCGCGAGAAAAGCATTGGAAGCGTATTTAATCATTTCCGCAGATTCAAGATTGGTTTCTATAAACGGAGTTTCATTCAAATATAGCGGACGATAAACATCTTTCATTATATCGCGTGCCTGAGCGCTTTCGCAGCCTATTACAACACGATCCGGATGAGTAAAATCATAAACTGCAGTTCCTTCCCTTAAAAATTCAGGATTTGAAACAACATCAAATTCTATTTTTTTATTGCGTTTTTGCAGCTCTTCATTTATCCAGTTCTGTACTTTTTTTCCGGTTCCGACAGGAACAGTGCTTTTGTTTACTATAACGGTATATTTATTTATCAGTTTTCCTATCTGACGCGCCGCTTCCTCTACAAAAACAAGATCAGCAGAACCGTCATCCATAGGAGGTGTGCCGACTGCTATAAAAATAATATTGCTTTCTTTAACAGCCAAAGATAAATCTGTAGTAAAAGACAAGCGTCCGTCATTAATATTGCGCCTTATAACTGTATCAAGCCCGGGTTCAAAAATCGGAACTATACATTTTTTAAAAGATTTTATTTTTTCTTCATTGGTGTCCACACAGATTACATGATTGCCGAAATCAGCAAGGCATGCTCCAGAAACGGAGCCGACATAACCTGTTCCAATTACTGTTATTTTTGCCACTTATAAATCCTAATAATGAAGTTCTGTGCCTATAAATAATTCCATGGGAGTTCTTTTTGAAATATCAGAAAAATTCCATGCAATTGATATTCTTAAAAATAAGCTTCTGAAGAAATCCGGGAAAATAATCATTTCCATACCTGCGGATAAAAGCAGGTTTTCTTTTCCAAAAGACGCCGGTTTTTGCGGGTCCTGATAAAAAGCCATATCTATTATTGGGCTTAAGTGAAGATCAAAATCCAGTATGCGAACTTTTCTGTTGTTAAACCATTGAGAAGGCCTGATCCTTAGGGCTCTTACAGGCAGATCCAGATTTAAAGAAATCATATAATCTGCGGAAACTTCTTTATTTAAAATTCCGCGCATTACATCCGCCGCGCTGTCATTGCTGCCGTTAAACCAATGCCGGTAAGACAAACGCGCTGAAAATCCGAAAATATCAAAAAAAGTCAGGTGCCCTCTGGCATATATACCTATATCAGATGATAATGGCTCTTCGTTTTTTCTTAAACTATAAAAATTATAGCTAAATGAATTATATGCTCCTACGGCAAGTCCTCTTTTAAAATTGCCAAGCCAGTCAATACGTCCGAATTCCAGAGTATGAGAAAATCCCAAAAAAGGCCCCTTTTTATTTTCAACCAACGGCCATGTTGGAAATTCATGATTAAATGTAGCGTATAATCTGGGCGTATAAGTCAGCTCTCCGAACGGACCAACTTCAAGGCTTGTTGGAATTTTCCATCTTATAAACGGACGGCTGGACATATATAGTCCTTCCTGAAAATCCTTGCCGTATTGAATTTTGTCAGCATCCGAAAGTTCTTCGTTAACAATAAAATGTTCATCAAAACCAATGGTAAATGTTGTTGTTTTAAACGGAAGTTCTACAGATAATCCTGTTATATTTCTGTAATACCATTCTTTTCCCATATCAGGACGGTAAAAAACATCATGATCAAAATTTATATTCCAGTTAATTCCAAAAAGCCTGATTGGAATATCTGAGTCAAGCATAAAGTTAAAAGAATTTCTGCCGTGCTCATCGTGCCTGTAACCGATATCAAGTCTTAAAGCGCTCATTGTGCCCAAAAAATTATAATCGCGCGCTTTTATTGTAATATCAAAACCTGAATTGGAACTGTATTGAGGACGCGGTATCGCTACAATATTCCAGGTATCTTTTACATGTATAACCAAATCTACAGGATATTTTCCGTCTTCTCTTGTTTCGCCTATTGTATAATCAATACTTACGCTGTCTAAAACTCTTTCGTTGTATAACAGCTGAGTTTTATTGCTGATATATTTTTCAAGATTTTCAAATCCTTTTATTTCTTCGCCGGAAATAAAATCTGCTTTGTTAATTAATGCATAAGGACGCGTTAAACCGCTGATATTAAAAACAAATGAAGAAATTACATATATGTTTTCTGATAAATCATTTTCTGTTATTTCTTCCTGTTCTTCCTGTGAATAAACAGGAAAACATAATGACACTATTAATATTATTAAAATAAATGCTTTTAAATTCATACTGGAAATACCGCCAAAAATAATTTATGACAAAAAAAACCGGTTCCGGCAAAAAACCGGAAAAAAAACGGGGAAAATAAAACCTATTCAACCAAAAAAAAGGTTAAATGGACACAGGACGGACAGGCGGCCGAAACACGCTCTGTAATCATGCGATTTTCATTAGAATCAAGGAAATTATAGCAAAATTTGGTATATATTACAAGGTGTCTGACAAGTTATAGACATTCTCTTCTATGCTGTTTAAAAGGGCATTTTTGGAGAATTCCGATACTTCCTGCTTTCCGGAAAGGAAATCTCTCCAGTTTTCGACAAAATCATAGGCTGTTTTGCGGTTTAAAGGCAGGTATTTACCGTTTAAGATGGCTTCGCTGTCTTTATTTCTCATAATTGAACTGCTTTTGTATACTACCCTGATTTCTGACAGGATGTTTTTTTGGGTTTTTACCAGAAATATAAAAGATTCGCTGGAAAAAATGCCGTCTCCGTAGAATTTTTTATAAATTGAATAATCCCATGGATGCAAAGGCAGCCTTATTCGTGTTAAAAGTTCCTGATTTTCGATAACGGTATCCTTTTCTGCGGAATGAAAGCGTGCCGCGGAAACCCATCTGGTATTTTGCTCATTTCGCAGTTCATATTGCGCTTCCAGAGCAATAAGGGGTGCCGGCATATCCGATTTTCCTGTGCTGCAAATATTTCCGCCGATAGTCGCTATATTTCTTAATTGTACGCCGGCAATGTTTTCTATGCATCTGCAAAGGACACCCGGAACTATTTTTCCAAGGCGCAAAAGCCTGTTCAATTTTACCATCGCGCCTATTTCAAGATAATGTTCCGTTCGTGTGATGCTGTGCATTTCCTCGATTTTATCAAGGCAAAGGAAAACAGGAGGCAGATTAAGGATATTATGTTCCTGTCTTCCAATCAGGTTTGTTCCTCCGGCGTAGGGAACTGCCGCGGGAAAACGGTTCCAGTCAGAAAAAAGTTCGCTAAAGGAAGAAGGGAAAAACACATGGTTAAGAGGCGCGTCCATGCAGCCTCCTTTGCCTTAAACCGGCAATAGCATCAATTGCGCTTACAAGTCTTTGAATGTTTGTACAACGGCACTTTATTCCGGAAAAACCCATAAGTATTTCTTCTTTGGAGGGAGAGGGGTTTTTGTCAAGAAGCGCCTCTGTGCATAAAACTTTCCCGGCTTCGCAATATCCGCAATTTCCCAAATGTTTATCCGCAAAAGTATTAATAATTTCCTGATACTCAATTGTTTGGGAAAAACCTTCGATTGTGATTATTTCGCTGCCCTTTATTTTAAACGCAGGTATAAGGCACGCAGGGCTTACATTTCCGTTAAATATAACTGAACAGGCTCCGCATTGCCCCGTAAGACAACCTGGTTTAGAACCGAATAAACCAAAGCTTCCGCGCAGAATATCGATTAGCCTGACGCCTGCCTCTGTGCGAAAAACAACATCTTCACCGTTTAAAATAAAATTTATTGTCATTTTACCGCCTGATTTTGCTTATGATCATTTCTAATTCTAACCATTTCCCAAATATCATTTTTTTTAAGAGGGATAGATTTATAACAATGATCCATTGCCTGTGAAACAGCCTGCAGAAAAGCCGCGGGAATACAATTAAAGGGGAGCTCCCCAATCCCTTTAGCCTCGGATGTATCCGATAAAAGAAATTCTATTTTGACAGGAGGCATATCAAGGGGAGAGAAAAAATTAAAATTATTGTATTGTTTTCTTGGCAATATCCCGTTTACATATTCAATATTTTCTGCAAAAGCCCATCCCAAAGCCTGTGTTACATTTCGCATAAGGCTTCTTTTTGCCCTGTGTTTGGAAATAATTTTGCCGCCGTCTACGGCAAGCCATATCCCGCGTATTTTGGGAAGACATTCAACAAGATCGACGGTTACTTCAACAACGGCGGCGGCGAGGGCGGGTTTTGTAAAGCCGCTTACATCCATAACTTTAAAACTTTTGTCACGGAAAAAACCTTCCTGAGGTCTTACAGAACGCTTTACTGTAATTGGAAGCGGGTCGTGAAAACGCTGTTTGCGGATAGCAAGGCAGCATCTTTCTACCAGTTTTGTTATAACCGTTATGTTTCTTGAAGCGCAGGAAGGACCGCTGTCGGGGGCTGCGGCTGAAACAATGCGAACCATTTCCGGCTGTATCGACATTGTTTCTGACGCTATTTTTTGCCATATTTTCTGGTAATCTTCCGGGCTTGTAATATTGGATTTTATTTCCAGAATGCTTTCTTTTGTAAGCGTTACTTCTACACTGTATGAACCTTTATCATCCGAATAGTAGAGAAGACCATTGCCCTGAAAACCAGCCGCAATCCCTATCCCCCGCGGATTCTCTCCCTTTTCTGCCGGGGTGCCCCAAGTTCTGCTCTTTCTTAACAGCTCAAAAGATGACCACTTGCGGTAATAATCACTCATTTTTGTAACAGCCTCAAACAGCTCATTGTCGCAATTGTTGTTTTTAACTGTTTGCTGTAAAGGTAAAATCGCTCTTTTATCAGCATTGTTCGCGCGAAAACAAGCAGGGTCAATTTCATAAACATCTGCTATTTGAGAAATATGCCTTTCTATCGCAAACAACCCCTGAGCCAGGCCAAACCCGGTAAATGGCCCCTGAACGGGAATATTTGTCCGGTTTGCCCTCGCTGTCAGTTTTAAATTCTTAAAATTATATAAACCCAAGCTTCCAAGGCACATTTGATCCAATATTTCCTTTTCGTTAACCCCGTATGCGCCAAGGTTAACAGAAATATCGATTTTAGAAGATGTAATATTACCTTTTTCGTCAATAAAACTGGCAATTTCTATATCAGAGCCGCACCTTTTTGGGGTGTAAAAAAAATCTTCTTCTCTGGTTAATATCAGGCGAACAGGTTTGTTTGTAATAAATGTACCCAATGCGGCAAGACAGGAGATAAGCGACGGATACCATAATTTTCCGTCCATATGCAGATTAATGGCAGTAGGTTCAACCAATACAACAGAAGGATTTAGACCCAGCGCTATAGAAACGGATCTTTTTACATGATTTGCCCATTGAGTTGAAGTTCTTACTACAAGATTTTTTTTATCATCCCAAAATGAAACAGCTCCTGCAGGTTCCGCATACCAGTGTTCCTGAATACCTGTTATAAAATTACCTTTAACGATTCTGGAATTTTCTGATAATTCATCTGCCGGGCTGCCAATGATAATCTGACGTTCTGCAAGGGGTGTGTAACCATCATCATTGCCGCAGGAAAAAACAGGGGGCTCTTCATCGGCTATTACCATACATCTGTCAATAATATCTTCCAGTTTTGTTTTGTCATTCCCCAAGAGCAGTGCCGCAGGCTCGCCTATGTAGGACAGTTTTTCATCCGCCAGTATGGGTATATCCGTATTATAAAGTTTGTTTTTTCCGGGAATATCTTTGGCAGTAACAAGCGTAAAATTTTCCGGCAGTTCGGAAATTTCAATATTTTTTAATATGCCTTTTGCCACAGGCGATCTGATAATCGCGGCATAAAGCAAATCTTTCGGGTAAATATCTTCCAGAAACGGCAGAGCTTCCATCTGGTATCATTTTATTATGATTAGCCGATGTTTTCTAGTGGTATCATACCGTAAGTTTTAAGAATATCCCGTAATATTTTGGAGTTACGGTAAACATCCGGTTTTTCCGCGTTAAAACAGCAAACTGACCGCAGGTCTTCCAGAAACGATTTTACATTGATTTCCAGAGGTTTTTTTCTGTTTATTTTCAGTATGCGGCTGAAATCTGTCAAAGAAGGAATCTCATCACCCGATAATAGCGATTCGTCCATGCGTTCTCCGGCTCTTAAACCGATATATTCAATCTTTATCTCTGTTTCCGGCTCATAACCATGAAAACGGATGAGCTGTTCCGCAAGGTCGCGGATACGGACAGGTTCGCCCATATCCAAAAGGTAAAGTCCTCCGTTTTCGCCTACACCGCCCGTTTTAAGCACAAGAGAACAAGCCTCGCTTATGGTCATAAAATAACGGCGCACATCGGGGTGAGTGACTGTTACAGGTCCGCCTTTTTCTATTTGTTTCTGGAAAAGGGGTACAATCGACCCGCGCGAACCGAGCACATTTCCAAACCGGACAACAACAAAATTAGGTCCGTTTTTATTTTCGCTTGCATCCAATACAAGCTGTTCACAGATGAATTTTGAAGCGCCGTATACGGAAACAGGATCAACAGCTTTATCTGTCGAGATATGAATAAAATGCCTGATACCATGTTTAACAGCCGCCTTGATCAGGTTTTCAGTACCAAAGACATTGTTTTCGATAGCCGCGACAGGGTTTTCCTCCATCATGGGAACATGTTTATATGCCGCGGTGTGAAAAATAGCATCTGCTTTTAAATTGGAAAGAATATAATCTACGTAAAGGGCGTCTTTTAAATCGCCAATAACAGGCACAATAGCTGCTTTTTCGCCTACACCTTCGTCCTGGAGGAGGCGCAGTTCCCTGTCAATTTGGTAAATTGAATTTTCACCATGTCCCAAAAGATAAAGCCTTGAAACACCGCCTGACAGCAGCTGACGGCATAATTCGCTGCCAATAGAGCCGCCGGCTCCGGTAACCAAAACACGCTTTCCGCGTACATAGGAGAGGCTTTGTTTCAGTTTGATGGTAATTGGGTTTCTGCCAAGCAAGTCTTGTAAGTCGATGGAGCGTGTCTGTATCAAATGCGCATCGCCGTCTATAATCTGCGAGATACCCGGCAAAATACGTATTTTCTGAAAACTAGCCTTGTTTAATACCGAATAAAGTTCTTTTAAACAGTCCGTACTGGCGCTTGGAATGGCGATTATTGCCTCATCTGCGGGGTTTGTCCTGAGCAAAAGAGCAACATCCCTGATTGGCCCCAAAACGGGAATATTGTTGATTTTTTTTCCTATCTTCTGCGGATCGTCATCAAGAAAAGCGACAACTTCACCAAAAATTGCCTTAGATGCCAATTCGTTTGAGAGGGTGCGCCCCGCAAATCCCGCTCCGATAATGTATAAACGCTTTGATTTTCCCATTATCTCCCATCCTTATGTTCTATAACTTCAAAAGCAAGATCTATAGCAAATGAATCATCGTATAAATCCAGTTTAATTTTTGCCCTCTCTTTTCTTCTATCGACCTTTAAAATCCTTCCCTCAAGCCCGCAAAGAGGACCTTCCAGCACAACAATCCTTGAATCTTCGTTAAAAAACACCTTTGACCTTCCGGCTAAAGGCTTGTTAATAAAGTGCAGAACCAGCTCCAAATCCCTGTTTGAAAGGGGGGTTATATTGCGGTTGGATTTTAAAAAACGGTAAAAACCTTCTGTCCGCCTGAAATCCCACTGAAATGAGCGAATTTGCTCATCATTATCTGCCTCTATGAAAATATATCCGGGAAAAACCGCTAAATTAGCCATTTTAACCTGTCCGGCTTTCCTTATATTGAGCTGCCTTTGGGGAAAATGAATAGGCAGCGTTGTTTCCGGGTAAAGTGCCCTGAAAAGCTGGATAAATTTCAATTCCGCGCGGGTTTTCACCTGAATGGCGTAATAATTCATTATTTAGATTATGAATCCTATTTTGAGTTTTGAAAAGAGTGCCGATAATTAAAATGGAGGAGTATAAAGTGTTTAAATTAACATCAACCGTTATTCTGCTTGTTTTATTTAATATTAACGCCGCAGCGCATACAATTTTATTAAATGTAATAGAGACCGGGTTAACGGACAGCGGAAGCGGGCATCAGCATTCTGTACTTTGGGAAAGCGCTTTTATGGACGTTTTTTTTGATGCCGGCCACATTGTCACAAACGCGCCGATACTCCGCATGGAAAGAAAACCTCATGGCGACATTATAAATCTGATAGACATTGATGAAGCGAAAGACTGCGGAAGCGATTATATAATTATTACCCAGCTAGATTATTCAGGCGAATCCGTATTGCCGCGCGATGTATTGCTTTATATTTACGAAGTTAATACCCAGAAAAAAATATTTCAGCAGATTGTCGAAAGAAGAAGAAATGATTTAAACGATCTTAAAACGATTGCAAGGGGACTTGTCCCATATATCATGGAATAAGGATTGATTATGAAAACACGGATTTTATTTTTTATTATTACGGCTCTTTTATTTTTTCAGAGTTCTTCTCCATGGGAAGGAGCTGCAGGTATAGCATCCGACGGGGAACTTCCGGCATCAGGTTTTTTTGTAGCAACGAATTCTTTTCCGCGCAATTCTGTAGTTGATATCACAAATATTGAAAATGGAAGAACAATCAGGGTAGTTGTCGCAAATACACTTAACAGTCCCGGCCTTCTTGCTATTGTTTCCCGTGAAGCTGCGGAATTTATCGGTATGCGAAGCGGCTCTATCAGCAGAATAAGAATGTTATCTCCCTCTGATCCAATCGCCTACCAAAGATTTAACGAACGTATATCACAGGAACCTGTCCGCCCGGAATCGGAACCTGTAATAAAAAGCGAAGAAGAGTTGATTTCTGAATTTTACAGAGCAGATGCTTATGATCCGAATGAGCCGCTGCCTCCCGTTAGAAATGAATTTACAGGACCAAGTTATATAGTTGAACCGGAATGGGGCGGAGAGGGAAGAGTAGAAATTGTAGAACTTCCGCATTTTGATGAAGAGGCGTTTACTGATACAACAGAAGTTGTAGAAGCGGAAAAAGAAGAAACTATATTGGTTGTTGAACTAATTGAAGAAAAAATTGACATTGCGGAAGCTGTGGAAGAAGAAGAAATAATTGAGATAGCCGAAGTAACAGAAGAATATTTTGAAGAAATCATTGAAATAGTTGAAGCCGAAGAGGAGGAAGAATTCGTTGAAATCATTGAGATAGTCCAGGTGATAGAAGAAGAATATTTTGAGGAAATAATTGAACTTGTTGAAGCGGAGGAAGAGGAAGAGTTCGAAGAAATCATTGAGATAGTCGAACTTATCGAAGAAGAGGAATTTGAGGAAATAATTGAAATTGTTGAAGCGGAGGAAGAGGAAGAGTTAGTTGAGATTATTGAGATAGTCGAGCATATAGAAGAAGAGGAATTTGAGGAAATAATCGAAATAGTTGAAGCGGAAGAAGAGGAAGAGTTCGAAGAAATCATTGTAATAGTCGAACTTATCGAAGAAGAGGAGTTCGAGGAAATTATTGAACTGGTTGAAGCGGAGGAAGAAGAAGAGTTCGAAGAAATTATTGAAATAGTCGAGCATATAGAAGAAGAGGAATTTGAAGAAATCATTGAGATAGTCGAAGTGATTGAAGAAGAGGAATTTGAGGAAATAATAGAAATAGTTGAAGCAGAGGAAGAAGAATTCGAAGAAATCATTGAGATTGTCGAAGTGATTGAAGAAGAGGAATTCGAGGAAATAATTGAACTTGTTGAAGTGATAGAAGAGGAACTTGAAGAAATAATTGAGATAGTCGAGGTGATTGAAGAAGAGGAACTCGAAGAAATAATAGAGTTAGCGGAACACAGGCAGGAATTGGTACCTGTAGAAGCATCTGAATTAACTCCTTCTGAAAGGTCAAATGTCACCATTAACCCGGAAGATATTATCCCCGGTATTGTGTCAACTACACCACAGGAATCAACACCTGCCGATTCTTCGGCTGAACCGGCTTTTTCAATTCGTACAATCCCCAGGCTGGAACGCGGTTTATACTATGTACAAATTGCCTCATTAACCGAAGACCTTGTTGAAAATACCATAAAGAAAATAGATTTAAGATACGATCCTGTAATCTTTAAAGACAAAGACAGGGACAGGTATCAAATTCTTATAGGACCGTTAAATCAGGGTGAAAGCGCCGCTATCCGTTCCCGCTTTATAAGTTTTGGCTATAGAGACGCTTTTGTAAGGCGCGGCACCTGATTTTCATACTTGACAAAGTTGGGAAATTTATTCAAATTTAAGAATAGATGGTGGATATAGCTCAGGGGTAGAGTGCAAGATTGTGGTTCTTGCTGTCGCGGGTTCAAATCCCGTTATCCACCCGAATAAATTGACAAATTAGGGTTTTGCGTTCGTAGCTCACCTGGATAGAGTACCAGACTTCGAATCTGGTGGTAGCAGGTTCGAGTCCTGCCGGACGCGGTTTTTACTAAAATATCAGTATTTTTGATACTTTTTACCATAAAATGTGTTATAATCAGTATATAGGTTTCAGAAATTGACTTTTTAGGGTATAAAAGTGTCATTTTTTATTAAAAAGAACGGGATTATTACTATTCCCGGTTCAATGTATATAAAACTCCTCGTTTTTCTGTCACTTATTACTATGTCTGTCATTATCGTAAGGCCAATACAGGCGGTTTTAATTTCTGTAATGCAGCAAATCAGAAGCGAATTCATAGAAAAAGCAGAAGAAATTATAAAATTGGATATTCGCTATTCTTCATTGCGTCCGTCTTTTTTCGGGACAATTGACATAAGAAACTTAAGACTTATAAATAACAAGGGGTCCCCCCATGACGCCCTGCTTTCCATCTCACGCGTAAGAATACATTTTTCCATACGTGAATTATTGCTGCGAAAAAAAACATTTATACATACTTTTCAGATAGATCGTCCTGTGCTTAGTATTGACACAAAAAGAGATAAAGATGTTCTGGAGCATCTGTCATCTTTAATTAATAATCAATATACCGCGATAGAAGTTTTACAGCTAATTTCTGAATTCCTGCCGGAAAACGCTGATTACCTTATAAGACAATGCAGTTTATCCTTTACAAACGGTGATACAGTTTACAAAGCAGACGAAATGAATCTAAACGCATGGGGAAACAACGGCGATATTTTTTTGGCGGGAAGATTTAACGCGCAGGTTAGTCATTCAGGTATTACTGTAAAAACAAATATCGGTATAGACGCGTCTTTTTCTGATAATTTTGAAGACAGTAAAGCTGATATAACAACATATTCACTTTCAATATCCGGTAAAGACAGCATAAATCCCCTTGTTACTGTCTCCCCGTTTAATGCGGCAGTCTTGTTAAAAGATCGTATATTAAGCCTGACCCCCGGGATAACACTTGATAAAAAAGAAGATAATCTTAATTATTCATTTAGTTATAATCTGGAAACAGGGGATTTATACGCCAATTTTAATTTAGATAATTTTAAGCCCGCAGAAAAACTTGCTTTTTCAGATCAATTAAAAGACGCGCGCCATTTACTGCAATTACAGATAACAGGAAATTCATGGTTTAAACAGAATGACGGCTCTATGGAATACAGCGTTAATTTTTCCGGTATTAACCGTTCTTCCCGCATCGCCGATAATTTTTTGATTAATGTTCATGGAAATGATAAATCTGTCACTTTAAATAATATTCTTATTAATTCCAATACAACTGCCAATTTCTTTCAGGGAAGATTTCAGGCAAACGGCAGTATTGAATTTGCAAATGATACAAACAGCTTTATAAAGCCAAGAGGAACAATTTCTTTTAATAATTTCAGCCTGACAGGGAAAGAAAGCGTAAACGCTTTTTTTAATGTAACAAATCATAACAGAGAAATCAGAATATCAAGCAGCAAAGCGGATATAGCAAAAACACAATTAAATGATCTTAATATAACTATATATCCTACCCAAAGAGATTTAGCTGTTTCTTTATCCGGCATCTTTAACAATGACGGCGCTATTCATCTTGATTCCGTCATAAACAGCACAGCAGGGGCATCCCCGGGAGGTCTGGAAGCATCCTTGGTTTTTGATTCTGTTTCATTTTATGATATTTCTGAACTTTTCCGCCCGTATACAGATTATTTTAATCTGCCATTAAGCGCGCCCCTTAAGGAAACCTTATTGGATGCAGAAATATTTCTTTCTACAGATTTTAACAGCATAGTTTTTAATGCTCCCAACATTAAAATAAAAAACAATGAAACAATCGGAACATTGTCCGTATCAGGAACAGATCGCCAGGTAACAATAAGCGAAGGTATTTTTAATATTGGAGACAATGATTTTAATTTATCCGCAAATCTTGTATACGCGAATCCTATGGATCTTGTTTTTAATTTTAACGCCAGTTATCTTGACCTGTCCTGGCAGCTTGAAGGGCAGATTTTTGACAAAACTACTCTTATTATCCGCGATCCAAACGGACTTAACATGTACGGAAGTTTGTCAAATAACAAAACAGCATCGGGCTACATAGAAGGCATTAATTTTCCAATTCTTGCCGATTTTCTTAATGAACGTACAAATCAAATACGCACGCAGATTGTTTATTTAAATTTTTATATTTCTCTTCGTTACAGTTCAATCGATTCCTGGACACTTAATGTTAATCATTTTACAGCGCGTGAACAAAACGCTCTTAATAACGCTGAATTTTTAAGAATTTCAGGAGAAGCCAATCAGGACGGAGCAAGTTTCAGGGATTTTGTTTTTAGCGATTTTGTCGGAATGCTTGCGGGAAGCGTTGATTTTTCCTGGGATAATGATTTTTCGTATATTGAGTTTTTGGTAAATATAACAGACGGACGGGACGGGGGAGAAACATATTTTCTGGAAGGTGTTTTAAAAGACGAAAATATTAACATAAACGCGTCCATTAACAAAATGCATTTTAACAGGTTTATAAAAGAAACAAGACCAATGCTCTTAAGCGCCGACGCTTCTTTTTCCTGGGATTCAATTGATTCATTTAACGCGGATGTAAACATTTCCTCATTCGATGCAAAAATGGGAGATAATTCAATTAAGGCATCCGGTAAAATTAACATAAGCGATGATGAAATAAGATTAAATAATCTTTATTTTGATTTTGGCGAATTAAAAACAATTGTTCCCTTATTTCAGTTAAACAGAACTAAAGGCAATACATCAGGTTATGCTGATGTAAACGGAATAATATTTGAAAGAAAAATAGACACGAATATCAGCATTGAGGCTAATTTCGGTCAAACTGATTCATGGCTGGATTTGGGGCGCGCGCTGAATGTTTTTAACGGTGTATTCAGAATAGACAATATGAAATATGACGGAGATGACTTTGAATCTATTGTTTTTTTAGTTTCAGGAGACAGGGGCGCGTTATCAGTATCAGGCGGCATAAGAAATATGCTTCGCCTTGAAATGGACAGAGACGGCAATTTTTTCGCAGGTTTATCCGCTCCGTTTCCTATCAGATGTTCAATCATGGGCACTTTTAAAAACGGTTATATAGACGCCCGCTGCAATAATTTCTTTGTAGATTTGGCGGCTATCTGGTCTTCGCTTGTTTCAGTTCCGGAATTTATAATCAGCGCAGGCTACATTACAGGAAGCGTAGACATACGCGGACCATTGTTAAATCCGGAATTTTTCGGCACAGGCAGAGGTTCAAGTTTTCGTTTTAAAGTTCCGGATTATATCCCGGAAGATTTAAGACCTGTTCCGTTTAATGTCCAGGCAGAGGGAAATGTTATGACTTTTGGACCTGTTGTTGCCGGAGTAGGCAACGGCGGCGGAATCGTAAACGGATATTTTATTTTTGAAAACTGGATACCAAAAAACATCGGGATTGAAATTTCTGTGCCCCATGATATTCCGATTCCCTATGATTTTAATGTATACGGATTTTTGGCAAGCGGAGATGCCAGCGGCGATTTATATTTAACAGTAGATCTTATAAATGAAATACTGGAAGTAGGAGGAGATCTTGTAACAACCAATGCCAATTTAGGCATTAACATGGAAGAAATAATGGAGGACAGAGATTTTGCTTCAGAAGTTGTAAAACTATACGCGATTGTGGATTTTAAAATAACAGCAGGTCCTACGGTAGAATTTATCTGGCCAAGTACAAGCCCCATTTTAAGAATAAATCCTGAAATGGGTACAGCTATCCACATTACAGCCGATAATCGGGCAGGACAGTATTCTTTTAACAGCAATGTAAGAATACGTTCCGGTGAAATTTACTATATGGACAGAAGTTTTTATATACGCCAGGGGTCAATTGTTTTTAATGAAAATGAAAACAAATTTGATCCGATTTTCAGCGCCAGAGCCGAAATCCGCGACCGCGCTGAATCGGGGCCTGTGACATTATCGCTTGTTGTAGAAAATCAGCCTTTACTCAGTTTTGAACCCCGTTTTGAAGCAAGACCCAGCCTTACACAGCTTGAAATATATTCAATTTTGGGGCAAAATGTGAACAGTATACAGGGGTATGAAAATGCGGATATGCGCTTTTTGATTACCTCTACTACTGATATTCTAACCCAGGTTATAGCTGCATCGGATTTATTCGGTCAATTTACCTTTTTAAGGCAATTTGAACGTCATGTAAGGGACTTTTTAGGGTTGGATATGTTTACAATAAGAACCAGAATACTGCAAAATGCGGTAGTTACTGGCGCTACAGGGGGATTTGCGCGGACCGACGGAAGAAATGTCGCAAGAGGTAACCGATTTGGTAACTATTTTGACAATACAACTGTTTTTGTAGGTAAATACATCGGTAAGGATATGTTTATTCAGGGTATGCTTACAATGAGATACGATGAAAACAGCGCTTTATTCGGAGGTTTAAGGTTTGAACCTGATATTGGAATAGAATTACAGAGTCCTTTTATCAATATCAGATGGGATTTTTTCCCATACAACCCGCAGAATTGGTGGGTAAACGATAATTCAATTACTCTAAGCTGGAGTAAGTCATTTTAGGAGTTTTAATGAAATTTAGAGTTTTTGCTTTATTATTGTTCCTGCCGGCAGTTTTTGCTTTTTCGCAGGATACAGATAATGCTGATGATTGGTTTCAGGGAAAGCCAATCAGGGATATTGTATTTTCCGGGCTTAAAAATATATCTCCGTCGGAACTGGACGGATTGATGCAGCCTTTTAAAGGACGCGCCTTTAACGACAGTATTTTCTGGGAAATAACGGGAAGGCTGTATGCGCTTGAATATTTTGATAGTATTGAATCTTCCACTCACCGCGCGAATCAGGCAGGCACAGAGGTAGTAATAAGATTTACCGTCTCAGAAAGACCCGTAATAGGAAGAATTAGCTTTGTTGGAAATTCAGGCATAAGACGTCATGAATTGATGGATGTTATCATTTCCAAAGTAAGCGATGTTTATAATCTTGCAAAAGTCCGCATTGATACAGAAGCAATTATAAACAAATATCTGGAAAAAGGTTATCCCAATGCTACTGTTACAACAACTGAAATACAATCAAGTGACACATCTATTTCGCTGATTTTTAACATTGACGAAGGCGATAAAATAACCATATCAAGAATTGAGTTTCAGGGGAATAACAGATTTACAAATAACGCCCTAAGAGGCCAGCTTTCGTTAAAAGCAAAATCGCTTCTTAATGACGGCGCTTTTCAGGAAGCGAAACTTTTGGCGGACAGGGAAGCCATAACAAGATATTATCATGATCGCGGATACATTGACATGTTTATCCGGGACGTAATCCAGACTGCGGAAAGTGATGATAAAGGAACCAATATGGTTCTTGTCTTCATGATAGAAGAAGGCAATGAATTTAAATTTGACGGCATAACATTTGAGGGCAATGTTATTTTTAAAACAGAACAGCTTCAAAAACTTGTATATTCCAAAGTAGGCGATATCGTTAACATGACGCGTCTTGAAATGGATATGCAGCGCGTTGCCGACCTTTATTTTGAAAACGGATATATTTTTAATTTAATAACAAGAACTCAGAATAAGGATGATCATAATCTTACGCTTTCTTACGCGGTTCATATCGTGGAAAGAAGCCGCGCATACATAGAAAATGTAATAATAATTGGTAATGAAAAGACAAAAACCAATGTTATTTTAAGGGAAATCCCCCTGGAACCCGGAGATGTTTTTTCCAAAACCAAAGTCATGGAAGCCATGAGAAATCTTTTTAACCTTCAGTATTTTTCCATGATAATTCCGGATACACTTCCTGGCAGCACAGAAAACATGATGGATTTGGTTTTTACCTTTGAAGAACAGGCTACTACAGACATTCAGTTTGGACTTACATTCTCCGGCAGCGCAGACCCTGACTCTTTTCCAATATCAGGGTTATTCAAATGGCATGACAGAAATTTCTTTGGAACCGGAAATGAACTTGGAGCGGAATTAAATTCATCCATCGTTGACTCAACTTCGTTTTCATTAAATTATCTGCATCGCTGGGTATTCGGTCTTCCTCTTTCTCTTGGCATCGATTTTACCTTTAACCATACAATACGTCTTGCATTAATGAATAATCAGTCTCCGTTATTTTTCGGCAATGAAGATTATGCTTTCCCGGACGGATTCAAATCTTATGAAGAGTTCAGGGCAAGAAACTATACTCCTACAAGAGATTTCCTTATGGATTACAGAAATTTCTATTTATCCGTAGGGTTTTCTACAGGTTACCGCTGGTCAACGTTCATGGGGATTTTGGGAATCAGCGGAGGAGTGCGTTTTGGATGGGAAATGAATGAATATGACGCAGACCTCTACAGACCCTTTGATCCTGTTTTAAGAGCGGGAAACAATTCATGGATGCCAAGAAATTCATTCTGGCTTACATTTACGCTAGATCAGCGTGATATTTTCTATGATCCAAGCAGGGGTTTTTATTTATACGACCGCATAGCTTTCTTTGGCTTTTTGGACAGCGAACGTGAACATTTTATGCGCAATGATTTAAAAGTGCAGTATTATCATACATTGTTTAATTTTCAAATAACAGATAAATGGAGCTTTAAATGCGTATTGGCAATGCACGCAGGATTGTCAATGATATTCAATCAGCCGTTCAGAGGCGATCCTTTACAGCCGGATATCTCCCGCCAGAATATGCTTTCGATAGACGGTATGTTTATAGGAAGAGGCTGGAATGAATTCAACGACAAAGGATACGTGCTTTTTGAAAGCTGGGTAGAGCTGCGCTTCCCGATAGTTTACGGCATTTTGGCTTTGGATTTATTTTTTGACTCAGCTGCGAAAGAAGAAAAAGCAGGCTCTTATTTTGGACGTAACATAGAAGGAAGACCTAATTTTACAATCGAGAGATTTAGGTTTAGTTTCGGCGGCGGATTAAGATTTACAATACCTCAATTCCCAATCCGTTTAAGCCTTGCTAAAGGTTTCACAATTGAAGACGGCAATATAGTATGGAAAACCGGCAGTATATTTAATAGTGCCAATACGCCCGGTAAGGGACTGGATCTTGTAGTTTCATTTGCAATATCATATTAGGAGTTGTTATGTTTAAGCGTGTTTTATTGTTATTTTTAATTGTTTTTTCATGCGCAGGATTTGCTTTTTCCCAGCAAATAACAAGGTTTGCGGTAGTAGACATGCCGCGTGTTTATAACGCGTTTTTCCGTGAATCAAGGGCTGTAAGAGAATACGAAGAACGTCATGCGAGAGTTTTAAGTGATATTCAAAGATATACGCAGGAAATACAGGCACTAAGAGGAAGGCACGCGGAAGCTGTATTGCAGGATAATCAGTCTGAAGCTCTAAGGCTGGAAAGCCAGATTACAAGAAGAACAGAATTCTTAAGAGAATTTCATCAGATAAGAATTGCGGAACTTGAAGAACAAAGAAATCGCCTGATGCAATCATCTTCGTATTGGACACAATTACAGGAAGAAATAAGATTTTTTGCGGAAAGCGAAGGATACAGTATGGTTTTGAATTTAAAAGATAATCCAAGCATTATTTGGTACAGCCATACTGTAGATATAACGGATAAATTGATTCAAAGCATGCAATCAAGATCAAGAAATTAGAACATGGATGTCTGCGCGTCAAAAACAAGCCCAATGCTGGAACAGTACAGACGCATCAAAAAAGAGCAGCAGGGAAATGTTCTGTTCTTCAGGCTTGGAGATTTTTATGAAATGTTCGGCGAAGATGCCGTAGAAATTTCCGCGCTTCTTAATTTAACTCTTACAAGCCGCAACGGAGTCCCCATGTGCGGCGTTCCGTATCATGCCGCAAAAACCTATGTTTCAAGACTTTTAAAACTTGGAAAAAAAATCGCGATTTGCGAACAGCTTACAGGACCAGGCAAGGGAACAAAAGTTATAGAGCGCGATGTTGTAGAAATAATAACTCCCGGCACAACTGTAGATGAAGATTTCCTGGAAAAAGGAAGCGCAAATTATCTTGGATGCCTTGCCGCTGCAAATACACAGCTTTCTTTTTCTTATATAGACCTTTCAACAGGGGATTTTTTTTCTACCTGTTTTAAAAAAGACGAAGTTCAGGGGAGCCATCCTTTGCTTCGCCAGGAATTTGAACGCTTGGCTATTAAAGAAATATTAATTCAGGAATCTCTTCTGGAAGACAATAATATTGCACTGGCTGTCTATGACAGAAGCGGTCTTGTTTTAAACCGCTGGGCAGATTGGCTTTTTGATTTTTCTTCGGCAAAAACCAGGCTGGAAAAACAATTTGGACTTTCTAATTTAAAAAGTTTCGGCTTACAGGAAGGCAGCGGGGAAATAATCTCGGCGGGAACTTTACTTGACTATCTTGATACAACATCAAAAAGCCTTTTGCCTCACATAAGAAGCATTAAATTATACCGGGATAATGAATATCTGGGACTTGATGAATCGAGCCAGCGTAATCTTGAACTTTTATACAATCAAAGAGACGGAGATGTTCGTTTTTCGCTTTTTGAAACAATGGATGAAACGCGCTGTTCAATGGGAAAGCGCCTTTTAAAAAGACGTATCCTTCATCCGCTGCGTGATTTATCCAAAATTAACAACCGCCTTGATATGACAGAAAAACTATACCGCGAACAGGGTAAACTCGGAAAGTTACGTGAAATATTCGGCAAAACACCGGATCTGGAAAGATTATGTTCAAGACTTGCCATGGATAAAGCGCACGGACGTGATATGCTTGCCGTAAAAATAGCAATTAACAATTATCTTTTAATATGCGAAGAATTTAAAGACAGCAATTTTTGCTTTGAAAACGAAGAGGTTATGGAAAACCCCGAGGCACTTTTAGTGCTTGAAGATTTGCTTGAAAAGGGTATCAGCAATGAGCCGTCTGTTGTATTAAACGAAGGAAATTTAATAAAAGAAGGATACAGCGAAGAGCTGGACGGGTTGCGCTCCATGAGAGACAACAGCAGACAGATACTGGAAGATTATCTTGAAGAAGAAAAGCAGGCAACAGGAATACCAAGCCTTAAGATACGTTACAATCGTTTAATCGGCTATTATTTTGAAGTAACAAAGGTCAATCTTTCCCGTGTTCCCAAACATTTTATCAGAAGACAAGGAATAGCCGGCGGTGAGCGTTATTCTACAGATCGTCTTGCGGAACTTGAGTCGGAAATTAATGGAGCGTCAGACAGGGTAGTAGAGCTGGAAAGAAAACTTTTTATACAAATCAGAGATGAGGCAAAAAAACACCTGCCTCTCCTTTCATCGGCTGCCCGCCGCCTTGCACAACTGGATGTAGCCCAGTCTTTGGCAAAAGCTGCTACGCTAAGAAGCTGGACGCGCCCGTTATTGAACGATAGCGGCAATATGGAAATTTATGAAGGACGCCACCCCGTTGTAGAGGCGCATCTTAACAGAGGCGAATATATCCCCAATGACATTTTGCTGACAGACGACGGAATTTCCTTCGCGATGATAACAGGTCCCAACATGGCAGGAAAATCAACTTATCTGCGCTCTGCCGCCCTGATTACGATAATGGCTCAGATGGGAAGTTTTGTGCCGGCAAGGGAGGCGCACATAGGACTTTGCGACCGTATTTACTGCAGGGTAGGTGCATCTGACAATCTGGCTCGCGGAGAATCAACTTTCCTTGTAGAAATGAATGAGACGGCGTTTATTTTAAATACGGCTACAAAAAAGAGCCTTGTTATCATGGACGAAGTGGGCAGGGGAACCGGCACTAACGACGGACTTTCGATAGCATGGGCTGTAAGTGAAGAACTGCTTAACAGGGTTAAGTGCAGAACGCTTTTTGCCACGCATTTTCATGAACTTTCGCTATTGTCTAATCCGCGCATGGCAAACCGCTCCATGGAAGTTCTGGAACAGGGAGAAAAAATAATCTTTCTTAGAAAATTAAAAGAGGGGCCAACAGAGGAATCTTACGGAATACATGTAGCGCGTCTTGCAGGTCTTTCACAGGAAGTTTTACAGAGAGCAGGGCAAATTATGCGTCTTTTAAAAGAACGCGATTCAGATTTACGCGGCACTTTTGGCGGAAAAGAAGATGTTAACCGCTTTATTCCAGAGGTTAACAAAGAAGATAATAAGCCTGATAAATTTGAAATACTGCTTAAAGAAATTGATCCGCAAATCATGACACCTATGGAAGCGCTTAATATCCTGTCCCAGTGGAAAAAACTATCACAATCAGGGATAGATATTTCTGCCTCGAATTTAACAAAACAAAAAACCAAGACTTCCAAGCCAAAAAACAACGAAAATTCTCCCTCTTTATTCGATTAATATTCCCATTTCCTGAAATTCATTGTATAATGTAACCGGAGGAAAAAATGTCAAATAACGAAATTTTAAAACCGCAGGACAGACCCAGTATCGGAAAATGGATCCCTTTATCGTTTCAGCATGTTTTTGCAATGTTTGGAGCGACAATTCTGGTTCCGCTTTTAACGGGATTAAGCCCTGCAACAGCGCTTTTTACAGCAGGTACAGGAACAATGCTGTTCATCCTTTGTACAGGCGCAAAAGTACCGGCCTTTTTAGGTTCATCATTCAGCTTTATAGCGCCGTTGATTGGCGTATCGGCTGCTTACGGTCTTTCATACGCGCTTGGCGGCGCGATAGTGGCGGGATTATTCTATTGTCTTATCGCGACTATAATTCGCTTTACAGGTACAGGATGGCTTGACCGTGTAATGCCGCCTGTAGTTATCGGCTCTGTAATCGTGGTAATCGGTCTCTACCTGGCTCCTGTCGCAATGAACATGGCATCACGCGTTAACCCCAATGATCCGGGTACATACAGTCTTGTATTCCTTTCCATTGCTGCGGTAACCCTTTGTGTAACAATCGTATCCAATATTTTTCTCAAAGGTTTCTTCAGCGCCATTCCCATATTGATAGGGCTTATTGCAGGCTATATTTTTACGCTTCTTATGGGTTTGGTGTTTCCAGCCTACGCGATTATAGATTTTCAAATTGTAAAAGACGCGGCATGGTTTGGCTTCCCGAAATTCCACGTACCCAGTTTTAACATTGTTCCCATTATAATTTTCGTAATTGTTTCACTTGCTACTATCTGCGAACATTTGGGAGACATGGTTGTAACAAGTAAAATTGTAGGTCAGGATTTCTACAAAAATCCCGGGCTTCACCGCACACTTATCGGAGACGGTATTGCCACAACCTGGGCGGCTATCTGGGGCGGACCTCCCAATACCACTTACAGCGAAAATGTCGGCGTAATGGCTATTACCCGCGTTTACTCGGTTTGGGTAATAGGAGGAGCGGCTGTAATCGCTGTCTTCCTTTCGTTCTTTACAAAATTCGGCGCGATTATTCAAACTATTCCTACACCGGTTCTGGGCGGCGTATCCATTCTGCTCTTCGGAATTATTGCATCCAGCGGCCTTCGCACAATCGTAGAAAGCGGCGTAGATTACAAAGACAAACGTAACCTGATAATTACCTCTGTAATTCTTGTTATCGGTATCGGCGGCGGAAAACTGGCATTTAAAATCGCGCAGGATATAAACGGCGACCCGATTATGTTTGAACTTGCAGGTATTGCGCTTGCAACAGTTGTGGGGATTATACTTAACCTTGTGATTCCTGTGACCAAAAAAGACTAGCGAGCTCTCCGTGCCCTTGCACCGCAGGGCGGCGGGCGTGGAAAACATTTGCAAAGAGTCTGCTACGGAGCCTCACATCCTTCGGATGCAAGTCTCCTCCGCAGAGAACGGCAAAAATTGTTTTCCACGCTCGCCGCCCAGCGGTGCAAGGGCACAAAAGTGCCTGCTAAGGGAGAAGATTTTCTATATGAATAATATTATGAAAATATTTTTACTGTTTTTTGTTTTCTCATTAATATCTTTTAATATTTATGCTAATGATGTTAATACTTTGATTGATGATCTTGGTCCTGAGTATACTGCTAATTTTATAAATATGGCTCGTGTGAGAAATATTAATATTCCTGTGGGGAAAAGATATACGGTTAGGGTTGGTTCTGTTTTGGATTATCTTACTTTATCTGATAATGAAAATACGATAATCGGTATTGATGCTTCAAGAGGAACAAGGCGTTATATTACAATAGCTGTTAGGGGGTTTCCCCGTTTTGGCAACAGAATTGAAATTGAATATAAAGGCACATTAACTGTTACCGCGCCCAATAATAGCGAGCAGGCGTTTTATTTAGCGTATTTTGAGATCGTGAATTATATTAGATAATAAGAATTAATACTTATTTCTACTTTGCCAATTCATAAAAAGTAACAGACATTCCGCTTTCACCGTCCAGAAGAGCAAGGCGGTTTGTCGCAGGGTCGTATGTAAGAGTATCGTTCATTTCGTATTCACCGTAATCACTAATGGACAAATATTTAAAATTATAAACATTATCTTCCATTTTGCTCAAATTACCTTGATAAACAAACGCGCCTCTTACAAATTCTACTTTTGCTATGCTGTCTTTATCTTTAGTTATTCGTAATACAGAGGTAGAAAGTCTTTCTTCCGCATAAGTATCTCCGTATTCACCTCTGGTTATAACATAACGCCAATTTCCATAAATTTCTCCGTCATCATTTGCAGATGCCGTACTCGCGCAAGACATTACCGTAATCGCAATAATACCGATAACCGCAATTGTTAAATACTTTTTCATAAAAACTCCTTAACCCGCTGCTTCAGAAAAATCATACCAGGATATTAAATTTGTTTCCTGATTCATATTAAAATTAAATTTATAACCCTGCCAATTTGGAAACCCCTGATTATCAGTTGCTTGTATCATTAAATAAACATGGAATTCGCCGTTTTTTCTAAATGGCTCATTTGTTTTCCCTGATTTAGTATCTATCATTAGTAAATTAGAAATAGTAGTATCATTTATTAACACAGGCTGTGACCAGGCAAGCCAGTCAAATATCCCATTTTCGTCATAAACTGCCAAAGATACATTGCAATACATACCAATAAACATTGTAGGAATATCAAAAATTATCACATTTTTTTGCAGATTTTCCCTTTGCGAACCAGCAGACGCACACCCGGCAAAACCCAAAGCAAAAACCGACATGCAAACCAGCAATACCAAGGTAACAAGTTTTCTTTTCATAATAACTCCTTATAAATTATAATTATACCATATGTTTTAATTTTGTCCAGAAAAAAAGTGACAGTTGCCTGAATTTAGGGAAGATTTTTTACCACGAACCAAACGAACACACACGAACCTGTTGTTTGTTGTCAAGGCGCAGTTTGTGAAGATACAACACATCGTTCCCATGTATGTAATAGAAAGGTAGCTACCGCTTTTAATAAAAGAAAAACAATTGGTACCTGATACCATTTTTTTTATATACCAAGCAACAGGAAGGCGGGGCAGACTGCGGGCGCAGAAAAACATCTTCCGAAATTCTCCGGCGGAGAGACCGAGCGTAGCGAGAGGCTCATAGCCGGGCTCTTGAGGGGTTTTTCTGCGCACGCAGGCTGCCCCGTCTTCCCGGATTCTTGTAATTGTGATTAATTAATGGTAACAGGTACTCTGCGTGACCTGGACACTAGATAGCAATTATTTCAGCTTTTTTCCAGAATTCCCGGTAATCCGCCAACCATATAAAGAGGTACAGAATATAACCCATCTATAAAACCGTAATTTTTAAGAGAAAAGCGTATTGAACGAGCAGGTTTAAATTCGTTTCTATACATATTAAGGCTTTCGGATTTAACGCTTTTTCCGGATTTTACCTCAATAGGGATAATATCGTTTTTATATTGAATAACAAATTCAACTTCTGCAGTATTTTTATCGGTTGCCCAGTAGTAAATTGGAAGTGAAGCATTAGCTGCTAACAATTCCTGCAAAACAAATTGTTCAGCAAGTCCACCCTTATAATGAGTAAATGTTTTACTGCTATCATCTAGGTAGCTTTTGGGATCAAGATCGGTTCTTGCGGACAAAAGACCTATATCGTTCATATATAATTTAAAAATCGAAGATTGTTTATACCCTATTAATGGCATATTAGGCAGGCTAACACGATATAGTTTAAGGATGAGGTTAGTATCGGTAAGCCAGTTAAGGGCAATTTCATAGTCCCGCCCGCGAGAGCCTTCTTTCATATCAGAATACAGAAATCGCTTGTTCTCTTTGGCAAGCTGTGTTGGAATAGACTCCCAAATATCCCGCGTACGCGCAATGTAAGAAGATGGAATATGCTTTGCAAAATCAGCATAATAAGAATCGATAATTACTTTTTGCACTTCACGCACTTCTTTAAAATTTCGGTTTTCTGAATATTTCTTTACAGCAGCAGGCATTCCGCCGGTAAAAAAATACTGCTTTAATAACTCGACAATCGGATCATGAAATGTCGTTATAGTTTGAAAATCAAAAATTTTAATGCTAGGTAAAAAACGATCGTCTATCTCGCTCATGAATTCATAAAATGACATTGGATACATCGTCAATATATCTACCTTACCTACAGGAAAGCCCGTGCCTTCCAATGTCATAACGCCAAGCAAACTACCTGCGGCAATCACATGGTATTCCGGAGCGTTTTCGTTAAAATATTTTAATGATGTAAGCGCACGCGGGCATTCCTGAACCTCATCAAAAATAATGAGCGTTTCCGGCGTAATTTTTATATTTGCCGCAATACTCAGTTCATGGATAATACGCGGAATACTAAGGTCTTTTTCGAAAATATTTTTAAGCAGACTATCGGAATCAAAGGAAATATAAGCGGCAGAATCGTAGTATTTTGCACCAAATTCCTTCATGAGCCAGGTCTTGCCAACCTGCCTTGCCCCATAAAGAACCAGAGGCTTTTTGTCTGAGGATTTCTTCCATTTTTCCAACTTTTCAACCATTGAACGGTACATTTTTACCCCTATTTACCTTGTTTTCTTTAATTATAACGCTTTTTTATAGTTTGTCAAGAATTATGTGGGATTTTGCACGGAATTCCGCGGAATTCTGTGCAGATTTGGCACATAATTCCGTTTGTAATATAGAGCTTGTCTTTATTTCAAATTTATGGTAATATAACTATAGGTTTTACAAAAAAAATGGGGTTATGAATAACAAAAAAATAAACCAGCAAAAGAAAAACCAAATACCGCGTTTCTTTATTGTATCCATTTTTATAATTGTAATACTGCTTGTTGTAATACCTTTAACAACTATTTATATACTCACCAAGGCTTATGATGACCAGATTCGGAACGAAACGACTAAAACATCGGCGTTTATCAGAAAAACAGTTCGTTCCTTTGTTGACGGCGCGTATAACCTGTCAAGCGAATTGGCGACAAACCCTGCTATCCTTACCATGAAAAATGATATTTTGTCGCCAATACTTGCCGACTGTGTAAACCGTAACGACTACATGGTGCTTTTATACATAACCGGTATGGACGGGATGCAGATAGCGCGATCCAGCGGACAGTTGGGCGACCGCAGCGGACGCTTTTGGTTTAAACAGATGAAGGTAACCGGACAGCCGTTCGTCTCTCCGTCGTATTATTCGCTGACGGGAAATATGCCCTGTACTTCTATTTTTTTGCCCATGTGCCAAAGCAATTCCGATGAAATGATAGGTATTTTCGGCGCGGATATTGATCTTATATATCTTCAGCAGCTGGCAGAGCAATTCGCAAATCCGGAAAGCGGGCTTCATTCTTTCATTATTGACGGCGAAGGAGTTGTAATCGCGCATCCTGATTACCGCTATTTGGAAACGCTTACAAATTATAAAACATTGATCCGCACCGTTTCTGTAATGGATGAACATGGAAATGCGCTTTTAAACCCGGACACAAGCGTAGTAACAATGGAAGAAGAATTTACCGTCTCTGACAGTTTTAGCAAAATGATAACATCGGTAATGAGCGGGAACAGCGGTCTTGATGTCGTAGAGTATAACGGTACAAGTTACTATATGAGTTATGAACCCATTAACCTTCCCGGTTATTCGGACTCCTGGTCTGTTGTCACGATGCAAAACAGAAGCATTGCCATGAGCGCAGTGTCACGGCTTATAATCCAGGTGACAATTATAGTAGCTGCTATAATAATTATTTTTACCGCGCTGATTTATACGCTTTTTAAAACTTTACGGAAAACCATGACACATCTTGAAACAGCCAACGATCGTTTTAAAATCATGTTCGACTCAAACCCCTATATAAATATTCTCTTTAACAGCCGTTTTGAGGTGATTGATTGTAATTCCGTCGCTTTGAATTTTATGGGTTTTGAGTCGAAAGAACAAATATCTGCGGGGTTTGCGCAGCGTGTGGCAAGAAGCCTGCCAAAAGTCCAGTCAGACGGACGAATCACAACATCATTGATAGAAAGGCTGACAGCAGCCGTAGAAAAAGGCGTCGAAAAATTTGAAACAGAGCTTCATTTTGAAGACCGTAAAAGAATTGTAGATGTGGAGTTTAAAAAAATATCTTATGATGACAGCTTTGCCATAATTGCAAACGCTCATGATATAACCGATATTCGCAGACGGGAACTGGAACTTAAAAAAGCGCGGATGGATGCTGAAATAGCAAGTCAATCAAAAAGCAACTTTCTTGCCAATATGAGCCATGAGATGCGTACTCCGATGAACGCGATCATCGGCATGACAGCGATAGGGAGGAAATCCAAATCTATTGTAGATAAAAACCACTCTTTGAACAAGATCGGGGACGCGTCTTCGCACCTGCTTGGAGTGATCAATGACGTACTTGACATGGCAAAAATCGAAGCTGACAAGCTGGAACTTTCTCCCATAGAGTATAGCTTTGAACGCGTTCTTCAAAAGGTGCTGACCGTAGTAAATTTCCGTGTTGAAGAAAAAGAGCAGCAATTGACAGTAAATGTTGATAAAAATATTCCGCGCTTTTTGATTGGGGATGAACAGCGCTTAGTGCAGATTATTACGAATCTGATGTCCAATGCTGTTAAATTTACTCCTGAGGGAGGTCATATCAGCCTGAACGCGTTTTTGGTTTCTGAAAATGAAGGTAATTGCGAGCTTCGTATCGAGGTGACAGACTCAGGGATTGGCATATCTGCCGAACAAAAGGAAAGGTTGTTCCTGGCTTTTGAGCAGGCTGATGCCGGAACAAGCCGACAATACGGAGGCACAGGGCTTGGTCTGACTATATCAAAACGGATCATAGAGCTTATGGGCGGCAAGATTTGGGTAGAATCTGATCTTGGAAAAGGCGCGAAATTTATTTTTACTGTGAAAGCCCGGCGCAGCAATAACGCAAACGAGAATTTAGGTTTATTTGATAAAGACAAAGAAGATAATATTATAGGCGGTGAGTTCACAGGCAAGAATCTTTTGGTTGTAGAAGATGTAGAAATAAACCGGGAAATACTTATTTCCCTTTTACACGATACAGGGCTTTCGATTGACTGCGCCGAAAACGGCAAGGAAGCGCTTAAAATGGTAGAAGCAAATACCGATAAATACGACATCGTTTTTATGGATGTGCAAATGCCTGTAATGAACGGACATGAAGCAACCCGGCGTATCCGCGCCTTTGAAGCAAGTCAATATAAGAAAGACAAGCGAATTCCTATTATTGCTTTAACTGCAAATGTCTTTAAAAGCGACATAGAGGACTGTCTTGCAGCAGGCATGAACGATCATCTTGGCAAACCGCTCGACATAGACAGGGTGATAGAAAAGCTAAGACAATGGTGCCAGACACCAAGCAACGGCGCCCATGGCGGTGACAGGCACCAACGAAAATAAATCATGCCAAACCTTCGCGACAGGCTAAGACGAATACAGGAACAAAAAACAGTAAAGACATACGAAAATACCGTTTCTAAAAATAATTTAGAAGGCTGGGAAACTTGCGGATTTAATGTTTTAAAGAGGGTAGTAACAGTTCCTTCTGTATTATATAAAATTAAAAAATTGCCGGACGCGCTGCCTGTCATTATTCCGGATTTAAAAAAAATACCGGATATCGGGGATTTTGTTTTTTTTGACCTTGAAACATCAGGGCTTTCTATGGGAGCCGGTACAGTCGCTTTCCTTGCCGCTTTTGGACGAATTACAGGTAAACAATTGAGCATTAAACAATATCTGCTTTTGGACTATTCAGGGCAAAATGATTTTTTGGAAAATGTAATTGGCGAATTTAAATATAAAAAAGATGTTATTGTCAGTTATAACGGAAAATGTTTTGACGCTCAGATAATAAAAACAATGTGCCTTATGAACAGAATTAAACCGCCCGAATATAATCATGCCGATTTATTATATCCTGCTCGCCGTCTTTGGAAATCTATTATTCAGGATTGTTCTCAAGGATCGATAGAAAGAAATATACTTGGTATTCACAGAAATAATGACATACCTGGAGTCCTTGCTCCTGATATCTGGTTTGATTTTTTAAAAACAGGCAGAACAGAGCGTTTAATTGGTATCTGTAATCATAATTGTTATGATATTTCAGGATTATCTTCCATTCTGGATAAAATGATTTCTATAGCAAATGATCCTTTCGATTCAAAACACAAGTATGATATTGAACGTCTTGCTTTATACTGCAGAAAATATTTAAGTTATTCTGAAGATTTATCAATTATAAAAAATGAGCTTTTACGCCATGCGGCAGTTAAGGGTTATTCTCAGGCTGTTTATATTTATTCTTATGAACAAATGCGAAACAGGAATTACAGGGAAGCGTTAAAGTTTGTAAATAAAGGATTAAAACTTTATGATGAAGAATCCCGGCAGTACCTTGTATTATTCAGAAGAAAAGAAAGACTTGAAAAGATTATCGCAAAATGCTAATGTAAATTATATTGGAGATATAAATGTACGATTTTATTGAAACATGGAAAACAAATACTGCGCAAATTATAAATGAACTTTTAGCTGAATCGGGAATTGATACCAAAATAAATGCACTAGAGGTAATTGCGGAAATTCCGCCCAACCCGCAAATGGGGGATCTTGGGATTCCCATGTTCAGTTTTGCAAAAATGCTGCGGAAAGGACCTCCGCAAATTGCTCAATTGGCTGCCGTTAAACTTAATAATATGCTTTCTTCGCAGGAAACTAACGCAAAAGCAGAGGCTCAGGGACCGTATTTGAATATTAAAATGGATCGCGCTTTAACAGCAAATGCTATTCTTAAAGATTTTTTTGACCCTTCAAAAAAAGCAAAACAAAAGGAGAGCATGGCGGGGAAGAGGGTAATGATAGAATTTTCCAGCCCCAATACCAATAAACCTCTGCATTTAGGGCATCTTCGAAACGATGTTCTGGGTGAAAGTATTTCAAGGATAATTAAAGAATGCGGGGCGGAAGTTTACAAAGTTTGCATAATAAACGATCGCGGGATTCATATTTGTAAATCCATGCTTGCCTACAAAGAAAATTTTCAGGGTAAAACTCCCGAATCAGAGGGAATAAAGAGTGATCATTTTGTGGGCGACTGTTATATCAGTTTTAATAAAGAGCTAAAAAAAGAAACTCAAGAGTTAATAGAAGCTGGTGTAAAAAAAGAAGAAGCGGATGCGCAAACATCTGTCATGAAAAAAGCGGCGCAAATGCTTCGTGATTGGGAAGCGGGAGATTCAGAAACAGTTGAATTATGGAAAAAAATGAATAGCTGGGCAATTGAAGGTATGAAAAAAACATATAATCGCACAGGTGTATCATTTGATAAATATTACTATGAAAGCGAAACATATATGTTAGGCAAGGACGAAGTTTTAAAAGGGCTCGAAAAAGGTATCTTTTTTAAACAGGAAGACGGCTCTGTCGCTGTTGATTTAACCGAAGAAAAACTGGATAAAAAAATACTTTTAAGAAGCGACGGCACTTCAATTTATATAACTCAGGATTTCGGTACCGCGATAAATCGGTATAAAGACTGGCAGTTTGACAAATTAATTTATGTTGTTGGCTCTGAACAGCAATATCATTTTAAGGTTTTATTTATCATTCTGGAAAAGTTAGGTTATTCTTGGGCAAAAAATCTGCATCATCTTTCATATGGCATGGTAAATCTTCCGGAAGGAAAAATGAAAAGCAGGGAAGGCACTGTCGTTGATGCTGACGAATTAATTGATTCGCTTCGCGACATGGCATTATCAGAAATAAAAGAGAAGGGCAGGGAAGATGATGTAGGAAACCCGCAGGAAGTTGCGGAAAATATCGCTATAGGCGCTCTTCATTATTTTTTACTCCAGCCGAGCCCTGTAAAAGATATGCTTTTTGATCCAAAGGAATCCCTTTCTTTCACCGGAAATACCGGTCCTTATCTGCAATACATGGGAGCGAGAATTTCTTCTATGCTCAGGAAAAATGAGGAAACAGGAAATAAAAACAAGGAGCCGGGAATTTGGAATGAAGTGCTCTTTGACGCGGAATGGGAGTTGGTTAAATTGGTTAATGGTTATTCTTCTGCTGTAAATGAAGCGGCAGAAAAAATGGATCCTTCTCATCTAACAGGCTATCTTTATGAATTATCCAAAGCATTCAGCAGGTTTTATCATGAATGTCCTATTTTAACCTGTGATGATCCCACGCTGTCAAAAGCAAGACTGGAACTTTCACGCGCTGTTATGCTTGTGCTAAAAGACGCTTTTTATCTTGTATGCATTCCCTTTTTAAATGTTATGTAATTATAAAAGCAAGAGAAACAGAACCATGGTTAAAATAAAGTTCTCCCTTTTCTTTTGTTTTTAATATACATCTTCCGGCAGGGTCTATGCCTGCAAATATTCCGCGTGCCAGAATGTTTTTAGGGTTATTCGTTATATTGTCATTTTTATACTGAGGCTCAAATACAGCGGCTTTGGCTCCTATGCAATCTGCCATCTGATTCCATTCATTGGCAAGAGTACGGTTTCCCTGCGTATATACGGCATTCGCGTTCAAACTTTTCTTTACAATTTCTATTTCTTCCAGTATTTTATCTAAAACTGCTTTTCTTGAAATTGGTTTTCCAAGTACTTCTTCGCAGCTAATTGCTTTTGCGCTGGGCGCTTTATTGTTAACATTAACTCCAATTCCGCCTGTAAACCAGCTGATTAAATCGGCTTCTCCGCAAATTTCTGTCGTAATACCCGCGATTTTTCGCCTGTTTATGTAAATGTCATTGGGCCAGCGAAGATACGCCTGCTTGCCGCAAATAGAAGTTAAACTTTTAACAACTGCTATCTGAATAACAAGCGACATTAGTGAATAGTCCGCTATCGTAAGTTTTGGTTTTTCCAGTATCGAAAAGAAAAGTCCGCCCTGACGCGATACCCATGTTCTGCCGTATCTTCCTCTTCCCGCGCTTTGTTTTTCCGCGCTTATAACCGCTTTTTCAATTCCGCGTACTGCCAATTCTCTTGCTCTGTCCATTGTGCTGCCTGTATTATAATAATGGTAAAATAAATTTTCCTTTTCGCCGAATTCCCACGGATAAAGAAAATCTTTTTCATTTTCAGGCTCTAATAGATAACCATTATCATTTGTTTCTATTAAATATCCGCTTTCCAAAAGAGACTGTACCGCTTTCCAGACTGCTACACGTGATATTCCCATATCCCTTGCAAGAATGCTGCCGCTTACAGGCGCTCCCTGTTTTTCCCTTAAATGATAAAGTAATTGAGCTTTGCTTGATAATTTTATTTCATTCATATTTTTCTCCCCTGTATAACCTTTGCTTTTAATGCCGCTTTTTCAAAACAAAGTGAAATTAAAACAAAGAGCAGTTTTGTTTTTTTCAGCCCCTGTTTTCCGCATCTTGCTTTCCATGATAAATTTATATTCGACCAAATTAAAAATATTTGCGGTATAAAACAAATAAATAAAGAAATACTTTCGCTTAATTTTGGCATTATTTTATTTAAACTATCTCTTATTTCCAAAGAACTTGTTGTGCGGAAAAACAGCGCGGAGATTTGAACAATCATAAAAAGACGCAATGATAAACGCAAGTATTCTGTATTGGGCGTTAATAATTTTAATGTAAGAATTCCATGCCCGCCCAATAGCTCAAAAAGGTTCGAAAATACCGAAAGTGAATACATCAGGACAGCGTAAAAGAATGCAGGTTTTAAATCCGTTACTTGCTCAAGTAATGTAAAACGAAAAATAAAGGCTATAATAACAAGGGCTATAATTCCAAATGAAAGATATAAAGAGGGAAGGAGCATACATAAGACAGACAGCGGCAGCAGCAATAAAAGTTTTAAAATAGCAGGCGCTTTATGCAGGGCAGTTTTATTGGTTTTATATTTGAATACAGCGTTTACCATATAAGACCTTTTCGAAGAGGATTTCGTATTCCCCATTTTTCAATATCTTCAGAGAACGAAACATCTGCGTCATATACTTTTTTTCCTTTGTAAAGCACTATGAAACGGTTAGCGAGCGACATACATTTTTCCAGTTCATGTGTAAGAATAATTAAAGTTTTTCCGCCTAAAATAAGTTCTTTAAAAAGACAGTTAACCTGCAATACTCCGGGATAATCCATGTTTGCATAAGGTTCATCAAAAATGATAATTTGCGCGTCCATTGCCAAAACACCTGCCGCGGCAAGACGGCGTTTTTCGCCGCCGGAAAGTGTTCGCGCCGGAAATCCGGCTTTGAGAGACAACCCTGTCTGAAAAAGGGCATTTTCTACTCTTAGATTTGTTTCTGTCTTTGAAAACCCCAAATTACGCGGACCAAAAGCAACATCTTCTTGCGGAGTTTCTCCAAGTATCTGCGCATCCGGCTCCTGAAAAACAAGTCCGACTCTCGCGCTTGTTTTCACTGTCCCCAAAGTCGGCTCTTCAAGACCCGCGACAATCGACATTAAAATACTTTTCCCGGATCCATTCGCGCCCGCTATAATTGCGCATTCGCCGTCCTCGATAGAAAGCGAAACATCATCAAGCGCATAAAAAAAACCATCCCGCACCTGCTCACTGCCTCTATCATCATAAAGAGGAAACCTTTTAGTGATATTAGAAAGTTCTATGGCTTTATTCATATAACTTCCCGGGAAGAGTTGGCAAAGACTCTCGCAGAGGCGCGGAGACGCAGAGGACGCAGAGGAAGAGGGGGAAGAAGGGGAGGAGTTCTTGCTTCTTTCTTTTTAATCCTTTTTTATTTCTTTGAAATCTCTCGTATTCTTGAGTTTTAGGTATGATATCGAACAATAACTCTGCGTCCTCTGCGCCTCTGCGTCTCTGCGAGAGGTTTTCCTCAAAGAGGTTTTTGGAAAAAAAATTATTCATTTATGTACCTCGCTGCTATTGGTCTTAGTTTTAGCGCAAGGGGGATGCTTATAATCAGTTTGATTAAATCGCCGGGTAGAAACGGCAGAAAACCCGCTGCCATTGCCGCCGCGAATGACATCGAGCTGATATACATCATAAAAAAGACGCCGCAGAAAAGTATTATTAAAAATCCCAAAAATGAGGCAATTATCAATCTTGTTAAAAAAAGCGGTTTTACTTTTTTTTCGCTTGTTTTGGGCAGCCCGCAAATCAGCCCTGACACAAGGCTTGCGATAAAATAACCGATGATATAACCGCCCAAAGGAGTTGTAAATACCGCAATCCCGCCCGGAATTACAAAAACAGGCACACCAATTAACCCTGCGGCTATAAATATAAGAATAGACAGACCGCCGTAAAAACTGCCAAGTATGGTGCCGGATAACACTATGAATAGATTTTTTAACACCAAAGGGACAGGAATGCCCGGAAGCGGAATAATTAAAAAACTTGAAACCGCGATCATTGCCGCAAAAGCAGCCGCGAATACATAACGATTCCTGACACTCATTCGTTAACCCCAGTTGCACACAGGTTAACATAAAGCCGCCTGTTTGTCAACCTGCAATATGGTAGCAGCTACCAAATTTAAAAACGGTAGCTGCTACCATTTTCCCGTTTTCTCCATTTTCATTTTGTTTTTTTTGTGTTATACTTACAGTAATGGAAACTCGCAGTTTTAAACTCAGTGAATTTGAAGGACCGCTTGACCTTTTGTGGCAGCTAATTCGTAAAAACGAAGTTAATATTTTTGATATTCCGATATCAGAGATTACAGAGCAGTATATCGAGTCCCTTAACAATATCGAAATATTGGATCTGGAAGAATTAACCGCTTTTCATACAATGGCTACTTCATTGTTATATATAAAAAGCCGCACGCTTTTACCTGTAGAAATGGACGATTTTTATGAAGATCCAAGAGCGGAACTTGTTGACCGCCTCATTGAATATCAAAAATTTAAAAAACTATCTGAACTCATGGAAGAAAAAGAAAAGGATAATGAATGGATTTTGGAAAGACGCAGGCTTCAGTATAATCTCCCCTTTACAGATGATGATATCTGGCAAAAAGTTGATATATGGGACCTTGTAAAAACATTTTCAAGCCTGACGGTGAATATGAGCGCGGAGCGGATTATCGACCTTTACGAAGAAGTTTCCGTAAACGAAAAAACAACTTTGCTTGCCGAGTTTCTGGAAAATAAGGGAGAATGCCGTTTTACAGAACTAATTATCCGCCCGGGCGCAATGGATATTGTCTGCGCTTTTCTTGCCGTCCTGGAAGCCGCAAAAATGCGCATGATCGTGCTATTTCAAAACCGCCTTTTTGGTGATATACTTATAAGAGCGGCGGGGAGCATATAGTGACAAAAAACACAGAAAAAGAAACAAACTACACAGCGCTTGTCGAGGCAATTCTTCTTATGGAATCTGAAGCAATCGATGAAGATAAAATAGCCTCGATTGCGGAACTTCCCAAAGAAACAATAATATCTGCCCTGGAAAAATTAAGTGAAAAGTACGCGTCAGCCGAAAGCGGAATAGAGCTGTCGCGTGCAGGCGGCGGTATTATGCTTTCTGCCAAACGTGAACATTGGGAAAAATTAAAAGACAGGTACGGCAAAAAAAACGCGGGGAAAATTTCCCGGGCGGCAATGGAAACCCTCGCCATAGTCGCGTATTCTCAGCCTGTTACCCGGGCAGAAATAGAAAAAATAAGAGGCGTATCGGCAGACAATATGATAAGGCTCCTTTTGGAAAAAGATTTTATTAAAGAAGCGGGAAAAAAAGACATACCCGGAAGACCTACACTGTACGGAACTACAAAAGAATTCTTAAAACAATTTCATTTAAATTCAATTTCTGAACTGCCAAAATTGGGCGAAAGTGATATTGATAAATTTGAACTTGAGGGAGAAAAATATTAGGCTGCAGGTTTTTCTGGCTTCTGCAGGATTGGCTTCAAGGCGCGCTGCGGAAGAGATTATCGCGAAAGGAAGAGTGTCGGTAAACGGCGAAATAATTACCGCGCAGGGTACAAAGGTAACAGAAGGTGATGTAATCCTCGTTGACGGAAAACCTGTTTACCCGGAAAGCCGTAAGATCTACATCGCCCTGAATAAGCCTCCAGGATACATTTGCACTTCAAGTGATCCTCAAGACCGCCCTCTGGCTTTAAGCCTGCTTGATAGCCCCATGCGCCTTTACAGTGTAGGACGGCTGGATTATATGTCCTCTGGTCTAATTTTCTTTACCAACGACGGAGCGTTTGCAAGCCGCCTGGGGCATCCAAGCACAGGGCTTGAAAAGGAATATATCGTGGAAGCAACCGGTCAAATCCCGGATGAAACTGTTGACGCTTTTAACTGCGGAATAACAATAGATAGTATATTCTACAAGGCTAAATCGGCAGAAAAAACAGGCCGCAAAAGCATGAGAATTGTTCTTGTCGAAGGTAAAAACCGCGAAATAAGGCGTGTCTTTTCACACTTTCATTTGCACCCCTGCTTGCTTCGCAGAGTACGAATTGGTCCGGTCTTACTGGGAAATCTTGCGGAAGGCAGCTCCCGCCCGCTTACGGAGAAAGAAAGGAGAGATATATGGTAATTGCTATTGATGGACCTGCGGGGTCGGGGAAGAGCACTATCGCTAAAATGGTAGCCGAAGGAAAAGGGTTTACCTATATCAATTCGGGGAAACTTTACAGAGCGATAACTTTAGGATGTTTACAGGCAGGAATTGACCTAAAAAACAGCGAAAAAGTGATTGAATTTGCAAAAAATATCGATATAACCTACGAAAAAGACCAGGTTTTCCTTGACGGAAAGGATGTAACAGCTTTTTTGCATACGGACGAAATAGATCGTCATTCTTCACCGCTTTCGGCAATTGTGCCTGTCAGACACATTGTAAATGACCTTATCCGTAAAATAGCCAGGGACAGCAATATAGTGGTGGAGGGCAGGGACATGACTACCGTTGTTTTCCCGGATGCCCGGCACCGCTTTTATATTGACGCTTCGGCGGATGCAAGGGCAAAAAGGCGCTTTGACCAGGGGGTTTCAAATTTAAGCCTTGAAGAGATAAAAACGGCTATTTTACAGCGGGATGAGATTGACAAAAACAAGGAAGAAGGCAGTTTAAAAATTGCCCCGGATGTTCAATATTTGGACACTTCGGACTTGACCATTATTGAAGTTTATGACAAATTGATAGATAAGATAGATTAATTATTAAGGAAAGAAAACGATGGCAGAAGAGAAGGAAGTGGGCACGCCATTCAAAGGTGGCGCGGACACAGGCAAAGATGGAGAAAACATTCAAACTCAATTACAGGAAGAATACCTCAAGACCCTGGAGCAGCTGGAAGAAGGTCAGCTTGTCGAGGGCAAGGTTGTACAGGTTACATCCGATCAGGTATTTATCGACGTTGGCTACAAATCAGAAGGAAAGATTCCGATTTCTGAATTTTCCGAGATTCCAAGTATCGGTGATTCTGTGCCGGTTATCCTTATCGCTAAGGAAAACAAACACGGGGAAGTAATCGTATCCAAACAAAAAGCGGATGCGAAACTTTTCTGGAAAAATCTGCGGCTGGCATTTACCGAAAAACGCGCAATCGAAGGAACTGTTGATAAACAGGTAAAAGGCGGCTTTGAAGTTTTCCTTGGCGCGGACGCGCGCGCATTCCTTCCCGTCAGTCAGGCTGATACGCAAAAACTGGAAAAACCGGAAAAATTATTAAATCAGAAAATCAGGGTTTATGTTGAACGTCTTTATTCAGACGGAAAAATCAACATTGTTGTAAACAGGCGCAAGTGCATGGAAGAAGAGCTTGAAAGCATGCGCAATAATTTCTTTGAAAATACTCCCATTGGCACAGATGTTACCGGCACCGTAAAAAGTTTTACCTCATTCGGCGCTTTTATAGACCTTGGCGGTTTTGACGGACTTCTGCACATCAACGATATGAGCTGGGGCCATGTTACGCGTCCGAAAGACTTTGTAAAAAAAGGCCAGGAAATCCGTTTAAAAGTAATTCGTATAGACAAAAATGAAAAGAGAATTAATCTTTCTCTTAAACATTATACCGATGATCCATGGGTTCACTTTGAAGAAAAATATCATGTAAACGATATAATAAAAGGCAAGGTAACAAAGCTTACGGAATTCGGAGCGTTTATAGAACTTGAAGAAGGTATCGAAGGACTTGCTCATATTTCAGAATTCTCGTGGTTAAAGAAAATTCAAAAACCGCAGGATCTTTTAAAATCCGGCGATGTTGTTGAATGTATGATACTTGGTTATGATTTGCAGGCGGGCAGAGTGTCGCTTGGGCTTAAACAGGTTCAGGAAAATCCCTGGGACAACATCGAAGAAAAATACCAGGTAGGCGCAAGGATAAAACGTAAAATCGTTAAAATAACCAATGCGGGCGCTTTTATTGAATTAGGCGACGGTATTGACGGTTTCCTGCACGGAGATGATATTTCATGGACCAGAAAGTCCAAGAATTTCGGGCTTGCCGCGGGTCAGGAAGTTGAGGTAATGGTTATTGCCGTAGATCCGGATAAGCGTAATATCAAACTTGGTATAAAACAGCTTTCAGATGACCCTTGGAAAGAATTTTGCAGCAATTACAGAAGCGGGTCTCCTGTGGAAGGTGAGATTGCTTCGGTTACTGACTTTGGCGTATTTTTACGTGTTAGCGGCGGAATCGAAGGGCTTATCCATAAATCCAACCTTGTAGAAAACCGTGAGGAAGATCCGGATGAAGCATTAAAGAAATATAAAGCCGGAGATACTTTAAAAGCAGTTGTTCTGGAAATTCAACAGGATAAACAAAAAGTTGCCTTTTCCATCCGCGATTTACAAAAGAAAGTGCAAAGGGATGATATTTCCCGTTACATGGCAAAAGAAGAATCATCAGATTCCACTTATACCCTGGGCGCTGTTCTTAAATCGAAAAGCAACGATGCCTCTGATACAGAATAGATTAATCCGGGGGGGATCCCCATGGCTGTCGCAGCCAGGGTTCGGCTATGCTGACAAAGATTGATATTAATAAGTTCCATACTCTTATAGAGATAAATTCGTCTTTAAATTCCAGTTATAAGGATGTGCACAGTGTTTTGTCGCGGATTATGGAATCGGCAACACGGCTGTGTGACGCGCATGCTTCCAGTCTTTTGTTAATGGACAAGGAAAAAAACGAACTTTATTTTGAGGTAGCGCTCGGTGAAAAAGGCGGCGATGTTAAAAAGTATACCGTAAAATTCGGAGAGGGTATTGCCGGATGGGTCGCGCAAAACAATAAATCTATCATTGTAAATGATGTTGCAAACGATAAACGTCATCTGCGCAATATCGGAGAAGAAATAAATTTTACCTGTAAAACAATATTGGCTGTACCCATGCGTATCAAGGATGAATGTATCGGGGTTCTTGAGCTAATCAATAAAAAAGATGATGGTCTTTTTACCCAGGATGATATTGAATGGCTTGAAATTTTCGCGAATCAGGCAGCGCTTGCGATTATTAATGCCAGAAGCATGGAAGAATCTCTTCGTGAAATAAAACAATTACAGGAACAGTTAACCCATAATCAATACCACACCGTTATTGCAAAAAGCCCTTGCTTTCTGGAAAAACTGGAAATCATTGACAAGGTTGCAAAAACCGACTCTTCCGTTCTGCTTTTGGGAGAAAGCGGTGTTGGCAAGGAACTTTTCGCGGAGCAGATTCATCTGCGCAGTACGCGGAAAAACGCTCCGTTTATAAGAGTTAATTGCGCGGCTCTTCCGGAAGGTTTGCTGGAAAGCGAACTTTTCGGCCATGTAAAAGGCGCTTTTACAAACGCAATTTCCAACCGTCAGGGGCGCTTTGAAATGGCAAACGGCGGCACGATCTTTCTTGATGAAATAGGAGATTTGCCCCTTTCCTTACAGGCTAAAATACTGCGTGTTATCCAGGAAAAAAAATATGAAAAAGTAGGGTCTGATGCCACAGTTACAGTAAATGTGCGTATCGTTGCTGCTACAAATAAAGACCTTGAGCAGCAGGTTCAGAAAGGGGAGTTTCGCCATGATCTGTTCTACCGGCTGAATGTATTCCCTATCTATATTCCTCCTCTTCGTCAGCGTCCTGAAGATATTATTGAATTGGCTCATTTTTTCCTTAAAAATTTCATGAAGGAAACAAAAAAGCAAAAAGAAGCCATGGCAGAAGGTTTTTCCCAGAGCGCCATTGAAGCCATGCTGTCGTATTCATGGCCCGGCAATGTCCGTGAACTGCAAAATTGCATTGAACGGGCATGCGTAATCGGCAAAAACAAACTAATAGGCATAGAAGACCTGTTTCTTAAAACAGGTACCCAGGATAAAGATGACGGAATGAGGGATTTAAAAGCGGCGCTTAATGCTTTTAAGGTCAATTTTATACGTAAAGTGCTTGAAGAAAACAACTGGAATCAGACAGAAACCGCAAAGGCTCTTGCCATACAGCGGACTTATTTGTCAAGATTAATAAAAGATCTGCAAATTGATGCCATAGAAAAGGCGTGAAAATAACATTTAAGGAGTAACAATGCAAAACGAAAAAACGAGCCAGGAGAAAGACAATTTTTTAGGGAAAATCAATGACTTTATTCAAAGGAACAGAAAACCTATTTTCGCTGTGACAGGCATTATAGTTTTCCTGTTTGTGGGAGCTGTCGTATTTCTTGCTGTAAATGACAGTTTAAACAAGAAAGCTATCATTAAAGCAGAAGAATTCAACACCAGATACGAATATCTGACAGAAAATTTTGATGACGAAGATTTTAAAGATGATATTAATGGTTTTATAAACGACATAGCGGCATTTGCAGGCAGAAAAAAGGGAGTAGCCTACAGTAAAGCATGGTCTTTGGCTGCCGATCTTCACACAAGGAATAAAGACTGGCAAAACTCGCAGGAAGCCTGGGTTAACGCGGCACGCGCGGGAGATAATTATTTAGCGCCTATCGCATTTTTTAATGCGGCGGCTGCCGCAGAAGAGCAGGGGAATATCGAGCAGGCAATTGATTTATTAAAACAGTGCCTCTCCCTTAAGGTTGAGTTTCCCGCGGCTCCAAGAGCGCAGTTTTCCGTAGGAAGGCTCTATGAACAGCTTGGCGATTTTCCGCAGGCTTTGGAAGCATACAGGGAAGTAATGATTAATTGGCCTGAAATACCTGTATGGCACCAGCTTGCCCGCAGCAGAATTATCGCAATTGAGATTCAATGAAAATAATAAGGGGGTTACCCCCATTGCTGCTGTATATTTTATTCGCGCTTTTATCCTGCGGAATAGAAGAGTATTATTATCTTCCGCAGGATGTTGATATAAGAAAAGAATTGAATACAGCAGCAGTCCTGGAAATCGAGCCCATTACTGAACGCTATGCTACAGGTTTTACCATTTTTTACAGGATATATATTACAAACGCGTTTCTTAGCGGAGTTGAAATAAATACAGAAAATCTGATGCGTGATATCAGCGCTTCGCTTTTTAATGATTTTAGGGATTTAACCCCGTTTGCAGACCCTGCAAATAACACATCCATAACAACAGAGAATACATTTAAAAACCGTAATTACCATGAACTGGAACTTGAAGGAATAGATATAAAAACAGTTTTTAAAACAACAGGCGGCACCTTCAGGATTAATTTTCAGGACAGAGCCGGCACAGAACCTTTTTTATCCTATGACGATGCGGGCACAGAAAGAGTATATTTTTTATTAAGAAATAACGGAGGCGGCGTTTTTACACCAGAACCTGAAGACCGTTATTTTTTCTACACACCCGAACTTACATCAACCGAAACAGACGTTAACAACGACGTTATCCGCCGCAGCGACAATGCAGACGGATACGCCTATGTTTCAATGTACATAGTAGCCATCGGGCAAAACCCCGATACCTTCCAGCGTATCCTCAGCAAACCCACCCACATCAACATTTTTAAATTACCGGACAATTAATGAGTAGAACATTGGTTTTCCAGCCTGATTGGTATATATCCGCTACTGTGTATAATGTTTATTCTGTCTACTAGGAAATAGGGGTTTTACCCCTATTTCGGACCCCCCGTCAGGGGGAAATCAAAGTAGATAGGAGAGACAAAAATGCAAATTTACGCTATTTATGACACGATTGCTCAGGAATTAGGACCTATTTTTGAGGCAAAAAACGACGAAGTTGCTCGTCGCCAGGCGATATATTCACTTGGAAAACAAAACGTTAACCCTAAGGAATTTTGGGTTTACAGATTAGGCGAAATTATTCGCAATGATGACAAGTTTGAGATCCGTGGTTTATCACCGGAGAAATTAGAGGTTAACTATGAAACGGCGTAGGAATGCGCCGTTCCGGCATGTTGGCGCTGTAAGAGCTCCAAAAACAGCTTTTAATTTAAGTTATGAAAAAGTATTCACTTGTGACATGGGACAGCTGATCCCTGTATTATGTGATGAAGCTTTACCTGGTGATGTTTGGCATATGTCAAACGAGATTGTAGCAAGATTACAACCGTTGGTAGCTCCAATATTACATGAGATAAATATATTCACTCATACATTCTTCGTACCGTATCGCCTCCTCTGGGAAGATTGGGAACAATTTATTACAGGCGGCGAAGATGGAGAATTTGTAGAACCTGAACCAAGATGGGAGCCATCCAGATATATAGGTCAACATGGTCCTGAATGTGCAGTTCAAAATAAATTGTGGGACTTTATGGGTTTACCTGTAACTAGAGTTTCAGGAGTACCCGGAGTTGGAGCGTTAGGTTATATTTATTTAGCAAATTGGACCAAAAATTGCAGTCCGCTTATATATCCCAAAAGAGCATATAACTTAATATTTAACGAGTATTACAGAGATCAGAATTTACAGGATGAAGTAGAAATTGACCAGGAGGAAATATTATTTCGTAATTGGGAAAAAGATTATTTTACTTCTGCCTTGCCCTGGCAACAAAAAGGCACTGCTCCATCGCTTCCTATATCAGGGCTTCTTGATTTAGTTTATGCAAGTAGTGGAAATATTGCGGGAGATTTGAAAGTATATGTTAATAGATTAACAAATACATATCCACCTCCATTACAACCGGATATGGAAAATTTAACTTTATTAGGAGATCAAGACGGAAATTTAGTATTCGGTGATAATGCATATGCACCACCAAATAGTAGATGGTGGATTGAAGGCGCAACAACTTTAGGTGGAATAAAAGCAGATATGTCTAAAGCTGTATCTTTCGACATATCAGATCTAAGGAATGCTTTTCAAATTCAAAAATGGCTTGAAAGAAATGCAAGAGCTGGATCTCGCTATACAGAATTTTTAAAGGCACACTTCCCTGCTTACCCACGTGATGAAAGATTACAACGTCCGGAATATATTGGCGGTTCAAAAGCACCTATAATTGTCTCAGAAGTATTACAAACGTCAAGATCGGATCCAAATCAAACACCTCAAGGTACAATGGCAGGACACGGAATTAGTGCGGCACGTACACGTATAGGAAAATACAGAGTCCAAGAACATGGTTTAATAATGACATTAATGTCAATAATGCCTAAAGCATCGTATCAACAAGGTATAAATCGACAGTGGTTAAGATATGATAAATTAGATCATCCGTTTATAGAATTTGTAAATTTAAGTGAACAAAAAGTATTACGAGGAGAAATATATACTTCATCTATTGATGCAGATAATACATCTACATTTGGTTATCAAGGACAATATGACGAGCTGCGTGTAAAGAATAACATAGTATGTTCAGAAATGCGTGATACATTTGCCTATTGGCATATAGGCAGAAAGTTCAGTAACCCGCCTCATCTTAATGAAATATTTATTTCAACAAAAAATACGATAAGAAAAGACATATTTGCAGTACCGAGTAGACCTGGATTTATAATATCTTATGGGAATGTAGTAACAGCAATGAGACCAATACCCTATATGTCTGAACCTGGTTTAATAGATCATAATTAGGAGAAAAAAATGGAAAAAAACAAAAAACCAAAAATACAAAATCAGTTGGAATATGATGGTCCTGAAGAAGCTGAAATGTCGGATATAGATGAAGTGGAAACCGCGGGATACAGGACAAACAAACAACAGATTGAATCGTTAATTGAATCAGGACGTCGCCTTGAAAATTTCAGGAGAGATATGTATGACGCTGATTACGATGATGACGGAGATGACTTCGCTGAAGACATAAATGAAGCGAGATTTAAAAGGCGATATAGATCATTTTTAGAAAAAGAAAATGAAAAATCACAGGAGCCAAAAAAACAGGCTCCTACTGAAGCGACAGCGCCATCAGAAGAGCCGAAGGCGTAAAAATTGGGTCTGGGCATTATGACCCTACTTGATGTTAATAATGCCCAGTGACACCAAAGTGTCAATGAAAAACGACATAACATGCGTTAAGTAAAAGAGGAAAAAAATGAGTGTATTTGCGGCAGTAGCTGCCATAATTGGATCCGTAATTGCTGCCGGCGTAGGTATTGCCGGCATATCAAGCTCAAATAGAGTTGCAAGACAAAACTTAGATTTCCAGCAGTCAACATTTGATTATATGCAGGATATGCAAAGAGAAACTTGGAACAGAGAAGACACATCTATAGCCAGGAGAGTGCAAGATTTAGAAGCAGCAGGAATGAGCCCTGTATTGGCGGCTGGTCAAGGTGCACAGTCCAGCTCGCCTGTACGTGTAGAAGCTCCACAAAGAGAAAATAATAAAATAGATCAAGCTGAATTAGTTATTAATGCACTAAGGATGAAAGCAGACTATAGTATGACAATGGCACAAAAAAGACTATTGGATACAGAGAGACAAGAAATAGAACAAAGAATGGCGCATAACAAAGAAATGCACCCTGAAGAATTAGCAAGGAAAGTCATGGAAAATGATTATACGAGAAAAACATTTACTACAAGAGTAAATAAAGCTATTGCAGAATTAAATGGTATGCAAACGGAAAACCGGCAAAGATTATTAGAATTTAATTTGGATAAAGAATATATGAATCAAGAGAGATTGTTAAAGTTAACTTTAATGGAACTGAATTTATCAAAAGGAGATGCTGAACTGGTAGCAAAAAAACTATTAATTGAAGCTCAGAGACATGACTTAAATATTTGGAAATTGTTAGGATTACCAACTAATACAACATTTGGAAGTAGTCTAACAGATCAAGGAATGAAACTTGGTCTTCGACGAAGTAATAGTGAAGGTGGCAAATCTAGTACATATCAAAATACTACTAAAGGAAGAAATAGATTATTTGACTTATTTGGAAGTCATCATTAAAACTAAGGAGAAAAAAAATGAGAAGAAGAAGAAATTTCAGAAGAGGAAAAGCTAGATTATCTAGAAAAAGGTCCGGAAGAAGGATCCGTCGGTACGGTGTATCTCGTGGTGGAATACGTTTGTGAAATTTAAAAATAAAAAATGGAAGTATATTCCAGGATGGTTAAAAAATCTTCAAAAGAGAAGATGGAAAAACAGATCAAGACCTAACAGAATAAAAGGATATAAATATAGAAGGAAGAGATAATGCAATGCTCTTTTCCTAGAACTATAAAGATCAAAAAGCCTGCTCATGCAATATTTGAATTTAAAACAGGTGTCTATAAGTCACCAGATATAGGATATGGATATATGAAAGTACCATGTGGAAAATGTATGAATTGTAGGATATCGAGAGCCCGTGAATGGGCAACTAGACTATTGCACGAATTGGATGCTTGGCAAGGTAAAGGATTATTTGTTACACTTACTTATGATGAAGAATTTCTGCCTCCCGGAGGATCCCTGGACAAAAAAGAATTACAGAGATTTTTCAAAAGATTAAGGAGAGATTTAAATGGCGAAAGAATCAAATACTTTGCTAGCGGTGAGTATGGTGATACTAGCAACCGTGCTCATTATCATGCTATTGTTTATTATAGTTGTTGCAGTAACGACATCAAACATAGTATCAAAAGGTGCTGGCCTCTAGGTCATATTAAATTTGGCACGGTTACATATGATTCATGCCGATATGTTGCCGGCTATATAACAAAAAAATTAAATGGTCCGGCCGGCGAAGCCCATTATAATGGCCGCACTCCCCCATTCCAATTACAAAGCCAAGGAATAGGTCTGGAATGGGCAGAAAAAAATAAAAAATATTTACAAAATAAATTAGGTATAACAGTAAAAGGCGTAGAAGTTGGACTCCCCCGCTATTACGTAAAAAAACTAGATCTGAATGTAAAAAAAATAAAAGAAGAATCTATAAAAAGACAAAAATGCTTAGATGAAAAAATTATAGATAAATACGGCGAAACAAAATACAGTAACGCGATGATAAAATCAAATGAACAACGTGAAAGAAATGTAGTTAGCCGTATGAATCTAAATGACAGAAGAAAAAGTAAAAAACTGTAAAATACAAAAAATAGTATGTTTATTTATAAAGATGCCAGTTGACACCTAGCCTATCAATGTTTATTCTGTCTACTAGGAAATAGGGGTTTTATATAAAGACCTATAGGCGTCAAAGTATGAAACCTGTTCACCGGATGAGTTTTTTGCAAGGACGCCGGTTCGTTTTAAATCAAAGACTGAGGCGCAATCGTTTTCCAGCCTTGACTGTCTGTATGCTTTTTCCGCTGCCGAATTAACATAATCGATATTTTCTGCGTTCTTGTAGGAATAACCCCATAACAGAGATGACAATGAATGTTTTTTTTCTCCGCTTTTAATTAAAAATATTTCGGCTCTTTTTATAATAATGCCGGAAGGCAAATTTGCATTAAGGCTTTTTACAAAACTATCAACCGATACCTCGTTTAGAAAATCGGCAATTGCCATCTCGAATTCGCCGCTTACGCCTGTTGATAAGGGAGACGCGAATTCTATTTTTGCCAGCGGGTTAAAACCTTTGGTATACATTATTGGAATGCCAGCCCGTTTAAATGACATGGAAAAAATCTCAATCAGGCTTAAATGCCCATGAAAAACAGCGCTTCCTTCCTTGCTGAAACTGAATAATACCCTGTAAATCGGCGGGTCGCTTTTGTTCGGCAATGCGGCGTTAACCGCGCTTCTTTCATGGTTAACAAGAGGCTCCTTAGTCTCTTCTTTTGCTTTTATTTCGGGCAGACAATTAACGCCGCATAAACTGCATTTTTCCCTGCATGACGGTGTACGGGTTGTTTTTACAAACTCTTTTTTTAGATAATAATCTGTAACACAGGAATCAACACGCGACCAGGGTAATAAGTCAATTTTTCCTTCAAATATGCCGGAAACATAATCAGAGTTTTTCTCCAGAATTTCCTGCCATTTTTCCTTGTTAATATATTCATTCCACGGCTCAAGTCTGCTGCCAAATCTAAAAGCCTCTTCGCATAATAACCCGGATCTTTCATCCCCCCTGCTTAATACCCCTTCTATTTGAGAAATAAGAAAATCTGAGATGCTTACTTTATGCCCCATTGGCTTTAACTTTGAACGGATAAAATAAAGTTTTTTTTCTGCTGTTTCGCTATTGAGCTGGGCTGCCCATTGATACGGGGTATGCGGTTTTGGAATAAAAATCCCGACATTGATATTAAAGTGCATCCTTGCCCTGCGCGAAACTTCTGTTATAAAAGAAACAATTTCGTCTTCTTCGGGAGCACCGGTATCTGTTTCCGGTATCAAGCCTATCATAAAATAAAATTTTGCTCCTCTGTAACCGCGTTTTTTTGCCTCTTGCAGAATTTCAACAACATAATCTATGTTAACATCCTTGTTTATTGACATCTGCCATGCTTCCTGCGGTGTTTCTACAGCAAAGGTTAAGCCGCTTTTTCTTGTAACAGAAATTTTTTCAAGAAGCGACAGGGCAAAGCTTGATACTTTAAGCGATGGCAGCTGAAAAGACACATGGTTATTGCTAAAATTTAAGTTTAATGTTTCTATTAGTTTTTCTATGCCTGTATAATCCCCTGATGAAAGCGAAGAAAGGCTAATCTCCTGCCAGCCTCCCTTTGTAACCAATTCGTTAACCTGTTCAATTATTTGTTCCTGACTTTTTTGCCTAGCAGGTCTGTACCAAAAACCGGCGTGACAAAAACGGCAGCCGTTCGGGCATCCGCGCATTATTTCTACTGTGCCGTGATTTTGAATTGTTTTCATGCTGGGAACAGGATACACTATCGAAGGGGATTGTTTTTTACCAAAGTCTCTGTAAATTGCCCTTACTGCTTTTTCTTTTCCTCTTGTCCAAATATTAGGGTGAGAAATAATTTTTTCAAGCAGCGCTCCCCTGCTCTCCCCTTCCTTTTTTAAATTTGAAAGTTCTTCCGTTAAATCAAAAAATCCGGCTTCCGCTTCCCCTATCCAGAAAGCGTCAATGTAGGCACAATACGGCAGAGGATTTGAAACAGCGGGTCCTCCCGCGATTATTATCGGGTATAAATCATCTTTCCTCTCTTCGCATTTAAGAGGAATCCCTGATACATCCAGCATTGTCAGTATGCCGTTAAATCCCAGCTCATATCCCAGGGTAAACATAAGAATATCAAGACTTGCAAGGCTAATTCCGGTATCAAGTCCGTAAAGAGGCAGATTATTTTCACGTAACAATTTTTCAAAATCGGGAGCCGGGGCAAACGCTCTGTCACAGCAAACATCCGCCATATTGTTCATGTAATTATAAATAATTCTTAAAGCCTGATTCCCCATTCCAATTTCATAAAGATCCGGAAACGCTATTAGTGTTTTTAAAATTTTGTTTTTATCCGCTATACAGCCGACTTCTCCTCCGGTATAGCGCGCCGGTTTTTCTATGTCCAATAATTTATGCCCCAATGCAAAAGCAGGATCTATGTATATTTCTCTCAACGGTTATACCTTCTTATGTAGATGCTTAAAGCAAGACCTATTCCAATCATAGAGGCAAGAATTGATGAACCTCCGTAAGACATGAACATAAGAGGAAGTCCTGTTATCGGCATAATGCCCATAGTCATGCCAACATTAATTATAAAGTGAAATCCAATCATTCCCGAAAGACCTGCGCATATATATTTTGCAAAAGGATCCGTTGTAATTTTCATGGAAAACAAAATACGATTTACAATTAAAAGATAAAGAGAAAATACAATAATGGCTCCCAAAAAACCCGTTTCTTCAGAAAATATGGAAAAAATAAAATCTGTGCTTTGTTCAGGCAAAAATCTATAATGACTTTGTGTTCCCTGCAAATAACCTCTGCCTGTAAGCCCGCCCGCTCCAATCGCTGTTACAGATTGAATAATATTCCAGCCTGCTCCGCGCGGATCCACATTTGGATCCAGAAAAACAATAAGCCTCATTATCTGATAATTTTTAAGCACAATGCGCGCTACAAAAGAAGCGCCCAGTGATAATACAACTATTGCGGATGAATAAACCATCCAAAAGAAATATTTCTTTTTAAATTTAATATAGCCAAAAATGGAAATAGCGGCTATAAGAACAAAAAATAGTATTGCGATTGTAATTATTCTTATATTTGTAAGCACTGCAAGAAAGGGAATTGTTTTTCTTAAAATAAATGTTTGCCAAAGCGGAAGCACCAAAAATATTCCTGTAAGCGCTATACATGAAACCATAAATGCCACATAACGCATGGATACCCCTGCCAAAAAAATCATTGTTAAAAGAATTGCAATATAAACAAGCGCTGTGCCAAGATCAGGCTGAAGAAGAACTATTACCATCGGTATAAAGACTATAATACAGCTTACAAAAAAACGGGAAAATGTCCCTCTGTTATGATCTGTATCGGCAAGAAAGCGCGCAAGAAGTATAATTACAGATATTTTAACAAATTCAGACATTTGAATTCCAAATGATCCTATTCTTAACCAGCGCGCCGCATTATAAATTACATTGCCAAAAAGCAATGTATAAATAAGAGGCAGTAACGAAAAAAGATATATATACAAAGAAATGTTATAAAATCTTCTGTAATTTATCATGGATAAGACAATTACTGCAACAAGACCTATTGATGCCCATATTATCTGCCTTACATATTCATTTGAAACCTGCACTCCTTCAGAAGTTATTCCGGAAGAATAAATAAACAATATGCCGAATACTATTAAGGTAATTACAGGAAGCAGCAGTAAATAATCTATTTCCAGTATGTTTCGTAATCTCAAATTTATCTCCGCCTTTTAATTTGACACTATGTGCTGAAATCCCAGAGTACGGACTGCAGTTTCATAATCCTGCTTGGCAAAATACCCCTGAAATATTATTGCCGATGCCGAAGATGCTCTCCAAACCTGAAAGCTTGATGCTTCGATAATAACTGTAACTACAATTTGCTCATCAGGATTTGTACTGTTATACGGAGCAAAGGCAGTAAACCATGAATGCCACCTGTCTACAAGCCCAATTTCCGCGGTTCCTGTTTTTCCCGCAATTTGCACTGTTCTTATATTTAACGGATACTGCGCTGTTCCATGACTTACAACGCTTCTCATATCCTGCCGTACAGTTTCAAAAATGGAATGAGGTATATCGCTTTTGTGCAAGATTTCCGGTTCTGTTATTTGTATTATAGCGTTTGTATCAGGATCGCGAACTTCTTTTAATACATGAGGTTTATAAATCACTCCGTTATTTACAATCATGCTGACCATATTGCACATTTGAAGAGGCGTAACCAGTGTATACCCCTGCCCAATAGACATATTCATTGTATCGCCCAAAACCCATCTTTCATGAAAACGTCTTTCTTTCCATTGAGGCGTTGGAATAAAACCTGTTATTTCTCCCGGCAGATCAATTCCCGTTATTTCTCCGTAACCGTAATTTCTTGCATAGTTAACGATTCTTTCTACGCCAACATTATCTCTGCCAATCGTCATATAATAAATATTGCATGATTGCCTTAGGGCTCCCGCTAAATTTAATCTTCCGTGTCCTGTTCTAAGATGACAGTGCCAGTCCCTGTTTCCGTACCTTATAACACCCTGACATAATACATTCTGTTCAGGCGGAAATGTATTCTCTCTTAAAATTGCAGTAGACAATATCATTTTAAAAGTTGAAGCCGGAGGATAACTTGACTGAATAGCGCGGTTTAAAAACGGCTTGTTCGGATCATCTGCGAGAATTCTAAAATTGGAAATATTTCCGTCTGTAAAAATATTTGGGTCATACCACGGATAGGAAACCATTGCAAGTATTTCCCCTGTTGATGGTTTCATAACAATGGCAGATCCTATCTGAGGACCTATCGCTTTCTCTGCAAGAAGCTGAAGGTCTGCATCTATTGTAAGTACCAGGTTTTTTCCCATCTCAGGAAGTGTTCTTATAATGTTTTCCTGCCCTGCGATACGCCTGCCCCTTGAATCTACTGTTCTTGTTTCCCATCCTTCTTTTCCGCGCAAAAGCTCGTCATATTGCCTTTCAATACCGGATTTACCTATAACATCTCCCTGCTGATAGCCTAAATTGTAAAGTGTGGTAAGTTCATCACGGGTAATGTCTCCTACATAGCCAAGTATATGGGAAAGGCTTCCTACGTTAACATAATTGCGAATTGCCTTGATGTGCCAGGTTATACCGGGCAGCACGTCTTTTCTTTCTGCAAGAGATGCAATGGAAGAAAACGTTACGTTAGACGCAATTTCTACAGGCTGGTAAAGCTGAAAATACTGGCTTGGAAGTTTAGATCTTATCTCATCCTGCGAGATTCCCAATATCTGTGAAACAGAAGCAATTACTTCATCCATTTTTCCGCGCGGAACTTCCGCAGGCGTAATTGTAACTGCATAAGAATCCCTGTTAATTACAAGAGGACGCGTAATATTGCGATCGTATATTTCTCCCCTTTGCGTTGGAATAATATATGTTCTTCGTGAAATATCCTGCGCTCTTGTAAGATATATTTCACCGGAAAGTATTTGCATGCTAAAAAGCCTTATTACATAAGTAAAGACAACAATAAAAAAGAGAATCCGAAAAACAATTATGCGGCTTCCCTGATTATCAATCATTATTATCTCCGCCCTGCCATTATGGGCTTAAAGTTTTTTAACAGGAAAAATAATCCGGGCGCTAACAATGAATTTAAACCTAACTGTATCCAGAAAGCAGATGTAGTTAATGAATAAGCCGGAACAGCAGATCCCATAATGAGATGAAGTATAAAAACTATCAATGCTTTTATTAATGTTGCAGATGCGCATAAAACAACCGGCATAATAAATATATCAAGAAATAAAGCGCCTTTAAAAAGACCTGCAAGCGCGCCTATCAGCGTGCGGACAAGACAATTCATTCCAAGCGGAGATGCTGATAAAAAATCAAGTAAAACTCCTGAGAAAAAACCCGACACCTGTCCTGTCATGGTTCCGTTAACATAAGCAGAAAATACAAGAATGCATAAAGCAAGATCCGGTACCACCTTTAAAAAAGGTATATAGCCAAGAATAGTGGATTGTAAAATTCCCGCAATTATGCAGAACAACACTGTCCAAATTGTACATCTAATCATCAATTTTTCCTGTATCTTCTGAATTTTCTACTTCAATAACAAAAATATATTCCAATCTGGAAAAATCTATCATTGGAACAATATCAACTTCCAGAGTTGTTTCATATTCAAGAACATTAACAGCGCTGACACGTCCTATATTTATTCCTGCAGGATATATACCGCCCATGCCGCTTGTAACAACTATATCTCCGATATTGATATCCTCTCTCGCGCGCCTTGGAACAAAACGCATTAAAATAGGAACATCTGAACTTCCCTGCCCTTCTACAATACCTTCAAAACGGGAAACAGAAAACCTGCATGACACTTGCGAGTTAATGTCAAAAACAGGCATAACAAGACTTTCAAAAACTCCTGTCTGAATAACTTTTCCTACCAAAGCCTGAACTCCGTTTTGCCATGCGACAACCGGCATATTATTTGATACTCCGGAATAACTACCCTTGTTAATTACTACAGCGGAAAATAAATTATCCGGATCACGTCCCGAAATTTGCGCGGGGATTCGCCTGTAACGCAGAGACCTTGAAAAATCAAGCTGTTCTTTTAAACGTATATTTTCCTGATAAATTTCCGCATTGCTGCGTTCCATATCTTCAAAACGATCGAGCTGCCTTAAAAGATCCGCGTGTTCTTTTCTTAAATTTGAAAGTTCAGAAATACTTAAAACAGTTCTGGAAATAAAAGAAGTAAATTCATATATACCTCCCCTAACCCCTGAAAAAAATGATAACCCTACATTTTTAACATCAAAAATAAAACTTCTGCTTGACAGTAAAAGCATAATCGAAGAAAGCAGCACAAGCAATACAAAAACAAAGACAGTTATATTTATTTGAGCTCCCGGTAATTTTCCGCCTCTTCGCGTTAATTTACCAAAGAATCTTCGCTGCATAAATATTACCCGTTTAATCTGTCATAGATATTTTTAGTAAGGTCTGCGCCTTTTATATATTCAAAATATTTACCTGCTCCCAGGGCTACGCAAATTTCCGGGTTTTCCGCAATAATTGCGGGAACCCCTGTTTCCTTTACGATAAGCTTGTCAAAACCTTTTAAAAGGGAGCCTCCGCCTGTTAGTACAATTCCGCGATCTACAATGTCGGCAGCAAGTTCAGGCGGCGTTTTTCCCAAAACCAGTTTTATCTCATCTATGATTGACGTAATTGGATCTTTAAGAGCCTCCCTTACTTCGACGGAGTCTATCTCTAACCTTCGCGGCAATCCTGTAATTGCGTCATTTCCTTTTACTTCAAGTTTTTCTATTGTCTTATCCGGAAAAGCATTGCCTATTTCTATTTTAAGTTTTTCAGCCATCTGCTCTCCGACAATAAGGTTATGAACGCTGCGGATATGTTTAATAATTGATTCATCAAATTCATCGCCGCCTACGCGGATTGCCCTTGTAACTACCATTCCACCAAGCGAGATAACAGAAATTTCTGTTGTGCCTCCTCCAATATCACAAATCATGTGACCTGCGGGCTCTCTTATCGGAATATCAGCGCCGATTGCGGCTGCCAAACTTTCATCTATGATGTGAACTTCTCTTGCTCCTGATTTATACGCGCTTTCTTCTACAGCGCGTCTTTCAACATCTGTTATGCATGAAGGAACGCCTATTACCATTCTTGGTTTTAAAAATCTATAGCGGGGATAAACACGGTAAATAAAATAACGAATCATTTTTTCTGTTGATTCGATATCCGCTATTACCCCGTCACGCATCGGTCTTATGGCGATTATATTTTCCGGCGTTTTCCAGAGCATTCGTTTTGCATCCTGTCCTACCGCAACAATTCTTTTTGTACCGCGTTCAACAGCAACAACCGATGGTTCATTTAAAACAATACCCTTACTCTTGATATAGATAAGCGTATTGCAGGTTCCTAAATCAATGCCAAAATCTGACGATAAGTTGCTAAACATGCACCCTCCGAATAAATATATATTTTAAAGCCGAGCTCTTGCCCTTGCATGAGTCGGATCCAGTCTAAATGCTTCTCTCCATTGAGAACGCGCCCTTGTATTATCACCCTGCTGACTGTAAAGTACGCCTAACTGATAACGAGTTTCGGCATTTTCTCCAATTACGCCCAGTATCACAGAATATTGATTTTCTGCTTTTTCAAAATCTTTTGTGTTTCTGTAAATTTCGGCTAACATATACCGCGCAAAAACTTTAGCTTTTGAATCTTCGGAATTATCAATACAATTCTGCAAATAACTCATTGCCATATTGTATTCTTCCATTTCCATGTATGATCTTGCAATTGACAATAAAATATTATCTGACGGTTTTTGTCCCGCAGCAAATACACGGGAAAAAGCTTCTACACTGCTTCTGTAATCGCCGTATTCTGCATAGGAAAGACCTAAATATTCAGGAATATCAGCGGCTTTGTATGAAAGTTTATCTGCCATTTCTAGAAATTTAACAGACAGATCCGCATATTCTCTGCCTTTTTGTCTGTAAGCTTTTCCCAAAACATAATAAACGCTTGCATCATTTGAATTTTGAATGAGAGCTTTACGCAATGAAAAAATACATTCGTCTATATAGTAAAGCATACTTTGATAATTAATTTGAGAAATACCAAGCTGATATGCAGAAAAACCATTAACTGTTAGAAATAAATAATCAACAGGTTTATTAATAAGCAGATTTTTTGTTATTTCGTACGCGCGTTCATAATCCGCATCTGCCCAGACACGATAAAGCTCTCTTTTTTCGTTGCTTATACCGCTTCTGGCGCGGGAAATACCAAAAATGGAGCCAATTATCACCAATAAAGTAATAATAATTAACCCAGCAACGCGAATTTTCTTGAGAATATATACATGCCTTCCATAATGGGACTGTTTGCTGCTATTAAACATCTTATTAAATGGAATTCTATAGAATAAAACGTTTAGTGTCAATTATTTTCTATAAATTTGCTTGAAAATCATGTAAAAAAAGACGTATAATGGGTTAGCGATGAACCAGGCTGCCGCCTGACTTGTAAATTTTACGAGCCGGGAGGAAAGTCCGGGCTCCGCAGGGCATGATGCCGGGTAACCCCCGGACCCGTTTAACGGCGGGATAGACAGCGCCACAGAAAAAATACCGCCCGACCACTTAAACACTTAAAAATGTACATTTTTGAGTGTTTAAATGGTCGGGTAAGGGTGAAAAGGCGGGGTAAGAGCCCACCTCGGCGGCGGCAACGCCGCCGGTAAGATCGGTTGAACCAGTGCGGCTTGCCGTTTTGGCGCAGCCGAAACGGCAAGCCTCATCAGGAGCAAAGTCAAATAAGCGCACGGCTGCCCGCCGGTATGCGCGGGTAGACTGCTAAAAATAGCTGGAAACAGCCCTTTTAGACAGATGGCAGCAGTGAGTGTCCATTTTTGGATGAATTCATTTGGGGTTTTGCTCTGCAAAACCCCAAGCTAATACAGCCGAAAGGCTGTATTAGCACAGAACCCGGCTTACGGTTCATCGTGTTTTTTTTAATTATCGCTCTCTGAATCGATATTTACGATTTCTTCCTCTTCGTCGTCGTCTTCGTATTCATCTTCTTCGATATCGTCAAGGTCCGAAAGAGCGCCTGTGTCTTCTGTGTTAAAGAAATCTTCTTCGCCTTCGGCTGATTCTTCGTAATACAGAATACGCGAGCAATACGGACAGAAAATAAACTCTTCTCCTATGCGTACTTCGTTGGCAAACTGGACAGGAAGGATCATGTGGCAGCCCATACATACATTTCCCTTGATGGCTACAATGCCAATGCCCATTTTATTTCTTATAATTCTTTCAAATTTAAAAACAACTTCCGGGTCGAGGTTTTCTGTAAGTTTAGTTTCTTTTTTGCGAAGAACTTCCAGCTGTTTTTGTTTGTCATTAATTTCTGCTTCTATTTTTTTTCTGCGTTCTTCCAGCTCTTTTTCCTGCTGTTCAATCATGGCAGTTTGTTCTTTAATTTTACCGTCAAGTTCAAAAAGAAGCTTTTCTTTTTGCTGTAAATCCTTGCGGTACTGGGTTTCCTTTTCTGTAAGCTCTTTTATAACTTTTTCCAGAATTTCAAATTCTCTCTGAGGAATTGCATGCTCTGTATTTTTTTCGTTTCTCTCCCTTAAAGCTTCTGTTTCAAAAAGTTTGTTTTTAAGATCGATTTCTTCTGCCTTGGTTCTTTCATAGTCAGCGTTTCTTTCTATAAAAGTTTTCTTTAATCTGCTTAAAAGTTCTTCCTGAGTTCCCAAAAGTTTAGGAATTTCCTGAATACTTTTATTCAGCCCGATTTTTTCATAAATGATTTCCTGTAAATCCCTTAGTTTTTCCAAATCATTTTCAGTTACCATATTGTCCCTCCGTAAAATTAATGGTCTAAATAATCTTTAAGCCTGCGGCTCCTTTTCGGATGCCTCAGGCGGCGCAGCGCTTTTGCTTCTATCTGTCTTATTCTTTCACGTGTTACGCTAAAGAACAAGCCCACCTCTTCCAGTGTCAGCGAGTAATTGTTATCAAGCCCAAAGCGCATTTTTAAAACTTCCTGTTCGCGGGCAGGAAGCGTAGAAAGCACGCTCTCTATCTGTTCTTTAAGAACTTTAAATGCTGTCTGGTTTGCAGGATTTTCAACATCTTTGTCTTCGATAAAGTCGCCCAAAAGCGAATCTTCTTCTTCGCCTATCGGTGTCTCAAGACTGATGGGTTCACGCGCGACATTTTTAACATTTTTTACTTTTATTGTAGGCCATCCCAGTTTTTCAGCTATTTCTTCATCTGTAGGTTCACGTCCCAATGTCTGCAAGAGCTGTCTTGATTCACGCACCACTTTGTTTATTTGCTCTATCATGTGAACAGGAACCCTTATGGTCCTTGCCTGATCCGAAATTGAACGTGTGATAGCCTGCCTGATCCACCATGTAGCATAGGTAGAAAATTTAAAACCTTTTTGATATTCAAATTTTTCTACAGCTTTAATAAGTCCGATATTTCCTTCCTGAACAAGATCAAAGAAATGAAGGCCTCTGTTTGTATATTTTTTTGCAATAGATACAACAAGGCGCAAATTTGCCCTTATAAGCTTGTCCTTAGCGTTTTTCATCATAATGCGTCCGCTGGAAATTTCATCCGCATTAATGGTGATATTGTTTATATTTTCGATTGATTCTTCGAATTCTTCCGCAAGGAATTTCAAGTTTTTGTCAGTAACCTGTATCTGGCTTATTTTTTCCTTAATTTCATCTGCGCAAAGCCCTAAATCATTTTCAAGGCGCTGCCTTTCTTCCTTGATAGTTAAAAGACGTCCCAATGTACGAAGTTCCTTTAAAGAATCTATTTTTAAATGTTTTTCCAGTTTTTCCTTTTCTTTGTTAAAAAGCTTTATCTTTTTTGAAGCCTGTATAAATTTTTCAGAGAATGCATGTATTTCATCCGGATGAATTTGCGTATTTTTTATTGCTTTCATTATTTTGCTTCTTATTGTGATACATTCTTTATTATTAAAATAATCATCATCTTTGGAAATAAGAAGTTTTTTTAGCTCTATATAATTTTTTAAATCACCCTGAATTGTGCGCAATGTTTCTCTGTAAAATTGATTTAACCTGCGGTATTCGGACATGTGATCTGTCATTTCCTTTTTGGAAAGATTAAGTTCACGCAAATCTTTTTTGGAAAATGTTTTTTGCGCTATGTTATAAAATTCCGGTATTATCATGCCGGATTTTTTTATTACTTTTATTACGGTTTTTTCGCCTTCTTCCATTTGTTTGGAAAGTTCAATTTCCTGTTCCGCGGTTAAAAGATGTTCTTTTCCTATTTCGCGCAAATAAAGCCTTATAGGATCGTCTACCAGAGAGGAATCCTTGTCTGTGCTCCCTTGCGCCCTTTTTTTAGCGTTTTCCTGCTGTTTGGAGCTTCCGTTTTCTTCGTCTTCCGAAGAACTGTCTTCTTCTACCAGCTGTACATTATGTCTTTCCAGAAGCGCAAGAACAGGTTCGATTCTTTCCGGGCTGTTAATAATATCCTCGGGAAGAAAATCTGAAAGTTCATCATAGGAAAGGGATTTTTTAATTTTAGCGTATTCAAGCAATTTATTAATTGCAGGATCCATTATCGCAGGATCAAAGAGCGGATCCAGCGCAGATAATACCGGAACAATAACTTCAGGCGGACGTTTAACAGGTTTGTATGCTGTTTTTTTTACAAAGTGTTTTAAAAGCGGCGATACTTTTTTACATTTTAAACGAATATTATTTAACATAAATTATTATCCTTGTCTTTTCCTTAATCGAATTGCCGAATTTGGGTATCAAGCAGCTTTTTTTCTTCAAGCAGCTCGTCTATTAACACCAAATTAACATCATTATGCGCGCGTTCTATTTCACGCATTTGCGCATTTATCTCCGTCAGCCTTTTTTCCAGTCTTTTTTTCCTGATTTTTTTTATTCCATCCTCCATTAACCGGCGGGCAAAATTGCCCTTATATTCACCTGATGTTCCCCTGTCTGCGACAAAGTTGCGCAAATTATCGTCCTTTATTCTTGAGAGCAATGCATCAATTCCGTTTTCATCGTGCGTAAAACACTCTTCCAGCGCAATAAAGATTTCCTTTGCGGCTCTGTCTTCTATCTCCTTAATTTCCAAAGCGCTGCGGAAATCCGTGTACAGTTCCATATTTACCGCTACAATCGTAAGCAGGCTTAACTCCGCGTTTCTGCGGATATGTATCAGCGCCTCCTGCTGTTTTTCGTCCGTTTTCCGGGAAAAACTTTTTGATTTCCAGTCTGAATAATCCTTTATTACCGCCGCTCTCTCAATTTTAAAAGAATCGGCAATACGGGTAAAACAATCCGCACGGTCTACTTCCGAAGCCAATGCCTCCAAATAGGGAAACATATACCCTGCGTTGATACCACCCCCAGCCTTTGAGCGGGAAATAAGGTACTCAAAGTCATTTATAATGAATTTTAAAATATTTTTCAATATCTCTGGGCCGAATTTTTGCAGAATTTCCGCAGGATCCTTGAAATTTTCAGTTTTTCCGGAAATTTCGTTTTTTAGCCCTTCCTGAAGATTAACCAAAAAGCAGGAAATTCCGTTTTTACGGCAGGTAATTATCGCCTTGTAAGCAGCTTTTATACCAGCCTCATCATTATCAAAAATAAGGATTGCCTTTTCTGCCCAGCGCCGCAGCCAGGTTGCCTGTTCATCCGTAAAAGCGGTTCCAAGGGGAGCTACTGCATTTGTAATTCCAGCCTGATGCAGGGCAATTACGTCAAAATAGCCTTCAGCGAGGTAGACTGTTTTACTCTGCCTCATTGCGTCCTTCGCAAGTTCTATGGCAAAGAGGGTTTGTCCTTTTTTATAAATTTCTGTTTCCGGGGAGTTTATGTATTTGGGATTTTCATCTGTAAGCGCCCTGCCTCCGAAAGCGACTATCCTTCCCTGCCTGTCCGTTATGGGAAACATTAACCTTCCGGAAAACAGGGGAAGTCTTTTATATTTACTGGAAAACAAACCTGACTTTTCCAAAAAATCATCTGAATAACCTTTTTGTTTTAAAAAACCAAATAAAAAATCACGATTGGAAGGCGCGTATCCCAATTGAAATAATTTGATCATTTCAGCTGTTATACCTCTGTCCAGGATGTATTTTAAAGCGCCTTCTCCTTCCTGTTTTTCATTTAAAAAATGTACAAAAGTGTTTGTTGTTCTTTTATACAATTCCCAAAGCTGCTCTTTGTTCGATTCATCATGTTCATTTAATCCTGATTTTTCATCGTATTGAATTTCTATACCCATCTTGCGGGCGATTGATTTAATTGCTTCAGGATAGCTAAGATTATCAATTTCCATTACAAAACTTATTACGCTTCCGCCTTTTTGACAGCCAAAGCAATGGTACATTTTTAAATCCGGATCAACTTTAAAAGACGGAGTTTTTTCCTGACCGCCGCCGTGAAAGGGACATCTTCCCCACCACCTTCCGCCTTTATTTTCCAGGCGTACATAATCTCCTACAACCGTTATTGCGTCAAGACGGCTGTTAACTTCCGCAATTGTTGCTTTTGATATTAACGCCATGCGGGTTTAACAAATAATTGTCCGGCTCTTATGTGCTCATCAAGAGTTCGTGAAAAATAATGCCTGCCGCTTGCAGGATCTGTAAGCCGGAAATAAAAATAATTGCTGCTTTGCGGATAAATTGCGGCTTTAAGAGCAACTTCTCCCGGAGCGGAAATAGGTCCCGGAGGAAGACCCGGCCGCTGATATGTGTTATAAGGTGATCTTATTTCCAAATCGCTGTTGTACAGTACAGACGGATGAGGCTTTCCCTGAATTTCCGTAATTATATATTCAACCGTAGCGCATGACTGCAGCGCCATATTAATATTTAAACGGTTATAAAAAACACCTGCCATAAGTGGCGCTTCCTGCGCTATCCTGTATTCTCTTTCAACTATGGAAGCGAGAATAACAATTCTGTTTAATTCGCCAGAACTCATATTTTTTACTGAAGGGCTTATATTTTCTATCCTGCCGAAAAAGTTATCCGCCATTGTTCTTACGGTTTTATCCGCGGGATATTCTTTTGGGAAAAAATATGTATCCGGAAAAAGATAACCTTCCATTGAGGAAGCAGGAATATTGTAATCGTTTATTATCGCTTTGTCATTTGCAGATGCAAGAAAATCATCAAAAGAACAAATACCTGCTTCATCCAGAATTCTAGCAGCCCTTTTCAGCGTTACGCCTTCCGGAATTGTTACCCTGTATAATATCTGTTTTCCTGAAACAAAAAGCTTTAAAAGCGCTATCTGGCTTAAAGGCTCTTCTATTTTGTATGTGCCTGTTTTAATATGTTCTTTTTCTAGCCTGCAAATAAGATTCCAAAAATATCTGTCTCTTATAAGCCCCGCTCTTTCCAGCCGAAGCCCTACAGATTGGGAACTTTCTCCCCTGCGGACATCAATAAAAAAAGCGCCGTTATCTGCCAAACTGATACCGTCAATTTCTGATAAATAAATCATGCTGTCTAAAAAATTAACAGGTGAGTTTAAATACATTACCAAACCCAATGAGACAACCATAACAATCATAAACAATACGATTAATACAGAGATAAACTTAAAAAAACTTTTTATGGCAGTATTTTTTTTCTTTTTATTTTCCAAGTAAAGCTTCCTATATAAAATTAAATTGAAATTTCCAAGCCCTCGTAAGCAAGGGTTAATTCTATTCCTTTTAAATTCATCCTTTCCAAATACCATCTTGCGGACTGCAATATTCCGTATAGTTTATGATCATCATAGGTAGGATCATGGTGGAACATTACCATGTGTTTTATATTCCAGTTGGCGGCAAAATCAACAGCAAGGCTGAACGCGCTGTGTCCCCAGTTATATTTTTCGATTGCCTCCCCCAATGTATACTGACAATCAATAACGATAAGGTCTGCATCTTTAAAAAAGGCGGTATTTTCATCGTTCTTTATAAAATCATTTGACGTGAGCTCCGTATCTGTAGCATAAATTATTCTTTTGCCGTTATGATTTACACAATACGCGTAAGAATCCCCGGGATGATTCATTTTCTTTGCGCTTATTGTGCAGCCGCAAATATCAATATCTTTTTCCATGTAATGAAATGTTTTCTTTGATCCCATAACATCAAGAGAAACCGGAAAATAAGGATGAATCATCTGGCCGCCGATAATTTGTTCAAGCCCTCCGACAGGCGAGTAAAAATCCATTTTATTTGCTGGGTTATAACCCGGCGAGAAAAAAGGAAGCCCCTGAATATGATCCCAATGAAAATGAGAAAGAAAAAAGTGATACTGATTTATTTTTGTTTTTTCATTTATCTGCGCCAGGCCCATTTCACGTAGTCCGCTGCCGCAGTCAAAAACAATACATTCATTAAGATTTTCAAATGTCAGGCTTACGCACGGGCTATTCCCTCCGACTGTTCCAAAAAGCCACGGCGGAAGACCAGCAAGAAATCTCTCGCGGCTTTCCTGGCTTTCGATATCATCAGGCGTAATCTGTTCCACAATCGCAGAAATTTTACTTTTAATGCGGGACGGCGATGTTGGCGTCGGAATTGACCCGCGTACTCCCCAAAAATGTATTTTCATAATTCTCCTAAGTATTTGCCTATCATATCTTTTGTATGCAGCTGCCCGTTATTGATACCGGGACAGCCTGTTGCCGCAATTTCCCAGCTTTCCTGCGACATTAGAACAGATTCCCAAAATGGAAAAGTGATACATTGCCGCGGGCGATTATCATAAACAGTGCAGCCATTGTCCCATAAAATGCAGTCTTTATTATGTTTTTCCTTTAAGGAAAGGGCTTTATCTCCCTGCCAGTCTGTTACCCAGCGGCAATACATATCAATAACGCTTTTCTTATCCATTTTTAGCGCGGATTCCAGATTTTCCATGTCTTTTTCTGAAATAAATACAAATCCCGAGTCATGACGGCAGCAGGCGGAGCAGCGTTTGCAGGAAAAGTTTAAGCCGTTTGCATAAAAGGGTGTTTTTTCCATGTAAAGTCAATTATAACACATTTTTCAGGATTTTATCAATATGTTCATGTTTATTGCTTTTTTGCCAATTGAAGGTTATGTTTTGCTTCTTCGTTGTTTGGGTTGAATCTTAGCGCTGCCTCCCAATCTTCGATAGCTTTGGCAGTATCTCCGTTTTTAATAAATGCGTTGCCCCGTATGGTAAATGCCGCCGAATTGCTTCTGTCAAGCCTTATTGCGTGGGTACAATCCGCTATCGCCTTTTCCAGGTCATTCAGTTCGTAATACGCGCGGGCTCTCAAAATGTAATTTACGGCAGATCGCGGGTCAAGCCTTATAACATGATTTATGCTGATTACGGCGTTGTTGTAATCACCGGATAATAAATATTCTATGCCGCGTTTTAAATGTTCAAGCGCTGTTTGATTATACGCCTGCTGAGCGTTTAAGTTTGAAAAGACAAATAAAATTATAAAAACAACAAATAATTTTTTCATTACAACTCCTTGAGGTACCCTTAATATCTGCCTATATCTTTACGATAATGTTTACCTTCAAAATTTATTTCCTCTGCCGCTTTGTATGCTTTTTGCAGAGCGAGTTCCAGCGTGGAAGATTTTGCGGTTATTCCAAGCACTCTGCCCCCTTTTGTAAGAAACAACTTATCATTGTCTTCGTTACTGGTTCCTGAATGATAAATTGTAACATCTTTTATGTTATCAAGTCCATTTATGGGAAAGCCCGTTTTAAAATTACCGGGGTATCCCGCGCTTGCCAGAATTACACAGACGGATTTTTCATCTGAAAAGACAATTTTCGCGCTATCCAGTGTTTCATCTGTTACGGATTCCATTATTTCCAAAAGGCTTGTCTGTAAAAGAGGGAGAACCGCCTGAGTTTCCGGATCACCAAAGCGGCAGTTATATTCGATTACCATAGGACCTTTATCTGTAAGCATAAGCCCAAAATAAAGGCAGCCCTTAAAAGGACATCCTTCCTGCTGCATAGCCCGTATTGTAGGTAAAAAGATTTTTTTTTCGCATTCCTTTGCTATTTCATCTGAGTAATGCGGATTCGGAGCAATTGCGCCCATACCTCCGGTATTGGGACCTTTATTATCGTCAAAAACCGTTTTGTGATCCATCGAAGAAACAAGCGGTACAATTGTTTTTCCGTCTGTAAACGCAAGCACTGTAACTTCAGGGCCTTTTAAATATTCTTCGATTACTATACTTGAACCGGAGTTTCCGAATCTTTTTTCCATCATTATGGAAAATACAGCGTCAATTGCCTGTGTCTGATTATCCGCAATGATAACGCCTTTTCCCAACGCAAGCCCGTCTGCTTTAATTACAATCGGAAAAACAACAGAATCTGATTTTATATAATTGCATGCATCATCTGAATTTGTAAATATTTCATATTTGGCAGTTGGAATATTATATTTTTTCATCAGGTTTTTGGAAAAAACTTTGCTGCTCTCCAAACGCGCCGCTTTTTTATCCGGTCCAAAACAACGCACTCCCTTTTCCTTAAGCGCGTCAACCATTCCAAGCGCAAGAGGGTCATCAGGAGCAACAACAACATAATCAATTGAATTATTTTCTGCAAAGCCTGTCATTCCCGCAATATCAGTCGCTTTTACAGGCACACATTCAGCGTCAATTTTTATTCCGCCGTTGCCGGGCGCTGCGTATATTTTACTTACCCTGCCGTCTTTTTTAAGCGCCTTAATAATCGCGTGCTCCCTGCCGCCGCCGCCAATTACCAATACCTTCATTTTTTACCCCCCGTCATTTCCCGCTCACAAAAAAGCTCGACTGCTTTTGGAAGAATTACCCATTCCGCTTCCTGCATGACACGTTTTTGCAAAGACTGCGGCGTATCATCCGGCATAACATCCACTGCTTTTTGTAAAATTATTTTACCGCCGTCTATAATATCATTTACCAAATGTACTGTAGCGCCTGTAATTTTTACTCCGGCTTTTAAAGCTGCCTCGTGAACACGAAGGCCGTAAAATCCTTTACCGCAAAAAGAAGGTATTAAAGACGGATGAACATTTATTATTCTATCCTTAAAAGCCTCCAATACTTTTGCGCCTAAAACAGATAAAAAACCGGCAAGGACCACAAGATCTATTTTTTCTTCTGTGAGGGCTGCTGCAAGAGCTTCATCAAATTCAGATATTTCCCTGTATTTTTTTCTTTCTATCGTTATTGTTTTAATTTCTTCTTTTTTAGCGCGCTGTAAAGCAAAGGCATCCGCAACGGAGGATATAACCAAAGACAATACTCCTCCCCCCAAAGCGCCCTCTTTCCGGGCATCAAGCAGAGCCTGAAGATTTGTCCCGCCTCCGCTGACAAGTACCGCGATTCTAATCAATTTGAACTCCAGTAATGCCTTCTTTGATTTCGCCTATTATATTTGCTTTTTCTGCGCATTCACGAAGCAGCCGCACAGCCTCATCGGCATATTCCGGCGCTATAATTACACACATTCCAATTCCCATATTGTAAGTATTATACATATCACGCTCTGGAATATTTCCTGTTTCCGCTATAATTTTAAATATCGAAGGTGTTTCAAATTCGCTTCTTTTAATTACAGCGCCAAGATTTTCTCCAAAAGCGCGGGGAATATTTTCATAAAATCCTCCGCCTGTTATGTGACATACAGATTTTACGGGAGTTTTTTTTAAAACTTCCAGAATTGGATTTACATAGATTCTTGTAGGTATTAAAAGCTCTTCTCCCAATGTTTTTCCAAGTTCATCATATTTTTTTTCCAGTATCTTGCTGTTTTTATCTATACCAAAAACCTTACGCGTCAGGGAAAATCCGTTTGAATGTACGCCGGAAGAAGCCAAAGCGATAATTACATCGCCTTTTTTTACATTGTTTTTATCAGGTATTTTTGATTTTTCTGCAATACCTACAGAAAAACCTGCAATATCATAATCATCTTCTGCCATCATCCCTGGATGCTCTGCTGTCTCTCCGCCGATAAGCGCGCATCCTGACTGAACGCATCCTTGCGCTACACCGCTTACAATCTGCTCAACCTTTTGCGGTTTGTTTTTGCCCATTGCAATATAATCCAAAAAAAACAAAGGTTTTGCAGACGCGCAGATAATGTCATTTACGCACATTGCGACACAGTCTATTCCGATAGTGTCATGTTTATCCATAAGCATTGCTATTTTTAATTTTGTGCCAACACCGTCTGTTCCGGATACCAGAACAGGCTCATTTATTTGCGGAATAGAAAACAAGCCGCCAAAACCGCCGATATTTTCAAGTACGCCGGGTATCCTTGTGCGTTCAACATGTTTTTTAATAAGTTCTATTGATTCGTAGCCGGCTGTAACATCAACGCCTGCTTCTTTATAACTTTCGCTGTAACTGTTTTTCATTAAAACGACTCTCCAATTTTAAGATCGTATTTGTTCTTTGTGCGTGCTTCCGGCTCCGGGATCGGATAATTGCCGGAAAAACATCCGTTACAGAATCCGCATTTCGCGTTTTTTGCTATTTTTGAAACATTTTCTATGGATAAAAAACCAAGGCTGTCTGCTTCCAGATAATTGCAAATTTCCTGTATGTTCATTTTACAGGCAATTAAATTATCGCGGCTGCTGATATCTGTTCCGAAATAACACGGGTTTTTAAAAGGAGGAGATGATATTCTAAGATGAACTTCTTTTGCTCCTGTTTCACGCAAAAGATGTACGATTCTTTTCATTGTAGTTCCGCGGACAATTGAATCATCTATTAAAACTACAGTTTTATTGCTGATTGCGGCTTTTATTGTATTCAGTTTTATACGGACTGCCTTGTCGCGTTCTTCCTGAGTCGGCTGAATAAATGTGCGTCCAATATAACGGTTTTTTATAAAACCAACTTCGTATGGGATACCCGATTGCCGTGAAAAACCAAGCGCGGCATCAAGACCTGAATCCGGCACTCCTATAACAATATCTGCCTTAACAGGATGTTCTATCGCAAGAAAAGCGCCTGCATTAAGACGCGCTTCGTGTACGCTCATATTTTCTATGACAGAATCGGGGCGCGCGAAATAAATATATTCAAAAACGCATAAACTGCTTTTTTTTCCGCAATGAGTTTTAATGCTGCGTGTTCCGTTTTTATCAACAACAACAATTTCTCCGGGTTCTACATCACGGACAAAATCCGCCCCGATGCTGTCAAGAGCGCAGCTTTCCGATGCAAAAATAATATCGCCGTTTAGTTTTCCCATACAAAGCGGTCTGAAACCGCACGAATCGCGAACAGCAATGAGCTTACTGGGAGACATAATAACAAGCGAAAAAGCGCCCTCTATCTCTTTCATTGCCTCATCAATTGCGTCTTCTATCGTTTCTGTCTTGATTCTTTTTTTTGTAATTATATTTATTATTATTTCCGTATCATTTGTAGTATGAAAAACGGTGCCTTCTTTTTGCAGTTTTTCACATAAAAAATCCGCATTTGTAAGGCTTCCATTATGGGCAATTGCCATAGATCCCTTGATATGCCTTACAACAAGAGGCTGCGCATTGGCTCTGTTTTTCTGATCCATCGGAGAATAGCGGACATGACCTACCGCCATGTTACCCTTTCCCAGCCTTTCCAGTGTCTCTTTGGAAAAGACATCCGGAACAAGCCCAATATCATTATGATACTGCATAACCCCGTCACTGCAAACAGCAATGCCGCAGCTCTCCTGTCCTCTGTGCTGCAATGCGTAAAGCGCGAGATAACTTTGAGACGCTACATCAGATGCAGAATCTTTTGAATATATTCCAAATACCCCGCACTTTTCCTGCATTTTATTTAAGCTTCTCCTGTAACAGATTGTCTTTTTCTATAACTTTCTTTGCCATATCGGCTTTCATAGCAAGAAGTTTTTCAGACATAGAATCGTCCGCTACCCCCAGAATCTGCGCCGCAAGAATTGCCGCATTGTCGGCTCCGTCGATAGCCACTGTTGCCACAGGTATCCCCGGAGGCATCTGTACCATGGCAAGAAGCGCGTCAAGGCCGTCCAGAGAGGATTTTATCGGAATAGCGATAACAGGCAGAGTTGTACAAGCCGCAAGAACCCCTGCCAGATGGGCAGCCATACCGGCAGCAGCAATAATCACCCCAAAACCGTTATTTCTTGCATTTTTAGCGAAATCAACCGCCCTGTCAGGCGTCCTGTGAGCGCTCATTACATGAGCTTCAAACGGAATACCGAAATCCTTCAATCTTTTGAATGCTTTTTCCACAATAGGCAGATCGCTATCGCTTCCCATAATTACCGCTGCTTTTTTCATAACCCCATCCTTAATATTTTGTTACCTGGACTATATCATTTTTATTTGTTTTTGAATACTATTAAAAAGAGGAGATTTTTATGTCAACAAAAAAATATCGTTTTGAAACAATTCAGGTCCATGCGGGACAGGAAAAACCGGACCCCGCAACAGATTCAAGAGCGGTGCCGATTTATCAGACTACATCTTATGTTTTTCCAAATTCCAAATCAGCCGCCGACCGCTTTGCCTTAACCGAGGCAGGTAATATTTATACAAGGATAATGAATCCTACCTGGGATATTTTTGAACAGCGCATGGCGGCTCTTGAAAACGGCGCCGCAGCCCTTGCGCTTGCGTCAGGGCAGGCTGCGTCAACTTTGGCGATTCAAAATATCACAAGGTCTGGCGATCATATCATCGCGGATACACAGGTTTACGGAGGCACTTATAATTTATTTGCCCACACTTTCGAAGACATGGGCGTAGAAACAACATTTGTAGACGGCAATGACCCGGCAAACTTTGAAAAGGCGATAAAACCCAACACAAAAGCCATCTTTTTTGAGACTTTGGGTAACCCTAACTCCAGTATTGTAGATATCGAAGCCGTCAGCGCCATTGCCCATAAACACGGTATCCCCGTAATCGCGGACAACACTTTCGCCACCCCCTATCTTTTAAGACCTCTTGAACTGGGAGCCGACATTGTCGTTCATTCCGCAACCAAATTCATAGGCGGGCACGGCACATCGATAGGCGGCATTATAATAGACGGCGGAAAATTCGACTGGGCAAAAAGCGGCAAATTCCCCGGGTTATCAAAACCGAACCCAAGTTATCACGGTGTGGTATTTACGGAAGCGGCAAAAAATCTTGCGTATATTATAAAAGCGCGCACTACATTGTTACGTGACACAGGAGCATGCCTTTCGCCCTTTAACGCCTTTTTATTTTTACAGGGGCTTGAAACGCTTTCCCTTCGCGTTGAACGCCATGTAGAAAACGCTCTTAAAGTCGTAGATTTTTTAAAGAGCCATCCGCAGATAGAAAGGGTAAATCATCCCGTGCTTTCCAGCCACAGGGATCACAAGCTTTATAACCGTTATTTCCCAAAAGGAGCAGGTTCAATTTTTACGATAGAACTCAAGGGAGACGCGCAGAAAGCCAAAGTCTTTACAGAAAAACTTAAATTATTCTCGCTTCTCGCGAATGTAGCGGACGTTAAATCTCTTGTTATACACCCTGCTTCCACGACACATTCACAAATGACAGAAAAGGAACTTTTGGAAAGCGGAATTAAACCTAACACAATAAGGCTTTCGATCGGCACAGAACACATTGATGATATTATCGAAGACCTTAAACAGGGGCTAGAGGGATAGGATTTTTTTACCACGAACCGCACGAACACACACGAACAGAAGAATTAAGTGTTTATGTTTGCACTTTATTAAACCTGTTCGTGTTTTGCCAACGAAGTTTCTAGGCGGTTCGTGGTAAATTTCTTTGAATTAAATTTTAGGAAAACAATGTTAGCGGAAAAAATTACGGATTTAATAGGCAACACTCCTCTTGTAAAGATTAACAGGCTAAACAAAAGTAAAGCTCTTATTTATGTTAAGCTTGAAAGCTTTAATCCGCATCACAGTATTAAAGATCGTATAGCACTTTCCATGATTGAAGCTGCCGAAAAAGAAGGAAAATTAAAAAAGGATTCCGTAATTATAGAACCGACAAGCGGCAACACAGGAATTGGTCTTGCGTATATTTCCGCCGTTAAGGGCTACAAAATAATTCTTACTATGCCTTCTTCCATGAGTATCGAACGGCAAAAACTTTTAAAAGCCCTTGGAGCGCAAATTGTTCTTACCGAAGGAAATATGCAATCTGCGATAGACAAAGCGCATGAATTGGCTGCTACCATATCCAACTCATTAATTTTACAGCAATTCAGTAATCCCGCAAATCCGGATATTCATGAAAAAACCACAGGTCCAGAAATATGGAACGACTTAAACGGCAAAATTGATATTCTGGTAAGCGGTGTTGGAACCGGAGGCACATTGACAGGCACCGGGCGTTATCTTAAATCAAAAAATCCCGCAATAAAAATAATCGCCGTTGAGCCGACTTCTTCGCCTGTGTTATCCGGCGGGAAAGCCGGCTCTCACAAAATTCAGGGGATAGGCGCAGGTTTTATTCCCGCTAATACCGACATGTCCGTAATAGACGAAGTAATTCAGATAAACGATGATGCTGCTATAAACACAACACGTCTTTTGGCAAAAGAGGAAGGTATATTGGCAGGTATCTCATCCGGCGCCGCGCTGGAAGCAGCGTTAGCCGTTGCCAGCCGCCCGCAGAACGCGGGTAAAATAATTGTTGTTATACTTGCGGATACGGGGGAGAGGTATCTTTCTACTGATCTTTGGGATTAGTAATTTATATTGTTTTTCTTGCTATTGACCAGTAGGCCAGGGAGAGGGCTATTCCTCCTAAAATGTTTCCTGTTGTTGTTGCCGCCAGGTTTACAATCATCCGGGTGAAGATTGTAATATTTACTCCTGCCATTGTTTCCATGCTGAAAAGGGTCATGTTGGCTATTGAGTGTTCAAAACCGCAGACTACAAATACATAGATGCACCAAAAAATCATGATAAGTTTGCTGCTTTCTGCCTGTAATCTGTACATACACCACACTGCCGCGCAAACCAGTATATTACAGAGAATACCGCGGACAAAAAGTTCAAAAAACAACGGTTCTGTTTTACTGTACATCGCTGTATGAGCCGCTTCCAGTACGGGTCCCTGCAGATAACCTGTTCCCAAAAAAAGCGCCGCAATTAATATTGATCCCGCAAGGTTTCCCAGATAACAGTAAGCGCAAAGAGCTATCGCATCCAGAGGTTTAACTGTTTTATGCATAATGCCGGCTGTCATTACAAAAACATTGCCTGTAAAAAGCTCTGCTCCCGCGAAAACCACAAGGCTTAGAGCTGCCGCAAAACTGACACCCTGCAAGATTTTAATACCGGCAAAATTATCCATTGCCCCTGCCATAACTAGAATTGTAATCATGCACAGCCCGACGTAAATTCCAGCCATAAGGGAGGAAATAAAATAGGCGCCTTTTTCTCTTTTAAAAAAGTTTACTTTTTTCGCGGCAGCGGATTCTACCAGTTTGTAATCTATGTTTATCATTTGTTAATTGTAATCATACTAATGGGGGATGGTCAATGATGCCTAAGGGAATGATGGCGCGCTTTCACATTTTTTACGTTTTCGCATTTTCTTACAATTACAAGAAATCGGGAAGGCGGGGCAGCCTGCGTGCGCAGAAAAACTCCTCAGGAGCCCGGCTATAAGCCCTGACCACTAAAATTTAAAAGATAGAAAACAATTATTTTAAAATTCTGTAATTTTAGTGGTCAGGTCTCTCCGCCGGAGAATTTCGGAAGATTTTTTTCTGCGCCCGCAGGCTGCCCCGCCTTCCCGTTGCTTGGTATTGTTGAAACATGGTAGCAAGTACCAATTTTAATAAAATTGAAAATCAAGTTAGCCGCTACAAGTCCTAAGCCGTTTGTAATGTTTTTTGTCACACTTGGAAACATGGTATCAGATACCAATTTTATTTATTTCAATTTCCAGTTTTTGTAAATTTGATAATATCGTATCCCATTGCGGTATCTCACCAAAAAGCATTTTTTGCATTTTTATATAGTCTTCTGCCAGAGATTGAATGTTATATTTTGCAGGAAGTATGCAGATAGTTCCGGGAAGTGCCGCATCATAATTTGCCCAGCCTCTTGGATAAAACCTCTTTTTAAAGTTTACTACTTCAATAAGTAATTCTGTATTAGCTAATGCAATATTTTTTACTTCATTGTTTCCCATCTTGTATACATCGTAATAATGCCGTGAATATCTTGGTTGTAACGGGCTTGTAACAGGCCGATGATGTTCATGATGTAAAATTGTTATCTTTTCCCAAAAGGTTCTTTCAGGTTTAATTATTGGAACAACAGGTTCAATTAATTTTAATTCCGGTAATGCCTTTGTTAGAAACGAAGAAATAGAATAACGGTTATTTGGATTCCATAATGCCAATGGACCAATTTCAAGTTTTATCTCTTGTTGAATATATGAATAATTAAAGACATGAGGAAATTTTATATATAAAGAATGTCCGTCTTCGTTATCGGGATAAACAAAGCAAGTACTTCCAAGAACGCCGGTAATCTTTTTAAATAGATTCGTCCTAATATATTCTAAAGCACGTTCTTCAATTATTTTTATGAATTCTACCTGTTTTGTTTTGGAAGATTGTATTAATGTTTCATTTTTATTTAGTACAATAGATTCTGATAAAATTAAATCTATATCTTCAGAGAATCTGTCAATTAAATTAAACGCTTTTGACAGAGATGTACCGCCTTTAAAGCATAGAATTTGCGAAAGTTCATTATTTTCAAAGATTTTTTCTAACACCCATGATACCCAAAAATCCTTTTCTACGATACTTTCACTAATATTTAGTTTATCTGCGGCTTCAATAAATATACTTTTTCTTTCGATATCAGATGCAAAAGCAATCTTATCCATAATTTATATCCTTTATTATTTGATAAACCCAGCCTGTCGCTTTTGAGGCATCTAATTTAATTTTATCCCATTCATCAGATGAGAATTTCCCGGATAATTTATTCAGGAATTCTGTTGATACATGTTGTTCTCCAATGGCTTTTATCGACTGAATAACCAATGCCGTATTTAAATATTCCAGCGCAGACTCTCTTTGCGTTGTATGTTTAAAAATTATATCACGATTACCAATGTTAATTTTTTTACTTGGTCCATCGGACAAATAAATATTTTTCGCTACTACTTGAGTAGATAATCCAAGATAATTTAAGGCAGTATCACTGTCAGGATAGATTTTCCAGTTAAATTTTCTTGCTATTGCGTAAGCAACCTGATTTATATCTGCTGCTACAGTTTTTCTTAAGAAATCGCTGTACATTGGGTAGTCATAAATACCCCGAATAACCCGGCGGATTTCTCCGTCTTCAGCTAAATATGACAAAGATTCGTCTATCTCTCTTCGTTTAAAATCATGGATAAAATCATAAGCGGAAA
>Ga0123356_10000142_pt1 | contig 81248 bp, 79 predicted proteins | sample TergutEmb28metaG_2_FD_92546 | JGI IMG/M metagenome (GOLD analysis project Ga0123356, IMG submission 92546) | Embiratermes neotenicus P3 segment gut microbial communities from Petit-Saut dam, French Guiana - Emb289 P3 | ecosystem: Host-associated > Arthropoda: Insects > Digestive system > Gut ...
ACGAGCCAATGCAAACCGCCATATAAAGCAATCCTACAGTAATATACTGTAAGATTATTCCAAAAGGAAGAAGTGGCGATACAGAACCGCTCAAGTTCTGTAAGACCACTCCTATTGGTGCGCGAGAAGGGACTTGAACCCCCACGCCCGTAGGACACATGGCCCTCAACCATGCCTGTCTACCAGTTCCAGCACTCGCGCATATCGCTTGGTGTAACCGAGCGGATTTAATTATAGACATCGGCACATCATTTGTCAACCACAACAAAAATCAGTTCCAAATATCTGTCGATTTCTTGCTTTGCAGGTTTCTTATCAGCATTGTTGAATGTACAAGATTTACCGCTATCAGTGCACAGTAAATAAGCTTAATACCTGTCGGAATGTTATCGGCTAATGTTACAAAGCAGAAGTATATTGCAGCATAATATGCGAAAACCGCCTTGCCGGGAGCCGGTCTTCCGTATAAAAAGCCCGACGTAAAATAGAAGCCAAGTGCTGATGCCACAACTGCAAGACATTGATATATATAGCTCAGTAGAACCGGATTTGATGCATTATGCCTGTATATAAAAATCAGCCAAAAGCACATGAATATAGTGGGAATCACACTTAGTGCATAGGCGGCATTTTTCCGTGAATCCTGATACATTTGAATGGCGAAAAACGTTGTGGACGCTGCCGATAATATTGAAAACACAATAAAATAAATGTCATTTAGCGTAACTGCATTAACCCCGTTTAAAAAAGATAAATACATAAACGTGCCGGTAATCCATGTTATTCCGATTACTACAAAAACAACCGGGTAAAAAAACGGGTCTGTTCCGAATGCACTTTCAAATCCCGGTAATGCCTGGTGTTTTGAAGCTACTCTCACTGCAAATATCACTATGAACAACAAAAAAGCCACCGAAAACACAATAAGCCAAAGAGTAGTCGGTGCGTTTCTATATGGTAATCCCGTCACAGCATCAAATACATTATAGTGCTCTGATAATCTTAAGTTATACCCAAAAACTCCTGCCAAAACAACAAAAAAAGGAACTACGAAAGCGGAGATTCGCATAATATCAATATCCTACCCTTTACTATAATAACGCCTGCACATTTTACTATACAAGGTTTCGTCAGTCAAGGAGCATGTTGACAACTGTGCATGTTGACAACTGTCATTCAACAAGCATTGCAATTATTGCATGGTAAATTTTCTCTGCATTTTTACGGAAGCCTTTTTCAAGAGTATCTGCCTGGTCTTCATTTGCTGTAAAAAGCTCCATTAAAATGATGTCGCCTACTCCGTCCGATAATGACATTGTTACTTTGAATTCACCGTTGTCACCTGCCATGCGGTTTGTTTTTATCATTGCATCACGGCTGAGATTAGCTCTTACGAGTGCTGCTGCGGCTTCGGCTCTTTTCATTACGGAATAGGGCAGATTCTTTTCCAGTATCTCGCCGTTTCGCTCACCCTTTTGAGTCAGTGAGTATCTGCCGTCCTCCATCCGTATATGCTTTGTCTCAACAAGCATTGAAATGCACTCGGTAACGTCAAAATAGCTAATGCCGTCATCGCATAGCGTTAAACCAACCAACACATCAAGCGTTAACGGCTCCGGCAGCCGACGCATTATAAACAATATAAGAACTTTTATTTCAATTCGCTCATGAATAAAACCAAAATTCTCCGACATAACTATTCCCCATAAGTGATTAGTATATGAAGTATAACATAATCCACTTGCTTAGTATAGGAGAATTTGATATAATAGTGAGTTGCAGGGTAAAATTTACTCGGAAAATGGAGCAATATTTAATGAGCCGATTAAGCAAACTTGCGCAGCCAATAATTAATAATCAACCTTTAAAGTTCAGCATTACATCGATACTTGTTCTCGCTGAATGCGTCCTTTTATTATTCACAGGTACATGGGGACACGTGATATTTGAGCCGGAGCCTGAACCGGAGCCGGTTATTGTTGTGTCTACACCCGAGCCGACGCCCGAACCGACGCCTGAGCCGACGCCCGAACCGACGCCTGAGCCGACGCCCGAACCTACACCCGAGCCGGAGCCTGAGCATAGCGGCATGAATCCGCTGACAGGTATGCCGATGGAAGAGGAAAAAGAGCGCGACAGGCCGATTGCTATTGTCTTTAGTAATGACCCTGCAGCTTTGCCTATGAATGGCGTTACACAGGCTGATATAATGTACGAGTATCTGGTTGAGGGCGGGCTTACCAGAATGCTCGGAGTATTTCAGGACTACACCACAATCAAAAAGGTCGGCAGTATTCGCAGCGCAAGGCACTACACTGTCGAGATTATTGAAGGCTATGATGCTATATTCATTCACGCAGGCGGAAGCCCGCGGGCATATCAGGAACTGAGAAACCGCAGAATTGACCATCTCGATGAGGTTCAAGGAAGGCGAAGAGAAATATTCTTCAGGGACAGAACCAGAATCGGCGGACGCCGCCTAGAGCACCTTCATGCTCTTGTAACAACCGGCGACAGACTTGAGCGGTGGCTGCCCGAGTATAATTTCAGAATGGAGCATGAAGAGGATTTTGAGCAAACTCTCATTTTCACCGATGACGGCACTCCTACAGGCAGTTCAAGTGATGTAGCAACAGAAGCAGCTATCTTCTTCTCTCCCGGAAAATCAACTACATTCACTTATGACGCTCAATTAAACGCATACCGTGCAAGACAGAATTTTGTGCATTACAGAGTCAACAGAGATTTCTCCGACGCAAACGACAACTCAAGACCCGCTTACGCAAATGTTATTGTAATGCAAACATCTGTATCGGCACTTAACGACGGCTCAGACAGACGTAATATGGCAACAACAGGTTCAGGAAGCGGTTACTATATCAACGGCGGCAGATATATTGAAATCGAATGGTCAAGGGCAAATGTATCTTCTCCGTTCGTGTACAAACATAAAGACGGCTCCGAACTGGAGCTTGGTCGCGGAAAAACATATATCTGTATCGTACCGAGAAATCAAAGAGCAACCTTCAAATAAAAATGAATAAAAAAAGCAAGCAGAGGGACGGTTCTTTCTGCTTGCTTTGTTTTTTACGTTACAGCCAGCGTTACGCCCAACCGCGTAGTTTTACCGCTTCGGCTACACGGTTAATTGCAATTATATATGCGGCGTCTCTCATGTATACATTTCGTTCCTTTGCAAGCTCGTATACGGCACGGAAAGCTTTTGTCATTGCATATTCAAGCTTTTCAAGCACCTCTTCCTTGCCCCAAAAGTAATTCATATTACATTGAACCTGCTCAAAGTAACTGCATGTTACCCCGCCTGCATTTGCAAGAAAGTCGGGAAGCATGACAATTCCTCGTTCTTTTATAAGCGGGTCGCAGTCCGGTGTTGTCGGACCGTTTGCACCTTCGACAATGATTTTAACTTTCTTTGAAATATTCGGGAATACAGCAGGAGTAATCTGGTTTTCCAGAGCACAAGGCATAAGTATGTCCACATCCTGACTCAGCCATGCCTCACCCGGCAACACTTCATAACCCAGAGCAATTGCTTTTTCTTTATCAATACTGCCGTACTGGTCTTTAATTTCAACAAGCTTCGGAATATCACATCCGTCGGCTTTTTTGTAGGTGTAGGCTTTTTTATCGGCTTGATTCCAGCAGGATACAGAGATAATCTTACCGCCAAGCTCAGTGTACATTCTTGATGCATACTCTGCAACATTGCCAAAACCCTGAACACTTGCAGTTGTCGATTCAAACGGTAGCTGCATAATGCGAAGCAGGTCTTTAAGTACATAAATGCAACCGTAGCCCGTTGCTTCCGTACGTCCGAGAGAACCACCCATCCCTACGGGCTTGCCTGTTATAACTCCCGGATAACGTCCGGCTGTTATTGTTTCGTATTCATCCATCATCCAAAGCATACATTGTGCATTGGAGCCGACATCGGGAGCCGGAATATCAACCTCATGTCCTATCTGGTTCCAAACACCGCGGATATACCCTCTGCAGAGTTTTTCCATTTCGGTTTTGGACAGTGACTGAGGCTCGCAAATTATGCCTCCCTTGCCACCGCCGAGCGGAATGTCAACAGTTGCACATTTCCATGTCATCCACATCGACAATGCCCTAACGGTATCGTCTGTTTCGTGTGGATGGAAGCGGATTCCGCCTTTTGCGGGACCTCTTGCATCATTATGTCTGATTCGAAATGCCTTAAAGGTTTTTGTCGTACCGTTGTCCATTTTTACGGGAATTGTAAAATGCGTTTCCAGCATCGGCTGCCGCAGGAACTCTCTCATCCCCGCTTCCAAGCTGAGCAGCTCCGCTACATTGTCAAATTGAATCTGTGCATTTTCATAGGGATTATATTTTGTATCTGCCATATACTTTCTCCTCGTGAATATTATATCTTGTTTTCACAACCTAATACTTTTGTGATTTTGTGCTTAACGAGTTCCTTGATGTTTTCACGTCCTGGACCGAGGTATTGACGCGGGTCAAAATGTGACGGATGCTTTGCAAAATGCTCTCTTATTCCGGCAGTCATTCCTAAACGCAAATCCGAATCGATATTAATTTTACATACCGACGACCTTGCAGCCTCACGCAGCATATCCTCCGGAATTCCGATTGCGTCGGGCATATCGCCGCCGTATTGGTTAATGATTTTTACATATTCCGGAACAACTGACGATGCACCGTGAAGCACTATCGGGAAGTTCGGGAGCCTTTTTGAAATTTCTTCAAGAATGTCAAATCTGAGATGCGGCTTTTGCCCGGGTTTAAATTTATAAGCACCGTGGCTTGTTCCGATTGCGATTGCAAGTGAGTCGACACCAGTTTTTGAAACAAACTCTTCAACTTCATCGGGACGTGTAAACGCTGCGTCTTCTTCAGATACATTTACGTCATCCTCAATACCGGCAAGCTTTCCGAGTTCTCCTTCGACTGTCACTCCCTTGTCATGTGCGTATTTAACGACTTCGGCAGTCAGCTTGATATTATCTTCAAATGAATGCTTTGAGCCGTCAATCATAACCGATGTGAAACCGCCGTCAATGCATGATTTGCAAATCTCAAAATCATCACCGTGGTCAAGGTGTACACAAATCGGCAGGTCTGTGTCAATTATTGCAGCTTCAATAAGCTTCATTAAATAAACATGCTTCGCATATTTTCTCGCTCCTGCCGACACCTGCAAAATAAGCGGTGCACGCAGCTCTGCGGCAGCTTCCGTTATACCTTGGATAATTTCAAGGTTGTTGACGTTGAACGCACCGATTGCGTATTTACCCTCATAGGCTTTTTTGAACATTTCTTTTGATGTAACTAATGGCATTGCAGAAAACCTCCTATTATTTTTGGCACTTCGTAACCTAAAGTGTACTTCTTTTGATTGCACCAAGATTATACAACAATTTTTTCTCAATTCATACAACTTTTTTGCTTTTTTACCAATTGCTGTTTGATTTTACATTTCCACTATGGTATTCTACTCGGTGCAATACTTATGTTGCATTTGATACGAAAGGAACTGTGAATATTATGGCTGAAAAACTTATTGGAGCAGCAGTATTCGGGCAATCGGGCGGACCTACATCGGTTATAAACGCCAGTGCTTACGGAGTTATCAGAACGGCTCTTGATGCAAAGGAAATTACAAATGTCTACGGCATGGCACACGGAATCGTAGGTATGTTAAATGATGATTTGTATGATATGAGCAAGGAGGACGCCGATGAGCTTGAATTATTATTAAACACACCATCCTCCGCACTTGGTTCATGCAGATACAAAATTAACGGCGATGAGGATTTAAAGCGTATTCATGAAATGTGTGAAAAGTACAATATACGCTACTTTTTCTACAACGGCGGAAACGACTCGATGGATACGTGCAGTAAAATAAGTGACTATATGGAAAAAGTCGGTTATGAATGTCGTGTAATGGGTGTTCCGAAAACTATTGATAACGACCTGGTCGGCACAGACCACTGCCCCGGCTTCGGCAGTGCGGCAAAATACATTGCAACCTCAGTTGCAGAGGTTCATGAGGATGCATATGTATATGATACAGGTGCTATAACCATCATGGAAATCATGGGACGCAACGCCGGCTGGCTGACAGGTGCGGCTGCACTTGCGAGTCTTTCAGGCTCCCCGCCCGATTTGATTTATCTGCCCGAGCTTGCCTTTGATATGGATAAGTTCCTAAAGGATGTTGAGGCTGTATATAGGAAAAAGAATAAGTGTCTTATCGCAATATCCGAAGGTGCACAGTATGCCGACGGAACATTTGTATCACACGCAAAAACATCAGCAACAGACGGCTTCGGGCATGCACAACTGGGCGGAACAGCCGCACAGCTTGCTGCAGTTATCAGCAAGGAGTTTGGCGTTAAAACCCGCGGTATTGAACTGAGTCTTCTGCAAAGATGTGCGGCACACATAGCCTCGCAAACAGATATCGACGAGGCATTTCTTGCCGGAAAATCCGCAGTAAAGTATGCTATAGAAGGCGGCAGCGGAAAAATGGTATGTTTTGTCAGAGAAGAAAAGCACGGTAAATACCACTGCGGCATTGAGTATGAACCACTCAATATTTGTGCAAATACCGAGAAGAAAATACCGCGTGAATGGATAACCGAAGACGGCACCTTTGTAACGCAGGAATTTATAGATTATGTATTACCGTTAATACAAGGTGATAATAAACGCAAGCAGGAAAACAGCCTGCCGCGTTTTGCGAAATTAAAGAAGATAAAAACCAAATTGTAAGTTAAAGAAAGGAAGTTTATTACAATGGGAAACAATCTAAAAGGAAGTAAAACCGAAGCTAATCTCCAGGCAGCATTTTCAGGCGAATCCGAAGCAAGAAACAAGTATACTTATTTTGCCTCAAGAGCAAAAAAAGACGGATATGAGCAAATTGCCGCATTTTTCCTTGAAACCGCCGACAACGAAAAGGAACATGCAAAAATATGGTTCAAGTATCTCCATGACGGCGATGTACCCGATACCGCAACAAACTTGGAAGCAGCAGCATCCGGTGAGCATTTTGAATGGACAGAAATGTATACAGGGTTTGCACTGACGGCACGTGAGGAAGGATTTACAGAAATAGCCGCTCTCTTTGAGCAGGTCGCCTCTGTTGAAAAAGAGCACGAAAAGCGTTACAGAGATTTGCTTGCAAACCTAAAAGCCGACAGAGTCTTTGTGCGTGACGGTGACGAAGAATGGCACTGCAGAAACTGCGGAAAAATCCTCGTCGGAAAAAGTGCACCGAATGCATGTCCGGCATGTAAGCATCCGAAGGCTTACTTTGAAATCAAAGCCGATAACTATTAATCATTACAGCGTGGGATATTGCTATGGGAAACGAACAAAAAGAAAAAAGAGATTGTTTTCATTGCGTTCATTTTGTCATAACATGGGAGCCAAAGCATCCAAGGTCATGTAAACTCTTTGGTTTTAAATCGGCAAAGCTCCCTTCGATTGCCGTTGAGCAATCCTCGGGAGCTCCATGCGAAGGCTTTGAGCGAAAGCCTAATAAGAAATAGACAGCTTATCGCATCCCCATTTAGCAATATCACTAACTCGTTTATCCTTATTTACAACACTTTGTTTTATCAAAGTGTTGTATTTTTCATCTCCTGAGTTAATCATCGCCCGAAGTGCATTGCATTTCCATATCCAGAGCTGGTCAATTTCAGCATACCAGAAACGCGGGTGGATGACATTTTTATATGTGCTTTCACTCATTATCAATATATTTTCGGGCTTCATCAGCTCCTCAAACTCCTTCAGCAGCGGAAACTCTTCAGATTCATTGAACTTACCCTTGTTTGCAGGACAAACATCCTGACAGGCATCACAGCCGTAAATCCAAACTCCCATTTGCTCCCGGAGTTCCTCGTCCAATGCATCCTCATCATCAAATTGCACACGGCATATACATTTCCCCGCATCCATCAGCAGCTCACCTGATAATGCTTTTGTCGGACATGCTTCAATGCACTTGTGGCAGCCGTCATTACACGTTGACAAAACTACATCATCCGGAGCAGCGTCATAATCAAGCTCCTTATCAACAATCCATGTTTGAATCACTATGTATGAGCCGTGCTTTTCATCAAAGAGAAAGTTGTTGCGTCCGAACTTCCCTACTCCTGCTTTTGCTCCTGCCCATCTGTCCGGTACACTACACTCTATTATGTCAAGTCCGAGCATTTTAAGATATGTTTCAAATAAATCGTTTGTCCTGTTTTCTTCCGTATATGATACTCTGGCGTCAAAAAGGTACATTTTTCCGTAAAGTGATTCCAATTCTTTGGGAATTCTGTATTTGTTCAACCTTTGCGTACACACTATAATTGATTTTGCATCTTCGGGTGGAATACCCATGCCTCTGAAATTATCATAAAACTTTTTTGTTTTCGGAAATAAAGCGGAGCGTTTGTCAACCTCATTTAAAAACTCATCAAACGAAATTGCGGGAATTATTCCGCATGCCGTATATCCAAGCTCCATCGCTTTTGACTTGATTTTTTTCGCTAACATCGATATATCCTCCGTTATTCTGATTATAATTAGTATATCACAGAATGTTTTTATGTCCATACAAACCGCTGTCATTCTTTTCATGAATTTACTTCATGAATTTTCAGTGAAATTATGTAGTGACAAGACATGTGTTTATGGTATAAAATAGAAGGTGAGCCTTTAAGGTCACAGTTAGCTTGAGGAGGTGCAGGAAAATGAGTAGAGAAAAGAACAGTGCAGCTGAAAATGCTGTTAGTGTAAAGGATAGCGTTCTTTTTAACCTTAAGTCAAAAGACATTGGAGCGTTAAAGCTAATGCTCAACAGTGCCAGTGAACTGGACTTGCTCAATATCATTCATGTTCTGTCTGCCGAAAACCAAGTAATTGTGTATCGATTATTATCAAAGGATAAGGCTTTGTTCGTATTTGAGCAGCTTGATATAGCAGACCAGGAAAAACTCCTGCGTTCATTCACCGAAGAAGCCGCCATTGAAATGATTTCCGAGCTTGACCCCGATGACCGCGTACGTCTTTTGGATGAGCTGCCTGCGGCTGTCGCAAAAAGAATGATAGCAGCATTATCTCCCGCAGAGCGTGCGGAAACGAATCTGTTGCTCGGGTATGAAGCACACACAGCCGGACGTATTATGACACCGGAATATGTCCGTTTGAGAAAAGACATGTCTGTTGCGGAAGCTACGGATAGAATCAAGCTAACCGCAAAAGATAAGGAAATGATTTATACACTGTATGTGACGGACTACACACGAAAGCTCGAGGGTGTTGTTTCGTTGCGTGAGCTTTTCTTTGCCGAACCGGATGTAAAAATCGAAACAATAATGCAGTCAAATACAGCAAAAGTCTCAACCGACGACGATCAGGAAGAGGTTGCCAGATTAATGCAAAAGTTGGACTTGCTTGCTATTCCTGTTGTTGATAAGGAAAACAGGATTGTCGGAATCATAACAATCGACGATGCTATGGATATTCTCGAAGAAGAGACAACCGAGGACATGTATAATCAGGCAGGTCTGGCAAATGTTTCGGGCACGGAGTTTGACAGAAGTGACGTTTTGGTAAATGGCAGTATTTGGAGAATCTGGAAGGTTCGATTACCATTCCTTGTAATAACGCTGGTAGCAGGGCTGCTGGCAGGGCTTGTCATCGGCGGCTTTGAGGAAGCTTTGATGTCAACAGCAGCCGTGGCAATCTTTATACCCTTAATAATGGATATGGGCGGTAATGTAGGAACACAGTCCTCAACCGTTTTTGCACGCGGTGTGGTACTCGGACATATTGACACAAGGAATTTTATGAAGCATTTTCTGAAGGAAACCAGCGTCGGACTCAGTATTGGTCTGCTGGTTGGTGTCATCGCAGGAATAGTCGCCGGAATAATCTCATATATGTGGCAGGGTGCACCGATGCTTGGTGTTGCTGTCGGACTTGCTTTGATTTGTACCATGACACTGGCTGCGTTACTGGGCTTTCTGGTTCCGTTCGTGCTTATAAAATTAAATGTTGACCAAGCAGCAGGCTCTGCTCCGATTATTACATCAATAAAGGATATCTCCGGACTTTTGATTTACTTTGTATTGGTAAATGCGTTTATGGGCAGTCTAATGTAATTAATAATAATTTTAAGAATGAGGTGTATGTTATGCGTGTTTTATTACTATGTGACGATTATTGGCATCCGGGACAGGTGCTTATTGACGGATTTGCCCCTTTAAAAGAGCGTGGTTTCGAGTTCGATATCATAACAGACGCAAATGATTTTAGTTCGGATACACTGGCTTCATACCCGGTTGTAATTATCAGCAAATGTGACGAAATATCTCAAAGCGATAAAACTCCTTGGAAAACCCTAGCAGTTCAGCAGGCATTTGTAGATTATGTCGAAAACGGCGGTGGATTGCTTGTTGTACACACAGGTCTTGTTGCAGGACAACATACCGAAACACTTGACCGTTTAATTGGTTCAAGATTTTCATTTCATCCACAGGATTGCCCTGTAACAGTGCAACCGATTAAACCACACCCCATCGTTAACGGTGTAGAGCTCTTTTGCGAGATAGATGAGCAATACAGACTGGAAATTATTTCCGACGATGTCGACATTTTTCTGGCATCATATTCACCCCCGCAGGGTGATGAAGCGAAAATCGAAAGTGAGCCGTATCATAACTCGGGAGCATGGATCGGTGCTGCCGGATACATTCGTACACAAGGAAAGGGGCGAGTTTGTGTTCTCACCCCCGGACATCATTTAGCAGTTTGGCATAACCCAGAGTATCAGCGTGTACTTGAAAACGCAATACGATGGTGCTTTGAATCATTTTAGAAGTTTTCAAGCAATTCCAGTATAAACGGCATTCCTTCGCCGCCGTTAAGGTATGAGTAACAGCCGCCTCCGTCTCCGTAATTGCCTTTTTGCACAAGCTCCATGCCAAAATCCTGACATGATTTTATAGCGGAATCCATCCCTTTGACATGAAAAGCAATGTGGTGGATTCCTTCTCCTTTTTCATTTAGAAAGTCTCTCCAAACACTTGGTGTATTATTCGGCTCAATAAGCTCCAGCTGTACTCCGTTTCCTACTGAGAAAAACGCCATCTTACACTCCGCGTCCAGTGAGGGTACACCTTTTACTTCTGTTTTTGTAACTGCATAATCACCGCTCCCTAATGCCGGCGGCTCCTCGACTCCGAAAAATTTTGCAATACGTGCTTTTGACTTGTTAATATCATTAACAACCAATGCTACCTGTGTTAGAATGTTCGTTCCTATAACTTGCTGCATTAATACTTCCTCCTATAAATTATCAGCTTTTGCTGAAGTGATGTCGCAATTATACATTAATTAAATGCGTGTGCAAAGCATAAATGTGTAATTTTTCACCAGTTTTGGCATATCTTTTCTACATTATTTTCATATTGAGAAATACCTTCTGACAGGTGTATCATATCCGTAAGCTTAGTATACTCTACAGGAGGTTTTCAAATGATTAAATTAACCGAGCTGCCACGGGAAAAGCTATACAAAAGAGGTGCAGCCGCATTAACTGATATTGAGCTGCTTCAGGCTGTAATCGGCAGCGGCGGCAAAAACAATGATTATAAGCAAATCGCAAAAAGCTTAAATACCATGATACATAAGCGAGGTGCCGATAACATTACATTTGATGATATGAAATCAATTAAAGGCATCGGCGATGCAAAAGCGACAGTTGTTTTTGCTGCATTGGAGTTCTGGCGACGAAAATTCACAAAGTTAAGTGCCCCGATGGTTGATTCTCCTGAAAAAGCAGCAGCATTGCTTGATAATATCAAAAATAAAAAGCAGGAGTATTTTGTCCTGCTTACTCTTGACGGTGCAAGAAGACTCATCAGCAACCGAGTGGTAACAATCGGTACATTGATGAGTTCACTTGTACATCCTCGTGAAATTTTCGCTTTGGCAATTGAAGACAGAGCCGCTTCAATAATTATTGCTCACAACCATCCGTCAGGGCTGCTTGATATTTCGTCACAGGACAGAGAGGTCACTAAACGAATCAAACAAGCAGGCGATATCATCGGAATCAGGCTTGATGACCATATAATCATAGCCGGAGATGATTTTGTCAGTGCTTATTAGATTACTTTAACAGTTCCGGAAAACCGGAGCATTTCTTACATAGTTAAAAATCTTAAATATCTGCGGGGCTTGGTTTGTTGTTCTTTCGAATCAAGCTTTTGTATTGCCGCCTTTTTTTCGACCATATAGGGAAAGAATATATCCCATATATCGTCTATCTCGGTATCGAGGACTTCTTCAAAATTCACCGTGTTTTTATTTTCTTCCATTTTCATCACCTTTCCGGATAAATTGCCTTATGCTTGAACACTTCACCATTGGTTATCTTTTGCTTACCTTTTGCTTACCATAATTTACATTACTCTTTTTACTTTGTCAAGCTTTTTTTGCAAATTATTTTCATTTATGCATGACTTCACACTAAAAGCCTTATCTTTTGTTGGTCATGGATGGTGGTGTTCCCTAAGATGTCAGGGGACTCCAAGCTTTGCGTCCACCCTTGCCCGTACCTCGCTTCCCATCTGTTAACCGTCTCTAGTCCCTTGTCTGTCAGCTCATACTCAACCTCGCCGGAAGCATTGATCTGTCTTACAATACTCCCTCTTGCAATAAAGCCGCCGGCTCCTACCAAGGTCCTCGAGTTACGAAGGCAGACATCTTCAAATTCCCGCTGCAGCATCTTGCCTCCCGAATCACGCAGGCAGGCTAAAATAGCAACCGCTCTCCCCTCTCCTATCCGTATTGACTTAGAGCGCATAGAAGACGTCTGGGGCAACAAAGTGCCTGCTTCAATATATGAAATAGCATTATTAAGAGTCTCTCGAGTCCGCATAAGCTCGGCAAGTATAAGTTCTTTATTGATTGAAGCTCACCTCTTTGCCTGTTTGGTTCGCTATTGCTTACCTTTTGCTCACCAATTTTAGCAAATTTGATCACATTTGTCAACAGTTTTTTAAAACAATTGTGTTTTCAATGGTTTTGTTATATTATTAATATAGGTAATTAAGGTTATTACAGATGGAGGTGAGTACAATTTCTTTTATTGAATTAATATCTAATGTATCCTGGATTTCATTAACACTTTTTATTGTTGGAATTGGACTTTTGGTTGTTGAAATGTTTGAACCCGGCTTTGGCTTCTTTGGGATTTTTGGAATTATTAGCTTAATCGGATGTATCTTTGTAACCGCTACCACGGTTGCAGAGGGTATCATGTTAACTGCTTTCTTCTTTGTAATCGTTCTGATTATGCTTGGAATCTTCCTGGTTCTTGTATCCAAAGGAAAGCTGCCCGGAAGATTGATACTAAAAGACGCTGAATCTAAAGAGGACGGATATTCCGGAACACTTAACCTGAGTGACTACATGGGTAAAACAGGTGTTGTATCTACAATATGCAGACCCGTCGGAAACGTCGATTTCGATGGAATGAAGCTAGAGGTTGTCAGTCTTGGTGAGTTTATCGAAAAAGGTACAACCGTCGAGGTCATTGAAGTAGAAGGCAACAGAGTAGTTGTAAAAGCTAAGGCTTAACTTAAATATAGCAATAAGAAAGGAAATTACTTAAATGGAACTTTGGATGATTTTCGCAATTATTATCGGCATTATTTTCTTCCTGTGGCTTTTCTTTACATTCATACCCGTCGGGTTATGGATTAGTGCAGTAGCTGCAAACGTTAAAGTCCGGCTGGGCACACTCATCGGCATGAAGCTACGCAGAGTCACGCCTGCCAGAATTGTTATTCCGCAAATTAAAGCAATTAAAGCGGGTCTCGACATTTCAATTAACAAGCTTGAAGGGCACTATCTTGCAGGCGGTAATGTAGACCGCGTCGTAAATGCACTTATAGCCGCACAAAGAGCAAATATTAATCTTGAATTTGAACGAGCAGCTGCAATCGACCTCGCCGGACGTGATGTTCTCGAAGCCGTCCAGATGAGCGTCAACCCGAAGGTTATCGAGACCCCCGCTATCTCCGCAATTGCTAAAAACGGTATTGAGCTTATTGCAAAAGCAAAAGTAACTGTCAGAGCAAACATCGACAGACTTATCGGCGGTGCCGGCGAGCTTACCGTTATCGCCCGCGTAGGTGAGGGTGTTGTTTCTACCATCGGTAGTGCGGAATCTCATGAGGAAGTGCTCGAGAATCCTGATACAATTTCAAGAATTGTTCTTGAAAAAGGACTTGAAGCAGGTACGGCATTTGAAATTCTCTCGATTGATATAGCCGATATCGACGTTGGCAGAAACATAGGTGCTCAACTGCAAACCGACCAAGCAGAAGCCGATAAGCGTATTGCTCAAGCGAAAGCGGAAGAGCGTCGTGCAATGGCTGTTGCCGTCGAGCAGGAAATGCGCGCATCGGTTCAGGAAATGAGAGCAAAGGTTGTCGAAGCCGAAGCCGAGGTTCCGAAGGCTATGGCTACCGCCTTACGTGAAGGCAAGCTCGGAGTCATGGATTACTACAACATGATGAACGTCATTTCCGACACTCAAATGCGGCATTCAATCGCAGGCTCGGACGAACAAAAACGTCCGGAGCCCAGCTCATAACCAACGAATATGGAAAAAAAGGTTCGGAAAAAACGCCCTTCGGGCACATCCACAAGCAAGGAAGGTAAGGACAACTCCGCAGCAAAAGCCCGCAGTCAACAACCCGTAAAGAAAAGCACACCTGCGGCACAGGTACAGACTCCGCCAACCACAAAAGTACTTAACATACCCTTAAACCCTGAAACCGCCAGACAAGCAGTTATCCTTTCAGAAATAATCGGCAAGCCGGTTTCAAAACGCGGCAGAAGATAGTAAAACTAAAAAGCAGGGGGACAAATCCCCTGCTTTTTGCTTTATGAATATTCGTTAAAACTTTATTCATATTCGCTTTATGTCTACTGTTTTTGACATAATATTTAATCTTATAATTCACTTACACGAGGTGCGATTTTTTGTAACTATTCGCATAACCCTTTGTTGCAGTAAGCTGTATCCACTGTGTGTAACCATGTGGAAAATGTTAATAACTCATTGTACTCTTTTATTATGGCATCCCTTATGTCAACAATATTTTATTCAATTTTAACATTTCCTTACCCAGCGGGCATGATTTTTCGTTTCATTTCTACGAGTTTACAGGACTTGTAAAAGTTCACATAAGATAGGTTTGAATATCGGGATATGAATATTCATCATCCTTACTCACTATTAATTCAAGGGTATACAATTTGTAATCATCATTTCTGTTGCCAGAAGAAGCATGGTGTGCTAAAATTCATAAATAAACTCATTTGCAAAGGGGTGCTCGGTTTGGCAGGACATTCCAAATGGAAGAACATTCAAAGAACAAAAGGTGCACAGGATGCAAAACGCGGTAAGATTTTCACAAAGATTGCACGCGAAATAATTGTTGCGGTTAAAGAGGGCAGCAGCACAGACCCTGCAAAGAATTCCCGTCTTGCCGCAGCTATTGCCAAAGCAAAATCAGCTAATATGCCCAGCGATAATATAAAAAGAACTATAGAAAGAGCAGGCGGAGCGGGAAACAGCGATAACTATGAGAGTGTTACATATGAGGGCTACGGTCCCAGAGGAGTTGCGATTATCGTTGAAGCTATGACTGATAATAGGAACAGAATCGCAGCAGAGGTTCGGCTTAACTTCGATAAATACGGGGGCAACTTAGGCACATCAGGCTGTGTTTCCTGGTCGTTTGACCGCAAGGGTGTAATAATTATTGACAACGAGGACGAAAGCCTCGATGAGGAAGCCGTATTAAATGATGCTCTCGAAGCCGGTGCAGACGATATTGAAATAGATGAAGGTTTTTTTGAGATATATACATCTCCCGAAGGTTTTGCGACAGTTAACGGTGCTCTGGAAAGCATGGGCTATTCCTTCTTATCCGCTCAAATCGAAATGGTACCGCAAAGCCATATAACTCTTACAGACCCGACAGATATAAAAAACATGACAAAAATTCTCGAGCTTATGGAAGACAACGACGACATACAAGACGTCTGGCACAACGCAATAATAGAAGAATAAAGAATAGAGGAAAAGAAATGTTTAAGCACGAAAAAGTATTATGGATTACACGCACGGCAGTTCTAATTGCACTTACAGTTGCATTGCAGGCTTTGACACTGCAGTTTGGAAACCAGTTCATTACAGGTTCAATAGTCAATTTTATGTTAATAATTGCAGTAATGACATGCGGCTTGTCGACAGGTCTCACTGTTAGTTTTTTCACACCTATCTTACCGACGCTTTTGGGCTTTGGTCCTGTGTGGCCTGTAATTCCTTTTATAATTTTAGGTAACGCTGCTCTTGTTCTTGTATGGCATTTTGTCGGCAATCGGGAAATATTAAACAAGTACGTCACATATGTAATAACTGTGGCTGCGGGAGCTACGGCTAAATTTCTTGTTCTTTTCTTTGGTGTTGTTCAAATTGCAATACCGTATATTTTAGGACTGCCGGAAGGAAATATTATGTCTGTATTATTTTCATACCCGCAGCTGATTACCGCTTCTATCGGCGGTGTGTGTGCAGTACTTGTACTTCCTGCACTCCAAAAAGCGTTAAAAGCACGATAATATTTGCCAGTATAATTTTAATGTGCTATAATTACGCTGCAAATTACGCAGTTAATTTTCGAGGAGGAATTACGGATGGAATATAACAACAACCCTTACGGACAGCAACCTCAGGGACCACGCGAGGCTTTTCCGGCACTTTGGGGTAATCAGGACGATTTGGACAGAGCAACAACGACATGTCTCGCCCGTGTATTCATGAGAATGTTTGCCGCCCTTCTTGTTACTGCAGCCGTCTCGTTTGGCATCTACAGCACCCCTGCACTATTACAGTACCTTGTAACAAATCCATTTCTTACAATAGGTATAATGATAGTACAGCTTATACTTGTTATGATTCTTGCATTTCGAGTAATGAAGATGTCGCCCGCAGCTTCAAATGTAATGTTTTTCATTTACGCTATACTGACGGGTGTTACCTTATCCTTTATTTTTATCTCCTACGAGCTTGGCACTATATTCTATGCATTTGCAATTTCTGCATTAATGTTCGGAGCAATGGCAATTTACGGGACTATTACACGCAGGGATTTAACCCGAATCGGCACATTCTTACGCATGGCTCTTATAGGCTTAATAATAGCAAGCATTGTTAACTTATTTTTCTTAAATGACACAATGTTTATGATAATTAACTATGCGGGTGTTTTGATTTTCGTCGGCTTAACAGCATATGATACTCAACGTATCAAGAATCTGCTTGCAGAAGCAAATGCCGAAAACGCAGAAGAAGCAATCAAAAAGATTTCAGTTATGGGTGCTTTGATTCTCTACCTCGACTTTATAAACATTTTCTTAAAGGTCCTCGCAATAATGGGACGTAAAAGATAATAAAAAAAGAGGGCTCAAGCCCTCTTTTTTATATCTTTTTGCCACCGAATATAATCTGCTTAATATTCAACTCTTTATCCAGCACTAAGATATCCGCACGTTTTCCGACTGTCAGTGAACCTACTGTATTATCCAAGCCTACTGATGTTGCGGGATTTATTGTAGCGGCTTTTAATGCTTTTGGCAAAGGCACTCCGAACTTAACAGCATTACGAAAACATCCGGTCAGTGTTGTAACACTTCCTGCCAAAGCACCGTCACCGACTCTTGCTTCTTTTCCTATTACCGTTACCATTTGACCGCCCAAGTCATATTGCCCGTCCGCCAAGCCGCATGCTCTCATAGAGTCACTGATTAAGCAGACCCTGTCCTCTCCGAAGAGCTTAAATACTGCCCGCACCATAGACGGATGAATATGTATACCGTCTCCGATTAACTCTACGTAAGCGTCAAAGTCCGATGCCGCTCCTATTATACCCGGCTCACGATGACTAAACGGGTTCATACCGTTAAAAAGATGGGTTGCATGGTTAGCACCGCCCAGAAACGCACTGCATGCCGTTTCATAATCCGTTGAAGAATGCCCCAGCGAGACCTTACACTTTAGAGAGGCAGAGTTTATGAAATCCAAACCACCGTCCAGTTCAGGTGCAACTGCAATAATTCGCACGGTTTCCTTACTCGTTTCAAACAAACGCATAAACATTTCAAAATCAGGGCTAATTATATATTCTGCGTTTTGTGCTCCCCTTTTACTTTGACTAAAGAACGGACCCTCCAAATGAATCCCTCTCATAATCGCCCTGTCTTCTTTATCGGCACAAACAATCGGTGCAGAAATTTTACATATCTTAGAAAGCTGTTCCTCGGGTAATGACATCGTTGTTCCCAAAAAGCTTGTCACACCATTTTTAAGCAGAAACTGTGAAATCTTTTCTATCGCCTCTTCCGTGCCGTCACTAAAATCCGCACCTACCGCACCGTGAGTATGAATGTCAACGAGCCCGGGCACCACATAACAATCCTGAGCATCAATAATATCATCATTTTTGCTCTGTAAGCTCTCACCAATTGCTTTTATGCTTCCGTTTTCCGTTTCAATATCGTTTTTACGAAAAACACCGTCGTCACAAAAAAGGTTTCCGTTCTTAATAATCATAACTTATCTCCTGTACATTATTATCTTATTTCCCTGCATTCCAAATAATATCTTTTATCCTCCGCATGACCTACAGAAAAGCTTTTTCTTGGAAATACGCCGCTTTTTTCAACGGTCTCAAAGAAGTCCGCCTTATCCATTGCCGGCAGAATAAAGCCAACGCAAGACTCTCCTTTTGCAAGTGTTTTTGTGGATTCATCCCCGTGGATATAGTCAACGATTGATTCAGTACCTTTAATATATTCGTCAATAAACTCTTGCATAACAGTCAGCATATCACCAATGCAATCTGCCTTTATGCCTATTTTTCCACTTTCATCCTTTGAGTACCACTCGATTGTATAATCTGCCCCTCTTGGTGTTGCCGCTTCAAACTCCTTGATGAACCTTTTTGGGTCGATATTAAACATAACCCTATGGATTGCTTCAAAGCTTATTGCGGGGTCATAAACATTGTTTAGCTCCACAAGAGCTCTGCGGGCGGGATGAGCTTCTTTCTCTGACTCAGTGAGATTTTGCTTTATCTCATCCCAATAAACCTTTGCCGCAGCAAGCGAGTGATTGCCGTCACCCATAATCATCAGCATATCATTTTTCTCGTGCAACTTGTGCAATGCCGACATTATACATTCAGCATCCTCACCGGCTACCTTCATTCCTTTTATATGTCCTCCGCCTTCCATGAGGTCAAAATCATATAAAACATTCAGGTGATTTGCTTTTGCTGCAATCGGCTCAATAACTGTATTATCCTTATCATCAATAAATGTAATAATATGCGGCAGCTCCAAGGGTGCAGCCCGCCGTACTCTTATTCTAGGCGGCAGTCTGTCCAGCACTGTTCCCTCACTTGCTCTGATTGCCGCAGATACGCCTGTAAAATCATATTCTTCTAGGTCAACAGCTCCGACCAAGCCTTTCCTGATTCGTCCGTCCGGCTGTGTCCGTTCAACATAGATAAAGGAATTCATTACTTTATTTATCCTGCCGCTGCTTTGAAATTCCTTCATTGCTGAGCTGATTTTCCCGATTTCCTTTTCTTCGTTAATCTCTTCCAAATACGCCTCGGGAATAATCATATTAAGAGTTGAAGGCTTGTCACCTACATTTTTAGCGACACGCTGCCAGTATTCAGGCTCTGATGAGAATTGATCACAAGCTATTACGCTCCATGTCTCCATCGGGATACCCTCGGGAAGTAATATATCTGCGGGTGTAAATACGTTTTTCATTAGTTAATAACTCCTTTCGTATATAAGAATCTATATTCGCTCAGTTTAAACCTACAGCTTCAAAAACTCTTTTTTCAGTTCCGTAATGTATTCGGGTGTTGTGCCGCAGCAGCCGCCGATTATTCTCGCTCCTATTTCAGCAAATCCGGTCATTTGTGCAGCAAACTCTTTTGCTCCTGTGTGATACTCTCCGTCTTTTCCGCCTGGTAGTCCGGCATTCGGTTTAACAATTAGCGGCAGCTTTGTTGCATTTGCAATTATCGATGCAGTTTCAAGCATCTCAATGGGCTCCAAGGAACAATTAAGCCCAATTGCCGCCGCTCCCATATTCTCTGCCGTTTCGACGAATTCCTCTACCCTGCAACCCATAAATGTAACTCCGTTTTTTTCAAATGTCATTGTTGCGAGTATAGGCAGACTAGTATTTTCACTGACAGCCGACATTGCTGCTTTAAGCTCATCAAGAGCACTCATTGTCTCAATGGCAGCAAAATCAGCACCGGCTCTTTCTCCGGCGATTGCCATTTCCTTGAACATCTTATATGCTGTTTCGTATTCTAAATCCCCATAGGGCTCCAGCAACTGCCCTGTCGAACCAATATCAAGTGCTATTTTCGTTTTACTTCCACTCGCCCGTTTCGCAATTTCAACAGCTGTACTGATAATCTGTGTCGGAGTGTAGCCTGTCTCCTTGAGACTCAAAGCATTTGAGCCAAATGTATTTGTATTAATAATATCACTGCCGGCTTCAACATACATTCTATGGACACTTTCTACAGCCTCCGGTGCCGTAATGTTCATTATATCCGGCTTATCACCTGACTTTAGTCCGAATTTATACAGCATTGTACCCATTGCACCATCGTAAAAAATGTACTTACCGTAAGAATCGAATGCCATTGTAAAATCTCCTGTCTTATGTTAGAGTAATAGCGTCATATACCGCTGTAATATTCTAACATATGGAGATAGATTAATGGAAGAGCTTTCAAGAAATTTCATTCATGCATTCATTGAAGAGGACATAAGTCCGGGCGGAAGATTTGAAGGTATGCAGGTACACACAAGATTACCTCCCGAGCCGAACGGCTATCCTCATATCGGGCATTGCTTTGCATTTTCAATCAGTATAAATGCCGCCGAGAAGTTCGGCGGACTTTGTAACTTGCGTTTTGATGACACTAATCCCGATAAAGAAGAGGATGAATTTGTTGAGGCTATTTGTGATGATATCCGCTGGTTCGGTTTCGATTGGGAGGACAGGCTTTATTTCGGCAGTGATTATTTTGAAAAGACATATGAGCTTGCAGTCGGATTGATAAAAAAAGGACTTGCATATGTCTGCGAGTTATCGCCCGACGAAGTTTCAGCAAAACGCGGAGATACCACCACCCCCGCCACATCCCCTTTCAGAGACAGACCCATTGAAGAAAGCCTTGATTTATTTGCCCGAATGAGAAACAGAGAGTTTCCCGAGGGTACTATGACTCTGCGTGCAAAAATCGACCTGGAAAGCGGTAACTTTAATATGCGTGACCCTGTTCTGTACAGGATAAAATACACACACCATCACAGACAAGGTGATAAATGGTGTGTCTACCCGATGTACGATTTTGCACACCCTATTCAAGATGCTCTTGAGCATATCACGCATTCATTATGCTCGCTTGAGTACGAAGACCATCGACCACTCTACGACTGGGTCATTGAAAATACTGATGTTCCGAGTAATCCGAGACAGATTGAATTTGGTCGTCGAAGTATAGACTACGCAGTTATGTCAAAGCGTAAGCTTCGTAGGCTTGTTGAAGAAAAGCACGTAAGCGGTTGGGACGACCCACGACTGCCAACTATGAGAGGACTGAGACGGCGAGGTTATACACCCGGCTCTATTCGCGATTTTTGTGAACGTATTGGCGTCGGAAAAGAAACTAACTCAATCGAGTATGCACTTTTGGAGCACTGCTTACGGGAAGAGCTAAACCTTAAGGCTCAAAGAGCCATGGTTGTATTACGTCCGATAAAGCTGATAATTACAAACTATCCCGCGGATAAAACGGAGACACTTGAAATCGAAAACAATCCGAATGATGAAAACGCAGGCTTTAGAAACGTATCCTTTTCTAAAGAGCTTTGGATAGAAAGTGATGATTTTATGATTGAGCCCGTTAAAAAGTATAATCGTCTTTTCATAGGAAATGAAGTAAGAATTAAGGGTGCTTATATAGTAAAATGCACAGGCTACGAGCTTGACGATAACGGGAATGTTATTGCCGTAACTGCCGAATATGACCCTGAAACCCGTGGCGGAACCACTCCGGATGGTCGTAAGGTACGGGGAACAATTCATTGGGCGGATGTTAAAACCGCTGTAAATGCAGAGGTTAGAGTTTATGATAATCTCTTCACCGACCCGAACCCCGATGTATCAGGTAAGGATTTTATGGAATTTCTTAACCCTGCTTCTCTGGAGATTCTAACCGGGTGCAAAGCAGAAGCACTACTGGATAACGCAGAAGCACCGCAGTCATTCCAATTCCTGCGGCTTGGTTATTTTACAGTTGACAACAAGGACTCAAAACCCGGCAATATCGTCTTCAACCGCTCTGTTGCATTAAAAGACAGCTTTAAACCTTCTTAAGTGCCTGTGCAAGCTGGTCGGCACATGATGTCTTTTTATTACCGCATCTGATACCGTCAAGCTTTTCGATTGCTTCGCTGACCTTCATGCCTTTTACAAGCTGACCTATTGCAAGTAAGTTGCCCGGACATCCGCCGTGGTAGCTTACTTCGTTTATTAATCCGTCTTCTACGTCAATTTCAATAAGCTCCGAGCATGTGCCTTTTGGTTTATGTGTTAATTTCATAATTAATGCCCCTTTTTTTATCCGAATCTGCCTGTAATGTAATCATTTGTGCGTTTGTCCTTTGGGTCGGAGAACACCTCTTCATTAGTCCCCTCTTCAACGAGCTCACCCATCAGCATAAACGCAACCCTGTCCGATACCCGCCCCGCCTGTTGTGTATTATGCGGAGCTAAAATAATCGTAAACCTGTCCTTTAGTATTGTCAGTGAGTCCTCTATCTTTGCCGTTGATATCGGGTCTAAGCCCGAGCATGGTCTGTCAAGTACAATCACTTCGGGATTGAGAGCAAGAACCCTTGCAATGCATAAGCGTTGCTGCTGCCCTCCCGATAAGCTCAGCGCAGACGTTTTTTGTCTGTCTTTGACATCATCCCAAAGTGCTGCTTCCTTAAGCGATTTTTCCACAATTTCAGAGAGAACAGCTTTGTTCTTTTCACCTTTAAGCTTCGGTCCGTATGCAATATTATCAAAAATCGACATAGGAAGTGGTGTCGGCACATCAAAAACCATACCTATCTTGCGTCGCAGCTCTGTCACATTTATATCATTGTCATAGATATTTTTACCGTCGAGAAGAATGTTCCCTTCCATTCTTGCAGTAGGAGTTAAATCATTTAACCTGTTTAACGAACGAAGCAGAGTGGTTATACCACTTCCGGCAGGACCGAAAACCGAAAGTATTTCATTTTTACGAATACCTAAAGAAATATCATGAATAACCTGCCTCTTGTCGAAAAAGAAGCTCATATTTAAAATTTCAATTTTAATTTTACTTTTTTTATCTTTTTTTGCCATGATACCCTCTATTTATTTTTTGCCATAAAGCGATTTACAAGTGCATTCGCAACTACATTTATCAGGAAAATTAATATTATTAACAAGGCGGCTGTACCGTAGGCATTTCCCATGGATATACCTTCCCTTGCAAGAATATAAAAGTGTACAGCCATTGTTCTTGTCGGCGAGAATAACGAGGAAGCCATTCTCAAGGTTCCGCCGGCTGTCAGCATGACCGCAGCAGTTTCTGCTACACAGCGACCTACGCCGAGGATAATACCGTTCGAAATGCCTTGTATAGCAGATGGAAAAACCGTTTTAACAATTGTCTGCCACTTCGTCCCGCCGAGTGAAAAGCTTACCTCCCGATATGAATAAGGCACTGCACGTATAGCCTCCTCAGAGGTTCGGATTATAGTCGGAAGAATCATTACCGCAAGTGTTAATCCACCTGCAAGAACCGACCAACCTAAATTGAGATAAATAACAAAAAATATAAACCCGAACAAACCATAGACAATAGACGGGATACCTGCAAGTGATTCGGCACTGAATCGAATAATCCTTGTAACAACGCTCTCTTTTGTATACTCAGCCAAATAAAACGCCGTACCTATACCGAACGGTACCGCAATAACTATTGCGACTGCTGTAACCATAAGTGTTCCGACAATTGCCGATGATATTCCGCCTGAGCGACCCATGTTACGAGGAATCTCAGTCAGAAAACTCCAGTTAATCATCGGAAGTCCCTTATAAAGTATATAGATAATTATTGCCGATAAAACCGCCAGCACAAAAAGTGCTGCAGACCATATCAAAACTTTTGCGATTTTTTCACTTGTTTTCGGACTGATTCTCATTTTTTCTTCCTTGTAATATATTGTGCAGTTGCATTTAAAATCATAATAATAAAGAATAATACAATACCTGTAGCAAAGAGTGCCTGTCTGTGTGTTCCCGAAGCATAACCCATTTCAATTCCTATATTTGTCGTCAGGGTTCTTACAGGGTCTAATATCGACGAAGGTACGGCAACAGCATTGCCGAGCACCATAATTACAGCCATTGTTTCACCGATTGCCCTGCCAATGCCTAGTATTACCGCAGCAACTATTCCCGATTTCGCCGAAGGCAATATTACAGAGCGTATTGTCTGCCAATGAGTTAACCCGAGTGCAAGAGCACCTTCCTTATACTGTCGTGGCAAAGCAATAATCGACACTTCGGAGATACTAATAACCGTCGGCAGAACCATTATAGCAAGTATTACAGAGCCGGCGAGAATACTCAGACCCGGTCCTCCGAGATAGTTTCTTATAAAAGGTACAATAAACAACAAACCCCAGAATCCGTATACTACCGACGGAATTCCGGCAAGCAATTGAATAGCGGGGCGAAAGAGCTTACTGAGTGAAGCCGGAGCAAATTCCGTCAAGAATATTGCACAGCAAATGCCAATCGGTACTCCCAGGATTGCCGCTCCAAGTGTAACGGTAACAGAGCCTATAATCATCGGGAATATCCCGAACTCACCGTGCCCCGGCGACCACGACATACCAAAGATAAAGTTGATGAAACCGACCTCAGCTATAATCGGCATTCCGTTAACTATGATAAATATAGTTATTAACGCAAGTGCTGAAATGGACGAGAACGCCAACGCAAGAAAAACATATTTTGATAGATTTTCTTTAAATTTTTTCATGCCCTAATCAGTAACCTCTCTGAGCTTCAACCTTCTAAACTGTGGTGCTCTAATCGTCGTGTACGCCGAACTCAGGTATTAAGCCCTCATCCGCCATTATTTTCTGACCCTCAGGTGAGCGGATAAAATCAATAAACTGCATAACATTTCCTGTCGGCTGCTCCAACGAAACAAATAAAAACGAACGATATAATGCATAATCTCCGTTTAACACATTACTGCGTGTTGCTGCAACATTGTTTATTCGCAATGCTTTTACCGGTCTTTCACCTATCTCAACAAGTCCAAGTGATATAAAACCTATTGAAAAGGGGTCGTCCGAAACAAGCTGCCTGACTGAACCGTTGGAGTCCTGGACGATGGCTCTCGGTGTGATTCTTTCTTCATCCATAACAAGCTCTTCAAAAGCACTTCTCGTACCCGAGCCTTCCTCACGTGCAATTATATGAATTCTCGCATCCGGACCTCCGAGCTGATTCCAGTTAGTATAATCAGCAGCATAAATCCCGCGAATCTCTTCAAGAGTTAAGCTATTTACAGGGTTATCGGGATTGACTATGATTGCCAGACCGTCCTTTGTGATTTCAAGCGACCATAGGTGCTTCTCCGCGTCTCTTAAATTACGGGAGGACATACCGATTTCCGCTGTATGTGACTCAACAGCCTGTATACCTGCAGAGGATCCTCCGCCCTGAACGTCAATGAGCTTATTCGGATTTAATATTGCATATTCTTCCACTAAAATCTCAACATATGGTTGAACTGATGTAGAGCCTGCAATGACAAAAGCCGTCGAGTTCCCGTTGCTTCCGCCGCCGCATGCACTCAGTAATAACACCGTAAGTAATAAAATTGGAAGTAATGCTGTTTTTCTCATCCGAATCTTCCTGTAATATAGTCCTCGGTCAGCTTATCCTTTGGGTTCATAAACATTTCCTGTGTTCCGGAGTATTCATGTAGCCTTCCGACCTTGTTTTCATCTATCATCATAAACGCAGACATATGCGAGACTCTTGCCGCCTGCTCCATACTGTGAGTAACAATAATAATTGTATATTTCTGTGCAAGCTCCTGCATTAAGTCTTCAACCTTCATTGTAGACTCGGGGTCGAGAGCACTGCATGACTCATCCATCAGCAAAACCTCCGGCTCCACTGCCAACGCACGTGCTATACATAAGCGTTGCTGCTGCCCTATTGCAAGCCCGAGCCCCGGCTTCCCAAGTATATCCTTGACCTCGTCCCATAACGCTACCTTAGTTAAGCTTCTTTCAACAATTTCAGCAAGCTCCTGCCTGCTCTTTCTGCCGTGGTGCTTCGGACCTATTACTATATTTTCGTATATACTCATGGGGAAAACATTAGGTTTCTGAAAAACCATTCCAACTTTCTGACGCAAAGAAACGACGTCCATATCCTTTCCGTAGACAGACACGTCGTTTAAAAGTGTTTCTCCATTGATAGTAACTCCGGGAATCAAATCATTCATACGATTAAACAATCTGAGCAGTGTTGATTTTCCGCAGCCGGAGGGTCCTATAATCGCAGTTATTGCACATGCCGGAATATCAAAAGTAATATCCCCCAATGCGTGATGATCGCCGTAATATAAATTAACAGATCGGGTTTTTAGCTTGACTTCATTTTGAGTGATATCAGGCGTTTGGCTCATTTTCCAGGTTCACAACCCTTCACAATACAAAGCTGCATTATAAATCGCAACTCTCGAAATTGTATCACAGTTATGTTTTAATCACAATGTACTTTTTTCATAATTTTACGTTTCAAAATCCAAAAATGTATATCTGTTTCGACCACTTTCCTTGGATGTATATAACGCTTCGTCCGCACGTTTTAAATAAACCGCCAAGCCTTGCTTGTAGTCAGCTTTTCCCGTAGTGACACCGATTGAAACCGTAACACATTCGGCAGCTTCATTTTTCTCGTGCGCAATGTTCAAGGCACATACGTTCGTAAGCAGCTTGTCTGCAAAGAAGCATGCTCCGTCCTTGTCCGTATTCGGTAATATAACTGCAAACTCTTCACCGCCGTATCTGACAATCATGTCATCAACCCTTGAAACCGACTCGGAGAGTGCGTGTGCGACAGCTTGAAGACATTTGTCTCCGGCATCATGCCCATATGTGTCGTTGTATCTCTTAAAGAAATCGATATCCAGCATAAGAACGCTCAGCAGTCCTTCCGAGCGTGATAACAGTCCCAAAACACGCTCAATAGTGCTGTCCATATATCTTCTGTTGAACAGCCCTGTAAGCGGGTCTATGTTCGCTTTGTTAAACAGGTCTTGTATTGTATTTGACAAATGCCCCAGTTCATCATCACGTTCACCGCCGAAAATCGCTTCGGCATTATGCTCATTTAGCTTTGCTAAGCTGTCATCAAGGCTTCTGAGTGGTTTAAATAATATACGATAGCTTGTTATACTGCTTGCTATGGCAAATGCAATTAATAAAGCAAGAACGGTAATCATTATCGGCACAAAATACGTAGCATTAAAAAGTGTCGTTGAGTCTGACAGAATTATTATTGACCACTCTGTATATCTTATCGGGGCAATAGTCATGAATCTGTATTGTCCGGAGGATAATCTAAAAACACGGGGGTTTCCAAAATCGTTCCAATACTCACCTGCACCTGCCAGATGTGTCTCAACTTCACTAATCATTTCATTGTTTGAAAACGCCTCACGAAGAGTTGTAGTGTACTCATTGTGCAAAAACTCATTGCTATCCATCAGGGAGCTGTCCATGTAAATTGTACCGGCGTTGTCGATAATAAGACCTCGCATATTATTGCTTTCGTACTGCGAAAATAGTTCGCCTGCAATATGAGAAAACTCCAAGCCCGTACACAATACACCAAGTGCAGCACCGTCGTATTCCACTTTATAATTAAGCCAGACACGCTTTCTTTGCATCATATGGTCAATACTGACGTTAATAAGATAATCGTTTTGTGAGTTAATTGTGTCAAAAAACCAAGCATCCGTAGGTTCATTTTCGTCTAGTACTGCAACCGGCAAAATCCCTCTGTGTCCTCCAATCTCTGCCCTATATTCATTAAGAGAACCCATGACACCGATGTACAAATTATAGCTATACAGTTGAGTTACAATGCTTGACAGAACATCAAAAGCATGTTCTTTTTTGTCATTATCTGTCTCATCCTTAAGCCATTCGATTACGTCACCCGAGTTTACTGCTATTGAAATCAGACCTATCTCCTTTGCAATATGTGCACTAAGAGCTTCAGCAGAGCTTGCCGCATAGCGTTCGGCATAGTCTGCAGATATCTGCATTGTTACGCTGTCAAACGCAAAAAACATAACTGTTGCAAAAATAATAAAGGCAACAATAAAGAGTGCAATACTGATTCTTCTGAATTTTACAGAGATTTTCCCTTTTGTAAACAGACCTGCTTCCTCCTTTGCAATGTGCATAACATTACGCTTGCGATATGATTCTCTACAGTATATTATACTATCAATAAAAAATACAAGAGGTTACTTTGTAATGGCAAAATTATACTTTCGTTACGGTGCTATGAACAGCGGTAAAACTGCAAATTTACTCATGGTCGCAGATAATTATGTTAAACAGGATAAAAATGTAATAATCCTTAAGCCTGACAAGGACACACGCTGGAATATTGACGCAGAGGTAAAGTCGCGTGCAATTGTTACTTCTCAGCCTGCAATCCTTGTAAACGACACTCAGGATTTAGGAGAACTAATAAGCGGCTTGGTAAAAGAAAAGTACATTTCTGCCATTCTGGTTGAAGAAGCACAGTTTCTGACCGCCAAACAGGTAAGGCAGCTCGCAGTTATTGTTGACTCTCTTAATATTCCCGTTTTGTGCTACGGGCTCAGATGCTCATATCTTGACGGAAAACTATTTGAAGGAAGTGCGGCTTTGTTGTATTGGGCAGACACTATTGAGGAAATTAAAAACGTCTGCCAGTATTGTACGAGTAAAGCAACAAAGAACCTGCTGCGAGTAAACGGTATCCCAAAATACGAAGGGGATTTTGTAGTTATGGGTGATGTCGGCAGTCAATCCGATGTTGTCTTTACTCCTGTATGCAGGAGACATTATATCAATCCTCCCAAGAGTTAAGAAAGGAGTTCCTTACATGTGGGAAAAATATTCTCATATCATCTCCCATATTGCCGTCGATTCGGGCGTTATTGATACGGTTGCAGATTGGGTCTGCTTAAATAACTACAAATCTATTCTTGTTGTCAGTGACCCAAACACATTTAAAGTTGCGGGTAAGTATGTAATCAACTCGCTCAAAAGTGTTGGGTTGTCAGTATTTGAATGCTTTTATGCCGAAGAGGAGCCAATCCCGGACGAGCGTTCCATTGGATTCCTTACCAATGCTTTTTCTCCCGACATCGACCTTATCCTTGGTGTCGGTTCCGGCACCATTAATGATATTTGCACCTATGTAGGTGCAAAGGTTGGCTGCCCGTCGGCCATTGTCGGAACTGCTCCGTCAATGGACGGGTATGCATCTCTTGGCAGTGCAATGCTTCTCGGCGGTGTTAAGGTGACACCACCGACACAGTGCCCTGTCGCAATTTTTTGCGATATAGATATACTCGCAAATGCACCCTTGCTGCTAACCGCAGCAGGTCTCGGCGATATGCTGGGAAAAATAACCGCACTTGCCGACTGGCGTCTCGCCAATCTGCTTGTCGGAGAGTCTATGCCTGATAATATTGTTTCAATCGTAGACACAGCCTTAGAGAAAATAATTAGTGGTGCTCCACATCTGGCAAAACGTGACCCAACGGTAATTAAGAGTGTGACCGAGGGGTTGATTCTTAGCGGAATTGCAATGAGCCTATACGGAGACAGCAGACCAGCCTCAGGCACTGAGCATCATCTGGCACATTTTTGGGAAATGAGAATGATTGCAGAGGGTAAATCACCTGCATTGCATGGCATAAAAGTCGGTGTTGCAACGATAGTCGGACTTGTTATGTGGAAGGAACTCGCTTCTCTAACTTCAACTGCCGCTTGCTCTCGGAAAGCTGATAACACTTATGACGAGAACATCCGCCGCTTATATGGACGTTCCGCAGATATAATCCTGCAAACAGAGAATCCGAACCTATCACTTGAGCTTATCGGAAAAAAGCTGCCTGCAATACTTGAGATTGCAAAAGCACTTCCGTCACCTGAGGATATAGTTGCAATGCTTAAAGCAGTAAATGCACCTTTTTCTCCATCTGATATAGGCATAAGTGAATACACTTTGCGGGACAGTATAATATACGCAAGAGACCGTAAAAAAGTATATACCCTGTTGCAGCTCCTAGGTGATTTGGGTTGCCTTGAGGATTACTCACAGTGTGTTATCAGGTATTTTGCCGATAAGACCATAGCAGAAGCAAAGTGCTTTGTTCTTGACATGGACGGAACAATATACCTCAGTGACAAGGTTTTTCCATATACAGACCGATTCTTAAAGCACCTGGGTAGCGTTGGTGCGGAATATGTTTTTTATACAAACAACTCCTCCCAAAACTCTGCTTATTACTTAAAAAAGCTGCACAAAATGGGTATTGAAGCAACTGCGGATAAACTATTAATGTCCACTCATGTTCTTTTGGCATATTTAGAGAATAAAAAAGAGAACCGTCCACTCGGCAATCGTGTGTTTGTTTCGGGAACTAAAGCACTTAGAGATGATTTTGAGGCTGCAGGATATATCCTTGATGAAGTAAACCCTGATTTTGTTGTGCTTGGTTTTGACACCGATATGGATTATCAGCGTCTGACAAAGCTCTGTGACTTTATTCGAAACGGGTTACAATATTACGGTGTACATGTTGATTATAACTGTCCTGTTGAGGGCGGTTTTATCCCCGATTGCGGCTCACTCGCTGCAGCGGTTGCCGCGTCCACGGGAGTTACTCCTGAATTTTTCGGTAAACCATCAAGGCACACTCTGGATTATATCATTGAAAAAACCGGCTTCAAGGAGAGCGAAATCTGCTTCATTGGAGACAGACTGTATACGGATATTGCAATTACAACAGGCACAAATGCACATTCGGTACTTGTTTTGTCAGGAGAAACCAAGCAACATGATTTACAAAACTCTCCATATGTTCCGGATTTAACAGTAACCGATTTAGAAGAGTTGATTTCATATTTAAATTAATATATCCGGATATACAGGTACTTCCTATATCATTCCCTGTCTCATGTATTGGAGTTCTGTTCCGTATTCTTCTACATACATACGCTCTACATAACCAAGCACTTTATACCTGTTGGTATCCGGCAGTTGTCTGAACATACCAAGCAGGCTGTTTTCAATTTCACTGACAATTGATGCCGAGGCACTATCCAATAACAGCCAGTCGAGCGGTACACCGTAATAATCAGCCATTATTCTCAACATCGGCTTTCGTGGGATTGTCAAATCATGCTCCCATCTGTAAACGGAATTCATCGATACTCTGAGCAACCTGCTCTGCTCCCGCAGAGTTTTTCTTGTCTTCTGCCGAAGACTTTTAAGCTTTTCACCCAGACTCATTACCTGTCCCCCCCTAAATAATAAAAATAGGCACATTTAAAGTGTATATGGGATTGTAAACTATGAACCTACTTCACAGTCAAGCATTTATTGATAAAATTTGTCACTATTTTTTGATAATATTATGCCTTATTTCAGCACCACAATAATTCCGCCATTATGTCGAAAGAAACTGCGTCACTCAGGATAATTTAGTCTTGCAACTTTATTTATCTATGGTAAAGTAAAGTATCGGGAGGTGGCTGAAATGCTTAAGGATATTGATTGTACCAGAAAACTCGGCAAGGAAGAGTATAAGGAAGAGATAAACTCACTGGGATTGCGGCTAAGTGAAATGCAAAGAACGTGCAAGGACGAGAATATTCCCGTATCCATAATTTTCGAGGGATGGAGTGCGGCAGGTAAAGGTTCTCGTATACGTTCGCTGATACGTTTTCTTGATCCCAGAGGATTTGAAGTATTCACAATACAAAGAGCCACGGAGGATGAGCGGTTTCGCCCTTATATGTGGCGTTTCTGGCAGCGTATTCCGGCAAACGGACGCATCCACGTTTTTGACCGAAGCTGGTATCAAAGCCTAATGCTCGGGCACAGAAAAAAAGAAGCGGCACTTGCCGCTCCTGTATACGACGTTAAATCCTTTGAAAAGACCTTGGTTGATAACGGTGCGGTTATTATTAAACTCTTTTTGCACGTATCAAAAAAAGAGCAGGAAAAGCGTTTGAGTTCGTTGGCTTGCGACCCTGAAACTGCATGGCGTGTCCGTAAGTCCGATTTAAAGCAAAACCAAAAGTATAAGGAAAACCTTAAACGCTTTGAGCGATTGCTAAATGAAACTAATCATGTCGCTTCACATTGGACAGTTATTGAAGCCGATGACAGTCGTTTCGCGGATGTTAAGGTATATCGGACTGTTCTTGCGGCAATGGAAAACGCAGTGCAGGCAAAACGCAGCAAGGCTTCAAGCAATAGTAATAATAGTGCAAATAGTTCCAATGCCGAACTACCTGCAATAATAGGGTCATCAAAGCTTGATGAGGTTGACCTGAGCCTTACAATCGAAAGAGATGAGTATAACGAAAGACTAAAAGCCGCTCAAAATGAACTGTCCCGCATTCATAATGCGATGTACAAGCAACGTCTTCCGGCGGCTATGGTTTTTGAAGGTTGGGATGCAGCGGGAAAAGGTGGTGCAATAAAGCGTGCAGTCTCTCCGCTAGACCCACGAGGTTATAAGGTCGCACCATACGGTGCTCCGAACGATATAGAAAAAGTGCACCACTACCTTTGGCGTTTCTGGAACGAAGTCCCCAAAGCCGGACATCTGACCGTGTTTGACCGCAGCTGGTACGGACGCGTTATGGTAGAGCGAGTGGAAGGATTTTGCTCTGCAGATGATTGGAAACGTGCTTTCGGTGAAATTAATGATTTTGAAAAACAGCTCGTCGACAGCGGAATCGTTTTGTTGAAATTCTGGCTTCACATCAGTCCCGAGGAGCAGCTCAAGCGTTTTGAGCTACGCACAAATACACCTGAGAAAACGTGGAAAATTACCGATGAGGACTGGCGTAATCGTGATAAGTGGGACAATTATCTGGAGGCAGTAAATGAAATGCTGTATCGAACATCAACTGATTACTCTCCATGGACAATTGTTGAAGCAGTTGATAAACCGTTTGCACGTATAAAAGTAATTGAAACAATAAAAAACCGTCTGGAAACGGCTCTTAATCCTTAGGAGGTAGAAATGAACAAAAAGCGTCGCCGCAGCACGTTAGTATTAATTTTAGTCTCTGTTGCAATCGGTATCTTCTTGCTTACCGTGGGTCCTTTGGTAATTAATTACATTTTTATCGCGGAGGTATCAAGGCACAATCTTGCATTTGATGCAGGTAATCTTCTTGATTATTACGGTGCTATATTGGGTGGTCTCGTCACATGCTTCGCAATTATATCAGCTATTCACATAAATAACTTAAATCTCAAAGAGGACAGGCAACGAGGTCAATTTGAACGGGCATACGAGGTCTATCATAAGCTACCTGAGATACTGGCAAAACTGGATTCCGCTGCCATTCACCTGCAATATTCAGTTCATATAAGTGAGACTGCATTAATGGAAACCCTTGATACTATGAAGGAATGTGACAGTGTTTTACGCGAACAGCACTATGTTAACGAAAAGTATTATAACGAAAACATTGATACATTATTAAAAGGTATCACCGACATTTCAGGCGAATGTCAAAATGTTGCAGAACGCTTTTTAATTGAAAAAGAAAATGCGGACGAAGGCTACGAGCCGCCTCACGAAGAGCTTGAAAAGTCCTTCACTAAGCTGAGAGATTCTATTGGAAATGCAAAAAGTGAAATCATGTCTGAAATTAATAAATTTATGTATGGAAACGAAAACATGTAGGTATTCTAAATAAAATGAAATGGAGTAAGTGTGAGCGGTATGGTTATGGAGTTGTTTGAGTTTTTCTTAGGGTTGGCAACCATTCATCAGTTATCTGAGTTGGTTGAATCGTTTAATAATTTAGGGAATGGTGCCAAAAATTTATTATCCGTAATTGGTGTTCTCACCATTATACTCGGTGTTTTGCAGTGTTTCTTCGGGTATAAGCTCTTTAAAATTTGGTGCGGCTTTATAGGGCTGCTTGCCGGTTGTATAATCGGATTAATTATAGCTGCAACCGGAGTCTTTGCAGGTACGGGTGCGGAATATATCATTGCAATAATTGTTATTACCCTTTTGGGCATAACGGGAGCATTTCTTGCATACAGAGCTTATCTAATCGGGTTGTTTGTATATTCATTTGTTACTGCTTTTTCCGCTGTTTTCACCTTGATGGCATTTATAACGAATGCTGTTATCGTGGGATTAATAGTCGGAGCTGTTACCGGCTTGGTGTTTGGAATAGTAGCTGTAAAATTCCGTCGTTTTTGGATTATTGTTACTACATCAATAGCGGGAGGAATCTCTATTGCTGTAAGCTTAATGATGATATTCCAAAGGACTGACTCTTTATGGGCATTAGTCCTGCCTCCTGTGTTTATTGTCGCCGGATTTATAGTTCAAAATATGACAACAAAAAAGGAGCACGGAAAAAACGACAATAAAGGAGTAGCGGTTACTGCAGAAGCATCCGACAAGCAAGGAAGCAGCATTAATGATTAAAGTTCTTAAATATCTTCAGCCAAAGGAATGGTTGATGGCAGTCATCAGCTTGGGCTTTATTGTTATACAAGTTTGGCTCGATTTAAAATCCCCGGATTATATGGCGGAGATTACTACTCTTGTGCAAACTCCCGGCAGTGCAATGAGTGACATTTGGGTCGCAGGCGGTATGATGCTGCTTTGTACGCTCGGCAGTTTGGTTGCTGCTATAACTGTCGGTTATTTTGCTGCAATTATCGGGTCGGCACTGTCGCGACGGCTTCGCCGGTTACTTTTCAGTAAGGTTGACTCTTTTTCGATGGAGGAAATTAATCATTTTACAACCGATAGCCTGATAACACGCTCAACCAATGATATTACTCAAATCCAAATGATTATTGCAATGGGTTTGCAGTTGATAATTAAAGCTCCAATAACAGCGGCATGGGCAATCACTAAAATTGCAGGTAAAGGTCTTGAGTGGACAATGGCTACGGGTGCGGCTGTGCTTGTCCTTTTAATTATGGTTACATTATTGATGATTTTTGTTCTGCCGAAGTTTAGAATGATGCAGTCGCTCATCGATAACATGAACCGTGTCACAAGAGAAAATCTGACAGGTCTTAGGGTTGTCAGAGCCTATAACGCCGAGGATTATCAGGAGAGCAAGTTTGAGCAGGCAAATAACGAGCTGACGGAAACACAGCTTTACACAAGTCGTGCAATGGCATTTTTGATGCCTGTTATGACTATGGTAATGAGCGGTGTTTCTTTGTCTGTATTTTGGATTGGTGCATATCTGATAAACTCAGCCGGAGCCGCAGACAGACTCCCGATTTTTTCAAATATGATGGTATTTTCAATTTATGCCATGCAGGTAATAATGTCCTTTATGATGTTAATGCTGATTTTTATTATGCTGCCCCGTGCAACAGTTTCGGCAAGACGTATTTGCGAGGTGCTCGACACACAAGCAACAATACATGACGGCACTCTGACAGAAGGGCTGCCCGGTTTATGCGGTGAAGTGACATTTAGAAATGTCGGATTTAAGTATCCCGATGCAGCAAAGTCGGTTTTGAGCGACATAAACTTTACCGTTCGGCAGGGCGAAACCATAGCATTCATCGGCTCAACCGGCAGCGGTAAATCAACACTTATCAATCTTGTCCCAAGGTTTTTTGACGCAACCGAAGGTGAGATTTTGGTAAACGGCATTAATGTCAGAGATTATAAGTTTGAGGCACTTTATAATAAGATCGGCTATGTTCCGCAAAAAGCGGTGCTGTTTAAGGGTTCAGTTTTTTCAAATGTTGCATACGGCGATAACGGCAGAGGTGAATTTACCGAGGACGATGTAAAAAAAGCAATCTCTGTCGCACAAGGTGTTGATATTGTTGAAAGTATGGAAAACGGTTACTTTGCTGATATTGCACAAGGCGGAACAAATGTATCCGGTGGACAAAAGCAGCGGCTTGCAATAGCAAGAGCAGTTGCAAGGCAGCCTGAGATTTACATTTTTGATGATTCATTTTCCGCTTTGGACTACAGGACGGACAGATTGCTTCGTACTATGTTGAAAAAAGAGACAGCCGGTGTTACAAGCATGATAGTGGCTCAGCGTATAGGCACAATTATCGACGCCGACCAAATCGTTGTCTTGGATGAAGGCAAAATCGTCGGTTGCGGTAAGCATAGAGACTTGTTAAAAAGCTGTGAGGTTTACAGACAGATTGCCGTCAGCCAGCTTAGCGAAGATGAGTTGGGAGAGGGGGGCATGGTATCATGAGTGGACAAAAAACCGACAGAGGACCAAGAGTGCGAATGGCAGGTGCTCCGATTGGCGTAAATGAAAAGGCTAAGGATTTTAAAGGAACTTGGGTTAAGCTGATTGACTATTGCAAAAAATACATGCCCATGATTATTCTCTCGCTTATTATAGCTGCAATCGGTACTGTTTTGACAATAATAGGTCCCGACCAAATCGGTAAAATGACAAATGAAATCCAAAAAGTAATTGCACCCTTAATGGCAACAGGTCAGATTATATCCGTTGACTTGGATGCTATATCAAAAATTGCGTTACTCTTGGTAATCCTGTACTCAACATCAGCCATACTCAACTTTGCACAAGGCTATATCATGGCGTCCGTTACTCAAAAAATCGCCTTGAACATGCGTGCAGATATATCTCAAAAAATTAACAGGCTTCCTCTTAAATATTTCGACAAAGTAAGTTATGGTGACATTCTCAGTCGCGTAACAAACGATGTCGATACAATCGGTCAGACCATGAACCAAAGCATCGGTGCACTTGTCACATCAATCACCATGTTTTTCGGCTCTGCAATTATGATGTTTTATAACAACTGGCTAATGGCACTTACCGCAATCGGTGCAAGTATTATAGGTTTTGTGCTTATGACATTAATTATGAAAAAATCCCAAAAATACTTTACAAGGCAGCAGGCAGATTTGGGAGCGGCTAATGGACATGTAGAGGAAATCTATTCCGGTCATAATGTTGTTAAGGTATATAATGGCGGCAAAGAAGCCGGAAGGTTTTTTGACGAGGTAAACGACAGGCTCTATGACAGCGGTTGGAAGAGCCAGTTTATGTCGGGGTTGATGATGCCGCTTATGATGTTTGTAGGAAATCTGGGGTATGTTGCCGTCTGCGTGGTTGGTGCAGTGCTTGCGATGAATGTAACAATTCAATTCGGTGTTATAGCAGCGTTTATGATTTATATTCGGTTGTTTACACAACCGCTTTCACAGCTTGCACAATCGTTTCAAAACCTGCAGCGTACAGCGGCTGCAGGAGAACGTGTTTTTGAGTTTTTCGGCGAAAATGAAATGGCAGATGAAAGCGATAAAACCAAAAAACTCACCAATATAAAAGGTGAGATAGAGTTTCGTAATGTACGTTTCGGATATGACCCGGACAAAACAATAATACATGATTTTTCTTCAAAAATCGAAGCGGGCAAAAAAATTGCAATAGTCGGTCCTACGGGTGCAGGCAAAACTACAATAGTTAATCTTTTAATGCGGTTTTACGAGCTGGACAACGGGGATATACTCATTGACGGTATCCCTTCATCCGATGTTCCCCGCGATAATGTTCAAGAGCAGTTTGGTATGGTGCTGCAGGACACATGGCTGTTTGAAGGTACAATCAAGGAGAATATTATTTATTGCAAGCAGGATGTCACTGACGAGCAGGTTGTGGAAACATGCAAGGCTGTTGGTCTTGACCACTTTATCAGCACTCTGCCGCAAGGCTACAATACAATCCTCAATGATAAAACCTCGCTTTCGCAAGGCCAAAAACAGCTTGTCACAATTGCACGTGCCATGATTCAAAACGCTCCGATGACAATTCTCGATGAGGCAACAAGCTCAGTCGACACCCGCACAGAGCACTTAGTCCAGGAGGCAATGAGCAACCTTACAAAAGGCAGAACTTCCTTTGTAATAGCCCACCGCTTATCCACAATAAAAAACGCCGACCTAATTCTCGTAATGAACAAAGGCGACATCATAGAAAGCGGCACCCACACCGAACTCCTTGAAAAAGGCGACTTCTACGCCGACCTATACAACAGTCAATTTGAACAGGTGTCATAAGCAACGTATGGGATATGGGCTATATATTTATTTCTTCTTCGCTCGCTGTACATCCGTGTACAGACTCACGCGTTCCAGCGTCCATGCCTGCACTTGACAGAAATAAATATATAGCCCATATCCCATACTGAATTAATATCGTGGGGTTGGTGTATAATACTCAAAAATGATGCTGTCATTTTCTTTTTCGTATTTTTTTATGTCATGCTCGGGTTTTATTGTCCAAACTACATTCATGGGTTTCATGGCTTTACAAAGTTTTACTATTGGCGGATGTTTTTTGTTTTCATATGCTATGAAGTGTGGGCGTGCCATAAAGTTTGTCAGGAGGTTTCCCAGTATAAATGCCGTTAATTTTGATATGCCTACCATGTATTGTGATGGTCTGCTGAGCTGACCTCTTAAAACATCGGGTGCGTTTTTGCGAAACCATGCGACTATTCGGGGGTCAAAGCTCTCAATGCACCAGTTTCGTCCTTGTTCTCTGAGGATTTTGAGTGTTTTCTCACATAATTTACTATTGTTTGCGTTTGCTGATTTGAGTTCAATAATTAAAGGTGTATCACCTACTGCTTCCAGAACATCAGATAATAACGGGATATTTTCGTTTGTGCCAAACAGAGACAGCTTCGAAAGCTCCTCTAAGTCCTTGCTGCTGACGAGAGCATCTATGCCACAGACTCGTCTTAGGTCATCATCATGGAACACAACAACATGTTCATCCTTTGATAATTGTACATCCAGTTCTATTCCGTAGCTTCCTTCTACTGCCGCTTTAAAAGCAGCTATGGAGTTTTCCGGTATCTGCTGGTCAATTGTATGTAAACCGCGGTGGGTACAATTTAATCGTTTAAATATTTTTGCTGTTTTTTTTGCTTCCGGTGAAATCTTCCCCGGTGCAATAAAATAAATAAGCAACGCTGCAAACATAACAATTACACCGATTGTGACATAAATCCAAATCATAAGATACCTCTGTAATTTTAATTCAATGATGAAAATATCACGTTTTTAATTTTTTTGCAATCGATTCACTGATTGATTTGTTGTGCAGCTTAATGATATAATCCTCAAAGGAGTGATTTTTATGAAACAAAAAAATATTCTAATAGAGCTTTGCTGTGGGAGTTATGAGGATGTAGTAATTGCAGAAGCTGCCGGAGCTGACAGAGTTGAGCTTAACTCTGCTATGTTTCTCGGTGGTTTAACACCTACTCTAGGCTGTTTAATAGAAGTAAAAAAGAACACTAAAATCCCTATAATGACTATGATTAGACCTCGCGAAGCAGGTTTTTTCTACTCTGATTATGAGTATGCTGTAATGAAGCGTGATGCCGCACTATTTCTTGAGCATGGTGCTGATGGTTTGGTTTTTGGTTTCCTAAATCCTGACGGGACATTTGACAAAACCAGAATGAAGGAATTTACCGACATGTGCATTAAGGCGGGTAAGGACGCTGTTTGCCACAGAGCTTTTGACGTTACTCCCGACCCCTTTGAGGCTCTTGATACATTAATAGAGCTTAAGATTACCCGTGTGTTGACAAGCGGGCAGCAACCAAATGCAATAGCGGGCGAAAAAATGATATCAAATTTTATTCAAATTGCCGATAACCGTATAGAGATATTACCCGGTGCCGGACTTAAGCACAACAACATAGCCGGTTTTGTTGAAAGAACCGGTGCAACTCAAGTGCATTTTTCCGCTTCAAAGTTGAGAGAGGAAACCTCAACAGCCATGAATCCGAGCATACATTTTGGCGGTGCTTTATATCCTAGGGAAGATGTAATATCTGTCGCCAATGGCGAAAAAATAAAGCTTATCTCAAAAGTGTTAGAAGGCTGACACAAGATTTTATATCTACTATTACAAAGGAGAAATACATAAAATATGATATCTCGCTTAAAAATGGAAGTATCCACGCGTATAATATGCCAGGTTGCTATGCTGATTGCAATAACATTTGTTCTTGAGCGGCTGGTGCCGCCGATAAATCTTCCTACAATGCGTATAAGCTTCGCATTTGTTCCTATGATGCTCTGCGGTATGCTTTTTGGTCCTTTGTGGGGAGCTGTTGCTTATGGTATTTCAGACATCCTTGGTTGGTTTATAATGGCTCTTACTCCGAATTACCTGATTCTTGCTTCACGCATTGTCAACGGCTTTCTTTTTGGGTATATCCTGCATCGTGAGAATGCAGCATTGTGGCCTCATGCGGTTATCAGTGCATTCTCTACACAGGTTATATGCGGCATGGGCTTAACAACCCTTGGATTAGCACAAATTATGGGAACTCCTTATGTGCCGCTACTTATTTCAAGATTTCCTCAGTTTGGGGTTTATCTTATTTTGCAAATTGCAATATTCCCGATTTTGCTAAAGCTGTGTGATGCCTTGCGAAAGTCCGGGTTTGCTTAAACCTCATTGCTGAAGCGGCGTCTTTTTCTCTTAAAATGGCTGGAAAATTCTTCTGCGACTATGCTAATGCTCCCATCCAGTTCAAGCACTGCTATATATACATTTTCGATGGAATCAACACCGTGCTCTCTTGTTGCTTCTTCGAGCTCTGCTATGCTCACTTTTGCTTTTTTCATATTTTCGGGAAGAAGTTTTCCGTCATATATCAGCATTATCGGATGTCCCTGTACCCATTCCGATATTTTTGGTATTTTATAAACGACGTTTTTGATAATAAAATTAACAACAAAAAGTGTGACTGCGGAGGTTACACCACCCCAGAATGTAAAGTCTGCTGCTATCATTGAGTTTTGAACGGCATTACTAATTAATAGAATAAAAACGATATCAAATACTGAAAGCTGTGAAAATTCTTTTTTCCCGAACAAGCGAATTGCAAGAATAAGAAAAACATAAACAGCAGCAGAGCTGCCTGCTACTATCAGATATGGTGTAATATGCTCCATTTATTTCTCCAATCGTGCGAGCAATTCCTTTGCCCGTTGTTTCAGGTCATCCTTAAGACTTTGCGGTTCAATTACCTCACATAAATCTCCGAACTGGAACAGCCATCCGTAAAATATCGGCGATAGTGCTATTCGTACTCTAATTGAAAAATGATTCTCTCCGTCAGGAATCATTATAACGTCTTTTCCGAAACGGTCAATAACGCCGCCGATAAGCTTGTTATTAACTCGCAGCTTTACGTCTGCTTCATCACCGCTGAACATTCCGAATATTTTTTTTGAATACTCAGCAAGGTTAAAATCCATAACGGCGGCACATCGGGATTCCGGCAGTTTTCGAACATTGCTCATTCTGTCTACCCTGAAATGTGCTATGCCGCTTCGCTCCTCAGAATGAGCGATTAAGTAATAGTTTTCTTCATTCCATGTAAGTGCGGCGGGGCTTACAATATAAGGCTCACCGCCTCGGCGGAAGACTTGGTTTTTATGGATATCGTAATCGGAGTACTTGAAACAGATTTTTTTATCCTCTGAGATTGCTTCATGTAAAGCGTCAACGCTGTAGTAGATGCTTTCGTTCATGCTTTTCACACGGTTTTGGACATACACCTGGCGGCGGAGCTTGCCGGCGTCGTGCTTGCTCATAAAACCTTCGAGCTTTTTGATTAGCTGCAGCGTTTTTCTTTCTGTTATGAATTTAGAGGATTGAACGGCATCAGCCAAAAGCTTAAGCTCAGGCAGTTCAAACTCCCTGGATGCAATATAGTATCCGTAGGATTTTGTCTTTTCCATTACGATATCAAGACCAAATTGTCTGAGTGTTTCAATGTCGTCGTAAATTGTTTTTCTCTCAGCGTTGATGCCTTGTTCAGCCAGCTTTGAAATAAGCTCGCTCACCGAGAGCATGTGTGATTCGTCGGTGTGGTCGAGAAGAATCCTCATCAGACAGAGAATTTTGAGTTTTTGATTTGATGATTTTGGCATATCTTTGCACCTCGACATCATTATACCAAATTCATGTGTCCAATAAAACGGATTCTTGCGAGTTTTAGTAAAATTATTTTTATATGGAATTTTACTTTAATATTGACAATCCATGTATAATTAGATTGCCGACGAATTGTAATCAAATTTATATCTGAGGGATAAATAATATGTGGATATTGTTAGCACTGGCATCGGCGTTTTTTGCCGGAGTCATGTCGATACTTGCTAAGATTGGACTTAAATATATTGATTCAAACTTGGCAACAGCACTGCGGACAGTTGTTGTGGTCGTCTTCGCTTGGATAATGGTTTTTATTGTCGGTTCTCACACAACCATCGCCCACGTAGATAGTAAAAGTATTATATTCCTTGTATTATCGGGCTTTGCTACAGGCGGCTCATGGCTTTGCTACTTTAAAGCACTGCAAATGGGAGATGTAAATAAGGTTGTTCCTATTGATAAATCCAGTGTTATATTGACAATGTTATTCTCAATGCTTTTTCTCGGCGAGGGTTTTACAATAGTTAAAGTATGTGCCATGGTTCTGATTGGTGTCGGCACATTTTTCATGATTGAACGTAAGGAAATATCTTCGGATAAGTCAGAAGGATACAGATGGATTGTTTACGCCGGTCTTGCAGCAGTATTTGCGAGCCTTACAGCTATTTTAGGCAAGATTGGAATACAGGGTGTGGAATCAAATCTCGGCACTGCAATTCGTACAATTGTGGTTCTATGTATGGCTTGGATGATTGTATTTATACAAGGTAAGCATAAAGGAATCAGGCATATCGACAGGAAAAGCTGGGTTTATATCGGATTATCGGGTCTTGCTACAGGTTTGTCATGGTTATGCTTCTACAGTGCACTGCAGCAAGGACCTGTAAGTGTTGTTATCCCTATCGATAAGCTAAGCATTCTTGTAACTATTTCCTTTAGCTTCTTCATATTGCACGAAAAACTTAAAAGGATGGCTATAATAGGTCTAATCATGATTGTTTTGGGAACTCTAAGCTTGCTGATGTAATATGCCAAAAAAGACAGAGGAACCGTCCCCTGTCTTCTTTTATTTTTGCTTACCAAGGCATAGGCTGCCCGAGAATGTCCATAAAGACAAGCTCGTCTTTTTTTTGTTCTTCCGCATTTTGAATCAGCTTATAAATATGCTCTGCAGAAAAATCTGATGAATGGTTGGCTTCCGTTGAATGACGACCATGCATGTACGTTTGCATCCATCCCGGATGAATCTGCCAAACCCTGCCGCCATGCTTGACATAATCGTTTTGAATAAGAGCACCTGCCATGTTCATTGCCGCTTTTGACATACGATATCCGTGCCAGTCGCTTGCAGTTGTGTTAATGCTGGCAGCATCGGATGAAATGTTTATAAGCAGCTTTTCATCTCCTTTAATCAGCAAAGAAGAAAAAGCATTTGCTACACGCAGTGCACCTAACGCGTTAACATCATAGACTTCTTTCATTGAATCAACATCAAGGCGGTCAAAAATCGAAAATGAATTACGCACATAAGAATCGGGGCATAGAATCCCTGCATTATTAATTAAAATATCAAGGGTGTCTGTTATCCCTTTTACATACTCGGCAGCTTTCTCAATAGATTTTGTATCCGTAACGTCCATGTCAATAATGTGCAAATTTTCATTGTCTTTAATATCTTGAATTTGTGCGTCGGCTTCAAGCTTATAAACACCTGCAAATACGATGTAATTATGTTTTAAAAACAACTTTGTCAATGACAACCCAAGCCCATGATTCGTACCGGTTATCAGTACCTTCTTTTTTGAGTTCTTATCAGACATTTTTATTACCATCACTTTCTTAATTTTATTGCTACTATTATATCATTCTTTAAACCGTTTTTCAGCAATAATTTCATTTCCGGTTTTTATTACGTCTCCACCGAAACGGCGTTGGAGTTCCAATAAAGTGTTGTCTAAGTTTTCTTCCTTCTCTGTATCGCGCATGTTGCCGGAGTCGTCCATTGTCAGCTGCATGAAATCAGCTTCGTTAAAGCCGCTCAGTCCAATGCCTACAAGGCGTACAGCACGTTTGTCAACAGTGTCTAGCAGAGAAGCGGCGATTTTGTAAATGTCATTTGCTTTATTTACCGCTTCACCCGTCTTTGAGCGGGTAATCAGCTTCATTGTTGCATATTTGACTTTTAATGTTACAGTACGGGCATGAAGCTCATCAAATCTCAGACTCAGGCTCAGTTCCTTTGCAAGTAAACGCAGAGCGTCCTTGAGGTAGTCAAAATCCTTTATATCCTCTTGGAATGTTGTTTCTCTGCTTACGGATTTCGCTTCACCCTCATAGTACGGCGTAACCTGACGATTATCCTTGCCTTCGGCTAAGTCGATAAAATGCTGACCATGCTGCCCCAGCACTTCAAGCACTGTAAATCTGTTATCCAGTAAGTCTTTGACCGTTTTTATGCCTCTTTGAAGCAAAGCGTCAGCAGTTTTGGGTCCCAGACCATATATAATTCTTACGTTTCGGTCTATTATCAGCTCCTTCAGTGCTTCGGCACTTGGAATCTTGAAAAAGCCGTCGGGCTTTTTTTCTTCGCTTGCAAGCTTTGCAGACATCAATGAATAGCCGATACCGACAGAGCATGTTAACCCCAGTTCTTCTTTTGTCCGCTCTTTTATTTCATGCCCGATTGCCGAAGCTCCGCCAAATCGAAATGCCGAGCCTGTCACATCGAGAAACCCCTCATCCAGCGACACAAACTCCGCAATATCCGTATATGTCAGCCAAATCTCACGTAGTCTTTCTGAAACCTTATGATACTTCCACATGTTCGGGTGCATGTATATCCCATCGGGACAGCGGCGGTAAGCGTCCTTTATACTCATTGCAGACCTTACCCCATAGACCCGTGCTTCATAGCTGCAAGTTGAAACAACACCTCGCTCATGAGGCAGAGATCCTATAATAAGCGGCTTGCCTTTCAGCTCGGGATTATCCCGAACCTCAACAGCCGCGTAAAACGCATCCATATCTATATGAATAATTGTTTTGTCCTTCTGATTTTGCATGAAAAGATTATATTGCATTTCTTAACACGAGACAAGGGTCTATAAGTTTTTTACCATCTGACAATTTATCGTTAATCGATAATTATTTATTGACAATCAGTTTTTTTATGTGTTAGTATGCAAAAAACCAATCAATAGAACACTACTCGGGAGGGAGTATGAGAGACAAGACAACACCGGGCAAGCACGAGCATCGTTCAGATGCTTACGGCAAGGAGATTGTACAACGCTATAATAAAGATGGTTCTATTGATAAGCGGTATAATAGGATATACAAGCAAAGCTTGTTTGGAATGTTGAGTCCTTTTATATATTTTTTAGGATTCCTTTTTATTGTTTCGATGATTATTACGTTTATCGACCTTTTTTCGAATGAACGGCTCCGAGCTCAATTTCTGGCATCTGTTGCAGCTACAATGGTTATTTTACTCAGCATTGTAGTTCCGGTTTTGATTAAAAAACGTGTTAATAGTAAAATTCCCAAAGGGTTTTATATTTTCTCAGTTATTTTCTGGCTCCTTGTTGCATTTGGTTTAATGGTTGGACCACCTCTTGGAACATCAATAGCCCGTTTCTTTTGCATACCCGGACTAATATGTACCGGCATAGTGATATTTAAGGTCATACTTCCCAATAACCCCAACAAAAAAAGAGCTAATAAAACGCCGGAAAGCCTTCAAAAAGATATTGATTCTTCTGTAGACCTTTCAAGTGCCGATGAAAAATGGTCTGAGAATCATGCCGACGATTAAAAATGGGAGACCGGGCGGTCTTGATTGTATAGCCAAAGGAGCTGAGCAAACTTCATGTTGCTCAGCTCCTTTTCTCTTATGGGATTACGGATTAAGGTAAAAGCCGCCGCTTCTGTTGTCGTCTTTTAGCTTAAACTGTGTTATCAGTTGCTTTAGGACATCTGATTGTCCGCTCATTTGCTCCGAGGCAGCTGCACTTTGCTCGGCTGTTGCACTGTTTTGTTGAATAACCTGCGAAACTTGGTTTATGCCTGTGTTTATTTGAGATATGCTTTGGGACTGCTCTTCCGATGCCATTGCAATCTCTGCTACAAGTTTGTTTGATTCGCCAATGCCCGTTCCGATTTCCTGTAGGCTCTGTGCAGTTTCTCCGGCAATGCGTGAGCCAAGCTCTGATTTTTCTATGGTATCCTGAATTATCTCGCTTGTATCTTTTGCAGCCTGTGCACTTTTGGATGCAAGATTTCTTACTTCCTCTGCAACAACCGCAAAGCCCTTTCCGTGCTGTCCGGCTCTCGCAGCTTCAACCGCTGCATTTAAGGCAAGGATATTCGTTTGAAACGCAATATCATCAATTGTTTTAATAATGTTTCCGATAGAATGGCTTGCATCATTTATGTCTTTAACAGCACTAATCATTCCATCCATTTGCTTGATGCCTTTTTCGGCATCTTCTTTTATTGTGGCGGAGAGCTTTGAAGCTTCATCTGCGGTTGCTGCATTTTCTTTTGTTTTTTCTGCTATTTCCGTTATGGAGCTGGATAATTCCTCAACTGTTGCAGCCTGCTCTGTTGTTCCTTGTGCAAGTGCTTGAGCACCTGTTGAGATTTGAGTTGCTCCCGTAGAAACCTGATTGGTGGAAAGATTTATTTCCGCAAACATGTTGTTTAAGCTGTCTACCATTTGCTTGACTGAATGCCCCATAATATCGTTGTCGGAAAGAAGATTTACTTCTATGGTCAAGTCTCCGTTTGCGACGGATTCCAGTTCCTCCGATATCTTTGCAACATGCCCTACAAATGATGCTGCTCCTTTTATAGCCTGTCCGATTTCATCCTCGGACTTTGCATACTTGCCGATAACTTCAACATCAACCGGGCTGAGCACTATATCGCCGGTTGAACCTGCTTTGCTCATAAACGAAGCAAGCGGTATGAGAGGCTTACTTATAAGGCTTGAAATGTAAAATGCCAAAGAGAGTGCTACCGCAACGGTAATAGCAAGTACAATAATTGATGTAATTAACATTGTTAAAAACAGGTTTGTATTGTTATTTACAGATTCCAGTGCCCATTTGTCGTTTTGCTCCATTGCTTCATAAAACCCGTTAACCATTGAATCTCTTATCCGCTCAACATTTGGGTCGTAAAGCACATTGTAGACAGCTTCCGTGTCAATTTGACTTGCTTCCTTTACCCGCCTTTTTATTTCCGAAAATTCGTCGGTATAAACCTGTCTTGCTTCAAAATATGTCGCTTCTGCGGCAGTGTCTGTTATTGTGCTTTCATAAATAATAACAAACTCTTCCATAATTTCCTCAAGCTCTTCTGTCCTTTCTCTAATGCCACCCAGTTTTTCAGTTTTTCCCGCATTAAGAGCAAGACTGCGCATCTGTACAATCTGTGCCTGCAGATTCTCACGGATGTCACCCATCGCACTGAGAGCAACAACATTTTCATTGTACAGAGCATCATCTGCCCTGTTTATAGAATCCATGCCGATAATGCCGATTACACCCACAATAATGGCGAGTACAACAACAATCATGAACCCGATTATTAACTTCATTGATACTTTTAGATTTTTCATGGAAAGTACACCTCACTTACAATCGGCAGTGTACAGTAAGGGGTTACACAAAAGTCAAGATTTTTACACTAAATCATATGGTTATTTTTTACGAATATTTGCACCGAAAGCACAGCACTTATAACGATTTTGCACAGTAATTTCACTTATTTAAAATTTCGCATAAAATAATGCTTAAATTTAGACATGGGTTACACAACAGTTATATCATTTTCGGACTGTTATCCGGTATATCTGCCGCAGACTTGAAATCATTGCTGTACAATGGTATAATACAGTTGAGACAATGTTGCAATAAACACTCACTATAAGTTTTCCGGTATCGAGAAAGGTAATACTGCTTTGCAAAAGGAAACAATGCACAATTCAATTAGTCTGCTGCTTTGGAAGAAATTATCTTCTTTTACGGTAGTTGTGCTTCTTCTGGTTTCAATGGTTGCTATTACATATATTGTTGATATTTCAGCTTCTGCTCATGTTACGCGAACACAGATTGATAGGCTCAGAACGGAAAAACGTGATTACGAAAGCCAAAAGCGTGAAGTTCAGGCTAAAATAGATGCAATTGAATTTGATCACATGACAGAAATGTCAAAAAAAGAAGTTCTTGACCAACGCATAATGCTGACAGATCTTGAGATAAGAAATATAAACGAGACAATAACTCAATTTAATAACCTTATCCGAGAAAAAGAGTATGAGGTTTTTCTGGCACAAGGCAGAGAAGAAGAACAACTGCAAAGATATCGAAGCCGTGTTCGCGATATGGAGGAGAATGGGCTAATTTCATATCTCGAGATAATTTTTGATTCTACGAGTTTTTCCGATTTACTTGCAAGAATTGATTTTATCGGCGATATCATGCGTGCTGACAGAAAATTATATGATGACCTTCAGGTTTTGAGAAATGAAACTGAGGATGCAAAAGTTGCTCTTGAGGAAATAAAAGTTGAGCTCGAAGAGGAAAAGGAACAGCTTGAGGTACTGGAAGCAGAGCTCTATGTACAACTGGAAGAAGCACAGAATTTAATTCTACAGTTAGAAGCAGAACTTGAAGCCGAAAGCTTGCTCCGTGATGAAATCGCCGCTGAGGAACAGCGGGTACAAAGAGAGATTAATGCAGCAGTTGAGCAACTTCGAAGACAGGAAGAAGCAGAAAGGCAACGTCGCCTGAGAGAACAGCAAAACCGTGCCAACAACGCCGCTTCAAGCGGAAACAACAGTGCAAACAGCGGCGGAAGCGGCAATCCCGGACGTCTGTTATGGCCGGTTCCTGGAGGCAGGATAGTAAGCCGATTCGGTGTGCCCCGCGGCGACAGATTTCATTCCGGTCTTGACATCGGTGCCGCTCACGGTGCAAACATTGTTGCTTCCGAATCAGGAACCGTCATTGCATCAAGATACGGTCCCGGTTTAGGATACTATGTTACAATCGCTCACGGAAACGGCTTGCAAACATTATACGGACATAACAGCTCAAACGCAGTCAATGTCGGCGACACAGTTTCAAGAGGTCAGGTAGTCGGATATGTCGGCTCATCAGGCAATGCCACAACACCGCACGTCCACTTCGAAGTATTCGTCAACGGCGTAAGAGTCAACCCTGAACGATGGCTATAGCAAGATTTGCTCGTTAAAGAATCAAAAGACAACCTTACATCAAAAGGTTGTCTTTTTGGGTCATTCGGTGCGGATAGATTTCTATTAATTATTGGAACGACATTATCGCTTTTCTTGCAAAATATAACAAGGCGTGCCGTGCAACGTTTTGTTGCGTCGCTCGCCTTGCTGTTATAAAGCATATATATTAAAGTAGTTATGCAATAAAAAAAATGCACCATCTTTAAAATAAAGATGCATGCAAAAAGAAAGGATTATATTCTAATGAAAAACCTTAAACACAGAATCTTTAGTCTATTATTAACAGCAATGGTTATCCTCTGCGGAGCTATGGCAACAATTCCTGCCGAAGAAATCGTAGATTATGAGCCGGAAACAGCAGTTCCGATGTTTATTTTACCCTTCAGACATGGTCGTGATTAGTTGAAAGTTATATCCAAACATTCTTTTGCAAACTCAGCCAAAATCAACCAGACAGCAAAATAGTAGCAACTATTATTTCGCTATAGTTGCTACTATAATCCCTTGTGTCGCACAAGAGTCAAGGCGGATAATTTTATTTTACTTTTTTGTTAATCAAATATCACTAAGCCTTTGACAGATTAATCAAGAATGATGCTCGTTTACGTATATGCTTCTCAATAGCATCAAGATGTTCCTCGGGTAAGTTTAACTTTGGATGCAGTTTAAAGGTGAAATTAAGAACCTTACGTAGCTTCTTTACCTGCCGATCTGTAATATTCGATTGACATATACCTTCAAAAGTTGTGCCACCATAAACCGGAAGTCGTTTTTTTGCATATTCATCAAGATTTAAATAATCATCCGGCATGGCATAACTGAACAGCGATATCCCGTTGTCATATATCGGAGCAGGCGAAATTATCTTTCCTGTGTGATTATCACGCAGTAAACCGAAGTTTCCAAAATGCCTGTCTTCATTGTATATCAATGCGTCAAACACAAGCATATCACGAATTGAGTCAGCGTAATTACTCCCTAGATTGTCATAATATTCAATCACTGCACGGAGTCCTCCAGTTTTAACGACTCGCCCAATAGGAACAAATGCGGTGTCAATATCTGTGAACAATTTGCATTTAGATGCTAAAATTCCTTTCCAGTTTTCCAAATCGTAATGAACTGCATCGAGGCTCATAGCTGTCGCAACTTGACTGGCATAATATTCACTATATGGCTCTTTACCTGAGTTCGCAAACCCGCTAGTTCCGCCTTTAAATAAAAAAATCCCTTCTGATTCAATAAAACGCCACGCTTTTGGGAGCATTCCATCTGTTGTCAACTCAGGTGACGTGGAGAATGCTGCATCACTCTGCGTAACCCCTGTGTATGCCACAAGAGATAATATCTCCGAAAAACGATTTTCATAAAGGTTATATTCTGAAAACTTGCCTTCAAACCCTTCCGGTACGATCCAGTAACTGTCATTGAGCGATAGTCCTTTACAGACATCAATTACACCTTTCGTATTGCCCGGTGTTAGTCCAAAGGAGCGTAATATTTCTTCAACAAATGTCCTGTTTTTAGGAATCACTCTACGCTCAAGCCACTTTAATATTCCCTCATTAGTCAGTTCAAGGTCAAGAGGAAGAAGGTCTGGTGTTCCTTCAAAGTTCATTATTCTTGCCTCAAAACCAATAGCAGTATCACTTGTTAGTTCAAACGATAACAGTTTATCATCATATAACCGCAACTCATACCTATCACACATTTCCACACCCCCTAATGACTAACTATTATTATATCAGACTCTAAAGATTATTCCAATAAATATACTGCTTGTCCGAAAACAACCATACTCCCATTGGCTTTTCGTCCAATAGGAGTATAATTTATTCAAACGATTAGTCTATTACAACATACAACTCACTCCAAGATATCTGTGGAGAGTTTTTTTACGGATTCATTATACTCTCTTACATGTTCGCTTACTGCACTTAACATATTTTGCATAGTCTTCATTGCAAACTCATGTATTGGTAAGGCCTCTTGATGAGTTAATCCAAAGAACAAATTGGCATCTATCTTGTACTTGGTGATTATTTTATCCATAAGCTCATACGAAGGTGTCGCTCTGCCTTGCTCCAGCGAACCGATATGACCGGGAGTCACGTCCAATTCTTCGGCAAGCTCAGCTTGTGTCAAATTATATCCCATTCGTATAGTCCTTACTACAACAGCAACATGCTCTCTCATATCAATAACACCCACCCAAATCTCAGTTATTTTCTTGAGTATAATGCATTCAACACATATCACCAGACAGCAAAATAGTAGCAACTATTATTTCACTGTAGTTGCTACTATAATCCCTTGTGTCGCACAAGAGTCAATACGGATATTTTATTAAACATTTTCAAGCTAGGGTTCAAAACCACCAATCTAATCACCTTTGATGCGTTTTACTTCGCAGTTGCCGAGGGAGATTGAGCCTGTTACTCTCAGGGTTGGGGCGTTGGGGTCGTTGTTTTGTAGTTTGCGGCTTACTTCTGCGTTTGCGAGGGAGGCATTCAGGTCGTCAATTACACGCCAGTGTGACGGTACGTAGATTTCTATTGAACCGAAGCTACAGGTCACATCCACTTCTGCACCGTTTGGGCTGAGTGTTACGTTGTCGAAATAAACTTCCATTCCGCCGAAGCTGCAGTTGAGCTCTGCCGTTTCAAGATTATCTGCATGAAGGTAACGGCTTGCGTATCCGAACGAAACGCTTATATACGGATTGTTTGTATCGTCACCCTCTTCAATTTTAGTTCTTTTATTTGTTACGGTTTCTCCTTCGATAACTCCATCGATGATTACATCAACATCTTCAACGTCAACCCGATATTCATATTCGCTTTTCTTGTTATTATACTTTCTGCTGTTTTTACTGCTGCCAAAATCAACATAAATACCATGAGCACTGCGAAATCTTCTAGGCAGCATAATATGCAGTCCTATAGTAACAAGAACGGTTACAAGAACGAGTGTCCAAAACGGGACAAACGGCATATAAGGCGAATTAATCGGAGCTTGGAAAATGTAATATAATGCCGCAAGCGGAATCGGGATGGATGCAAATGACAACGTCGCAATACAATGGAATAAAATAACCAACGCAATCGAACCGATGATTATACTCCATACACCCAGCTCTACAAATCCTCCAAAGAAATTGGCTAAAATCAGCCCTGCCAAAAGAAGCCAGAAGAAGCCCCACGCAACTTTTGAACCTCTCGATGATCTTACTCTAAAATTGTTTCCCATAATAGTTCTTCCTTTCATATATCTTATTTCTTATCAATATTATTTCATCATACTATCCGCGGTCACCCATCTTGTCTCTCAATGACTTATAGTAATGTCGCGACGCGTAGATGTGCTTATGTGTATTGTTAAAACTGATTTTACTTGAGGATGTAAGATTTTTATTTATTGCATAAATCTGTTTCGTATTAACAATCGTTCCTTTTGCGATTCTTGTAAAGGGTTTCGGGAGCATTTCCTCGAGCTCGTAAAGCCTGTGCTTTACTTTAAATGCGTCACCGGCTGTGTGAGCGAATACCTGCTCTCCATCTGTTTCGAAGAAAAGGATGCCTTCAAGCGGCATGTAAAATTCCTGCGAATCCTTGTAAAACGTCATTCTCGGAGCAGAGAGACCGGAAATAAACTCTTGAAGCTTTTGCACATTGTCATCAACACGACCACAGCGGATAACAACCTCATCCTCCGCAGACCCGTCAGTTAACTCAATACGCAGCTTCACTCAATCGCCCTTCCTTCTCTTAGTAGGTGCAGTATACCAAGCAATAGAAAAACATACAATACAAAAACAGTGACAGGTAATCTGTCACTGCTAAGTGGTAATGATTAAGGGTGTAAGAAGCAGTGGGACACCTGTCCCACTGCTTCCTAATTGTCACCCAAAACCTTGCCTAGATGTGCGACGAAGTCCTGTGCGTTAGTAATAATGCTCTTTGCGGATAGGCTGCCTCTGTCGGCGAGCTTGTTTGCGGAGAATTCCGAAATATCAACAGTGTAGAAGTACACCGGACGTACTTTGCCTTCGTCTGTCACATAATACATCGGCGAAATATTGCCTGCTGCAATTGAGTGCAGTGTGCTTGCCATTGTTATTATGGTAGTCGCTTTTGAAAGCTCGACACGCATTGCATCCTGACCCTCGTATGAATCCGAATAAACACCGGGCAGAGGACCGTCGTCTCTTATCGAGCCGCAAAGTACAAGCGGGATTTTACGCTTTACGCATGTGTAAACAATTCCGTTATCAATGCCCTCGGCTTCAATAAACTTTTCAATTGACCCGTGAAATCTTGCACGGTTAATTGTGTCGATATGGTTATAATGGCCGTTATACGCACTTTCCTGTGTATATATATCCTGACCGAGAGCCGTGCTTCTGTATGCACCCTCAAGGTCGTGTGTTGCAAGTGCATTTCCGCCGAGCAATGCGTTCACGTAGCCCTTTTCGATTAATGACATAAACGCATTTCGAGAGTCTGCATCAAATGAACACGCAGGACCCATAACCCAAACGATGTATCCGTTATCACGTTCATGCTTTAAAAGCTCATAAAGGAAATCATAATCAATGGAAAAGGCTGTTTCGCGGCTGCGTCCCTGTCTGAACGCAAATGTCTCCAGAACCTCATCGTCCTCGGTGCCTGCCGGGACAAAACCATCCGGATATACATAGATACCTTCACTTGCATCCTCTGTGCGTCCGACAGCGATTTTATCGCCTTTTTTTATATGTCTGAACTCTCTGACATATATTTCGTCGTTTTCCAGCACTGCAACACAGTCCATTCGACTGCGTTTTGGCAGCAGCCACTCTCCATCGACCTTAAAATACTCAGGAAAAATTGTCGTTGCGTGGTAATCATCAGGTGCAACAAAATCTGCAGGTGCCGGCAGGAATTTTACTTCCGGGGCATTGATAAATACGTCATGAGAAAAATCGGGTGGTCTGTATTTTGGAAGTGAAAAATGCATGTTTATCCTCCTCATAAGTGTTTTTACTATACGGAGCTATTAAACCTTGCTCCAATCATGAAGTGTTTTTCCGTCCTTATCCTTTAGACTCAGCCAGGTATTATCACCGCCGAAGCGAAGAAATATCCCTATTTCATTGGGTGAAGGAAAAATGATATCCTCTGTGGTTACACCGTTTTTTATCTTATCCTCATGGTCGGCTCTTAATGTTTTTGCAACCTTTGCGGAAAAATTAAGCGACCCATCCTTGTTGAGCTGCGGGTCAGGTGTTAAAACCGCACCGGCTTTGAGCAGCAGTTCTTTTCTGCGTTGCCAAAATACCGTGCCTTGACTCTCTCTGTCTGTAAACGTAAATTCAATATCGCTTATTTCCGCCCGCCATCTGTGCTCATCCTTCATCGGCATTAATCCCCTCTCATTTTATTACGCTATAAATACTATATCATGGGAATAAAAAAAAGCAATAGTCCTTAAGCTTAAGGCTATTGCACCGTTCCTCCCTGCAGGGGCTGCACCTTTTGTGCATTCACCCCTTGGTATATATGCAGGGAGGTTAGTTTGCTGCGTATGCTCTTTGTCCGACTGTTATCGACTCTCTGAGTGCATTGATGAAACGCTCCACGCTTTCCGGGCTATGCGGCATTGTCTTTACACGAGTTGCGAGAACTCCGCTGATTTCGCCTATAACTAAGGAATCTTTTTCAATTCTCAAATCACAGACATATCTGCCTTTGTAACGAACTGTCCATACATTGACTGAAAACCACTTAATTTTCATCTTATTCTCACGAATGTTGTCAATTACAAACAATGCTTCCTTTAACGCTTCGCCATCGAGACTGTGGCATACCACATCGTCGATTTTACTTTTCGTTTCAAACTGCTCGTCAGCCGTCGGTGCTGTTGCATTAATTTCAACAGCGGGGATTATCGTATTGCTTTCTAGTGTTGAGTAACTAAACATTTTCTTGTCCTCCTTGGTTTATTTGTTTCTTACTTTCTTTGTTGCCTTCTCTATTTAAAAACGGTCGAGGGCTTTTTTCTTTCAAGCCTTCGACCGTTATTTACAAGTTAAATACATTAGTGTTTATTCACACAGCAGCAAAAGCTTGGCTCTGGGCGACATTACATAAACGCTTCCGCGATTCATGATGTTTCCTTTTTCGATATGCACGCGTCTCTTTGTGGAATCAGTCACAGCTCTTGCCTCCTTTTTACTTTATCGTACCATATGGTAAAGCATTTTTTGTTATTAGTCAATTTGTAAAATCGCCAAACTTACGGAGCATAGAAATCAGTTTTTGGTGATATTTACCACAACATGTAGGGACTTTTTGTGCAATTGCACTATTTGTCAGCTATTTGTAACAAGTTATGATATCTTTTCCGTTCCTCTTCCCTCTTTTCACTTATTTAGACGAAAATGCAGTCGATTTGTTCCATATTTTTTTAATTTGTTTCACTTTCTACGAACCAACGGGGTTTGCCTGTTTCCGAGTAAGTGTCCTCGAAGAATAGGCGTCTTTCTTTTCCCATTATTCTTACTGTATATCGGATGCCCATACTACCGGCTTCCGATGCTGCCCGGCGTACGTCAAGAACCCTGTCTATTTCATAGACAGTACCGTCCAGCCATTTGAGCATGGCGGGCATCATTGTGCCGTCAGGGCTGTATCTGGCAAGTAATTCTACATATACACGTTTAGGATACATATTTAAAACCTCGCGAAATTCAAATGTTCTTCTCTGGCGTTTAGCATTCCGAGCTGTTTGTCGAGTTTTGTAAGACCTCGCTGTATGCTGTGGTATCCGTACTCTTCTCTTATTTTGTCTACGGCTCTGTCTATGGTTCTTTTATTGTCGTGCTTCATTTCATTTTCAAAGAGATTCATTTGCTCCGGTTCATCTGCGGGAACAAGGGTCGACACACGTATGCCTATGCCTCGAAGCGGGAGCGTTCGCACCTCTCTAAACAGAGCAAAGCTGATATCCAAAATATCATGTGTTATATCTGTCGGGCGTTTGATTTTGCGTTGATGAATCAGCCACCGCAGGTCTGTGGTACGAAGCGAAAATTCTATTACATACGCCTTGCAGCCTTCCTCCCGAAGTCTCATGCCGACGCTCTCGGCGAGTGTCATCAAAACTATGCGAACGTCCTCGTCGCAAACCATGTCTCTTGCAGCGGTTGTTGAGTTGCCGATTGATTTTAGCGGAGGTCCTGTGCCTTCCGCTTTAATCGGCGTGGTGTCGATTCCGTTGGCAAATGCGTACAGGACTGTGCCGTTTTTGCCGAATCGACGCTTTAGCAAATCAGGATTTACCGCTGCAAGCTCTCCGATGGTTTCGATGCCCATTTCATTGAGCCCGTACTTTGTGGCTCTGCCGACACCCATCATAATCTGAGCCGGCAGAGGCCAGACAACAGTTTTCATGTTGTCGCGTGTGATTTGTGCGATGGAATCAGGTCCGGCAATGTCGCTGCCAAGCTTGGCAAAAACTCTGTTCCAGCTAAGACCCATGCTTGCCGTCAATCCGGTTTCGGCTTTGAGTCTTTCTTTAATCTCATGGGCGAGGCTTGCTTCTTTTCCTATGCGGCATGTGCCGGTCAGGTCTATCCACGATTCGTCTATTGAAAAATCGTCACGCAGGTTGCTGTAGTCAGAGTATATTTCACGTACTCTGTTTGTAACGCACCTGTATAAGTCTATATTCGGCGGAACTGTCACCAAATCCGGACATAATCTCATTGCCTGCCATTTAACCATGCCGGTTTTTATTCCGTACTTTTTTGCAAGGTCTGATTTCGCAAGCACAATACCATGTCGCTGCTCAACTGACCCGCAGACGGCTACGGGCTTTCCCCGCAGCTCCGGCTGCCTTGAAATCTCTATTGAAGCATAACAAGCGTTTAAGTCGCTTAATACAATTTGCTTGTCCATGCTCTATATAATAATGTCAATTTTTTAAGATTGCAATATGGCATTTTGCACAAATTTTAAGATTTTTGACGTTTTTTACTTGATTTTTGATATTTTTAGTAGTATAATCCGGATATGGCATAACACTAATTATTATCTTTTCCGCAATATTTTACTAAAAACCACAAAAATCCGTTTTTTATTGACCCGAGGGGTTAACGACAACAATAAAATTGTGTAAAACAAAACCAAAAAGCATGAGGTACTATATATGAACATTTCAATAGGTGCTACACTCTCTCAGCTTCGCAAGGATAAAAAGCTTATGCAAAAGGACGTGGCTCTCAAGCTCTCCGATTATGGCTTTAGCGTCAAATCAAAAACCATCTACAACTGGGAAAAAGGTCTTGCTCAGCCAAGCATTCCGCATTTCATTGCATTATGCGACATCCTCGATGTTGACGATGTCCTATGGCAATTTGCCGGCATACCAAAAGGTCCTTACGCAGGTCTCAACAGAACCGGCAGACAAAAAGCCAGAGAGTTTATCGATATGCTCTTTAAAATCGATGATTTCAAAGTTCTTACAGGTAAAGGCGGTGTAGGCATCAGAGGAGGCAGAGCCGGTGAAAACAATTCCATCGCCTCTGAGGAAAATGATGCCGCACCCCGCCTTATACGTTTATACGATATCCCTGTCTCAGCCGGTGGCGGTAACTTCCTTGACGAGAGCGGCTACGAGGAAATTGAAGCTCCTTCATACGTTCCGGTAGCCGTGGATTTCGCCCTGCGCGTCAGCGGCGACAGCATGGAGCCGCTCATCTTGGACGGGCAGGTCATCTGGGTCAAGGAGCAAGAAGTACTAGACACCGGCGATATCGGCATCTTCAGCTACTCAGGCGATGTCTACTGCAAAAAACTAATTGCAGACGGCTCGCGAGCATATCTGCGGTCATTAAATCCGTCATATGATGATATTGAAATCATGGAGGACTACGGCTTTAAGGTACTCGGCAAGGTAGTATAGACGAGCAAAGGATATATAAAGGAGCTATTATATGTGCGGACGATACCTTATAGATGATGAAGCTTACGCCGACATTTTGATGATACTCAATAACCTTAACGCAGCAAAAAGAGTTTACAGCAACGAAGACTTTATGTCAGAGCAGTATATCAGAGGTGAGGTATTCCCCTCAAATATCGCACCGGTTTTTGACCGCAGCGGTGTTTTAGCTCTCCAGTGGGGCTTTCCTCATTGGAAAAACTCGAGCGTCATAATAAACGCCCGGGCAGAAACCGCCGCTGAAAAAAATATGTTCCGCAAGCCACTGCGCGAACGTCGATGCGTAGTGCCATCAAGCGGTTTCTACGAATGGTCACGCAGCAGCAGCCGCAGGCGGAGGGACAAATATCTATTCACTCTGCCCGATAAGCACATCGTATATATGGCAGGCATTGTCGGCACGTTCAAAAACGCAGCGGGCGAAAAATTCGACTCCTTCGCAATATTAACAACAGCTGCAAACAACTCTGTTGCAGCTGTTCATGACCGTATGCCCGTTCTTCTCACACAAGAAGAAATAGACTCTTGGATTCATGATGACACATTTTCACACTTCGCATTAAACCGTATCGGTCAAGAATTAATGTCAACAGTCGCCTAGCAAAAATCTCATTGCACTCGCTAGTCTTCGTCTTCGCCTTCGTCTCCATCTATGTTCTCATCCCCGTTTCCACCGGGGGCATCGGCGATTTTGTACACTTCTAAGCTTTGTGCGACGGCTACATCCATAAATGATATTTCCGCTATCCTTCCATCCTCGGAAGCAGTTAACACCACCATCACAGTTATACCGTTATACATATGCTTAAAAGGAATTTGAGTCATTCCGTCAAATACATATTCCCCGGAATAAACAAACCCAAGACTTACCATCAGCCTTGTCCTTGCATCAATCACATTTTCTCCGCATTCAATCCCAAATATAGAATGTCTGCTGTCAAGGAGCTTTATATAAAATACACGGTCTCGATATATACCCAACGTAAGATATACATCACCCGCCGCTCCATAATTCCATGCACTATATCCACTTTGCGTATTTTCTGTAGTGGTTGGTTCTCCAATCATTAATGTAACTTCATCAGATGATCGCCCTACCAGCTGCACCAAATTGACTTCATCCGCAGACAGAGAGTCATCCACGTTTAACCCGTCGTTACCATCCCCGTCTATCTCATCCCCGTCACCATCGCCGATTTGCTGCGATTGTGCTGTTCCTGTCAGCGTCAGGCAATTGCCATCCGGGCTAACGGTAAACAATAAGGTAAACGGTTCGTTATTATAATTAAAATTAAACTCATGAAAAACATCCTCGGTTTCAGAATCCCGCACCGGATTTTGTGCCGTCATCCCGATTTCTCCCAACGCTCTGTTAATTCTGCTCAAGGAATTTACAGGTCGAAGTCCGCACATAGTCCAATGCCCTGCAAAAAATCTTATCTTGGTTACCGAACTATTATTTTCAAGACTGACTTCCAGTGAAAATTTATCCTCATCAAGCCTGCCGTAAAGCATAATATTACTTCTGGATTCAGGCTCCGGACGCCCCAAGGCTTCAACCACCTCCTGATGAGATGCACCAATCAGATAAAATAAATCATTCTCATCAAAATTCGTATTAATATTAACTATATTATCATCAACGGGTAAATCAACCCCCTGCTCATTGTCAATATCCGCAATCGGTGCGTCAATATGCGGGAATCCGTCATTACCACTCCTGTCAGATGATAGGAAATTCATTATAAACAATGCATTACCCGGAACCAACAAAAGAATTACAATCACCCATACTAGTGTAGGGATTTTTTTCTTCTCGCCCGGAGCCGCCTCTTCCTGACCATCCTCCGAGTCTTTTTTACTTTTGACCGGTTTCTCTTTTTTCTCCTTAGCCGGCTTTTCTTTTTTCTCTTTCTTTTGTTTTCCCTTTTTCTGAGCAGAATCGTCGGATTCTTCATTTTCAGCCGGTGCATCGTCTTCCTGTGCAAATGCAAATGCGGCATCCTGCGGCATCTCTTCTGCCGGAGCCTCGCCGTCTTGACCATCTGATGTACTCTCGCCTTCATCACTCTTAGCCGACTTTTTGGTAAGCGACGATATAACCCCCGCAGCAATTGACGGCAGCTCAATCAAAGGAGCAATAACAGCCTTTATTGTCGCTGCTAAATCAAAGCTCTTTTCATTTTTCTGTTCCTGCTCCAAGTCCTCTTGAGGAGGTATAAATGAATCGTCGTCATCATTATTTCCATCTTGCTCATCATCCAAAAGCACTAACGGCTCATCATTTTCTTCATTCTCAACCGGAAAATTATCGTCCGAAGACATTTACACTCACCTTCTTTGTATTTTTAAGCTATTTTTACTTATGATATTTATTAGGGTCTATTATTATAACATATTTTACATTATAATGAAAAATAATTACAACATCGCACGAAAGGATATACATTATTAATGAAATATAAACTAATTGCATCCGACATGGACGGAACGCTTGTTAACGATAAATCAGAGCTTACCGAAAGGACAAAAGCTGCAATCATAAAAGCCGTTGACGCAGGAGCACTTTTTGTGACAGCCACGGGCAGACCTTTCAGCAATGCTCAAGAGGTAAACAGACTTTTAGATAAGGATATGCCTTTTATTGTTTTTAACGGTGCCGCCGCATATATGGGCAAATCCGAGAAGCTTCTGTTTGAGAGATTTCTTGACTTTGAGCTTGCAAATGAGGCTTTTACCATCGGACAGGAAAAAGGAATGGCTCAGATAGTATGGACAGGACCGCGTTTATGGGCAAACAGAAACTGCGAAGGAACCAATACATACCATAGCTATTGCAAAGGCTTGGACATGACCATAGTAACAGACCTCACCACAATAAGAGATGAGGTCGATGGAATTTCAAAGGTGCTTTGGATAGATTATCCCGAAAACATCAAAAAGCTGTCCGTTGAGATGCGTGCACATTTTAGCGACAGACTAAAATGCGTTTCATCAATGGCACACTTTTTGGAATTTGTAAGCATACAAGCGGGCAAGGGTGCGGCTCTCGCTGAAATCGGCAGACTCTTCGGAATCGACAGAAGCGAAATGATAGCCGTTGGAGACGCTTATAACGATGTCTGCATGCTCGAATATGCAGGACTCGGCGTAGCAGTCGCCAACGCCCCCGATGATATCAAATCCAAATGCGACTATGTAACACTCTCAAACAACGACGACGGCGTCGCCGACGTTATCGAAAAGTTTATTTTGTAGCCCGCACCAATGCGTCGATGCATTCACCTTTTGCTCCCATCGGGACTCCGCCGCCTATGCTAAGCAGGAGTCCTTTTGTGCTGCCTGCTGCTTTTGTATAGTCGGCAACACATTTTTTTGCCATTTCATACACTTCATCCGGTGTGTTTTTAGCAAGAGCCATAGGCGGCACATTTCCGAGCAGGGTGACATTTTCACCTGTTCTCTGACGCACCTCTCCGATATCTCTTTCATGTGTGAAATTAAAGAGATTTGCTCCTAAATCTTCCATATACGAAAATGATGTATCATTCGGAGTGTCATTATGAAATAGGTGTACACACTCCGGGAATGCTGAAAACACTTCCTTTAAGTAAGGATGTGCAAACTCTTCATAGTCCTCAACACCAAAAAATCCGGTGACATCGTCGAGCATTAGCACACCTTCGGCTGTTCCCACAGTTTCCAGTTGTGCCTCAAGCCAGTCCTTGCAAAGTCTTGTTGTTAACTTAAGCAGCTTATGAACTACATCGGGGTCGATTTTCGCGCACATCAGCAGCTCGGTCACGGAAAACAAATGAGATGCTATAGTCAAAGGTCCCCTCGTGCTGACAATATTTATTTGCTCCCCTATTTCTGCAAGCTTTGGTTTCATATAACTTTGCAAATTGAGCAGCAACGGCATTAAGCCGTCTTTTTTCGGATTTGGTGATTTTAACGCACTTATAATATCCTCTGCATCATCTGAATCCTCAATCATCGGATGAACACCCGGCAGATTATCATCATAAAAAGTAAACTTGACACCAAACCCCGACGGTTCGGTAGCCATCCCATACTCCGCCCACCAATCCGGCAGGAATAGGATATAAGGAAAATCTTTCTTAATTTTTATATAAGCATTAAACCACTCATCATGCCGTGCATAAAAATCTATATTGGAAATCCCGCAATACCCCGGCATCCAAGGACTATCCACAATAAGTCCGACATGTAAATCACTTTCTTCACCCTTGATAATAGATTTAAATAAATTCCATTTCTCTTTCGTCATAACTTATACTCCCAACTCTTACTCAGGACAGAGGAACCGTCCCCCTGTCCTATTCATATATTAATCTGCCGTGTTTATCTGCGATTCCTGTTAAACGATAAAAATATGTGTTTACTACGTCCCGCCATTCTCTTGCGTTTTCCTGCTGCATGTGCAGACGTTTTGCAACCGAGGTATATGCACATTCTGACAGAAACGGCTTTAATAATTCCCATGTTTTTATGAAGCCTTCGACTTCTTCATAGCCTTCAAAATGCGAGTCATATATGAATTGCAACAGCGTTCTTCCGTCTTTAAGCTTGTAATCGAACGGTAAACGATGGAAGTATAACAACAATTCCTCGGGACAGGTTTCAAGATTGCTATAAAGCTTATTTAAAAACGGGTGGTACTGTGTTGTATATCCGGTGCCTTTTTCTGTTCTGTCAATTCCTATAGCCTTGTGATTTGCTCTATGGTATGTACCCCATTTTGAGAACTCATACCCTTCGGGACTGGGTCCGTAATGATGGTGTATATTCACCATCCAGCCAAGACCAAGCGGACAAGTGTATTTTTCGTATGTATACCGCGATTTTACCATCATTTCGAGCAACGGCTCTTTCAACTCCGAAGCGGAGCCATAAGTCAACTCAATCCATTCCTCCAGCACCTCACGTGCAGTTAGTGTCGGGTCGCAAGCCATACGCCCGAAGGAATAAAGGTTTGCCTGAGCCAGCGTATGTCCTGTCCAGTTTTCGTCAAGTCCTGTATTCGCAACTGCAACAATTGCCGTGACTTCCTTCCCCATTAAATCCCGCATAGTCTGCAAGTCTGAAACAGGAGCGGAAAAAACCTCTTCCCACTGGACAGCCAACGCATATAAATCAATCTGCTGCCCTGTATATTCCTGTGTCACTTGCAGCTCAATTGCTTGTGCCGTCTGCTTCATTGCTCCCAGCAAAGGCGAGTTGGGCTCCCGAACCTGAAAATCCGAAGGTCCATGTTTTATTTGCAAAATAACATTATCATCAAAATAACTGTCCAGCGGATAAAAATGGTCGTATGCCGCCTTCGGACGGTCTGTTTTTGTGTCTCTCCAATCCTGAACACAGTTATACACAAAGCACCGCCAATACACCTTGCCTCCGTGGGACTTGAGTGCACGGGCAATAACATTTGCCCCATCCGCCTGAGTACGTCCGAGTGCAGCGGGACCATCGCGAAACTCACTGTCCGCTTTAACTAAAAATCCCGCAAGGTCGGGAATATATGAATAAACTTCAGAGGCTGCTTTTTCCCACCATTTAATTACATCCTCATCATAAGGGTCATATGTCGACAACCCGCCAAGTAAACGGGGACTTGTAAAATCAACTGCGATAATAAACCTTATTCCATACTCACGAAAAATACCGGCAAGCCCTGCAATATCCGGCAGTAACTCTCCGGTTATAAGGCGTGCCGCCCGCTCGGTGACATTTACATTGTTGCAGCAGACACGGTTAATCCCGATTGAAGCAAGCAATCGAGCATAATCATGTATTCTCTTTGAATCGTAGCAAACATTCCCGTCATTAAAAAACAAGGATTTTCCGCTGTAGCCCCGCTCAACGTCTCCGGTAATATTGTCCCAATGGTTGAGTATACGCTCTTCAATTTTTGATGCAACTGCGGGAACGACTGAACTGTCGTCCTGCAGCCACGCCTTGTACTCACTATATGACATCAGGCTAATGTCCTTTCATTAACAACGATTGATACATCACCCTCGGTGTAAATAAGCGGTTTTTCCTGAACCCAGTTGTCATACGGCTCACACTTGTCCCGGGTTACGTTTTTTGCAACCCTTATGAAATTATCCAAGTCCTCTTTTGTATGCGCATGCTCCTGATGTGCTACATAGAACTTATCAAACTCTAGCTGCCTGACACGCTCAAGCATTGCTGTATACTCACGTACACTGAGCGATTGCGGCACAAACATCCAACAATGCGAGTTAGCCGAGTCGCTGTCTATTAAAATACGTTGTTCCTTTAGTAGTATTCCGATTGAGCCGCCGGTATGCCCTGCCATGTCAATTATCTCAACATGAGTTCCGCCAAGGTCAAACACCTTTCCTATTTCAAGAGGGATAAGCTTACACGAGCCTGATTTAATCCATGTCTCTTTGTCGAAATCTATCTGTAAGCCTGCCGCATCCATTCGCCGCACTATCTCGCTGCGAATCTCAGGAGATGTATGTTCATAAAACAACTCATAGTCCGGCTCCCGCAGGTAAGCTTCGCCAAACTGATACGCTCCGTTTGCATGGTCAATATGCCCGTGTCCCAATACAACAGTCAACGGCTTGTCAGTAATTGACTTAACAATCGCAGGCAAATCAATAACCCCATGTCCTGTGTCAAATAGCAAAGCTTTTTCACTTCCGACAACCAAATAAACTAAAACATCCATAGGGTCTTTAATCTGAAATAACCCCGGGTCAATCTCACTTACAGTATAATTCTTCGCCATAATAATCTCCTATATAGTAAACTCCATTTTATCGCTGTTTGATTCTGCTATGTAGCTGCCTTTGAAACCGCTGATTTCTGCATTGCCGTTTGCATCTGTAACTACCTGATGTTCAGGAGTCATCCAGTCTTTTTTTATCAGCTTATATAGAGCATCATATGCGGGTTTTACGCGGGTTTCTTTTGTTACAAGACCGGCTGGAGCATTTAACCAGCCTCCGTCCGAGAAGCTCCAGTATGTTACGGCTTCTATCTTCGGGCAATCGAACAGCAGCTTGTAGAATGATGTTATATCACTTGCTTGCCTTGCTTCGCCTTCGGGTGTGCTCGCCCATTCCTTTGGAACAAAGTCATTGAGGTCGCCGATGTGGGGCGGCATTAATTCACCGGATACCATGTTTATTTCTGTAAAGTGCAACGGCAGTCCAAACTTTGAAAAACGGTCAAGTATTTCCAGCGTTTTTTCTTCCTCCCACAAGCCTTGGTGCATATGCGATTGCAATCCGATTACATCAATGCAAACACCTGCATCCAGCAGCTTTGTGATTAAGTCGCTGTAATCCTCAGACATGTCGAAGTCATTAATAAGCAGTGTTGATTTCGGATTCGCCCGTCTTGCTTCATCAAACACCTTTTTAACAAGCCCGACTTGCCCCTCCCGCTTACAGATACGTGTAACTGCATTGTCATAGCGGTCAAAAACCGGCATTATAACAACTTCATTTATCACATCCCATATATCGATGACACCTTTAAACTCTGTCACATCACGGGCAATCCGCTCCAACTGAATCTTAAGAATCTCCTCATCGGAAAATTCCATAAGCCAATCGGCACAAACGGTATGCCAACACAGCGGATGTCCTTTTACCGTACATCCACGCTTAATCAGCCACTCGGCAGCATTTTTTGTTCTTACGTTATCCGGCTTGCCGCGTACAGGCTCATACCGACCCCAATAAAACGGCAGTGTGATTAAGTCGAAAATCTCTATCATTTTTTCAACTCTTGCTTCTGTCTGAGCCTTTACATCACCCTTAAGCTCACCGCTGACAACCTCCAGGGCTTCAAATCCGGCACATCCGAACATAACATCCCCTTTAAGTTGCCGTATGCTTAGCTTCTCGTAGGCAAGCGGTTTCCCGTCCGCTGAAGTAAACTGTACCGTTTTGGTGCCTTTCCTGTGTGCATATTGGTTACTCATAAATGTGCCTCCTATAAATATATTCTAGGTTCTTCTCAGGTCACCACCGGCGTCTAGTATGTCAAATCTGTTTAAAAGATTTTGATTCAATGCGAGCCTTGATATATACGACTCCGTGCTGACGCCATCAAGAACAATCAAAAACTGTGAATCATTTATCAAATAAAGCTCTAACGTCTCACTTGTGCCATCTTTAAAGTTTAAAGTAATGCTGTATTGCGGCGGTTCATTCGGTATCGGAGCTTCCGTACTGCCGCTTGCCAGTATATTAAACGCGGATGTATACAATCTTCTTGCATTATCATCACTAAGCTCTACACCATCAAGAAAACCTTTGAACTCCCCGTTTTCTTCAAGCCTGAGCACACGACTTACACCGTCAAGCTCATAATCAACCGATGATACCAAATCGATATGGTGCAGCCAAATACTTCTTGCACGAAGCTGACTCGGGTCAATATCAATAAAATCAAAATTACTGTTGTTTGCAAGATTAACCACCGGCACAAACAAAACAGCGTCATGCTCATCAATCATCACGTACATACCGTTACGCTCGGAATCATATCGCCCGATAAGCAGCGTTCGTACGAAATCATCTCTTGCCACTTCCAAAGGAATAGTCAATGTAAGTCTGACAGGGTTATCAAGTCCGTAAATCGACAGGTCTGCCGGGTGAACCTCCTCAACAGATTGCGGTACAACATATGTCAAAGCCTCCAGAAACAACGTCCGTATCATAAAATCACTGCAGTCCGATTCAAACGGTTGCACCAGCTCATATATTGATGCGGTCATGGGTAAATCAGATAACTCATCCCAGCTTCTTTTGCGAAACTCTACAATATCACGATTCGGACGCTCCATAATAACATGCTCGATAACCTCCCATGTCGGCTCATCCTCGGTTGACGGCGGTATTGGCAGAAATAGTATATTATATAGTTCTTCCAATGACTTCATTAAAAGCGAAGCCTGCACCTGCCCTACTATAAAAACATCACGTGTTCGAAGGCTACGGATATAACTCCCCTCACCTGCCGGCAGGTCTGCTCCCAATGCAAATTCATATGTTGACCCGTCTAAATAGGCAAGCTGCCAAGTCATCCTTGGAGAGTCAAATCCGAATAGTGTAAGCTGAGCGTCATCTGCATCATCTGTTACTTGGGCTAGGTTCTGCAATGTTATCGCCGCAAAAATCACATATTGAATCTCATACATATTGCCTTGAAATATCATGTTCTCTGCTTCCAGAACAAAATCCTCGGCTTCTCTGTCAACTTTTATGGTATATTGCTGTCCTTCCGACGGCATAAAATTCACTGCTGTTAAATTCTCAAAATCGACGACATGAACAGTGGATTGGTTTTCAGGGGGCGGCGTTACCGTCGGTTCAACCTCTCCCGAATGCCTCGGAATAAATAACATTAGTAAAATCCCTGCTAAAAGCACAAGAACAACAGACGCACATATAATCACAGTGCGTCGTGCTGCAGCATTACTATGCTCCCGTTCCATTACAGATTCCTCCGTTTAAGCCAAACTACAACACCTGCTGCAATAATCAAAACCGGTAATCCGATAACAATATATATAAGGAAGTTACGTGCACCCTGCGAGCTGACAAGCATTTGACTGTCATAGAGCTGCTTTGATTGAATATAAACACCGTCGCCAAACGGATTCAAGTCACTTGCAAGCCCGGCAATAAATAGTGTGTTAAAAAACGACTCACCATATACGCCTAAAAACTCATCCTCAAACATACCCGCACCGGCAACAATAAGATTTGCAAACACTTGATCTCCTTGCGGATTGCTTGTTAATCTGCGTACATTATATGCCAGAACAAAAGGACCTGAAGCGTCTGTGCTTTCTCTCTCCCACGACAGATTATCACCTTCAATCAGTTCCTTGGCATAGGATGATGTCGAAAATGTCTGTATCAGCGGGAACAGACCAAAGCCTCCGCTTGCTCCGCCTACCCACGTTGTACTCAATGAACGCGGCAGATAAACACCAAGCGGTATTTGATTTTTCGTTATATCCTCAGCAGTGTGCGTAAACGGTATTGCACCTTGCACAACATGAGCCCCGATAACGCCAAGCTCAGGTATATATGTGTGGGCTTCATCAAATATGAGCTTATTATCAACCGAAACTCCCCACTGTGCCATAAATGCATCCAGCGTCGGAAGTGACCTGACACTAAAATCATAAAGAATCATTACACTGCCGCCGTCAATCAGATACTGCTCCAGCTTCATTATTTCAGTTGACAAAAAGTCCCGTCTCGGACCCGCCGAAATTAATATAAGAGTATCCTCGGGGATTTCATCGGTGCCAAGATTTATTTCATTGTACACATATCCGCTTCGCTCAAAGATGAACTTTAAGTAGTCGGACGAGTTCTCCTGATGATTATTAACAAACACCGCACGTGCAATAGACTCATTTAGCACATAGGACAACGCACTGACAAGCTCTTGGTCTGCCTGCAAGCCTACGGTTACTACGCGTCCGGTATTCTGGTCAAAAGTGTTTACGAACAAATCACCTGCAAATACTCGAGTTGCTCTTTTTGAGCTGATAAAAACTATATCATTGTGCTCCATGTCCTCAAGCTCGGAGTGTGAATCTCTGAGCACCGATAACGTATTGTTATAAAAAGGACTGTCAAATGTATTAAGGTCGGGATTAACATATTGCACACGAATACGTCCGCCCGATGTTGCCGAATAATTTTGCAAAATACTGACAATATGAGAAAATGCATTATTTGCAAGCCACGTGGATTCCTCGGCTAAAACAACTATATCAACGGGTTCGCTGATATTCCCCAAAAACTCAGCCGCTTCGTCCGACAGTGTGTATAAACCTGTTTCCGTTATATCAACCCTCAGAAAATAACGCTCTGTTAACATTCCGGTAAACACATTCAACAATATAACGGCTGCGACAACCAAGCCTGTTATAATTATTGAAATACTGTTTTCTCTAAGCTTACGCAGGCTCATTTATCTCATCCTCCTTTTTTCAAGTACACGAATGGTAAGGAAGATGAACACCGCACATACGGAGAGGAAAAATACGATAACATCGAGCGACAGTAATCCGCGTGTGATATCGCCGTAACGTCCGAATATTGAAATAAACAAAAGTGTACGCATTACAAAGCCCGGCAGTGCTCCGCTTGTATAAAACGATATTGCCAGCATTTCAAATATATATAGTGCAACAAAAAGGCAAAGTGAGCCGACAGCCGCAACAACCTGATTTTCTGTCAGAGCGGAAATAAATATACCCATTGAAATATATGCTGCACCGATACAGAAAATACCCAGATAGTTTCCAAGCACTTCACCTACATTGTTTTCACCGAACTCCGAAATAACCAGAGGCCATACTAGTGTAAGAGCGAGCAGTATCATAAAAACTGCCAGGGATGAAAGAAACTTCCCGAGAACAATTGCACTGAATCTGACGGGTGATGTAAAAAGCAGCTGGTCGGTTTTAAGCTTAAAATCCTCTGAAAACACACGCATGGTTAATATCGGTGTTACAAACATCAGCATGAGCAACATAAAGCTGAAAATACCCGATACCGATGAGCTTGAGCTGAGCATATTGTTAAAATAGAACATAAGGTTCAGTACGAAAATATATGCACCTATATAAATGTATCCTATTGCCGATGTAAAATAAGCGACAAAATCCCGTTTAAAAACCGCTATCATACTGCTTCACCTCCTTTTGAATCCTCGGTAAGTCTAAGGAAAATATCCTCGAGTGAGGCATCATTCGGACGCAGCATAAGAATAGGACGCCCGGCTTTTGAGAGCTCGCCGGATAATGTCCTGCGTATGTCGACACCTTTGGCTGATTCAATAAGAAAATCAAAGCTGTCGGTTTCCATTTCACCAATCGGTTTAACATTTCTGACTCCGTCAATACCTGCAAGTAACGAACGCAAACCACTCTTTGCTCCACCAACGCGGACAAGAAGTGTGGTCATGTCGCCGGTTACTGCATTTGCAAGATTTTCGGGCTTATCGTCCGCTACGATAACACCGTTGTCAATTAAAAGGACACGCTCGCAAACAGCGGAGACCTCCGGTAAAATATGTGTAGAGAGGATTATTGTCCTCTTTTTACCCATGCTTTTAATAACATTTCGTATTTCAACAATCTGACGCGGGTCAAGACCGATTGTCGGCTCATCGAGCACTAAAACCTCCGGGTCACCAATAAGTGCTTGTGCAAGACCTATGCGTTGCTTATACCCTTTTGATAAGTGTCCGATAACACGCTTATACACATCGGTAAGCCCGGTCATTTCACATATGCCTGCGATATGCTTAGCTTGCGATGGTGTCTTTATATTTTTAAGACTATAAACAAAATTCAGATATGCCTTAACCGTCATTGCATGGTAAAGCGGCGGGAGCTCAGGTAAATATCCCACATGTTTCTTCGCTTCATGCGGATGCCTGAGCATGTCAATACCGGCTATCTTTACACTGCCGCTGCCGGCTGCAAGGTAACCCGTAATAATATTCATTGTCGTTGACTTGCCTGCACCGTTTGGTCCCAGAAAACCCACAATCTGCTCTTCGGGGATAGAAAACGATATATTACTGACTCCGCGATTTCTTCCGTAACTCTTTGTCAGTCCGCTGACTTCAATCATTTATTGTTGCTCCTACATAGTTCATTTGGACGTAAATTGTACCACTTCCACACAAAATCGTCAAGATTTATTAAAACTGCAATAATTACCGGCTGCATTTACACAGGGAATAATATATGATACTATTTTATACAGATATTATATATAAAGTGAGTGGTTGTATTGAGTAAGATGTATAAGAGTAAGGACAGGTCACGCAGCGAGAGAGAAAAACTGCGTGAAATGAATTTCGGCGAAAAACTATCATATATTTGGGCATACTATAACTATCAGATAGTTGGAGTTGTAATAGCTATAGCCGTCATAATAGGGGTAACACATTCATGTTCAACACGTCAGGATATCGGGCTGTTTATTGCGTGGAGTGCAAGCTATCTGGAGTTTGAGCAAGAGGATGCACTAAAGGACGTGCTCAACGAACATGTGCTCGATAGCTCCCCAAAAGAAGCAGCCGAAGTATCTCTCTTTATTGTAAACGATGATGACCCGACCTTTACGTTAAATTACTTAAACAGAATGGTAGCAATGTTAACAGCAGGTACAATCGACGTGTTTATCTTGGATGAGGACACAATGTCAGATTACTCACGAAGTGAGTTTATCTGGTCGCTCGATGTTATTTTGAATGATATAAAAGCATCCGACCCTGCATTATATGAGATTATAAGTAATGAGACTGTCAGCATACCGTTCGGACTTGATGAAAACAACCAAATAATTGAAATCATGGGGGTCCGGATAACTGACAGTCCCTTAGTAAATAGATTGGGCTTTCGCTTTAATGATGATGCGTTTTTCTGTATGGCAATATCAACACAGAGACTGGACAGAGTAAGGGAAACATTAAAGCTGTTTTTTGCTCCTATTCCTTGACGCTGCCGAGTTTTACACCGGCGACGAAGTAACGTTGGAGGAACGGGTAGACGACTAATATCGGTGTAGCGGCGACTATTGTTATAGTCGCCCTTATTACTGCGGGCGTAACCTGCTGAATGCCTTGTGCGGCTTGTGCAGATTCGGTGGCACCTGCTGCAGATGTGCCTGCTTGCATTGCAGAACGCAGGAGTCTTTGCAACTCAAACTGGAGAACCGACAAGTCGGGTCTTCCGCTGTTGAAGATGAAGTTATCAAACCATGCGTTCCAGTTACCGACAGCGACAAAGAGTGCAATAGTCGCAAGCACCGGTTTACACAGCGGCATTATAATCTGAGCATATATACGAAACTCTCCGGCACCGTCAAGTCTTGCTGATTCAACCAAAGACTCAGGAATACCTTTCATGTAGGTTCGTATTATAATCAGGTTAAAGGCTCCGACCATACCCGGTATCCAATAGACGCTAAATGTATTAACCAATCCGAGCGACTGAATGAGCAAATATCCGGGGATAAGACCCGGGTCAAAGTACATTGTTAAGACATAAATCAATGTAATAGCTCTGCGGAAAATATACTCAGGTCTTGTCAAGGTATATGCGAGCATGGTTGTGAATAAAAGGTTGGTTACAACTGCAATAATCGTACGGGAAACTGTGTTCATAAACGAGTTGTAAATTGTATGCATGCTCAGTACAACTTCGTAGTTATATAGTGTAAACCCACTAGGCCAAAAACGAACATTGCCTCTCGTAACCTCTGCGGAGTCACTTAATGATACAGCAAGGGTGTAAAGCATGGGATAGAGCATAAGTGCACAGAGCAAAATCAAGAAGGTATAGTTAAGTGTGTGGAAAATTGCGGGTTCCAGATGAAAGCTTCTAAGTTTTTTCTTGTTCATTATCTCCACCCCCTTACAGCAATTTGTCTTCGCCGAGTCTGCCGGCGATGAAGTTAACAAGTGAGAGCATTCCGACACTCACGACTGTTCGCAGCATTCCCGCTGCTGTTGCGAGACCAAACTGATTCATCTGAATACCGTATTTTAGTATGAAGATATCTATGTTTTCAGCTCTGGAAACATTAACAGTTTGTCCGAGGAAATATTGTATTTCAAATCCCGAGGTCAGCAGCCAACCCGCATTCATGATTAATAGAATGACGATAGTTGGTCTGATGCCTGCAAGAGTTATATGCCACATTTTTCGATAACGGTTTGCACCGTCGATTGATGCCGCTTCGTATAGACTCGGGTCTATAGCTGTAATAGCGGCTAGATAAATTATAGTGTTCCAACCGAGATTTTTCCAAAGATGTGTACCTGCGACGACTCCCCAGAAGTATTTTGGGTCGCCGAGGAAGATAATCGGCTCTTTAATAATACCTGTCCACAAAAGAACCTCATTAATAAATCCGCCCGATGTCGGCAGGGAGAGTGCAGCAGCCGCAAGACTGGCAACAATAACCCAACTGAGAAAGTGCGGAAGATAAAGGATGTTTTGAATTACACGTTTGACGCCTTTTTGGCGAAGCTCATTGAGCAACAGTGAGAGCCCGATAGCACAGATGAAACCGAGCACCATTGTCAGCAAACTTTGACCAAGTGTGTTGTATACGGCACGGATAAATTGCTCACCGAAACGTGTGGTATAGTCAAGAAGTGATTTAAAGTGATCAAGACCAATCCAATCACTGTTTGTGAATTGCTCAAAAATAGTAAGACCGAAACGCGGCTTAAAGTCCTGGAATGCGATAACCCAGCCTAAAAGCGGCACATAAGAAAACAGCAGCCTGTAAAGCATTAACGGCACACTCATAAGAATGAGTACCCATTGTGCTTTTACCAGTTTGCTGAACTGTTGTTTTGGTTTTACATAAACTGCATGTTTGGCATTTGCGTTTTCGACGCCTGCGCTCATATCTCAAAACCTCCCCGAATGGTTTTTGCTGAAACAGGCACCACAATTTACATGAGGTGCCTGTTTCGAATGCTTATAGCATTATGGCTTAATTTTATTCTTCGCCTGCTGCTTCTCTCATTTTGCGTTGTGTAAACTCGGTAACCGCTGCTTCATATGCCGCTACATCGATACGGTCAAATTCTGCAAGGTACTCTTCCCACAAGCCGTCAAATTCGCCTTCTGCAGCCATGATGACCTTCGGCAGCATTTCTTGTTGCCATTCTTCCATTTGGGTATTGGCTACATCTGCTGCTGTACCGTCACCGAGGGGTGCTTGCCATGCGGGGAACCACGGTGGGTTTTGCTCTTGTGTCGGGAAGAGGAATGCACGCCAGTTCGGCAGATCATAAGCTTGGATGAAATCTCTGTCAAATTCTCTCAGACCGCCTTGCCACTCACCTGCGTCAAGACCCGGTGCTGTAGCATTGCCGTTTACAGGATAGTTACCTTGGATTTTCGGCATTTGGTCAAGAAGAGCCATCAGACGGTTCTCTTGTTGGAACATAAGATCTGTTGATCTGTCTCTTTGCTCTTGATTGCGATAGAATGATCCGTCAGCGTTAACAAAATAGTCTTCGCCTTCTTCACCCCATTGCATGATGATTTGCCAGTATTCTGAAAGCATAACATCCATGAATGTGAGGATTCTCTCGGGTTCCGGTGATGTTGTTGCAACAGACCAGCCTTGGTTAACGTTCATAACGTCAACATCGAGATACCACGGATTTGCAACATTGTCCCAAATCGGAGCAATGAGTACATAGGTGCGGTTTTCTTTTCCTGCATCCATTAATGCATCATGTCCTGCGCCCCATGACCAACGTTGATGGTGCATTGCAAGGAGACGTCCGTTTGCAATTTTTTCCATCCATTGATCAGGTGTTTGTGTGTGGAACTCAGGGTCAATAACACCTTTGTGCCACATTTCATTGAGAAGCTTGAACCAATCATGTGCTGATTGTGAGTTTGCATAGATTTTTGCTTCGCCTGTTGCTGAGTCAACAGAAACGCCGCCGTCATTCGGGAAGCCTGCGAGGAAGTTCGGTGAGTTTCCGAGTGACCATGCTTGTGCAGAAATCGGAATTGTGAAACCGATTGTCGGTTGACCATCGATTGTCGGGAATTCTTCCATATAATCTGCTATCATTTGGAAGCATTCTTGTGGTGTGATGTGCTTAACATCGGGATAGCCAGCCCATGCAAGAACTTCTTTTTGCACTGCCCAGCCCATGCCCCAGACATCGTGACCTGCATTAACAGTGCCATCTTCTGCAGCATACCAACGGTTATAGTTCGGGAGTGTGTAAAGACCGTTTTCAACACCGCCGCCTCTCCACATCAGTGTGCCCCAAACGGGTGCAACGTGATTGTAGATATTCTCATAAACACCTGTTGCAAGATGGTCGTCAAGCTTGAGTTTTGCTCCTGCATGTGTAAGACGACATTCTTGTTGTGTGAATCCGAGAATGTCCGGAAGAATTCCTCCGGCAATCAGGACGCCGACTCTTTCATCTTGCATGTCATTTGGAACAAGCTCATAGTCCATTGTTACGCCGAGCTCATCTTTAAGACGTGCTGAAAGTCTGTTGTCCGGTGACGGAGGAGTTTGGTTTGTAATTTGTGCGATTGAAATATTGAATTGGTCTGCTCCGCTGAGTGTCCATCTCGGATAGTCGTCATGTACATCGTCAACTACCGGAGGTGGTGTCGGCGGGTCGGGTTGCGGGGTCGGTGCAGGAGTGTTATCCGGTGTATCTGTGCCGCCGCCACAGGCTGCTACGATTCCCAGACAAAAAACTACTGCCAATAAGAGTGCAAGGATTTTCTTCATTTTTGTCCACCTTTCTACGTTTATTGTTTACTTTTTTGTCCACTGCTCCGAGCTGTTTTCATCTGCTTAAACAGTTAACCAGACAAAAATGTACTCGTGCACGATGGCTACTACAATAAAGTACAGGATTTTTAACTTCCTGTCAATAACTATTAACAATTAAACAATATATCATTCATATTATACAATTATTTAACATTTTTTTGTGCATATTCTACGAATAAAAATAGGCAGACAGGATGGAAATAAAAATCTACATCGAACAATGAAAGGAATGAATTTTCTCATGGCAATTTACGGCTATTGTCGCGTAAGTGACGCAGCACAAAACGAAGATAGGCAGGTAATGGCAATGAAGGAACTGGAGATATCCGAAGCCGGTATTTATACAGATAAGCAAAGCGGTAAGGACTTTAACAGACCAAAGTATAAGGCTCTTTTAAAGAGGCTTCGCCCGGGCGACCTTGTGTATATAAAGAGTATTGACCGATTGGGGCGTAATTATGACGAGATTCAAAATCAATGGCGAATTTTAACTAAGGAAAGACGGGTTGATATAGCTGTTATTGATATGCCGTTACTTGACACACGAAAAGGCAAGGATTTGCTTGGAACATTTATTGCGGATTTGACTTTGCAAATACTTTCGTTTTTCAGTGAACATGAACGTGAAGCTATAAAAAAAAGGCAAGCTGAAGGAATTGCTGCCGCAAAAGCCCGAGGGGTACGCTTCGGGCGTCCTGAAATTCCGATGTGCAAAGATTTTTCTTTATTTGTGAAACAATGGGAGGAGGGTTATTTAACATTCAAAGCGGTTTTGGAACAAACAGGCTTTAAAAGCGGCACATTTTACAATCGTTTACGGGAGCTCAGAACTGCCAAAAGCGGATGAGTTATCACTCCAACTTTCTGTACTTTATTGTAGTAGCCATCGTGCACGAGTACATTTCTTTTTTTATTATATAAATGATGACATGAGAAATTACTTAAATCGATAGGCAAGAAGGACTAAATAAGTAAAGAAAGGTGAAAAATATGAAGAAAATTTTAGCGTTAATCCTTGCGGCAGTACTTTGCCTCGGCATAGTAGCAGCCTGCGGCGGTGGCGGTAATGACCCGGCAAACACACCTGCACCGACTCCGCAACCCGACCCGCCGACACCACCTCCGGTAGTTGACGATGTACATGACGACTATCCGAGATGGACACTCAGCGGAGCAGACCAGTTTGAAATCTCAATCGCACAGATTACAAACCAAACAGCTCCCTCACCGGACAACAGACTCTCTGCACGTCTTAAAGATGAGCTTGGTGTAACAATGGTTTATGAACTTGTTGCATCCGACCAACAAGACGAAAGAGTCGGTATACTGCTCGCTGGTGACACATTACCGGACATACTTGGTTTTACACAACAAGAATGCCGTCTCACTGAAGGTGGAGCAAAACTCAGATTAGATGATCATCTTGCTACCGGTGTATATCCGAATATCTATGACCATGTTGAACCCTTCTGGGGTAGACTAATTTGGAGAGGTGGCGGTGTTGAAAACGGCCTTTATACACTTCCAAACTACAATCGTTTCTATCCTGCAGCAGATGGAACATATCTCTTCGGTAATGACAACTGGTGGATGGGATTTTGGTTCCAGAAGGATGTTCTTGCATGGCATGATTATCCCGATATTAAGCACCTGACAGCAGAGCAAAGCTTCCAGTTAATCATTGACTATATGGAAGCACATCCCGAAGGCCTTAACGGTGCTCCTTGGATTGGCTTTACGATTCCAATGCTCGCACAACCCTGGGCACTTGGTAATTCACCAAACTTCCTTGCAGGAAATCCAAACGACGGCGGCGTTGTTGTAGATCCGGCAACAGGCGAAGCAAAAATCTATGCTACAATGGACTTCGCAAAAGATTGGTTTAAGCTTCTTAATGAAATGTATCACAAAGGTGTTCTTGACCCTGAATTCCATACAATGAGCCAAGACTCATGGTTTGAGAAGATGTCAGCAGGACGTGTCCTCGGACTGCACCATCAACGTTGGTCATGGGGTACACCGAACGATGCCCTTGTTGATGCAGGTATGTATGAGCGTACAATGGTTCCTACAGCACCCGTAAACCCCGGCAAAACCCCATACTATCTTGATGTACCAGTTATGAATGTAAATCAAGGTTGGTCTGTGTCTATTATGGCTGAACATCCGGAGAGAATCCTCACTTTCATTGAGAACATTCTATCAGAATACTGGCAAATAATCATCCAGTGGGGCGAAGAAGAGATTGACTATCATATTGATGCCGATGGTAATTTCTATCGCACAGAAGAAAAAAGAGAAGAGTGGACAGACCTGATGTTCCAGCAGAACAATCGATTAATGGCACTTATGGATCAAATGCCGAAAATCATGGGTAATTACCCGGTAAACGGTAATCCAACAGATCCAGGAATATCTCCGATTGAGTGGCAACTCAGTTTGCGTGAGTACGATAGAGAGTTTCTTGCAGCCTATAATATGGATAGTTGGCGTTCATTTATGTATGAAACTCAACCTGAAAACCCACCGTGGTTCCCCGCATGGCAAGCACCCCTCGGTGACGGTACAGCAGCAGATAAAGCCAATACCCAAATGGAAGAGTGGCAGCTTGAATTCCTACCGCAAGTAATCATGGCACCTGATGGTGAATTCGAAGACATGTGGGCTCAGTATGTTGCACATTTTGACCGTATCGATGTAGCAGCATACGAAGCAGCAATTACAGAATTTACACAAAGATTGATGGCAGAAGCAGCAATGCCCTAAAGGTAATCACTTCATAAAATAGTGCTCTTTAAAGTCGAAACAGGCACCTCATATCAATTGCGGTGCCTGTTTCAATAAACTATTCGGGGAGGTCTTGTAATATGAGTGCTGGTGTAGACAATACAAATCTAAACCACTTGGTTTACATAAAGCCAAAAGTTAAGTTCAGCAGACTTATGCATGCACAGTGGGTTCTGATAATAATGAGTGTCCCGTTAATGCTTTACAGGCTGCTGTTTTCTTATGTGCCACTTTTAGGCTGGGTCATTGCATTCCAGGATTTTAAGCCGCGTTTCGGCCTTACAATTTTTGAGCAATTCACAAACAGTGATTGGATTGGGCTTGACCATTTTCGTGCATTACTCGATTTCACATCACTTTTTGGAGAACGCTTCTTAAGAGCAGTATATAACACATTCGGACAAAGCCTATTAACAATGGCATTGGGCTTTGTTTGTGCAATAGGACTCTCACTTTTACTTAATGAAATTCGACAAAGAGGTATTAAACGAGTTGTTCAAAACATCCTCTATCTTCCGCACTTTCTCAGTTGGGTAATAGTTGCAAGCCTCGCATCTGCAGCATTATCTCTGCCGACATCGGGTGGGTTTATTAATGAAGTACTTGTATGGACAGGGATAATAAAAGAACCGATAATTTGGCTAGGCGACCCAAAATACTTCTGGGGAGTCGTCGCAGGTACACACCTTTGGAAAAATCTCGGTTGGAACACAATTATCTATCTTGCCGCCATTACAGCTATAGACCCGAGTCTATACGAAGCGGCATCAATCGACGGTGCAAACCGTTACCGTAAAATGTGGCATATAACTCTTGCAGGTATCAGACCGACCATAGTCATTCTATTAATCATGAATGCGGGTTGGCTGCTGACCTCGGGATTTGAAATACAATATTTTCTTGGTAGCGGAACTACAGTTTCACGTGCAGAAAACATCGATATCTTTATTCTTACATACGGCATACGCATGAATCAATTTGGCCTTGCCACCGCTGCTGGAATACTGCGGACTGTAGTGAGTATAGCAATGCTCTCATTCGTTAATTTCATCGCCGGCAAACTCGGCGAAGATAAACTTATTTAAGGGAGGGTGGCGTTAATGTTTAATAAAAAACCACCGCGAATTCACGCAGAACCAATTGTTTTTCATACAGTCAACTATACTTTCATGATTTTGCTTTGTGCTCTTATGCTCTACCCAATGATATTTACTGCAGCAGTTTCGTTTAGTGATTCAGCTGAGGTCACAAGAGGTAACGTACGTTTCTGGCCAAGTGGGTTTACATTGTACAACTATGAAGTCGTGTTTAATATGCACACAATTTATAATGCATTTATTAATACCGTTATGCGAACAGTAATTGCTGTTATAACAAACCTTTTATTTACATCAATGCTCGCATATACCCTTACCAGACCAGAATATATATTCCGCAGAGCTATAACACTTATATATGTTATGACAATGTATTTTGACCCCGGTCTTATTCCTGGTTTCCTGCTTATTCAAACTCTTGGGTTAACAAATACTTTTAGTGTCTATTGGATACCTGGTATGGTTGGAGCATTTAATCTGATCATTATACGTACATATATGAAAGGTGTTCCGGAATCGCTTGTTGAATCAGCAAGACTTGACGGTGCCGGAGAGTTTCGTATATATGCTCAGATTATAATGCCGCTGTGCAAACCGGTGCTTGCGACTATTGCACTCTTTGTCGCTGTCGGTAACTGGAACGCATGGTTTGATAACTTCATTTTTAACAGCTCATCACCGCACTTGTCTGTGCTTCAGTTTGAATTACAGAGATTATTGGCATCATCCATGCAAGCAGGTACATCGGCAGCAGGTGCCACAGAAGCTGCTCAGGCTGCCCAAGGCATAACAATTGTAACACCCGCAGTCTTACGTGCCACCATAACGATGGTAACAGCGATCCCAATCTTAGTCGTCTACCCATTCCTCCAACGCTACTTCGTCGCCGGCGTAAAACTCGGTAGCGTCAAGGAGTAGCTTAGCTTGCTGTAAGTAGAATAAAGCAGAAATTAGCTTGACATTACAACTTGCATTGTGCTATTATTTCCATAGCCGAAAGGTAAACATGAGAATCAAGCTCAGACAAGCGAAAGGGGCTGTAGCAAAACGCAAGTGATGCTACGCCCCTTTTTATCTCGCCCTCGCTACGCGACCCCGATGCCCGCCCTAGCTTCCGACCAGAGGTCGCAAAGCAGAAACGAAACCACAAAA